>ERZ724522.1999-NODE-1999-length-10025-cov-4.196690_pt1 | contig 10025 bp, 6 predicted proteins | sample MGYA00376055_ERZ724522 | MGnify/ENA primary metagenome ERZ724522 (study PRJEB28724, sample SAMN07190884) | wastewater metagenome | isolation source: effluent of sewage treatment plant in Hong Hong | place: Hong Kong | collected 2016-03-17 ... | reverse complement strand
GCTAGGTCTCCCTGACCTACCCTAGAATAGTACAGATGTTTTAATGTACTATGTAGAACTTCAGATTCAGATTGCTGAAGATAGACTAATGATTGTAAAGGAGAAACCTCTTCAATAGAACCAGTATTAGTTAGACTCCAGTTCTGTAGTACACCACTTACAGGAAGAGTGGGAGCTACATATGTAGGAGCTGAACCAACAGCAGGAGCATCATGTTGGTCATCTATTTCAGTGTAGGCATTTCCTGCCATCCACCTAGGAGCCCTATGAAGAGGAGGGGTCCATCGATCTATAAATTGATAGTAGTGGCCTTTCCACATAGACCTTATTGTACTGAAAGACCTCTAAGTACAATCCTCTCTCCTATCTTTAATCGTATAGCTCCATCAGAAGAGAGTGGCGATCCATCTAATCCTAAGGTAGCTGTAGCATCAATAACAGCAGCATCTGATTCTATAGCTAACGCTCGAAGCTGACTGACATAGAAAGTGCCTACACCATTCCCATCTTCAACAGGAAGGTTATTAATTCGAGCGGTGATTTGGCTTCTAACACTTTCTCGAATACTTTCTTGTCGACTTCCCACAGTTGAATTAAATCGTAATGAGATGTTTATATCCAACTGTCGATAGATAGGACTCTTAGCTTTTCCACTTATACCAACAGGAACGTTTTCGTTGATGAGTGATTGGCAAGTAGCTACTACCGAGTTTGCAATAGAATAAGACTCAGGAATAATGATTGCATCGAAGGTTCCAGGTCCCCTCTTTTGATCCAACATAAGAACTTCTTTAACACCAGGTACACCTCGTAACATTGCGACAGCATTGTCAGGATTTAATACATTTCGTCTTCGAAATTCTTGAGCTAATCTTTCTCTATAAGAGTCATCACTCTCTTCTGCTTCACCACTATCAATAGGAAGGATGTTTACTACAGAGACTTGACTAGACGGGTAAGAATGTCTAGTCAACTCCTTGATACCAACGTTAAAACTTGCACCACTTTGTGCAGCTACAACGTGAGCTTCATTGCTCGTACCGGTAAGAAGGGTAAGATTCTCTGTAGTAAAGAATGCAATCGTTGGGTCTGCATCTTTCCAGACCCGCGTACCTGAGGGAATCGTGATAGTCGATCCTGAGTTATTTGTGAATCGTACAGCCCTAGCCCGACCCAACGTACTAGATTGCGATTCCCTCTTGCGTGGAGCACCTAACAGCAACCCAATATCATCCAGTCCAGGGCCTGTAGCTGTCCACAATTTCGATTGTCTGGCAAGCTCCTCAATATAGTCCCAGATGATTCTATATTCTGCAGCGAAGATCTTAACTAATACTCCTACAACTGAGCTTTCTAGAGGAGCAGAGATTAGTGTCTCATTTAGAATTCTTTGATAAATTCTCGACTGAATCTCTTCTTGGGTCGGTGTAGGAGTAATCATATATTATTTATCCTCTAAGCTATTGCAAATAGAGGATTATATTAATGCACCATTCATAACTATTCTTTTTATTCCCTTTTCCTCAGTATCTTGTACTTCAAAAGAGAGAAGATAGAAGTATGTATAGGTTGATCCATCAACTCCATTACATGGATCAGCTTCTATAGCATAAGCTAGTCTTGGTCTAAGACCGCCCAAATTCAATTGAGCAGCCCTGACAAGGAGAGTCCAGTTCTCTGGATTTCCCCTTTTCTTCTTGTCCTCAACCAGATTATCCGCCTTTATAATAAGACGTCTTTGTGTCCAGTCCTCTGTTTTCGGATTATTGCTTTCTATCCTGTATAAAAAGTATTTCATTATGTTTATCCAAACGCTGTTTTGCAGCAGTTTTTATACTTTATCCCAGATCCACAAACACATGGATCATTCCTTCCAACGAGTCCATAGCTCACATAACCACCCTCCAATTTCTTATCAGGAGGCCCTATGATACCTTTATCACAGCTCTTTACAATAGAGGACCAAGCCGCAGGCCATCGAACGAAGTTCTTTTCTAACGAATAGTGCTCAAGGATCAGATTCCGTCCTTCGATCTGTCTCTTTTGCCTCTTCACTGGATCGTTTACCAAATCCATGATAGCAGTGTACCATGAACTCATCGACCATTTCCCATCTCCTACCGTAGTGATGGATCCAGGGAACTTTCGTTCAAATCTAGCATAGGGTCCAACGTTAGAGGCTACAACATTAGCACCTGAGGCTAAATATTCAATCGGTTTAAGTGGTGAATTATGTTGTACAAAACCACCTCCCAGCCAGTGCTCGCCATCAGGCACAGTAATATCAAATAACTCCTGTCGTCCATGAGTAATCTCAACGATCTCGTCTCCAAAAACGATAGGCTTGTAAGCATTTGAATGTGGCTTGGCAATAATTGATGCCAGACGTGCAGATTTTCTCTTCCCCACAAATCCAATTTCTTTTGCAAATATATCAGTATTAGCCCGTGAAAGATATAAACGAGAATACTCAAAACTACCAGATTGGCATTTAGCGATGTTTTTATCTAATTTACCAACAATACCAAATCCTAGCAATATTTCATGGACATCGCGGACAAGCTTGTGGCTACAGCTAGCTATTGAACACCCGGTGTTTTTATTTACAGTCCCATCTCCTTCAAACATTCCACGAAGGAAAGCCACAATTACACTCTTCCGTGATCTTAGGATAACATTAGGAACACTCAAAGTATCTTTCGCTTTCTTCTTATTTTGAACCAAACCAATAGAGTACAAGAATTCAGAAAGAGGTCTCGAATTTACTGTAACATAGAACATGTGCCTACTGTCTGGTTGTTTAATTGTTGGCTCCAATCCTACAGCCCTAAAAAGGTGAGTGATTCTATCTTTAACATCTGGATCATTACCTGAAACACAAATACTGATTAATCCTGTCGGAGTTACATGTCCATCGCTAAGAATAAAACCAATCAACTCTCCCCATATTTCATCTATTGAAACTTTTGGTGCGGAACTTGCCAGAGATGGATCAGAAATTTTACTATCTTTTCTAGTACACGTCCAAGTGTATGGGACTTCAACGTATGGAATATGTTCTGGAATGTTGTATTCACTTAATTTTATGCTATCCCCAATCTTGAAATCAGTTGCTTTTTGCCACTCATTCAACCCATTTTTTAGTCTATGTGTTAAACTGACTTCTGTCGTGAACCCTCTTTTGGTAGTAATTTTAATTGTATCTTGCACACCGGCATAATAAAAGTGGCTAGATGTCTTAACCCCATTTTGGGTAAAGACTGGAACATTAAGAGGATAATAACTATCCTCTTCACGTCCAACATGTAAGTCCTTTATAGGAATAATCCCCTGTGGAGTATACATCAATGTATCACCCACTACACATTTCGCGAGATTAAATTGACACGGTACAATTGGTGCCAATCCTATATCAATACCGTGAAGTAAACTAGGGTGATTTTGAAATTGCTGGGGAGGAATATGGTAGACCTTATCTTTAGGCAGATTAAAAGCTTCTATGATTTGAAGAAGAAGTTTGTATTCTCCGTAGAAAGCAAAGACTACATCTTCTCTCTCATTTAGAATCCTTCGAAGAGTATCTCCTATACCAGTAGTACCAAGGTCTTCACCATGTGTGGTACCACCACTCCAACCTATAACAATCTTATCCTCTAATCCAGGAATCTTCTTGAATGGTTTAGGGTTAAATACAGGATAACCGTTAACCCATTCAACATCTACATTCCAATCCCTTAGAGAGAAATCAATGTAGTTCTCAATGACTGTTACATTTTGGTTGAATTGATAGTACCAGCGTGCAATCTCCGGTGTAGTACAAGTCAATCCATGACAGTGACTAATAAATTTCTTCACTCCCGTAGTTGCAGGTGTTCCAGTATGGAAAGAACTATAGGCTGGGGAACTTGGAAGAAGATGATCAAGATCATCATCGATTTCGTATATACAAGTTTTACCTTCCCATTGTACAAACCGCTCAATCTCCAGAATAGTCTTCTGGTACTGTCGGGGGAAGAGAATTATATCATAGCCTAAAATATCTTGAAGACCTTTGGCTGGTCTCCACTCTGCTGTAGCCCCATGCATCTTAAGCATTTTAATAGGATTGATTACCCTATAGTAGCCACATGCTCCCTGGTCTGGAGCAATACCTAATACCTTTAAGCCAGCATAACGATCACTGACCTTTTGAAGTTCAGGATTAGGTGGAATCTGCAGAAGAACATCTTTCTGCAACTGTATACGGTCCTCATAGTTATGAGAACTTACGGAAGTAATTAACTCTTGCACATAAACAATGTAGAAGATTAGATGGTTCTGTAATCTATTCGAGTAGAAACTTGCCCAAGTCTCAGGTCTAAAGTAGAAGCTACCTGTACAATTCTCCTAGAGTCTTCAATAGAAGGAAATTCAACTATGATGATAACTTCAGTGTCACCATTCTTCATACAGTTTACAGAAGGATCTAAAACTAAACTATCTTTAGTCAACTCTGTATATACAATTGATTCTATTAAACTTCTAACAAGAGGTGTATTTGGTTGACCAACAAATCTCTCTAGGCTACATCCAGCGTCAGGACTTAAAGTCCAGTCACCCTTAGTAGTTTTCAATCGGAATAAAACTTCAGAAGATAATTGTTCATCACCATAAGCAGTTGCTAGATCACCATTATCTCCGATGATAAGTTCACCATCTGTTGTCATCGCTAAATCTATTCTCATATAATAATTGGCTCCTTAGTTCCTATAATTGGTTCTTTAGTAGTTCCTGCTACAATACCTGTATAGTTTTGAAAGATGTTGAAGAAGTCGTTCTGTTTTGAGGTAAGTCCATGTAGTTCAGGAACTTCCATTATCTTACTTTGATTCACCAGTTTTGCTAGAGGAACAGGCTGTCCAGCAACATCATTAACTGTATACTTTCCTATATCCACCCCAGCTTTTAAGAATAATGCTTCCTCTTGATTAAACACTCTCTTAGAAAAAACTCTACCATTTAATACTAACGTATTTCTAGAATAAGACCTAAGTGAAATCCAGTCACCTGCGAGGCCTACATTCTTAGCTAATAATAGAGACGTCCCATCTACACCTAGAAGTAGTCTACTTCTACCAGCATAAGCATCCAGAACACCTTGATCTCTACACATGACACCAACTGGCCCCTCAGGATGCCTCAACCCTGTCTCAGAGTCAGCATAATTCAACAAAATATGTCGTAGAGCATTGTTGTTAAACTGATCCTCAAACTGTTTTACAAGATCTACTACCTTCAATTACTCGGCCCCTTTATAAGATCATTAAAAAACCCAGCCCCACCACGAATAGATTTAAAAACAGTAGTTCCTGTCCTTAAACTATTACCAACAACACCAAGTCCATCATTAATTGGAATAGGGGTTTGTTTTCCTGTAGAATCTACATTAGGTGGAATTTTAGTTCCAATAATCGGCTCATGTGTACCTACTGTTGGGGCAGGCTTATCTTTAGGAAGACCCATCTGAATCGCCAAACCTGATGCATCCACGGGAGCAAAACCATTATCATTCGGTGGAGTTTTACTACCTAGATTCTTTGTTCCCGTACCCAATCCACCTATCTGTCCTACAATTGGTTCCTTGGTTCCCCCATCCTGCACCCCACTAACAGCCATATTCTGTCTGGGTAGGTTTGGTCCAGTATAATTACCAGATCCTTCAGCTGGATTACCTCTATGCATCTCACTGTAGCTATAGACAACAGGGGCAGTATTATTTGCTCCATGATACACGAGATCGAAGTGAGCTGTAACACTAGGATCAGCTATGTTATTTTTAGGAATAGTTTGACCACCAGGTCCACTATTTAATGAACCCGCTATCTTAGGGTTTACGAGTAATTGTGGTTTCTTGCTCGTAGGATCTTTAATCATAACCCCTATACCAATCTTTCCTGTATCACCCTTGAGATCACCTTGTTCGGTATAACCCATACCATTCATCGACCTGAAGGAGGGATCTGCTAATTGTTGTAAAAGAACAGTCTCAACATCAACAGGCCAACCAGTTGCAGCAGCAGGATGTGTTACTGAATCTTCCTTTGCTACTTTATCTGTTAGATCTTTGAATATACTCATAATTTACCACAACGGAATAGCGGATTGTCTCTCTGCATAAGCCATAATACTTCCAACAGTAATATCGCCGTTAGGATTGTTTACTGGTCTCCAACCTTCGTTATCATCCCAAGCTGTTCTAGGTCGCCCTCTTCTTACATTCTCATCCCCATTTCTAGAATATACTACAGCATTTAATGATTTATGCACATCCGCCGGTGCTGCAATAGCAATATACATTTCATATGGACGATTCAGTTGTTTTTTACTCAATAGTGCAGGACAATCCATTTCAAATCTTCTATCCGCAACTGCAATCTGTCTAAGAATACATTTCTTCTTTTTCTCATAATCATTCGAGTTTGCACCATACATATAATCTTCCACACTACTTCCCCATCTCTTTAGATCAGATCTACCTATTTGAAAGAGTCCGATGTATTCTCTACCTTCAGCAAAACCGCACATAGGGTTAAAAGCACTCTCTCCCATAATTATTTGATATATTGAGTGAAGAGGTGTGTTATATTTCATTGCCATAATTGTCAAAGCTGTTATAATATCTTGATCCCTACCATATTTACCCCTACCGTATATAGCATTACCTACCTGATTAATTGGATCAAATCCAGGTACCTCAGGTCCTGCAGGGGGCTCACCCACAGTATTTGTAAAGATTTGTGATGCATCCAATGCTAAGGCAGATATTTGTGCTTCAGTCTGTTTAGCTAATTGTTTTTTATAAACTTCAACACTCTTATTCGATGGATTCTTTGAAAATACTCCTTGCCTCTCGAAATCAATCCCATCATTGGAGATTATGTAATCTGGAATACTATTTGTAGAATTACTCGGTGTTGGATCATTGGTTGGCTTCCCTCCAGTAGATTGATTGCTCTTCGTCTGTGTAGAAGTTTTAGCTGCATCAGGATACAGAACATGCTTACTATCATACCTATCATTTAGGATTTCTTTCCATTGTGTACTTATCTCAGTAGTTCCATAATCTGGTGCTTCAATTCCAAGAGCACCAACAACCAATCCCATAGCATTATAGCCAAAGACAGGCATAAAAGTCTTACCAGTAGGTGACAGCCATGTACTCATCATAGTATCAAATGCAGAAGGTTCATCACCGATAACCGAGCCTTGATGCCCTCGAATTCCAGCAACATAAGGTGTTCCGTTTACTGAAACTAACGGCATCAAAGTAAGACATTGCCGTGCACCCATCATTTCATTAAAAGCACTTATAGTACTATCAAACAAGACAAACAGTACAACTTCCCATGCAAAAGCTAAGGCTAAGCCAGCAGGACCACCTGCTGCACCTATAACATACTTACCCAATCGTGCACCACTCCAAGCCCCCTTAGCAACAGATTTAATCTTATTACTTAGAGTAATAGCTTTTTCTAAGTGTTTGGCATCTTCTGCAAGCATAGTTCCTGCCTTAATCGCAGCCATTTCAGCTTTCGCTTCTTCAGTTAATAGGAGAGTCTCCTTAGCCTTAGCCCACCATTTAACTCTTTCTTCAGGTGATTTAGCAATATTTACAAAACCCTTAGCATCAGACCAAGCTTTCTCCATACGCTCAGCCCACGGTTTAGATCCTATACCAAAAGCTACTTTACCTGCCTCACTTAATGTGTTTGCCGCTTGTGCTGTACCGTTTTTAAAGACTTTGAGTCTATTTAATACACCCTCTGTAAATCCAGTAGCCGAACTACTTAAAAATACTGGCCGTATATTTGTGGCAAGAAGTCTATCTATCATCAGAGTCTTTTCTGCTTCAGAAAGACCTAATTGTCCAATAGCTTTTATAACAGATGCACTAAGTTTTTCGTCCTTTATCGATCCACCAGTAAGGTATACATCTTTGAAGATTTTCTTTAGCTGATCAATTTCTTTTAGACTTAATTTTCCAGCTAACTCACTATCTAGTGCTGCAAATTTTACATTAGTAAATTCTTCAGCATGTGCCTTAACAAATTTAATAATACTATCATCCTTAAATCGCTCGATAGCTAATGCTTGTTCCTTAGGAGACATCAGATTAAACTTAGAAAATCCTTTCTCTTGTGCAAGTTTCTCTAATTCAGTGGACATAGTCTTTACCTTATGGTTCAACTCAGCTTCAAACAGGTTTATTTTGTGCTCTAATGGAAGATCTTTAACTAAGGCATCGGTACTAACTCCTATTGCTTTTGCAGCACGATTAAGTTTATTAAGATCTTTTGGATCTAGTCTTTCAAAGTACTGTGTAATTATGCCGGTTATTGTTCCCTCCAACTGTACAGGATCTTTTACATTTGCAATTGCATCTCTAATATACCCCCGGATCTCAATTGGAAGCTTATTAGTGTACCCCACATTAGCTGCTAACCTCTTGGAAATATCTGTCGCGTCTTTTTGAAATTCAGCAAGAATTCCTTTCTTAATTTCAGCACCAGTCATGTTAACGTTGATCTTATCAACCGGTCCATAAAATGGATTCTTCTTCAAATAATCTTTAGCTTCATGGAAAGCTGTTACATGTGCACCATTTCGTAAAGAAGCTGATTTAAGAGCTTTACCTAAAAGAACTCCTGTAATACCCGCCCCCACTGATCTAAAGAAAACAAATGCAGATAGTTTTGAAAGGGTGCTTACAACTCCAGCAACGACTAAGTTCTGACCTATGACTGATGTATGCGGCATAACCACAAGATCGGGGCAAACAGAAGTCTTCAACCCCATAGATCTACTGAGCGTATGATATACTTCCTTAACAAACAGTGGGCCCTTCAACCCATTCTTCAAATCTGTATACATCAAGATATCATGTGGCTTCATAGTAGGCTGCCCCTGAAGCAACATCCATCCCTGATACATATCTTTAGCAGAATCGTTTAGAACAGATATAACACCATTTCTAACTGCAGGAGTTGAGGGAACTGCTCCAGCTATAAAATTTGGGGCAAATCTTCCCACAGTATCTCTAAGAAGACCACCAGTAACGTTCATCATCCCTGAAACCATAAGACCAGTATCAACCTGAACTGTCTTTCTATCAGCAGGTTGAATATCTGAGTCTATACTATATGTTAAGGTTTTTACAACAGAATCCCTTGAAAGGAATCCATTGAAGATGTTCTGTCCTACTGCATCAGTATATAGTCCCTCATCTCCAGTAGCATATATCGCTGAAGACATGAGATTTATACCAGAGTGTGCAATATACGCTTGTGTATATGTTTTATATTGACAGTATTGAGTAAGGTCAACATCTACAATTTCAGCGCCATTCTTGCCTCGGGCTTCTATAATTTTCTGTGCAGCCTTATAGCTATCTGGACGCATATCATCCGCATGAACCTTGAAACCAAAACCAACAAGTCTACTGAGCCATTTATATTGCTGTACTCCGGGTATGAAATCCCCTAAATCTATATCGGGGATTAATTTATTTCCAGTGGCATCTACCTTATTAGCATAGGCATTTTCTTTCTGAAAGTTTGTTATTATAGTATCTACACGCTTACTAACCGCTGATGTATTAGCTGAAGGATTTGAAGCCTTTTCAACCTCAATAGCTGTCGTACTAAGTCTATCTGCAGCGTTTGCTAAATCTAATATATTAGTATTATATGCGTAATGGAATGGCCACCACCATTTACCAAAAAAGAGTGTAGATCTGTTCCCGAAAGGCTGGGGCGATGCAATAAAATCGTTACATGCCCTTCTACAGACTTCGATAACTTTCCATGTAGTAGGTTCTGAAACATTAACAGCAAGGCCTACTTCATGATCATGATTCCATAAAGCATTGATATTAAAGTAGTTTCTAAAAGATGGTACATTTTGCTCGAGCTTTTTATCTGAAGCATTATATATATTCAGTGCAAACTCAGACGTGTTACTATGGAAAGCAGCGTCATAGAAAACAT
>ERZ724522.1998-NODE-1998-length-10030-cov-11.173233_pt1 | contig 10030 bp, 10 predicted proteins | sample MGYA00376055_ERZ724522 | MGnify/ENA primary metagenome ERZ724522 (study PRJEB28724, sample SAMN07190884) | wastewater metagenome | isolation source: effluent of sewage treatment plant in Hong Hong | place: Hong Kong | collected 2016-03-17 ... | reverse complement strand
GCCGCGTGCCAGCCGGGACTGTGGATTCGGCGCATCACCGCGACGGGGCAACTCAACATCGCGGACCCGACGGCCGTCAACGGATCGTGGGGCATCGACTTGTCAAGGCTCCCGCCGTACTGGGTCTGGATCAATCGCAACTCGCCGTACATCACGGCCGTGAGCGCCGAGTTCGTCGCCAACGGATCGGGGGCGAACGGCCTGCACTTCTACCGCGGATCGGGTGCATCGGCGCTCGACGTTGACATTGCCATCCCGACGCTCATCAGCGCCGCCAACGCCGACGCGCCCGACCTCGGTATCCCGACGACGACTGCGGCGGTAACGCGCTCGGCGTGCCAGATCATGCTGCCGAGCAGCTACATCGCCGACGCTGGGCAGATGACGGTGTGGGGTGGGTCCATGGTCAACCCCACTGACGGCAATCCCGAGATCGTCGTCGGGCGCACTGCCAACGGCAGAGTGATCTATGCCGCCGGCCAGTGGGCGCGCATCTACGACGGCACGACCGTAACGGGTGCGCAGTCGATCGGGTATGGACAGCAGATCATTGCGACGCGATACGGATCTGGCACGCAAGCGGCGTGCCTCAACGGCGGATCTGTGGCGACAGGGGCCTATGACGGCACGATGGGCAGCGGTTCATCCGTGGGCCTCGGCCACGACGGCAGCGGCGGCTCCAAGTTCGTCGGCGACCACTACTTCCTCAAGATCGGCCCGCCCCCCGCAAACGACGCAACCCTACAACTCGCCGCATCGGGCGGGGTCTGAGCACAGGAGAGAATCATGGCAGTGATGATGACGTTCGATGGCGCAGTGTACTGCGACGAATTCCGGGTGCGACTGCGGGAGCATTCGGTCGAGCTGGACATTGTGACCGAGGTTGCCGGGCAGATCGTCGCTCGGCGCACGGATCACCTGCCGGACGCGGCTGTTTCGCAGATGATGGCGATCATGGGCGACCCGAAGGTGCCGATCTTCGCGCAGATGTCGGACGTAGTGGACGGCTATATCCGCGCCTCGCTGAAGGGTGCGGACGCAGTCGCAGATGTCCCGGCCGACCAAGCGGCGGCTGTCGCGGCAAATGGCTGAAGCCGGCTCGCTTGACCGCCCCGAGGATGTAGGGGCGGGGCCAGCCGCGGTCGTTCGTCGCTGGCTGTCTGAACTTGAACTCGCTGAGAAGCGGGAGCGGGGCTGGAACGATCTAGCGCGCAAATGCTGGGAGCGCTATCGGCAGGTTTCGCCGAAGAAGCATTCGTTCAACATCCTCTACAGCAACACGGAAACTTTGTCGCCTGCGGTCTACAACAAGCCGCCGATCGCTGACGTTCGTCGCCGGTTCCCCGATGCGGATCCGGTGGCGCGAGTGGCGTCCGATGTGGTCGAGCGTGCGCTGCAATACTCGGTGGACTCTGGCGGCTGGCACGAGCAGTTTCAGGCGGTGGTGACGGACCTGTTGCTGCCCGGGCGCGGTGTCGCGCGCGTGCGGTATGTGCCGAGCATGGCCGAGGTGGGTGTCAGCGATCCGTCGCAGGAAGAACAAGAGGACAAGGCGCACGAAGCGGACGAGGGATCGCAGGAAGAGCTCGCGTGGCAGCAGGTGGATGTCGAGCACGTCATCTGGGACGACTTCCGGCACGGTCCGGGGCGTGACTGGCAGGAGGTCCAATGGATCGCGTTCCGTCATCGACTGACTCGCGACGAGTTGGTCGAGAAGTTCGGCTCCGAGGGAGAGAAAGTCCCGCTCGAAAACGTCGACCACGACAACAAGCGGCGCGATGACGAAAACCAAGTTCTGAGCCTGTTCCGCACGGCTGAAGTCTGGGAAATCTGGGACAAGAGCGCACGCGAAGTGCTGTTCATCGCTGCGGGGAACAAGGACAAGCCTCTCAAGACCGAAGATGACCCGCTGCAACTGAAGGACTTCTACCCGATCCCGCGGCCGTTGCTGGCGATTGCGGACTCGGCCGGGCTTGTGCCGACGCCGATATACGAAATCTACCGCGAGCAGGCCGAAGAACTTGACCGCGTGTCGGCGCGCATCAACAAGATCACGGATGCGATGCGGGCGAGGGGAGCGTACGACTCCACGTTATCCGAGTTGTCGGGGATCATGAAGGGCGCGGACGGCGACCTGATCCCGCTGCAGGATGCGGCGAAGTACGCCGACCGCGGCGGCCTGGACAAAGCCATCTTCATGATGCCGATCGAGACGCTTGCCTCGGTCGTGGAAAAGCTCTACGTCCAACGTGAGCAGGTCAAGCAGACGATCTACGAAATCACCGGGGTGAGCGACATCATCCGCGGGTCGACGGTGGCGAGCGAGACGGCCACGGCGCAACAGATCAAATCGCAGTGGGGCACGCTGCGGCTGCAGAAGATGCAGCGCGAGGTTCAGCGGTTCATCCGCGACTGTTTCCGCATTGCCGGCGAGATCATCGGGCAGCAGTTCCTGCCCGAGACGCTGCAGGCGATGACGGGAGTCAAGCTGATGACGCAAGAGCAGAAGATGCAGGCGCAGATGCAAGTCCAGCCTCGCCCGCAGATGCCGGGCATGCCGCCCCCTCCGCCGATCACGCCCGAAGCGCAGCAGATGATCCAGTTGCCGGCGTGGGAAGAAGTGCTCGCAATCCTGCGGTCCGACTTGCAGCGCGAGTTCCGCATCGACGTGGAGACGGACTCGACGGTTGCGGATGCGATCGGCGAGGACATGGACGGCATGTCCAAGGTCATTATGGCGATCACGCAGACGGTGCAGGGGCTGGGGCCGGCGGTGCAGATAGGCATGATCCCGATCGACGGGCTCAAGGAAATCTGCCGCTCGATCGCGCGTCGTGCCCGCATGGGCCAGGCGGTCGAGGATGCGCTTGACAAGATCGAGCCGCCGAAACCGCAGGCCGATCCGGCCGCGCAAAAGTTTCAGATGGAGCAGCAGAAGGCACAGTTCGACGCCCAACTGAAGCAGCAACAGAAGCAGTCCGATTTGCAGGTCGAGCAGCTTCGCATGCAACTGGAACAGCAGCGTGCGCAGAACGAACTCCAGATGGAGAACGCACGCTTGCAGGCTGAACTCGCGATGGAACGTGCGCGCACGCAGGCCGGCATCCAGCTGGAGCGCGAAAAGGCGGCGGCGCAGATTCAGATCAAGCGCGAGGAATCCGCCGCGACCATCCAAGTCAAGCAACAAGAAGCGGCGATTCATGCCGACCAGCGGCGCCAGGATGCCGAGGTCAGCCGCATGATCGCAGTCGAGAACGCCGAGCATCAGAGGGCATTGGATGCGCAGTCGAACGATCTTCAAGGGCGGGAAGCCGATCGCTGAGTTCCGCAACGGCGAACTTGCTTGGTGTGCGGACGAGTACATCGAGCCGGAGCGCAAGTCCGCGGAAATTCTGCCCGACCTGCCGGGCTACGAGTCGCCGGTAACGGGACTGTGGGTCGAGGGCCGCGCCGCCCGCCGTGAGGACTTGAAGCGCGCGGGCTGCCGCGAGTGGGAAGGGCTGAAAACCGAGCAGCAGGAAGCCGCCCGGCATCGCGCCTACGAAGCGATCAAGTCGGAGCAGCGCTTGGACGAAACGGCGTGGCGCTCTTGGTATCAGTTGTCGCCTGACAAGCGAAGGGCGCTGAGACAGCGCTAGGACCGAATCTCAACCAACCAGACCGCCGCGAGGCGGTTTTTTTATGTCTGACGATCTGAACACTCAGAGCCTGGACGACACGATCCTCGAAACGCTGCGCGACATCGAGGCGCGCGGCGACATGCCCGCGGACGAGCCGAAAGACGAGCCGAAGGAAGAGGCGAAGCCCGCGGAGGAAGCGCCGAAGAAGGCCGAGCGCGCGCGCGATGAAAGCGGCCGTTTCGCGCCGAAAGCCGAGGCGCCCGCGGAGCCTGCTGCGGAGCCCGAGCAGAAAGCCGAGCCCGCCGAGCCGAAAGAGCCCGCGCGCCGGCCCAAATGGGCAAAGGACGCGCTCGAACAGTTCGACACATTGCCCGAGCAGGTCAAGGCCGCCGCGCTCAAGCGCGAAGAGGACATGCATCGCGGGCTGGATATGTACCGCGAGTCCGCGAAGTTCGGCGAGGCCATCAAGCAGACGCTTGGCCAGCGGGCACAGATACTGCAGGCGACCTATGGCAGCGTCGAGGCTGGGCTGCAGGCGCTGTTCCAATTGAGCGATCACGCGGCGCAAGACCCGGCGGGGTTTGTGCGCAGGCTGGCTCAAGCGCGCGGGATCGACCTGGCGGCGCTTGCCAGCGGAGAACAACAGCAAGCGCTACCGCCCGAGTCCACGTCGGTGCAGCAGCGCATGCAGCACCTGGAAAGCCTGCTGCAGCAACAGCAGCAATCGCAACAACAAGCCGTGCTGGCATCGCTGAACAGCGATCTGGCGCGGTTTGCGGAAGAGCACGACAAGCCTGGCTACATGAACGACTGGATCGAAGGGCCGGCCGGCCCCGTTCCTGGCCCGTTCCGGCAGCGGATGGCGTCGTTGCTCGAATCTGGCGCAGCGGCAACGCTGCAAGACGCCTACGAGATGGCGGTCTGGACGAATCCAACGCTGCGACAAGCGCGGCTTGCTCAACAGCAAGCAGCGGACAAGGCGGCAGCGGACAAGGCCAGGGTCATCGAGTCGGCGAAGAAAGCCCAAGGGATCAACGTGAGGCGCGTGGGAACACTCCCGGCGGTCGAGCAATCCAGCGGCTCCATGGACGACACGATCCGCGATGCGTATCGGCGTCTGACGGCATAACACACTGAAAGGGATACATCATGGCCTCTCCCGGTCAAAGTACCCTCTTTACCGTGTTTTCCGAGCTGGTGTCGACCACCTATCGGAAGCACGCAAAAGAGGTCGCAGACAACGTGACGCGCCACAATGCGCTGTTCCGTCGCCTGACGAGCAAAGGGCGCCTGCGCACGGAGGACGGCGGTCTGTCGATCGTTCAGCCTCTCGAATACGCGGCGAATTCGAACTACCAGCGCTACAGCGGCTACGACACCCTGTCGATCGCCGCCGTGGACGTGCTGTCGGCTGCGGAATTCCCGTGGCGGCAGGTCGCGGTGAACGTTGCGGCGTCCGGTCTGGAGCTTCGCTCCAACATGGGCGAATCGCGCATCGTCAACTTCGTGAAGGCCAAGATCCGCAACGCTGAGAATTCGATGAAGAACGGCCTGTCGGTCGATCTGTACTCGGATGGAACGGCGTCGAACCAGATCGGCGGCATTCAGGCGATCGTGGCGGACGCGGGCACGGGCACGGTGGGCGGCATCAACAGCTCGACGTTCCCGTTCTGGCAGAACATCGTGCAGAGCGCCGCGGCGCCGCTGCAGGGTGGTTCGGCGATCACGCTGAGTGCGACGACCATGGAAGGTTTCATGGCGCCGTTGTACTACAAGCTGACTCGCGGCACCGACCAGCCGGACATGGTCGTCATGTCGGACGACTACTTCAACTTCTTCGAGCAATCGCAAGTGAGTCTGAAGCGGTACGCGCCGACGGACAGCAACACGTCCGGCACCGCAGGCTTCGTTTCGCTGAAGTACAAGAACGCCGACGTGTTCTTCGACTCGTCGGGCGGCATTCCGGCCGCGCACGCCTACTTCCTGAACACCGACTACCTCGAGCTGGTCGCTCATCGTGATGCCAACATGACGATGATGGACGAGCTTCGGTCGGTGAATCAGGACGCCGTGGTGATCCCGATCCTCTTCCAAGGGAATCTGGTCTGCTCGGCGCGGTTCCTCCAAGGCGTTTGCAAGGCGTAAGGAGAAACTGACATGACCATCGCAGCAGCTTCTTTCCCCCTGATCGGCTCGCAGCCCGTCGGGAACTTCTTCACCACGGACACGACGCAGCGCCATGTGCTGGGTTCGATGATCTCCGTCAACGATCCCTACTGGGGCGGCCAGGAACTGGTCTATCTCCAGTACCCCGCTTCGGCGGTGATCGCGGTCGGCACGATCATGACCTGGGACAAGGCGAACCTGTCGTCCGCCGTTGCGAACACCGCCAACCTGGGCGTACCGCTGGCAATCGCGCTGAACTCCTGCGCGTCGTCGGCGTCGGCTCAGTACGGCTGGTTCCTCGTCAAAGGCGTGGCGCCGGTTCTGTGCGGCGCGAACGTCGCGGCCGACACTGCTTTCGGCATCACTGCCGCGGGCAAGGGCGGCGCGATTGCGAACGGGAAGCAGATCCTGAACGCAATCATCCGCGGCGCGTCGTCGACCACGGTTGCGAAGTCCAACACCGTCACGCTGAATGGCTCGCCCGTCATCCGGGTGTCGAACTCGGATGGCTGGTTCGTCGGCCTGCCGGTGAGCGGCACGGGCATCGCGGCGTCGTCCACGATTTCGAGCATCGATCCGTCCGGGACCATCGTCACGTTGAACAACAACGCGACGGCGACCGGCTCGGTGACGGTGACCGGGACGTACAACGACGGTTCGGCCAACTACTGGAACGTCGCGATCTTCGATCGCCCGTTCGCGCAAGGTCAGGTCACCTGATCGAGCGGGGAGTCCGCCGGCAACGGCGGGCTTTCCTCTGCGTCCATTGGGGGCGCAGAGCAAAGCCTATAGGGACAACTCCTGATGATCGGCATCAACAACGACAAGCGGCCCCCCTTCGTGCAGTTCGAGTGGCGCGCGGTGCATGACCGCGAGGCAACCGAGCGCGAAGGCCGGGCGATGTTCAAGGACGTGGCGTTCGCACTCATCACGCCTGCCGGGTCGAAAGACGTGGTCGAGAAGGTGTGGAGCGAGTGGATTGCAGACAAGAAGCGCCAGGCCATGAGCGGGATGATCCCGGCCGAATGGATCGCGCACTTCGAACTGTCGCACAAGGCATGGCTCGAGCAAAACGAGCCGCCCGAGTTCGGCACAAGCGTAAAGATGTGGCCGGCGCTGACACCCTCGCAGGTTCAGCGGTGCGTGACCGTGGGTCTGCGGACGATCGAGGACATGGCCGAGGCGTCGGAAGAAGCAATTCAGCGCTACGGCATGGGCGGGCGCGACCTGAAAGAGAAGGCGCGCGCCTACCTGCAGTCGGCCGTGGATCACGGCAAGGTCGCGGAGAGGGTTGCATCGCTGACGGTCGAGAACGAGGCGCTGCGCGAACGGTTGGACATGCTGCAAGCCCAACTTGATGCGCTGGGCGAGAAGCGAGGCCCTGGCCGGCCGCGCAAAGTGGAAGCCGAGGCCGCGTGATGGGCGAACTCGTTCACCGTGATTGCCATTCGACGGTCGTGTTCTATACCGGCGATCTCTCGATCTCGGTAAACGCGCAGTCGTTCAAGAAGCCCGATGGCACCGTGCCGGCGGAGGGGGAGGAAATCCCCGCCGTCTGCCCGGGCTGCGGTCAGCCGATCAATTGGCTGGATGACCTGGGGATCAAGAAGTGAAGTGCATTGAACTCGTTCAGTCGGTCGCGCTGCGGGTGGGCTTGCCCGCCCCGACCACTGCGACATCATCGACCGATCCGATGGTGCAGCAGTTGCTCGAGTTGATGAACGAGGAAGGGCGGGAGCTATCCGCCCGTCATGGCTGGCAGGCGTTGCGCCGTGAGGCGACATTCACGACGCTTGCGGCGGAGACGCAGGGGACGGTTTCTGCGCTCGCGCCGGGGTTCAAATCGTTCGTGAACGAGTCGTTCTGGAACCGTTCGCTGCGGCGACCGCTTTTCGGGCCGCTCGACCCAGCGACGTGGCAGCAGATCAAGGCGCAGAACTTCGCCGGGCCGTGGTCGCACTTCATGGTCCGCGGCAACGTGCTGCTGATGTACCCGGTTCCGGCAGCAGGGCAAACGTGCGCGTTCGAGTATCAGTCGAAGCTTTGGGTGCTGGCGGTGGATGGCATCACCGGGCGCGAGCTGTTCACGCGCGACGACGATACCGCCTACGTCGATGACGACGCGATGATGCTCGGCACGATCTGGCGGTGGCGCCAGGCCAAAGGGCTGGAGTACGCCGAAGATTTCCGCAAGTACGAATTGCGCGTGGCCGATCTGATGGGCCGGGATGGTGCGAAGCCGATTCTGAACCTCGAGGGCGCGCGCTATGACTTCCTGCCGGGCGTCATGGTTCCGTCCGGTAGTTGGAACCTCTGATGCTGCGGACGCCTGTCAAAGCCCGGCGCGGTGCGCAGACTGCATCAACGGTCAGCGTATCGGCTCCCGTGGGCGGATTGAACGCGATCGACCCAATCGCCAACATGAAACCGACGGACGCGCTGCGGCTGACCAACTGGTGGTGTACGCCCTACGACGTGCAGGTGCGGCAAGGTTTCAAGCAGTACACGACGGGGCTTTCGGGACAGGTCGAGACGCTGGCCCCATACAACAAGACGGACGGGACCGGGAAGATATTCGCCGCTGCGGGCACGTCGATCTATGACGTCACGTCGGGCGGCGCGGTCGGCGCTGCGGTGCAGACCGGGCTATCGAACGCGCGGTGGCAGTACGTCAACATGGTCACGCCTGGGGGCCAGTACCTCTACCTGTTCAATGGGGTCGATAAGCCGCGTCTATACGACGGTACGTCGTGGGTGGCTGTCGACGGGGCGTCGACGCCCGCGATCACCGGGGTGACGACGACGACGCTGATCGGTGGCTGCGTCCACAAAAACAGGCTGTGGCTGATCGAGAAGGACAAGCTTAAGGCGTGGTACTTGCCGACGCAATCGATTGGCGGGGCGGCCACGGCATTCGATATCTCGTCGTTTGCTTCGCGCGGCGGGTATCTGATGGCAATCATCGACCTGACGATGGACGCGGGTATCGGCATTGACGATCACCTGTGTTTCATCACGTCGAAGGGCGAAGTGCTGATCTACAAGGGCACGGACCCGGCGTCGAGTTCGACGTGGACGATCGTTGGAGCTTGGAAGATCGGGGAGCCGCTGGGACGGCGGTGCGTGCTGCCGTTTGCAGGCGATGTGGTCTACATCAGCAAGGACGGCATCGCGGGGCTCACGAACTCGTTGCAGTCGACGCAGGTCAATCGCACCGCGCAGTTAACGAACCGCATTCAGCATTGGGTGTCGGAGGACACATCGACCTGGCAGAGTCAGTACGGCTGGCAGGCGCTGGCCGTGCCGAACTACAACATGCTGATTGTCAACGTGCCGGAAAGCACGACGAAGAGTCATCAGTGGGCGATGAACACGATCAGCAATGCGTGGACGCGCTTCGAGGACGTGAACGCGACGTGCTGGTGCCTCTATAACGACGAGCCCTACTTCGGCGGGACGAACACGGTCTACAAGTTCTGGACGGGCTACAGCGACAACCAGAATACGTCGGGGCTGAGCGGGTCGAACATCAACTATTCGGCGCTGCAGGCTTTCTCCTACTTCGGCAATCGGTCGCACTTGAAGCACTTCCGGCTTGTGCGGCCGACGCTGCAGGCCACAGGGCAGCCGTCGCTCTACATGGCCGTGAACACCGACTATGACACGTCGCTACCTACGACGACGCCGAGCTACGGCAGTTCGGGGTCAGGCGACGTGTGGGGGACGCCTCTGTGGGGCGCGTTCAAGTGGTCTGGTGGCGGCTATCTGCTGGCCGAGTGGCAGCATGCGAGCGGGGTCGGCTACTCGGCCGCACTGGCGCTGCGAGGCGCGTCGATGGATATCGACGTGCACTGGACTTCCTGTGATTACGTCTACGAGCAAGGCGGGATTGTGTGATGGCGAACGCGAGTGATTACGCGGGGCTGCTTGGGTCGAGCCCGGGCATCCAGTACCGCTACGACGAAAACGGCAATCCGGTCCCCTACACGACGATCAACGGCCAGGCGGTCCCGCTGTCGTCTGTGATGACAGGCGGCATCGATACCGGCTCGAGCCAAGTCGGCGGGTACTACGGGCTTGGGGCGCCAGCGGACGTGTACGGGGCGAACGGGGCTGACGTGTCGACCTGGGGCGCTCCGCAGTACACGCTGGATGCGAACGGGAACGTCGTCGGGTCGCAGTTTCAACCGGGCATGCGATCGCAGGGGCATTTGATCGACGTGCTGGGGGCGCTGGCCGTTGGC
>ERZ724522.1997-NODE-1997-length-10032-cov-6.290969_pt1 | contig 10032 bp, 19 predicted proteins | sample MGYA00376055_ERZ724522 | MGnify/ENA primary metagenome ERZ724522 (study PRJEB28724, sample SAMN07190884) | wastewater metagenome | isolation source: effluent of sewage treatment plant in Hong Hong | place: Hong Kong | collected 2016-03-17 ... | reverse complement strand
TGGGAGCCATATGCAGCGCTCTCCATCGGCCTCGTAGCGGACGATAAAACCGGCTTCATGGAGCGCTTGCAGCACGCCGTCGAAGTCCACGTCGTCATAGGGCAGAATCTCGATCCGGAGGCTCTTAGGCCGGTCCTTGAGGCGCCCTTCTCGGTCGGCCTGGCACCACAATCCCTGAAAGGCGAGCCGGTGCAGCGGGTCCAGTTCGCCGATGCGCTCGTTGGTGAAGAAGGTCGGTTTGAGATAGCGTGCTCGCGACACTACTGGCCCTCCCATGCGACGATCGCGCCCTTGATGTAGGCCGTACAGCGCCCGCAAAACGCCAGTGTCGGCCGCCCGTCGGCACGGTTTCCGACCAGCATTCCGTCCTCCCCCGAGCGCCTCGCGCAGGTCGCGCAGAGGGTGTCGGGGAGGGGGTTTTTGGGGCGAGTTTGTGCGTGTGCCATGGCTTTTTCCTCAATTTCTCCGGAGCCAGTTGTTAACGACGTAGGTGTTGGCGACGCATGATGGGTCGCCGCTCATGAGGGCCACGGCGGCGTCCTTTGTCTCCCTCTCGAGGCGCGGCAGAATGTGCCTCTCGAGGGTCTTGAGGAGGCGGTAATCGTTGGCCTCCATGCGTGTCCGGGCGGCGTCAGAGGCGGCGTGATAGCGGACGGCGTCGTAGCGGGGCTTATCGCGCATGGCCCAGCCCCTTTCTCCATTCGGCCTGGAGGGCGATCCAGAGCCACTGGTTCCAGCCGCCGTGCTGCGGCTTGAAGCGCCGATAGCGCCAGCGCTCGCGGTCGAGGGCATCGGGAGTCATCCAGTTCATCGGGTGGCCCTCCGTGTCTCCCGGTGCCGGAACGCGCGATGCGCCGGCAGGCCAGACAACCCGAACTCGCCACCGCACTCAGGGCAGCGCACGCGCTCCATCTGGTAGGGGCGCCGCGTCCCGGGCCGGTGGCATTCCGCGTGCGCGGCTTCGGGCGTGACCATCGGGACGTACAGCGGCCCGCAGTTCAGGCAGTCCCCGCGGGCGAACGGGTCAGCGGAGCTAAAGAGGCGCGAGCCGCAGCGTGGGCACTTCATGACGCCACCGCCTCTGGAGCCGGGATCGGCGCCTGGCAGGCGTTACACCAGTGGCCGCCGTTCGGGTCGATGTAGCTGGGGATCTGGTGCTTGCGGCACTTCGGGCCTTCGCCGCGGCCTTCCGCGCTCAACGTCGAAGGGTCGCTCGGCACGATCTGGCGACGGCCGCAGCCGCAGATCCCCACGATGACGAGGCCTTGCGGCATACCGAGGCTGTAGCGGTGGGCGTGCTCTTCGGGATCGCGAGATGGCGCGACGATGGGATCCGGCTTCTTGAAAGCCCGCACGTCCACGACGTCGGCGGAGCTCACGCAGCGGCGCTCATGGGATTCGAGCATCCGCGGGCCCGGGAATGACTCGCCGCAGGTCCCGCACTTGTGCGTCCAGTTGTCGCGCGGTTTCGCGCCCTGGCGGGGCGTTCCGGCGTGGTTGTAGCGCTTGTGGGCGCCGCGCTTCTGGGGTGTCGGGAAGGACTCGTCACAGAGGTCGCAGGGGTAGTCGGTGACCGGCGAGGGCCCGTTGTCCGTGATGGTGACGCCCGCCTTCATGGCTTCCGCCCAGCGCTCCTCTTCCTCCGCCGTCATGGTCTTCTGGATGTAGTCGTGGGCGGGGGAGTCGTCGACGTCAGACTCGGATGCTTGCTCCGCTTCCGATTCCGGCACATCAATTGATGCGGCCACATCGGAAGCGTCAGCGTGAACCGATGCTTGAGCGCTCTCGGAAATGTTCGCGGAATAATCTGCGGGCCGATCTACACCGGGCGCGCCGGCGGGGGCTTCGGGGACCTCCCGCGGCGCTTCGACCGGTTCCGGGGTGGTGCCCGGCTCAAGCAAAGGGGTCAGTTTGCCAAATGGGTCAAGTCGCAGGTTCTTAGCCCGCGCGTCCCACACGTACCCCACGGCGGTCAGCACCTGGCCACGCTCCCACGCTGGAAGTAGCGCGAGATCGGCCACGGTGATCGTGATGATGTCGCTCACGACCGCCAGCCCTCCCGCTCTGCGGCTGCCTGGCCCCAGAGCTGCTCACAGAGGGCCGAGCAGAACGCCAGCGGGCCAACAGCCACGTCGATCACCGTCTGGCGTGTGGCGGGCCGTTTGCAGCGGATGCAGAGGCGCTCGGTCACCCAGCGCCAGTGCTCGAGGTCGAGTTCCGATGGGGTCAGGTAGCCAGGCATCCCCCGCCCCCGTCTCCGTGGGCGCTTCATGCATCACCTCCTCCGAAGTCAAGGACCTGCTGCGCCCGGGCCGTCGTGATGTTCCTCACCGCCGTGTCGAAGTACTCCGGCTTTAGCTCCACGCCGATGGCCTTGCGGCCGTGCTGCAGCGCGACATACGCCTCTGAGCCGATGCCCATGAACGGCGTTAGCACCGTCTCGCCGGGGTTGCTCCACAGCCGGATGCAGCGCTCGATGACCCCGAGTTGCAGTGGCGCGACGTGCCGCTCGTCGTTGGCCTTCGGCGGCGCCTGCAGGGTGTCCGTCTCCCGGATGCCGTACCAGATGGGCCGGGCCCACTCGATCCACTGGTCCTCCGTGATCGGGGCCTGGTCGATGCGGACCTCCGGGTCATCCACGCCCTTCCGAAACACGAGAATGAAGTCAGCGATGGCCGGGCCGATCCAGCTCCGGTCCTTCCGCATCTGGACGAACAACAACGCCTTCGAGTGCGTCCGAATCGCCTGCGCCTGCGGGTCCTTGTCGATGCAGACTTCCCGGTGGAAGTAGAAGCCGTGGCGGCCGTAGTGCTCGATGAGCTGCCCGCGGAAATCCTTCAGCCCGATCCACCCGTCGAGCACTTTTTGCGCGGTGATCTGCGCGCAGTGGACAGCCATCAGCCGCCCGGGCTTCAGCAGCCGGTACAGCTCGGCCGTGATAAAGCTCAGGTGCTCGAAGAACTCCTCCGGCGTGCGGCAGTTGCCGAGGTCCCGCTCCGTCGCGCTGTACACGTAGAGCGCCTGGAAGGGTGGGCTGTAGACCATGAAGTCCACCGACTCGGAGGGCAGACCGCGGAGTACTTCCGCGGAGTCCCCCTGGTAGAGCGCATAGTCCGGGCCGATCTCCTGCCTGATTACGCCAGCCATTGCGGCACCTCCATCGCCACGTCGTGGCCGTCGTTGAAGTTCCCGAGTGAACCGCCCTCGATTTCCGCCCGCTCATAGGCCGCCACGTGCTTCACCAGCTCGCGCGCCATCTCCTCCGCCTCCGCTTCCTTGCGCAGCACGTTGTCGAACACGGCGCGCTCCGGCTCGCTCAGCACCACGTAGGCTTTTACTTCGCTCGCCTGCCCAAAGCGCCAGCAGCGCCGGACCGCCTGGTAGTACTGCTCGTACGAGTCGCCGATGCCAACGAACACCATCCGCGCGCAGTGCTGGAAGTTCATCCCGAACCCCGCGATCGCCACCTTTGACACGAGCACGCGGTAGCGGCCGTCCACGAACGCCTCGATGCGCTCCGCCTTCTCTTCCGGCGACATGCTCCCCGTCACCTCCACCGCCTCGTCACCAAGTGCGGCCGCAACGGCCGCCGATTCATCGTTCAAGCCGCACCACGCGATCCACGGCTGCCGGTCCTGGCGGATGAGCTCTACCGCAGCCGTCACACGCGCCTCAATCGTCTGGCGCCGAACGGCTGCACGGTCGCCTACGCCCCGCAGCTTCTCCACGAACAGCCGCCCGGGCACCTTCACTTCCCCGCCCGTGATGACGGGCAGAATTTCCAACGGCGGAAGCAGGTAGCCTTCGTCGCTGTAGCCGATGTCCGAGGGCCGCTTCAGCGACATGCCCCATGAAGCGAGCCACCGCCAGAACGCCTCGCGGGCGTGGTTCTTCAGCCGCCAGCCGGTCGCCCTCGCATCGTCAGCCTCGTGCAGGAAGAACGTGGCCAGCACATCCCGCCGCGGCATGATGCCGAGAAACGCCGAGTGGTTCGTGATCTCCGCGATGTCGTTGGGCGCCGGGGTCGCCGTGCAGCACAGCCGGAACGGCGTCTCGGCGAACTCCTCGATGAGCCGGTTCCGGTACACGCCCTCCGTGGCCTTCAGGATGCTCGATTCGTCCAGGACCACGGCGCCGAAGGCCTGCGGGTCGAAGTGGTGGAGCATCTCGTAGTTCGTGATGGTCAGCGGTCCGGCTTCCGGCTGCGACCGCGCGAACGTCAGGTCGATGTCCAGCTGCCGGGCCTCACGGACCGTCTGCCGCGCGATGCTCAGCGGCGCCAGGATGAGCGTTCGCTCCCCGGTGAGACGCGCCCATTCCAGCTGCATGAACGTCTTCCCGAGACCGGTGTCTGCGAAGATAGCGGAGCGGCCCTTGCGCAGCGCCCACCGCACGAGGTCACGCTGGTGCGGGAACAGCAGCGGGTTCACGGCTGACGCCGGGACATCGATGCCGGCAGCCGCCAGCACCGGGCGCTTCGTCGCGAGGAAGTCGCGATAGCTCATCCTTCTCCCCCGTAGTCCGCGAACCCTGAGCCGCCACACAGCCCGCATTCCGTGACCCGCCGGCTGTACCACGATTGCCAGACGCTGTAGCGGCCGGTGCCGCTGCACTTCGGGCAGGTCATGTTCCCCTCCAGAATCGCACCACCGACCGCCAGATCTCGCGCACACGGCGGCGCTGGCGACGATGGCTGAGTTGCCGCATTGAGGACTGCGGATGGTTCGATCGGCGGTGCGGGTCAGCATGGGTGCGCGCGGTCATGGCGTATCCCCGAACCGCACCACAAACACGGCCCCCGGTGCCTGGGCTGTCCCGGCGTACTCCTTCTGGACATGCAGGCTCACCACCTGCCCGTCGTCCTCGAACAGCACTCCAGAGAGCGCATCGAGACTGGCGCGCGCGAGCTTATCCAGATCGGGTTTCACGGATGGGCGGATGCGCTTCACGCTCGCGGGGCGTGGTAGGCGGAAGCTGGCCGTCACCCACACGGGCGTTTGCGCCGGCGCCTTCTGCCCCTCCGCGACCGTCTCCGCCGCCCGTCGAATGGCGCCACGCCACGCCCGGAGATCCTTGTGGTTCTCCTGGATAAGCACGGCCCGGCCAGTCGTCTTGTGGATGGTGGCCCTTGCTGAACCCTGCGTGACGGGGACGCCAACGACGGAGAAGCGGATCACGGTCGCCTACTCCGCTTCGTCTGCTGGCAGGTCGCAGGCGTGTGCGGGCTGGCGGCATGGGTTCAGGTGCCCGCGATGGACCTTTCCGCACATGCCCGGCTCGACGGCCAGCGCGTCCTTGAGCATGTCCTCGAGCGATTGGTCCTCGTCGTCCGGCTCTTCCGTGAGGTAGCCGATGTCATCGGCAACTTCCGTGCGGTGGATGCGTACCAGCCCACCCTCGAACAGCGCGTCGGTGGCGACATCATCGGCAGCAAACACGCCCGTGATGTGTAGCTTCCGCTTGTGGAAGACGCCCTTCGTGTGGCCGTCCTCGGTGGATTCCACGAATGCCACGTCGCCCGGCTCGACCATGACGAGGAGGAGCGAGGGCTGGCCGTCTTTGAACTTCGCGAGCTTGGCCTGGAGGGCAGCGTTGCGGTTGCCGATCTCGTGGTTCCCGGTGAAGGACCACTTGTGGCCGATGACGAGCTTGCCCTCGAAGAACTCCGCGTTTGGGTCGTTCTCAGGCTCGAAGCCGGGGAGCGCGGGAGCGGGCGTCGTATCGACCGGTGCGTCGATGGGCTCGCCGTTGGCGTCGTAGTCGGTGACGAAGGGGGCGGGGGTTGCGATGGGCTCGGCTTCCGGGGCCTCCGCCGTTTCGGTGGGAGCGGTTTCTGTGCGTGCCATGGGATTCCTTTCAGGTGTGGGATGCGGCAGGTGCTAGGTGGGTGATGCGACCGGGGGGTGCTGCCCACGGTGGGTAGTGGGGTGAACGGGACAGCGTTGGGGGTTCCGGCTCCCCCGGTCGCGTGGGCCGGTTAGGTCATGAGGGCCGGTTGCGGCTCCGCTGGCGGGCTCGTGTGATGCGCCACAGCGGCGGCGATGAGGTCGCCGATGCGCCGGCCAGGGTGTTCGAACATCCATGTGTCGATGAGCTCGGCGTAGTTCTCGCGCGTGGCCTCGGACCCGAGAACCGGCGAGAGGTCCTTCACGGTCATGGCCGCTCCCTTGAGCGCCTCGGTGAGCTCCTGCGCGGTCCAGAGGGGCGGGGGCGCGCCGGTGCCTGGCGGTGCGGTGGCTGGCACGGACTGGCGCGGCACCGCTGGCCGGGAGGTAATCGGGGTTCCACCCCTGGCCCACTCGCCGAGGCGGACACCGGTATCCTCGGTCACGGGCTGGCCCGGCGTGAACAGCCCGCGGATATCCTCCGGGGCCTTCATGATGTGCGGCTCGCCGGGTTTCTCCGCCATGAACAGCACAGAGACCGTCAGTTCGTATGGGAACGTTTTCTCGCAGACCGGGAGCCAGCCGCGATACCCGCCCGCCCCGGCTTTCTCGATGATCTCCATCTTCCCGGTGTCAGGGTTTTTCACCATGTCCACCTTCGGCTCGGCGCGGAAACAGAGGATGAGGTGCGCGCGGACCTGGAGGAGGCGCGACACGAACTGTTTGTGCCCCTGCTTGGGCGCGGACCACGACAACAGCCGCGATGCCTCCCGCCCGCCCAGGCGCTTGAACTCATCCTCCTGCCAGTCGAGAACTCCGCCGTCGCCCGCCCACTCGTGCGACATGGAATCGACCACGATCACCGGGTAGCTCGCTGCGTCCGCGGCCTCGATGGCCTCCAGATAGGTTGTTGGCCGGAACGGCGGGCGGAGGTCGCCATGGTCGAACGCGAACCGCTCGGCGTAATGCTTGGCGCGCCCGGCCTCGGTGTCGATGACGGCGAACCGACGGTCGCCCGAAAGGCCCTTGGCGATCCGCATCGCCGAGTACGTTTTGCCGGAGCCGGTGCCGCCGGCGAGCCCGATGAGGAGCGGCACCTGTTCGCGCACCGCCGGTCGAAATTGGAAGCTCATGAAACCCCCTCCAGTTGGGCCATCGCCCACGCGGGCGGGCTCACGTAGCAGATGCGGGTCGGGTAGCCCGGCCAGCGGTCGCTGTTCAGGCAGTCGGCCCAGCGCGAAACGGCCAGGTCGAACCGGCTCAGCCCGTAGTGGCGCATCTCCGGCGACATGCCAACGAGTGACACCGCGTAGGGCGGCTGGACCTCCTGGACAACCCAGATGTAGGACGTGACGCGCGTCCCACAGACGGCCTCCACCCCGGCGATCTCAAATGCCGCCTGCAGGTCGTAGCCGAAGTTCAGGATCGTCTTGGCGAACGCGGCGGGTTCCGCGCTTGCCGAGGTCGTCTTGAAGCTGAGGATGATGGTGCGGTCACGGGTCACCCAATCCGGGCGGCATCTCAGCCACGCGCCCGATGATTCGTCCTGCCACACAAACGTCTGTTCCGGGTCGAGTTCCCCCAGCCCTACGAGGTCCGGTGACATCTCGATCGCTGCCAGCGCAGGCCCGGCCATGGCCATCACGTCGGCTGCCTGGTTGGGGAGGAGCGGCAACATGCCCTCGGCGCGGGCGGCGTCGCGTTGTTCGCGAGCCTCCTTCGTGCGCCAACTGTCGGCCTGGACGATGCGGATGCGGTCGGTGCGTCCCTCGATCACGATGTCATGGACAGAGCCGCCGAGGTCAAACGCCTCGCTCTCGGTTGGTTGCCACGCGGGGTTGAGGCGCGGATGCCCCCACCATGCATGAAGCGGGGAGCGGGTAAGGAGCCGATGGGCGAGCCCGCTGTTGAGGGTCGGCACGGGTGCGCCAACGTTGTCGGCGGCATAGTCCGCCATGGGCAGGATCGTGGCGGTCGTCATCGCGCTCGCCTCCCGACAGAATCGAGCCGCCTCTCGGTATCGAAGTTCCGGCGCCACCAGCGATCGGCAACGCCGCGCCATACCGCGCGCAGGGCATGCGCGAGCCCGACAGCCGCGAGCGGCCAGGCGACGAGCGCAACGAACACCATGGCGAGCGTGGTCATGAGGAAAACTCCCTGTCGATACGCTCGTCACGAATCCGGTCAGGGTCTGGCCCGTCGTCATACGCGCTGGTGCAGCGCCCGCAGCAGTACGCCTCTCCCGGGCTGCAGGTATCGCAGTCGTCAGGACACCGGCATTCGTTGTCAGGTTCGGCGTGGTCGTAGTCGGCCTGGGCCTTGTCGAAACCGATGGCGAACGTGGTCATCACTCGCCCTCCACATGGCGGCTTCTCTCGGCGTTGAGGAAATCCATAACCGACGATGTGCACCGCCCGCAGATATCGTCGTCAATCAGGCGGAAGCTGTGCGTCCAACCGGCACCCTCTTCCCGCGACCTCATTGAGATCTTCGCCCATCCAACGGGCGGCGTCCCGAGTTCGGCTCCAGGGCGGATATCCACAGCGCTGCAGATGCCGCATTTACTCACCGTTTGCACGACGATGGCCATCACGCCACCCCCCGCATCCGCGCCTTGATCCACTCGGCCACTCGCTCCCGGCTACCCCAGCAACCGGCGGGCACCTCGTTGTACAGATAGGCCACGATGTGGGGCAGGTTGCCCAGTGCTGATTCGTCGGCGCGGTTGAACGCATCCATGAGGTCGTTGGACAGCACCGCTTCGAGGAAACCCCCGGTCGGTCGGCCGGTCGCAACGTAGGCGTCGATCGATTCGCGGAAGCGGGGCTCAATCAGGGTCGGGTCGGGGCGGGTCATTGGGCTCACTCCTCCTCCTCTTGCAGGAACGTGGTGACGGGGACGCCGAACAGTTCCGCCAGGCGGTTCGCCAGGCGCGGCGTAATCCGGCGTTCCCCAGAGATGAGCTTCGAGAGATGCGAGGGGTGGGTGCCCAGTTCGCGGGCGACCCACCACTTCGTGCGTCCCTGCTCGCGGGCGAGCCGGTCGATGGCATCGCCGGGGGGTTCTCGTTGGTCAGCTACAATCGGCTTTGTTGACATGCAAGGGAGTCTGAGGCTTTCTCCTGTGCCTGTCAACCCCTTTTGCCACACGTCGCCCATGGAGCGGCTCGCCCGCTGAAACTCGTCACAAACCCGTCTTTACCTGTGTTGCATCACGCAACTGGGCATGGTATAAATAAGTTGTCCCGGAGGGGTAGAGCCCTCCGGGAACACCACCGCGGAGGACCCCGCAATGGCCACCACCGATACTACCAACCGCCGTCCCGAACCGCTGCCCGGCTACGCCTACTGCACCCCCACCTGCTACTGCAAAAACTGCCGGCGCGTCGAGGACGAAGCCCGCGCCCACCAGGCCGACCAGGCCCGCGCGGCGGAGGCCCTGACCCTGATCGGCGACGAGCGCATCATGGACGCGATGTACGCCGGGACGTGCGCACGCTGCGGCCAGCGGTTCGCCGCCGGCACCCGCATCGCCTACAGCCGCCAGTACCGCACCGCCCGCCACGCCTCCTGCGCAGCCGGCGCCGCCAGCGCGGCTACCTGCCCGGGTTGCGGCGTCCAGGGCAATCCGCGCACGTGGAGCTCCACCGCCATCTATGGCCCTGCTGCCCCGACTGCTACGACCGCCTGAGCGAGTGAGAGAGGACACGAACATGACCATGTACTACAAAGCGCTTCGACCGGAACCGGACGGGACGGACTTCGCCACGGGCACCACCAAGCCCCGTCTGCGCCGCTGGATGCCGCGCATCGATGGCGAACTCATCATGTGCCAACGCGGCTACCACGTCTCGGATGCGGTAGCCGAAACGCTCATTGGCGGCTACTGGCCGTGCAAACTGGCACGGGTGGAAGTCCCAGAGGGCGATTGGGAACGCGATGGGCACAAGCTCGTTGTGCCCACGTACCGGGTGGTTGAGTGGCTCCCTCCATGGCAGGCGCTGGGGCCGAACGGGGAGGAGGTTGCTGCACTGATCACGCGAACCCTGCGGCTGACCAACAGGGAGGCTAAGCGGTTGTACGCCGCACGGGACGCCGCACGGGACGCCGCATGGAACGCCGCATGGAACGCCGCATGGAACGCCGCA
>ERZ724522.1996-NODE-1996-length-10036-cov-3.216111_pt1 | contig 10036 bp, 9 predicted proteins | sample MGYA00376055_ERZ724522 | MGnify/ENA primary metagenome ERZ724522 (study PRJEB28724, sample SAMN07190884) | wastewater metagenome | isolation source: effluent of sewage treatment plant in Hong Hong | place: Hong Kong | collected 2016-03-17 ... | reverse complement strand
TTAACCATATCCAAAGCTCCTCGGTTAAAACCTGCTGGAGCAAACCATGGGTATTTGTTTTTATCATTGAATGCATAAGCTGTTAAAGCTAATATAGAAGCTGGAACATCTACCCTTTTATTAGTGACTTCATCTTCAATAGTACAATCTGGGAAATAGATGTCCATATAACTGTTATCAACAGCTCTACTTGCAAAATTAGATATTGTTTTTTCTACATCAGGTTTGTTTGTAGAATCATCATACAAACGATTATTATCATCATCATAAGATGCTAAATCCATAATATAAACAGACAATTTATAATCTTTAGCTTTTTTACCGATATAATCCGTAATAAATGATTCTTTAATTCCAGGTACAACAAGAATATTAATTAATGTTGTCATAGAATCTAACATGATATCAGCAGCAGCCATATAAGACGAAACTGTGTTGTTGTCTTGACCAATTCCGTTTGTGTTATATAACAACCCAGGTGAAACAAAGCTTGATTCAGCACCACCATTTAAATCAAATGATGTAGCTTTGTCATTCATTCGTTTTGCATTTTTATCTAAAATATTAACACCATCAAAACCACCATAAAACATATTTGTAAATTTCATGAATGGAGAAAATCTATTGAAATCAACTGAAGATGTTTGTGCTAATAAAGTTCCAAAAGTAATTCTTTTTTGAGTTGATATACTATCTCTAATAGAATAATCTGAATTATCTAAAACACCATTTCGAATATATGCTGCTTCTTTCATATGTTCTGAAGTGGAAGCAGTAAGATGGCTAACAGAAGTGTTCCCTAAAGCAACTTTAGCTAAAGTGAATTTATTGTTATTAAGTGTGTCTGCTCCACTTCCAGTGACAAGCATATCTAACTTACGAATTCCCATAAATTTACTAAAAGAATTTAATAAAACATTCTTTTCAGATTCTAAATTAGGATTTAACACATCGGTAGTTTTTTCAAATTTAATACCCCAAAATAAATTACCATTAACTTTCTCTAAACTTCCTGGATCACCAAAGAATGTTGAAGAAGAACCTTTGGAATTGCCTTTAGTCACCTTAAATCGAAATGGAACAGGTGGGAGAATAGGTTGAATGCTCGAACCATAACCTGCCAATCTAGCAACATCTGGTGAATCATCTGTTAAAGTATCATTTGTTTTTAACAACTCCATCCCTCTAAACCCAAATGGTAATGAAGTTTGTGGGATACGTCTTTTTTCAACATTTTCACTCATAACAATTCGAACATATCTTGAATTATTCGAATATTTTCCATCTGTAATTAACCTTCGTTCATTTTCAGTTTCAGCATCAAAATTGAAATATGTTTTTTTATCACCAATTATTTTAGCAACATATCTTTCTGAAGTTGGATCTAAAGAGCATTCTGGGAACATTTCCAAAACTCTTTGGTCAGTATCAGAATCATTCCAATCACGAATTAAAATTGTGAAAGTACCAAATTTATATGAATCATCTGAAGATGCTTTAATATTGGATATAGAAACTTTATATAAGTCATTAGCAAAAGCACCATCATCTAGTGTTTCGAAATAGAATAAATCATGTTCTGTTTTTCCGAAAGGTTGTGAGATAAACCATGATGTTTTTGGTGTAGAATATCGTGTATCAAAATGACCAAAAGCATCTCTAAATTTCATTGATGTATTACCAGAATCAGGGCTTGTGTTCACAGAACCTGATTGAATAGCTATAATACCACTTCCCCCTGTGGTGATTGTAGCAACTGCTGAATCAAATGGGAAATCAGCATATAAAACATGCTGTTCACTTTCAAATTTTTCCGAGTCTTTATTCAATAGCTTAGCAAAATAATTTGTTGACTCTGGATTTAGAGAAGCAGTCATAACCCTAATTCCAGGTAAATTATCATCATTTGAAAATGCACTACCTAAAGACGAAGATATGATTAATTTAAATGTCCCGTCATCGTCTGAAACAGCTGCAGTATCTGTGGTTGTAGCAAAATTTGTGGATGACAAACTATTTCCTTTACTAACCATCATCATCCTAGAACCTGATGCCATAAAAACCATACCTCGAATCATTTTGGCAACATTGGTAAAAGGTGCGAAACTATCATTCTGTTCTAAAATAGGATATCCGTATGGTTCATTTGCAACAGCATCATGAATGGCTGTTATAAACTGAACACATCCATTGTGTCTTCCTTTTTCATCATGTGCTGCTAATGTTCCTGTAACAACCATTCCAGCATTCTTTACTTGACCTGTCAAATCAGTTAAAGAAATGTCTTCTGTAGTTCTATTGGCACCTGCACCTAAAACACGAAGATAAGTTAATGCATTTTTATGTTTTAAAAAATATTGTGCTGCATATGGACCATATTTTTTTGAATCTAATTCACCAAATACTTCAACAAATTCGGAAAAATCTGAAACAGTAACTGGAACAAAAGCAGGACCTTTGGTGGCTGTTCCTATAACACCAGCTGGAGTACCTAAGGGACCACTTTTCGTAACTTGTGACTTATCTATCTCTCTATCGTAAAAATTAGGAGATTTAAATGTTTGTTCAGCCATTTTTACTCTTACTTAAAATCATTATTAAGTATGAACAAACATGACTAAAAACCGAAAATACTCATTTTTCTATCAATTCATCTAAAGCTACATCTACTTCCTTGTAAACAGTTTCTCCAGTCTTTTTGTTCTGCTTCACAATCTTCATGTAACGTTTTTCATTTTTTCCACTAAATGGATTTTTAAATAATGAAGATGTATAGCTGGAATTTTTTCTTTCTTTTATAAAATTGTTATTTTTCAATATAAATTTTTCATTTTCTGGATCATCTGCGTAATCAATTTTCGATTCTAATTCACCAATGTCATCAGATATTTGAAAAGAAATTTGTGGAGCAGAATAAAATTTTCTTATTCCAGCAGGCACACCTGGCATATCATTTCCTGAAATTAAATAAGCTTGAATTGTCATATTAAAAGCATATTTGATAACCCTTTCTTCTTCCCCATAATCTTCTGAGTTATCTTCAGGTTTATAGGTGTTATCATCAATTTTAGCTAAAAAAGAATAGCCATTAGGTGTTTCTATTGTAAAACGAGCAGCACCTTGCATTAAATAAGCTGACATGGTTTGTTGAATCATTTGACTCATATGTTCCGAATAAGAAGTCCAATAGATAATTTCATATCTGCATGTATAAAATTGAGGAGACGGTATTGTGATGATTTCCCAAATGTTATTATCTAAATTTTGATACAACAATCCACCATCAATCACATTAATATTGTCTTCTAATTCACTATCATAATCATCTTTACTAACCAAATCATCTTCATGTGAATTTGAAATATTTTTTTGATTTTTTATTCCAAATTTGTTAATTAAATTTTGATAATTCCTATCTTTAGAGGATAATTTCCTTTTAACAGTCAACATTCCAGTTTGTTGATTAATCCCTCTCCCAGTAATATCTTTTGATATATCTTGTTCAATTCCAGTTCTTCTTATGCTTATTAAAGGTAAAATAATGGTATCATTTTTATCTCGAAACATTTTTTGTTTCTTAACCATTGCCCATCGTTCACCTGAAGCAAAAATAACAGGAACATTTGAAGTTCCTTGTCCTTTAGGGTTATATGTATTAATTTTTAATTGATTTTTAAACAACTCATATAATGCTCTATCTACATCTACAATTCCACAACTAGGAACAATAATATCTGTAGATACTGAACTGCTTTCATAGCCTGATGGAACACCTAATGAGTTTCCAGCAGTGTATCTTATACTCATAAATGATAATTAGATAATCAAATTATTCATCATAAAAAGATGATAAATCATTCGTATCAGCTTCTTTAGATACTTTTGCAGGACCTGAAATGGGTTTTCCTAACAGTTCTTCTTTTTGTAAATCTCTAATATCTTTTGTTTCCCCTTCTTCATTGCTTTCAAATCCCCTTTGTTGGTAAAAATCTTTTTTAATAGCATCATCATCAGTAAATTCTCTGCTAGTAGGACCAATAATTTTATTAATTTTAAATTGTCCTTCTCTCACATTTTGTCCTACCACTTTAATTCCATCAATGTTTTCTACTTGACCATAGATATTTCTTATAAATTGTAGATTAACAATTTCATATACAATTGTCCCATAAGAGAAAAAATCTCCTACACTCATTTGAATTCCTTTATCTACCATATCTCTGTATTGAATATAAAGCTCCAATGTCCAATTTTGTTCAAAACCTAGTTTGCCTGTTGTGACTTTTTGGTCAGGCATTCCAACATGAGCTTCAATCTTAATAGGGTTATCATAAATTTTTTCTATTGATTCATTATAAACATCATGATTTTTTGTTTTTAGTTCAGATATAGGATAATAATAGATGCAAGCACCCACAACATCTTTTATATATTCCTTAGTTACATCCGATATAAAAGCCATTTCTCTTTCGGTTAAAAATAATCTTGCCATATTATCCTACAATAATGCACTTACCTAATGGCATTGGTATATATTTCAATTGTTTATTAATAGATTCAGCTTTATTGGCTTCTTTTTCCAATATTTTATCATAAGTTAAATCATCCATCATCTCTTTCATTTGTGATATTAATTTCTCTTTATCTTCTCTAGCTTGAGCTATTAAATCATCCCCATTTAGTTGTAAATCAGCACCCGGAATTGGTATTGATTTCATTTTAGAACGTATCCTCCCTAAAAGTTCTGTAGCTAATGCCAATGTGTATTCTCTAACCCATTGTTTCCCAGGTGAATTGATGTTTTTATAAGGAATATTATCAAAAGGAACATTGGATGGATTTGAAATACTATTTTTAATAGTACTATCTTGTATTAAATTTCCAGATGAATCTTTATAATCAGGATTGAGTGGATCAGGTTTTAATCGATATCTTATCCATAATTTATTGATAAAAGCTGGAGATGTCATAAGTGGAATAGGAAATATCCTTAGTGTTGTTCCATATACTGCATAACTATAATTGCTTCTTCTCAATCGATAAGCTGATTCAAGCATACCTCTTCGCAAAACATCTTCAAACATGGGTAAAACATAAAAAACTGAACTATTCACATAAGATTCGTATTTAAATTCAGTAGCTAAAAAGTTTGTGATATTAGATGCATTAAGCAAATGTTGTTGAGCAACAGCTGGGCTAAAATGATATATTTCAGTTAATTTTATTTTTGTTTGCAATGATGAACTTAAATTTTGAAACATAAAACTTCCACTAGGTTCTCGTAAGTCAGAATAAATATTGTAATCTTGTTGACCCGAAATAAGTTCAATATACCCCAATTTAGATTCATAAGAACCTCCAACATCTGATTCCATAGCATAAGGTTCAGCTTGTCGAAGTAATAATTCTAATGTTTGCCTAGGATACGTGCTGCTTGCATTGGATGATGTTGGTTGCCCTAATAAATTACCTATTTGTGATTTAATAGCATATTCATTGACTATTTTACTATATTCCAATGTTGCATTTTCAAAGCAAGACCATATTTGTTTTTTAGTTAATTCAACACTCAGAATATCATCACCTAACATTCTTTTAACAAAAATAGCCATTTTATCAGCATCTGATTGAAATGTCGTATCAGAATCAAAATATCCAAATGGTGTTGGATTTATCGTCTGTAAAAATGTAGACATAATTTATAATTAATTAGTTTTTTTAAATTTACTGTTTGACTATTCGCATTCTTCATTCACAACAATATTGTCACTTTCACAAAGGAGGACAAATGAAAAGTACAATTGTTATTGGGTTACAATGGGGGGATGAAGGTAAAGGTAAAATTGTTGATTATTTATCCAAAACACATAAAACCATTATAAGGTGTGCTGGTGGTAACAATGCTGGACATACTATCAAAATTAGAAATAAAAAATATGTCTTAAGTTTATTGCCCAGTGGAATTCTCCAAAAAAACACTGTGTGTATCCTGGGGACAGGAATGGTTATTGATTATCGAGTTTTTCACAAAGAATATCTAGAAATTTCTAAAAAAGTAAAAAGCACTGATATCAAAATTTCCCATTTGACACATTTATTAATGCCATATCATGTTGAGGTTGAAAGTATAAAAACAGCTGATATCATTGGCACAACTAAAAAAGGGATAGGACCAGCTTATGAAGATAAAATAGCTAGAAGAGGAATTAGAGTTTGTGATCTTTTTGAATTCGAATCATTAAAAGAAAAAATCACTTCAAATATCATGTACTGGAATTTTTTGCTACAAAAGGAGAATATTGAAACATATGTTGACTCAATCTTGGAAGATTTAATGGTTTTTCGTGAAAACTATAAGCATATGATTGTTGATACAAATGATCATTTATCTACAATAAAACCTAAAAAAATATTGTTAGAAGGAGCTCAAGGATTCTTGTTAGATATTGATTATGGAACATACCCTTATGTAACTTCTTCAAACACAACTGCTGCGGGATGTTGTCAAGGAAGTGGGGTATCAATCACAAGTGTCAAAAACATTGTGGGAATTTTTAAAGCTTATACAACTAGAGTTGGTAATGGTGATTTTATTACTGAAATAAATGATGATGTGTCAAGTGTCATTCGAGAAGAAGGTGGAGAGTATGGTAGTATCACTGGTAGGCCTAGGAGAATTGGTTGGCTTGATTTACCTGCGTTAAAATATGCAGTTCAAATCAATGGTGTTACCGAATTAGCTATAACAAAATTAGATATATTATCAAATCTAAAAGAAATTTTAGTTTGCAAAGAATACAATAAATTTGCTAATAAAAAACCAATATATGAAAAAGTAGAGTCATGGTATGAATATGATTTCAAATGCAAAAAATACAATGAATTACCTGATTCGGTAAAAAATTATATAAAACTTATTGAAGACTATGTAGGATGTCCAGTAAAATATATTGGTACAGGTCCAAATAGAAATGAATTAATTGTTAGAAACAAAGGAGTAAAATAATGACAACATATGATTTAGATAATGTCGATGAAATCAAAAGAGGCTTGAGAGTTGGTGATATTGTTAAATGTAGAATCTATAATGGGTATACTGTAACTCGTGAAACAACCTGTTATGATGATACTATTGAAATGACCGTTATTGGTTCTTTTGTTCCAGAAACAAACATTAAAGAATATGTTTGTTATATTTCTGAAAAAGATGCTATCAAAACAAAATATTTATCGTTTGTTTTACATAGCGATTATCTAAAAAGAAATAAAATTCATAGAAAATATTTGGGTGACAATGCTATAGTAATAAGGTTTAGAAATGTATATGAAATCAAACAGAAAGTAGATGGAATGTCATGTTCAAGATGTGATGAGTTTTATCATACTGCATCTCCCAATACAGATTCCGGAGAATTGATTTGTTATTCATGTAGACAAAATCCATATAGATAATTTATTTTTTCACAACATGTTTTAATTTTTCTAAAATCTCTTTTTTGCCTTTATTTTTCTCTTCTAACAATCTCTCTTCTTTATTCACAATAGTTGCTGTTACAACAGGGTTATTCTTCTTAACCACATCAAAAACATTTGTTGTCTCTTGAATGATTTCTTTATCAGAATTCTTATTAACCATTTCAGCTTGAATTTTAATGGATTCTTTGAATTTCACATTAAACTTTAATGGAATAAAAAATTTATTTTCAATCACAATTTCTAAATGAGCATTGTAATTTTTATTCTCTAAAAAAGAACTATCCTTTTTTAATTCAGGTACAATAACTTGCACTTCATTTCCATTAAATTTACCATCAAAATAGGCTTTATAGTTTTCCGATTCACACATCATTCGAACTGCTACTGAAGAAGCGGATGTTCCTTCGATGTGCACATTAAACAACAATTCATTCTCTTCATCTAATTTTAATTCAACTATTTCCATTTTATTCCTACTTTAATTAATAATCTATTTAACGTTTTAAGGACTTTTGTTCTAATTCTTTGGTCAGCTTTAATAACCAATTCATCTTCACAAACAGTCACACATATTCTACCATTAACATTTTTAATATCTTTGTTGTTTACAGAAGTCAATTTTACATTCATATAATATTCATCACATCTTTTATAATATTGTTTACTCAATCCTGAATTCTGTCTGATATAATGAATGACTTGTTCTGTGATTTGTTCAATAACTTTAGGTGCAAAACCTCTAGAAACAATTAGATTTTTTCCTACTCTAGAAAACCCTAAAGTAACAATTCTATTTCTTATCATACCCTTGTTCGTTCCATAACATCATCCACAGTAGGTGTTCCGTATTGATCATAAGTATTAAAAGTGGCTATTAATGTAACATTATCCTCTTTATAAAATTTCATTTGATTTCCAGATAATTTCCATCTACCTCCTTGAATTTGTTTAATGAAATCTACTGAACCAGAGACTAAAATTAATTGTGTATAGATTTCATCTACTTTAGGATTATTTTCCTCATAATTATATTGTTCAGTAGCGTAAGAAATTGATGAGGATGGTTGACCAGTATCCCAATGAATAAAACCCCGAAAATCATCAGGGAAAGCTATGTAAGCATTGTAAATACCACTTCCAGAAACAGTTTGATAAACCCCTGAAGTGGTTCTAGCGACATTTATTGTTCCATCATTGTTATACAAGGTATAACCAACACCTGAAGAACCAGTTAAATTTGATTTTGATTTGCCAAAATTAGCATTTCTTAGTTGAGAAAGTGGCATTTATTATTAATATTTAATACATAATCGATGATTGTTGTATCCTATCTCAAACATCTTTTTTACGGATTCTTTGTTGAAATCTAATGAATTTGATGTTAAATGTTCGTTAGGACAATAAACATTAATTTCAACCTTTTTATATTTAGAATTAAGTTCAACTAAATCATTTTTCAATCCAGCAATTTTAATATCCGCAATACCAATTTGGTTTGACATCAAATCTAAAGTTCTTAAAAGTTGATCAAAAACAGATAAATCACCTTCTTTAGGTTCAATAACTTCAGGGTCATAAGACAAAATTACATCAATAATATCATGACCAGATTTAATAGCATATGATAATGGTGTCATAGAACGAACACCCCCATCTGTCCATAATTTATTGTTTATTCTAACAGGAGTAAAAAAAACAGGAAAACTAGAAGAGGCACATATCCAATCAATATAATTTGCATTATCACCCATATTATCTCTATCATGTTTATTAACATAAATATATTCCCCTGTTTCTAAAGAACATGCTCCTACTACAACATCTACATTTGATTTTACTAATTTATCTAAATCTAAATTATTTTTTAAATATTCATGAATTGGAGATGAATTAAAGAGTGATTTTTCAAATAATAATCCTTGTACAACACCAAATAACCATGGTTTATGAATTGTTTTTGTTTCAACATCATTAAACCATTTACCTTGCATATATTGAACTGCTTTTGAAAACTCTTTTTTATCAAACATCCCTAAACTTGCTGCATTAATAGCTCCTACAGAAACACCACAAATTTGATCATATTGCAGTAAAGGGTTTTCTTCTATTAATTTCCTAAGTACACCAATTTGAAATGCACCTTTCGAACCACCACCAGATAAAACAAGAGAGCGTTTGTTAGACATAAAAATATTTATTGAATTACTCTAAATACAAAATTAATATCTTCATCATCGAAGTAGCAATGACCACCATGCTCTTGTGATTGATTCATTATTAGATAAGAGTAATGTATTTTAATTGAATTATTGTTTTTATAATGACCTACAAGAATCTTTATATTATCCAAACAAGAATAGATATTTAAATCAACATAACAAGTGTTATCAAGTAATACACCATTATATTCGTTCACATAGTGTGAATTTTTAATTTGTCTTAATGAAGATATTAATATTGATAAAATACCACCATGATTCCCAATCTGGAGAATATCACCAATTTGAATATTTTCATTAATCATAATGATTGTATAATGGATGTTTATTTGATTGTCAAT
>ERZ724522.1993-NODE-1993-length-10051-cov-27.427171_pt1 | contig 10051 bp, 19 predicted proteins | sample MGYA00376055_ERZ724522 | MGnify/ENA primary metagenome ERZ724522 (study PRJEB28724, sample SAMN07190884) | wastewater metagenome | isolation source: effluent of sewage treatment plant in Hong Hong | place: Hong Kong | collected 2016-03-17 ... | reverse complement strand
GCGATGATGGACCATTTCTGTCCGGTCGGCGCTGACATGCCGACGGTTTTCGAGCCAGCGGCTCCGGCGTCCGGGAAATACGCGATAGCCACGCCGTATTGCGCGCCATCGCCCGGATAATCCGTTAGCGCCGTAGGCGTGCCCGAAAAATTGTTCGTGAACGTCTGCGTTCCGCTTTTCGCGTTCCAGTCAGATACTATTACGACAATCGCGGAATTGGCCTGCGTGGTCGTGAGCGAAACTGACGGATTGCCGCTCGCGCCGGTTGCGACATTGCTCGCGCCCACGCCATCGCTGCCGGAAAACCTGACGACGTTACCGCCGAAATATTCGCCGATCCCGCTTGAAGAGGAAAAAGAAATCGTGATTGTTTCGCCCGCCGGCGCGGCATATGCCCATCCGTATGTATTGCAATAATTTTCTGTGACGCTAGATCGTTGCAGCGTCGCGGAACCAGCGCCGTTTTCCGTTATCGATAGCGTTTTCGGGTAATCGGCCGCAGCTGCAACCGCAACCAGCACATCGCCAGAGTTGATAGCGACCGCGCTCATCGCGGTTTTTGGCGTCGTGGTGCTGTTAAAAGCCGTGGCGTACTGATTGACGTAAGTCGGAGCGGCCATCGTCCTGCTCTCCCGATTAGCCCAAAACCCGCTTGGAATCGGCGGTAGCGTTTGCGATAGCGTGGCCCATCCGCTCGGAGGGCACGGAGCCAGAGGCGTTCCGCACTGATACCCGGCCGGAGGAATTGCCCTTGCTAGCGCCTGAATCACGTCGCCCGGCAAAATCGGCAAATCGAGCGTTGCCGTTGTCCCTGTCAGGCCGGGCTGGCATACATTCCCGTTGCCGCATAGCTCTACCGTTGTCCCGCTCGGCCAATCCGCCCCGTTGTTCCACGCAAACGAAACGGCCCGAGACATCGCGATGCTTGGGATTGCGATTATGATTAGTGCAACCAACTTGAGAGCGGCTGCGACTGTCGTTAATTGCTTCACTGTATGACTCATATCGCTCTTTTATCGCCTTTCTAAAATCGGGATCAGCGCAATACAGGCCATCGGCTTTTCCCCTGCAAGCCGACAGCGAGCGCCCGACAATGCGGGCGGCATCGCTATCAGCCATGGTTTTCCAAACCTTCATTAGCGCGGCCGTTTCCTTTTCACTCCACCGCTTGCCGGCCATTACGACCCGGTGCGGATGATCGTAGCGGAAAATCCGCTCGGCATCGGCGGGACGGTCGGAGGAACTGGCGAATCGCCTACCGCAATCCAGTGTGCCGCGAGAGAACAGTCCGGCGTGATTACCGCGCCGTTTTTGTTCTGCGGGCACATTTCAAGCAAAGCGCCAGGAGCGGCGGTATAGCTGTAGCTTCCGCCCGGAGTCGCCGAATCAGGGAGCGTCACATTAGCGCCGCCTCCAACTCGATATTTGGCACCATAAGTCGGGGTATCGGCCGGAAGCCATGTAGGCGCGTTCCAGCCGAAAGTCACCTGATAAGTATCGGCCATTGCGACAGAAGAAGCCGCCAAGAGAGCAGCGGCAAAAAATGCTTTATTCATAAGATTCTCCAAGTTGCAATTAAAAATTATCATATCAAACAAATCTATTTACCTATATAAATTTCTATAGTATGCCAGCCATTTTTTTTCTAAACTCACGCCGCTCTATAACCTTTTTCTTCACTCTGATATACCACTCTCTCTGCTCTTGATCCGCTTCCGTTTTCGCGTTCTGGACTGCGACCTCGACATGCCGCCACTGGCTTTTTTCGATTGCTATCCATCTTGTCGCCGCTTTCTCGCGCTCTTTCGGGAGCGCATAGGCCATGTTACGTAGCTGCATGGCTTTGATTGTCATGCCGAACTGCCTTATTTGGCAAATGTCCGCACGTTCTACCCCAAGGACTTCGGCCGCAATCTCTTTAGCTGTCGCGCCAGCTTTGCCGCGCTTTTTCATAGCGAAAAAAGCAGCTTGAAGCCTAGCATCAAGCTCGTCTTGAATCTTGTCAGAAAACGCCATAGTTTTAACTCCAATGCTTTTCAAGTTTCTCTAAAATCTTTCTGCGCTCCACTCTGCCAGCCATCGCCGGATTGATTTTCCGCGTCACACCGTCGAAATCTCCGCTATCGCAAAGCTGATTCAGATCGTGATCTATCCAATACCATGCGGCGGAATAAGCGGCACCTAATACGGTAGAAACAAAGTCAGGGTTAGGATTTTGTTCAACAGCATACCACTTAAAAAACCGCGCATAGTTTGCGACAAAAGTCAGCCCGATCCATCCTCTCCCCCTAAATCTCCAGCCGTCGCCGCTCGCCTCGTCTCCGTTTCCGTAGCGACCCGCGTAAACACGGTTAGCCAATTCGATTGGCCTATTAGTATATCTATTGGCTTCCGCTTCGGTTTTGAACCGAGTCGGCCAAACTGTACGAATGCGAGATGCATTGAAGTAATGCATGTTTTCTTCAAGCCGGCTAAACCCTTGACTCTCGTGAGCGCATTGCGCGATGAAATAGCGCAGTCGCGTCCCCGTCACCAGTTCAGCTTGCGGGGTGACAGCAACCAAAGCGTCAAACGTCCCCGGCTTTGCCTTCGGGAAAATCTTGTAAAACAGTTCTTCATTCATACCAAATTTCTCCAAAAGGCCATCTATTTTCTTCATTCCAAGAAACGCCGGCCGGTTCAGGCTGATAAAACCCGCAATGATCGGCGTTGTAAAAATCCTGTTGGTGCAAAGCGCAATGCGCCAACCATTCGTGCGGCCCTGTTCTTTCTCTCCTGAAATGCTGGCACAAATGACATGATTTATCGCTCTCCCGTTTTGTACGTGGCTTCGGATAGGGATAATATCGCCGTGTTCCATGCAGCAATGCGAGCCGTCTCTCTGGACAACCGGCCGCTTGCAGAAATGGCACACGTCGCGGGCAATTAAAGCGGCTGGGGTGCGGAATTCCGCAGCTTGCCCTGGCAGCCACAAAGAGGCTAGATAATCGTTCATTCGCCTAAATTCATCCTATATTGTCGTTGGGCGGATTCGATGCGGCGACAGGCGATGTCGAAATAGCCGGGATCGATTTCGATGCCGATGAATCGTTTTCCTTCTTGGACGGCCGCAACTCCGCTTGTTCCGGTTCCTAAAAATGGGTCAAGAATTGTGGTAGCAGGCAGGCGGCAAACAAAAGGACGAATGACTCCAATTGGTTTTTGAGATGGGTGTGCTGATGGTCCATTCTTATATTTCAGCACCCTTTCTTTAGCGCCAACCCCGGCCTGCGGCATATCGCAATCAATAACGCATGATTTAAACTCACCCATTCGCCCACAAGTTGCTTTATGCATTCTAGCCCAAACAGCAAATTCAGTGTCCATTCTTGGAATAGGGCGAGTCATTGACGGCGCGTTATTTTTTCTCCATGTAAAAACTGCGCTTATTTTTAGTGTTTCAGAGAGTTTTTGATGAACAGATCCAATATCCAGATAAGAGCAAAACGCAACAACATGATCGCATTTAATTAAGTTAATCCACTGGTTTGAAAAATCCCATTTCATGCCAATTGAACGAGGGCAGGAATATGAACCAAAATTGGAACTTCCCGCGATAGGAACCCTATCCATCCCCATTTGGTACGGCGGATCGGTAATGACAGCACCCACCTTAGGCAATGTCGGCAATATCTCCAGGCAGTCGCCGAGATACAGCGTCGCATCGCCTATGATGACGGGTTCGTTCATTTTATTAGCCTCAACAATATATATGAAACGGTAAATATAAATGAACAAGCGAACAGCCATAATATTATGCCAAAAGCTTTTTCGTTATCCACCCCACTGTTCTAAACATTAGAAGTTCAAAAAGGTCGTTAGGGTATTTAATCATCCAAACAAAAAACTGTATTGACATGATTATCATTAACGGAAATAAATAGGCTAGATATTCGTTCATTTATCCACATCCTATGCTAATCTTTAAACTCAATATTTATTAACCACGACATACGAATGACTATAGCTATAGCCAAACCGTTTTCAGTAAGCTTCCATCGTAAATGCTTGTTACGCTCGTAAATATCCGAAACAAGTCCGAGCGCTACCATAATCCCCAATTCATAACTTACTTCTTTACTATTTACACCAATACGATTAGAAATTTGTCTCGCTAGAGATTCAGGATGATATTCCAGATCGGATATTATTTTTAATCTAATTCTACTTCTCAAATTTTCATTCATTTTTCAGACTCTCCATTAGCCTGATATAGCTCGTTGCCGGTTTTATCGCATCGGCCGGTTTTTCTGCTAATCTGCACGGCGAAATATGGCGACGGCTCGACAATTAGCCAAATCCGATCTTTCTCTACACGCTCAACGCTACAATGATAGGATCGAAAAGAGGTGCGCAGCATCGCGCTATCGCCCACTTTAAGCCCTGCCAGCCATTCGGGATTTTGCATCTCTTATTCCCCGTCAAGTACCCGCGTCTTTGTTTTGAAGGGAACATTTAGCCGGCTCGCCATGCAAGACACTTGCCTTGCAGTTTTACCCCTCTTAATCTGCGTATCGCCGCGCGTTTTGTGTCTTTTCTTCATGGATTTTCCATCTTATTAGGTATAACGTCTCCGCACTGCGGGCATTTTTCCGGAACCGCCATCGGGTGAGCGTCACAGCAAAACGTGTGAACAGCCAATATGCGGTCGCAGTGCGGACATGGCTTTTCTGGATAGCCGGCCGGCCGCTGGAATTCGACGCTCGCCACGAATCGCCTCAATTGTTTTGCAGTGTGCCGATCCATATTTGAGCGCCTTGATTTTTGCCGTATCGCTTGAATGCAGCTATTTCGACTATCAAGCTATCGTCTCTAATAACGCCCGCGTCTACGAGCGCATCCTCGGTAGAGCGTATTAACTTGCTCAAATCCGGCTTGCGAGTGATATAGATCGGCTCGTCTTTTTTCAGCACGCCCGAGTTTTTGCCTGTTCCGTAATGGCTTTTTGGCCGAATGAACAGGAAAACAACCGACAAAACGACTGGGCCATCCGCCATTTCCCAACTGGATGCATCGGCCGCTTCTCGCGCGGCCCACTTGACGGCTTCGCGCCAAGGCTTGACGTGCTTTGAGGATTCCACCATCACGCCACGGCCCACATGTCGTTTTGATCCCTGCGGCGCTGGCAGGCCCGGCACCCAAATTCCGAGCCCGGCAACGGCCGCAACAGGACGCACCAGCCCGGCCAAAACACCAGCCGCCAGCGTCATGCCGCCTCCCATCCTCCCGCCATCCCATCCCGAGCCAAAAATTCGGCGATTTGAGGCGCTGAATCTTCCTTGGAATACCTAGGTAGCGGGTCGCACTGTAGCGCGTCTTGTAGAGGCTCGTTGGTGCCTTCTCGCACGTCTACCGTGGATGGTTCTTGCCCTGTAAATATCGCATAGCCGGTCGCCGTTGTTTCTTCGGTCGAAATTTCGGCCAGAGACAACACCGATTGCCCATGCCCGCTCTCATGCAGGACGAAACCCCGATTGCCGAGGTTCGCGATAACCTCGGCACTGATTTCATCGCCGCCGCGCCGTAGCGAAACCACGTCGCCTAATTTCAGGCTCGCCAGCCATTCGTTTCTCGTCATTCGGATTTCCTCGCCTTATCGCCCGGTGCTACCGAAGCCGTTTTCGCCGCGCGCCGTTTTTTCGGCAAACTCATAAGCGACGACTATGCTTTGATCGTAAGCCGGGACGATCAACAGTTGCGCTATCCTGTCGCTGCGATTAATTCTAAAAGGCACGTTTCCGTGATTGAACAGCAAAACCTTAACTTCGCCGCGATAATCCGAATCAATCACGCCGGCACCAGTATCGATCCCGCATTTCGCCGCAATGCCGGACCTCGGCCAAATCAAACCGACCTTATCGGGATCGATTGCCAATGCGATTCCGGTAGATACCAGCTTCCTTTCGCCGAATGATATTTGGCAATTTTCATCGGCGTACAAATCCCATCCCGCCGCAAATTCGCTGCCTTTTGTCGGGACGGTTGCAGTTTTGGTGAGCAGTTTGACTAGCAGTGTCATATCGCCAAATCCTTAATCGTGTTCATGCCGCTTGCTCCCCACGCCGGTTCGCCGCTTCTCGCTCGGCGATTTCGATTTGCCGCTGTCTCTCGGCATCTTCCGCCGCTTTCCGCCGCTCTCGTGCCGCCGCGCGCTCGGATTCGTCTGCGGCCATGCTGCGTCGAAGCATGGCCGCAATCTCCCGCAACACGCTCGCGGTTTTTGCTTCTTCCGTCCCGGCGTCCGGCCCTTCCAACAGCCCGGCAACTTGCTCGATGCTGTTCGGCGTTGGCCCCGCCAACAGCCCGGCGACGTGATCGCGACTAAGCCGGCCGGCGTTGATCGCCTCGGCTAGACGCTGGGCGCGCAACTGCGGGCACGTCCCGAGCGTCGGAGTCCACCGCGCCGGCTCGCGCCGTTGCCTCGCGTCCCGCACATGGGTTTCGTACACGGCGATGAAGCACCTCCGCGCGCCCACTTCGTCGCCTTCGTCCAGGATCGGCTGGCAACCATGCCACCCTTCGCGCATTTCGTGGGTTAGCGCCCCGGTTTCACGCTCGTCGCGAATCAGTCGCAACAGCAAACCCCACGCTTCGTCTGCGCTCGGCCTGCCGTCTGCGGCCTGCTGTCCGTCCAGATAGCGGTAAATATCCGCCGGCTTGGGCGGGTAAACCGACTCCCGCCTATGGCGTCGGAATGCGCTATCGAGCGCAGTTATCGGGTAGTCGGAGAACTCGTCTAGCCAGTCCGCCACGGTTTCGGGGTCGCCGGTTATGTCTTTGCCGGACATGCGAAACGATTTGATCAAAATCGCGACGAAGGCCGGTTTTTCAGTTGGTGACATGAGCGAATTCCCCCTCGATCACGGTTCTTTTTGCTCCGGCTAGGATTTGCTGGACTTCGGCTATTCGCGGGTCAGACGAAATCCGCGACTGTTTGGTAGCGCGCTGGCGTGGTGTTGGGATATTTCTCAGACCGGCCCAATCGTCGCGGATAGCGTTACGCAACGCAGCTTGCCAGTCCGCGTAGGCGTACCCCTTGGCGGTCGCTTTGCCCACGAAGCTTTCCAGGTGAGCGGCCAACGGTTCACGGTATCCGCGCTCGTCGGCCCATGCTTGCAGTTCGGGAGTGATCGAAAGATCGGCGGGGCAAGCTGTTTTCCGGGCGGGCGGGCGCGACGCCGAAGGCGGCGATACACTCCCTTCCTTTCCTATTCCCTTCCCTTCCTTTCCCTTCCCTTCCTGGGCATTTGGGATTTCCCCAGTGCTTCCCTGTTGCTTCCCAAGCGCTTCCCCAGTGCTTCCCTGTTGCTTCCCAAGCGCTTCCCCAGTGCTTCCCTGTTGCTTCCCAAGCGCTTCCCCAGCGCTTCCCTTTTCTATATCGATGATTACGTTTGGATTTTTCGGGATCGAGCTTTCAAATTCGGCTTCTTTGCCGGAAAGCCGTTGATGCTTCTTGAAGTTGTTTATTTCGATGTAGCCAACTCCGCCAACCGAGTAGCGCGTTATGAAATTTCGGTCATGCAAAGACTGGAGCATCGCATCGGTATCACCGTCATCGTAGGGGTGAAGCTGGGCGCGGATGCGTTTTGGCCGATCCTCTAGCCTGCCCTCACAGTCGGCTAGCGTCCACATTCCGATAAACAGAAGGCGATTCAGAGGGGTGAGTTCTGCGAGTTCGTCGTGGAGAAAAAAATCGGGCTTGATGGTGCGGATGCGACTCATGCGGGGATGCTCCTACATTCGAGACTTGCCGCGCTTGCAAAGGCGCGGGCGGGGGGATGTTTGCAACCGGAATGTAGGCCGGCGCCCAGCCTCGCGGACAGGGCCATCCCCCCATAGGAGCGAAACCTAGAGGGCACAAAAAAACCGCTTTGGTCGGTGCGGGGAACCGCTACATTCGGTGTTGCAAGCACCTTGAGGCAATCATACTGCACAACTGTTGACTCGGCAAGCGCGGTCATTTTCCGCCTAGCCCTCCATCGCTATAAAAACCTTCTTCAACGTCTTCAATCGCATGCTTGTAGCCGTGAGCAAAAGCGGTTGGATAGTGATAAGCAACCTCTTTTATTTTTTTTTCTTCAATTCCGTGCGCTTCCAAAATCCCACGGATATATGCCCAATGCGCTTCCGCGAGTTCTTTGGCGCGGGTGGTTGTGGTAGATTCAGCCATTTAATTCTCCAATTCGGCAATCAATTCACGCAATTTCGACTTTTGCCTCTCTAACCACTCCCTGTCGATTTCAACCTCCATTCCTGCCGTTGCTTCTGCCGCGTCGGCCGGGTCAATCCAGCCGCCAGCCTCAAGGCAATTGATCGATCCATCGTTGTTCACGCTAACGTGATCGCCGATTTCAAAAGTGCCGTCCTTGCTCGCTTTTGTCACGACATACCGCTTTCCAATCTCCATCATCGACTCCACATCGGCGCGTAATCGGCAACCGTATCATTATCATCTTCGACAGTTTCAGCTATCTCGATACGAGAGCCGCGAATCGAGCGTGCCCATTTCAGCAGTTCAAAGCACTCCTGCTCATGCTTGCAGTTAAGATCATCTCGACAAGCTGACAGCTTCTCTATCGCTGCGTCAATTTTCATTTCTTTTTGACGATTCCGTTTTGCTGCGCGATATAGCAAACTTGACTCTTGCTCAATCCTGTGGCTAATACCGCCCTTTTGTTGTGCAGTGGCTTACCGTCGCCATAGATTGCCGCTATGATCGCCGCTTGCTTCTCGCGTGGCTGCCTTAGTTTACACCTCAGCTTCATCCGCCTTGCGCGGCTGCCGATTGCATTTAGCGTCCTTTCTATCTCTTGATTCTGCGGCATGTGCTTGGCCGCTATTTTCGTCCCGCCACGCGGGTAGTATTTGACGAGCGCGGCGTTTTCAGCTTCGCTCCATTCAAACCATTTACGAGTTGGGTTTGTCAATTTCTGCTTTCCGCCATGAATATGTTGTGTTCGTATCTCGTTATCTTCCGCGTCATCCCGTGCTGTTCGCAGTGGATGAACGGAACTAGCCCATTGATCCGGTAATAAATAGCTTTCATTTGCGCTCCGCATATCGGGCATTTCTCTTTGACTGGAACGTGGTATACAGGGCCACTTACCCCCATTGCATTGCCATTGCATCGGCTATCCCGGTGTATGTCCGGCTTCTCTCTTTCCATCTATTAGGACCAGGCGGCATTCTGTGAACGCGCGCCTCTCTACCATTAACGATATTTGTCGGAATTAATTTCGGCAATCCTTTCAGCCATAGGCAAGTCGCCTTTGTTTCTCCGTGCCCAAATTGCCACGGCTGTATAATCTGGTCAGGCTTGCGGATTCTGGAAGAAATGATGCTGATAGGGTTTTCTATCGCTATTTTCTCGATTGGCGCGTTGATTAGCGTTCTTACAAAATCAAGCGCCTCTGCTTGCTCGCTCGCCTTGTCTTTAAACCATCGGCTTCCGCTAACCGCCAAATGCGTGCATGGCGGGTGAAAGATCGCCAAATCCCAAGGCTCATCAATCAATTCGGTAACGTCTCCGACGATATGAAACGGAGACATATCTTCGCTTTCAAGCAAATCGCACGAATAAGCGTCATGTCCTAATCGTCGGAACGCTTCCCTGACTCGGCCTGAATACTCGCAACCGACCAAAACTCGCATGTCATCGCACCGCGAACATGACGACAATTGCCGCCATAGCAGCGGCGACGATCCAACAGCCAGCCAAGATCAGCAGTGCGGCTATCATTTCTGCGCTGCCGCTTGATCGAATATCTTCGCGACGTGCGGATTGAGCTTTGCTGCGGCAATCCCCGTCACGCGAGCTACTGCCGCGACCCGCCGCGCGGGCACTTCGCCAGACACAACCCATTTTTGGGGTTGCTGCCAGCGCACACCGCACGCTCTCGCCAGCGCGCGATAGCCGTCCATCTTGTTTTTGTGGCCTGCGAGCCACCTTGTAAGGTCGTTCATGAGGCGGAAAATACACCGATTTGGTGTTTGACACAAGCATGAATTTTGA
>ERZ724522.1992-NODE-1992-length-10052-cov-13.547164_pt1 | contig 10052 bp, 14 predicted proteins | sample MGYA00376055_ERZ724522 | MGnify/ENA primary metagenome ERZ724522 (study PRJEB28724, sample SAMN07190884) | wastewater metagenome | isolation source: effluent of sewage treatment plant in Hong Hong | place: Hong Kong | collected 2016-03-17 ... | reverse complement strand
CTGTGACGGCGGAATTTTCTTTGCGGGCTTGCGCCCTTTCAGCCTATTCCCCATCGCGCCCTCCTGGAGCCTGCGAGGGGCGGGAGAGGCAATCACTGCACATCGGCATGAAAAGGTCGCCCTGTCGTTCGTCGCGAGGCTTTGGAAACTCATCCCCCCAACCGAAGCCGTGGAGCCGGATCGCTTCGGCCTCCAGTTCGGACAAGCGCCTTGCCCATTCTGGGTAGAGGGCGGCGGCTTCCGCTCGCTCGCCCTTCGTCTGCATCGTGCCGCACATGCATTCGCCTGATCGGCAAAGCTGGACGGCTACCGGGTTGATTGGCGTCTGTCGGCTGGAGAGGTAGGCGTCACGATCATCCTGCGACCAATCGTGGATAATGTTCGCCCAGATATTGTTTGGCGCGGCAGGGTCTCGTCGGAAGACCTCCAGCCGCTTCTGACGGTTCTCGCTTTCGTCCTTCCGCGCGCCGTTGATCAGCAGCACGCGGATACCTTTCCGGCCCTGCCGGATGGCTCGCGAGATCACCTTTCGAAAAGGTTGAGCTTTCAGGACGCGATAGGCGAAGGCGTGCGCTCCATAGCCGACGCCGAAAAAGCCCTTACGAAGGACATAATCCTGATAGGCCGTGCCGGCGTCCGCTTCCTCAAAGTCGCCAAGCTTGCCGTATGTCTCGCGGACAAACTGGCTGGTCTCGGGGATGCCGCAGCGGGTGTTGCCGTGGAGAACGAAATCGATCTTCGCGTCCAATTCACGGGCGACTTGATCTGACGCGGCGCTGTCTTTCCCGCCGCTCACCATAGATACGATGTGGGTCGGCGAGAACCGATCAATCGCTTCGCGCAATATCGCTGCGCTGCTGTCGAGCGGCGTCATCTACTCGCCCTCGCCGGATGGGGCCGCCTGCTGGACGGGGGCGCTCATAGCAACGCCCACAGCAGCCACGCGATAAGCGAGGCAACGACGGCCAAGAGATAGGAGCCAAGCTCCATGATGCCCCCGAGCACGTCGGGAAACATGCCGCCGTTATTCGGGCTCATCTTTGGCCCGAATAGATAGACAGCGACGAAGGCGGCGATGGTGACGGCAGTTGGCAAAAGCCACCAGCCCAGTCCAAAGGTGACGGTCATCATTCTGCTCCTGTAGGTCCATCAAAGCCGTCTAGCCGGTCGCCCCAATTGGGCCAAACGCCAGTCGGCTGGACGGGGGCGGCGGACTGCGCGAGGGCGGCGTCGGCCAAGGCGTGTGCGCGCTTGTCTGCTCCGCTGCGCTTCCGTCAGCCTATTCCCCATCGCGCCCTCCTGGAGCCTGCGAGGGGCGGGAGGCGGAAAGAACAACAGCAAAGCCGCCGTAATAGCCGTTGTGTTCGTTGTGATTTGCGATGGTGATGTCACCGTTCGAAGTGTTTACGACGAGGAACTGCACTTCGTGGGTGCCGTATTCGTCTTCTTCGTCAGGTGCGTCTCGAAGCCCCATGCCGGTGAGCGTCGAGCCTTTGTAGTAAGGCAGGTCATCGTCCGTCCGCATGTATCGGCTTTCACAGCATGACTGACCATCGTCGCGCGCCGTGAGTGAGGATCCATCTTCGAATGAAAGCGTCAGCGTATCGTTCAAGATGTCGATGCTGGTTATCTTTTTGCCGATAGAGGCGTTCAGCGCAGCGGCGCTTTCACCGTTGTTGCCCATAAGCATGTGCAACATCACTGAAATACCAAGATGTTCCATCTACTCGCCCTCGCCGGATGGGGCCGCCTGCTGGACGGGGGCCGGATGTGTGCACGAACCGTCACAATCGCCGGGGTAATAGCAGTTGTGCGGACAGACAGGCATGGCCTCTTGCGCCACAACCATCCACGCATCTACGCCATCGGCGCAGAGTTCATCGGGATTGATGCCGCGTCGGGCGCATTCTTCGCGCGCCCAAATCTCGCGCTCTTGCTCCGGTGTGATGTCGTAATGGCCGCTGTCTATAAGGTGGTCGCCGTAGGTGATGCCCATCACTCGCCCTCGCCGGATGGGACCGCTGCACGGTCCAGCGCAGCGATAATGACGTTGAGATTGTTCGACAGCGTGGCTTTGATGACGGCTTCGTCGCCCGACCGCAGCAGGTTTGCCGTGTGCGTGAAATCGTCACGCGGGAACCCGCCGGATGGGGCCGACTGCGGGGCGGGGGAAGCGAGGATAAGGGCTTCGAGCGCGTCAGGAATTGCCCGGATAGCTTCGAGAAGCGATGTTTTCGCGACTAGCAGGCCGTGAAATTGCGGACTGGTTCCGATGAACAGGCCTGTGCCATCCTGCTCGACGCGAAATACAGTAGAATGTGGCGGCTCCGGCTGGACGGGGGCGGCGGGAGAGGCATCGAGAAATTCATGGGCGGCCTGAATGGCTGCGGCTATCTCAAGGCTATCGTCAGCGTCAGCGTCAGTGACGTATTCGCTGGCCGCCTTGAGCCGGACACACAGTTCGTTGACGAGCTTCCACGTTGCCATCGGCTCGATCGGCGCAGCCGGGGCGGATACCAGCGCGGACCTGATGCGCTGCTCGTAGTCGGCCTGCGCGGCGGCTTTGGCCGCGTCAGGATCGTCCTTATCCGCGATGCCGTCGGCGCCGTTCAGCGTGACGCGCCAACAGTAGCTGTCGCTGCCGAAGTACATATCGATGTAATAGACACCGACTGCGCAGACCGTCTCGTATTCGCCGGTTTCTTCAGGTGTCGGGTCTTCTCGACTGCGGTCGGCCATTATCGGCAGCCACTCCAGCGGCTTCACGGCCACGGCCTCTGCGCGTCCGGCAGCGAGAGCGCGGCGGTTCCAGTTGCTGACGAAATTTTCCTTGAACCCGAACTCGACATTCGACGAGGCGAAGCACTGCTTGCAGCAGATGCACGAGCCTCCAGCATTGTCGCCGTCTTCAATGTCAACCCGCTCGGGCTCGCCGCCGCAGAACGGGCACGGCAGGAGTTCCGGCGCCTCCACGGCGGCGTCTGTTATCTCGGGGCTAGTCATGGGCAGGCTCCAATCGATAAGGCTTCTGTTTCGGACGGGTTGTCAGCGTCGGGATTTTCCAGCCGAAGGGCTCAAGCTTGACGCGAAGGTGCCGGATATGGACGCGCACGGCTTCTTCCGCATAGAGCGGCTCGCGCGAGCCCCAGACCAGCTTGCGGACCTCGTCATTCGACAGCCCACCCGGATAGGCGCGCACCAGTCCGTTGAGAATGGTCCGGCGCACGATCGACAGGCGGATGTTGGCAAGCTGATCGATCCCGACCTTGTCGATCCTGCTGCCGCAGTGCGGACACGTGTTCATGCTGCCCTCATGTCGAGATAGGCGTTGATGAAGGTCGCCGCGGCTTGCGCGACGATCGCGTTGCCGTAGGCGCGCAGTCTGCCAACGCGGTTCCGGGCACCGTGGGCGAGAGGATGCTGAGTTTCGGCATACGCGTCGTAGGCGTCACCCCAAGCCGTTCGTGCGTGGCGTGCCAGAAGTGATGACAAAACAGACAGAGGGTCTGCAGGTTCAGGGGCGAGTTGTTCCGCCAATTCGTATCGACGTGATGGACCTGCAAGTCCTGCGTCAGGCCGCATGCTTCGCAGGACGGTTTCGCGTATTTCCTCGCATGATAGAGGTAGGCGTTGCGCGTCTCGCCACCCTTGCGTCTTGAGTTGGCGCAGGAAAGCGAGCAAAAACGGCGCCTCATGAAGTTCCGGAACCCTTCCAGCCTCCCAGCAGCGTTGCGTCTCCGTTCCAAGATGCGCGAGCAAGTCTCGCAACGCCTGATTTCTGTCGATTTGGCTTTCCACTGACCACGCATTCATTTCTTCCTCGACCGCGCGGATGATTTCGGGGCGCACTCGTCCCAAACTCTCGGCAGACCCATCAACCAACGGCTGTGGCTTGGCGCTAACTGGCCGCCACTTTCCATCGCGGCAGAAGAGCCAGTCAGCATTTCGCCAGAAGCCGTCAATCTGGCTGGGCCGTCGTGATCGGTCAATTTCGCCGCGCCCTTCATCGTGTAGTTCGTACCGCGACGAGCTAACGTGTCCGAGCCGCGCAGCCCGTCCGCTTCCTGTGGCGTCGGCCAACCCGCCATCTGCGCCGTAGGAGCCAACGGCACCCCCATGCCTTTGTCCGGCCACTTCTCTTTCGCGCGGCGTTGGCGTTCCAGGAAGACTTCCAAATTGCTTTCGTCCCCGCTGGCTTTCGGCGTCGGCCAGCCCGCCAGCCAGACCTCCCGGCCCAGCAACGAGTTCAGCGGCACGTTCTTCTGTTCGCCGCCATCCTTCCAATCCCGCGTCGTGGGCGTCGGCCATCCGCTCTCCGACCCACCACAATCGTTGCCGGATGTGGGGCGCGCCGACGCCCGCAGCGCACAGATCGACCGCCGCGCTGGCGTAGCCCGTTCCTTCCAGGTCAGCTTGTACAAGGTCGAGCCAAGCGAGGCCGTCCTTGCTCGCAACCTGTTCGCCAAGGACGACTGGAGGGCGGCACTCGCGGATGAGATGGTGGAAGGCGGGCCATAGGTGCCGCTCGTCATCGAACCCGCCGCCTTTGCCTGCCGCGCTGAAAGGTTGGCAGGGGCAGCTTCCGGTCCAGACGGGCCGGTCGTCGGGCCAGCCTGCGAGCCGCAGGGCGTGGCTCCAGACACCGATGCCGGCGAAGAAATGGCACTGGGTGTAGCCGGCGAGTTCAGAAGGTCGAATATCGACAATTGAACGTTCATCAACGTCCCCCGGAGCAATGTGCCCAGCCTCGATCAGATTGCGCAGCCATTGCGCGGCGTAGGGGTCGATCTCGTTGTAGTATGCTGTCATGGGTCATGCTGCCTTCCTCGGGAATGAGCGGCCGACGATCCGCATGAACTTGCCGTCCGGCTTCACGGCGATGGTCGCCGGCATGACCAGCTCGCCTGCCTCCGCCCTTGCCAGCGCTTCACCAACCGTCTTTGGCATCGGCGCGCCGCCGCCATGGCTGACCCACCATTGCTGCGCCTTCTGCGCCGCATAGCCGCCGTGCTCGAGCGCGATCCATTCGTTGACCGCATTCAGCCCGGCCAGGTATGTCACGCGCAGGCTGTCCGGCGAGCCGAGCTTTTCGTGCCGGGCAAAGCGCCAGTCGACCACCGGCATCTGCTGCGGCGGGACTGCCTCCGTCGACAGGATGCCGACCTGCGCTTCGGCGGTAGCGTCATGCTTCGGCTTTTCGACATGCGGCCATTGGTGACCGCAGACCTTGCACGAGGATGCGTTCAGCGCGGCAAGGGAGGCGCAGGAAGGGCATTCCTTGGCCCGGACGCTGTCCACTGCCACCTTGCCTTCGTCGCCGCCCTTGCCGCTGCCCTTGGGCAGGACGGAGACGGCGTCGACCGGGCCGTGCCGGCGGACATTGCCGGCGAAGTCGAGCACCAGGCAGTTCTCCTTGCCGGGCGCCAGCCGCGTGCCGCGGCCGACGATCTGGACATAGAGCGAGGTGGAGAGCGTCGGCCGCAGCATGGCGATCATGTCGACGCCGGGCGCATCGAAGCCGGTGGTCAGCACCTGTGCGTTGGTGAGCGCGCGGATGCGGCCCGCCTTGAAGTCGCGCAGGGTGCGGTCGCGCTCGCCCATCGGCGTTTCGCCATGCACCATCTCGGCATGGACGCCGCCGGCGCGCAGGATGTCGCGCGTGCGCTCGGCATTCTTGACGCCGGAGCAGAACACCAGCCAGGACTTGCGCTCGGCGCCGAACCGGACCATTTCCGCGACCGCCTCGGCGGTGATGCGATCGGTCGCCGTTTCCAGCTCGCCAGCCACGAACTCGCCGCCGCGCCGCGTGACGTTGGACACGTCTACCTCGGTTGCCGACGCTTTCGAGATCAGCGGCGAGAGGAAGCCGTCGCGGATGCCCTCACCGATGCCGTAGGAGTAGACGGTGCGGTCGAACAGCCGGTCGGCGCCATCGTCGAGCCGGCCGGTATCGAGCCGGTATGGCGTGGCGGTAAAGCCGGCAACGCGCAGGTCCGGCGTTTGCGCGCGCATGTCGTCGAGCAGCTTGCGGTACATGCCGTTGCCGGCGGACGGCACCAGGTGAGCCTCGTCGATCAGGATCAGGTCACGCGGCCCCAGCGTCTTCGCGCGGCGATAGACGGACTGGATCGAGGCAAAGGTAATGCGGTGGTGCGCGTCGCGGCGGCCGAGGCCTGCGGAATAGATGCCGGCCGGCGCGTCGGGCCAGACGCGCAGCAGCGCCGCCATGTTCTGGGCGACGAGCTCGCGGACGTGGACCAGCATCAGCACCCGCATGGTCGGGTAGGCGGCGAGCAGGTCTCGCGTGAGTTTGGCGATGACCAGCGACTTGCCGGTGCCGGTGGCGAGATCGACGAGCGGATTGCCTCCGCCGGACTGCCAGTAGGCGAGGATCGCCTCGATTGCCGCGGTCTGGTATGGTCGAAGGGAGATCATGCGGCCAGCACCTTCCGGGCCGCCGCCTCGGCCGCCTCGATCGTTTCGCCGTCGGCAAGTGCTGACAGCATGGCCACGCGGGCATCGAAGATCTCGGGATGATCGCGGTGAGCTTCGAAAACACGCAGCCACGCCTGCTTTGCCCGCTCGCGGTCGCCGAACATGCTGCACTGCTTCTCGGCCCTGTCGCGGATAGCGTTGAAGCTGGTCACAGCAGCGCCTCCTGCACCGGCTCGGGAGCGCGCTGGACGAACATGTCAGGCTGGGCGTAGGCCTTGCGGATGCGCTCGCAGGCTATGTCGAAGTAGCCTTCGTCGATCTCGATGCCGATGAACTTCCGGCCAAGCTTGACGCAGGCTACGCCAGTGGTGCCAGAGCCCATGAAGGGATCGAGAACTGTTTCGTCAGCTGCGCTAAATCTACGAACGCACCAATCCATCACCTTCGGTATTTTCGGGCACGGATGGTCAACCTTTTCTGCTAAAAAGCCCGAACCGATGCCGTCATTGAAATACTTAAAATCGCCCTTTATGATTCCGTTTACAGCCCCGAACCCGGGCACATCGCGCCCGTAAAATAGAAGCGGCTGCCATTGATTAACGCCAACCTTGCCATAACTGCCAGTAGACACCCAAGCCCAAGCACACACCCAATCCGCTTTGGGCAAATCCCACATCATTTGCATTCCAGTAAACATCACAACGCGCAAGGAAATCTGTCTGGATTGCGCTAACACTGCATTTGCAACGGCGGCCGCTTTCTCCGGTGTGTCATCAAATGATGCGTATTTCTTCCCGACGCCATACGGCGGGTCGGTCACCACGGCGTCGACCCTGCCGAGCAGCGGCAGCACCTCCAGGCAGTCGCCCAGATACAGCGTGCAATCGCCTATCACTTCGGTGCGCTTGATGGGGCTCACAGCAACGCCTCCTGCTTCGGCTCGGGAGCGCGCTGGACGAACATGTCAGGCTGGGCGTAGGCCTTGCGGATGCGCTCGCACATCGTCTCGAAATGATGCGTCTCGCGCTCAATGCCGATGAACTGCAGCCCACGCTTGACACAGGCAACGCCTGTGGTGCCGCTACCAGCGTAGGGGTCCAGAATGGTCCGCGCAGCCTCAGGAAGGTGCCCTAGCGTCCATTCCATGACGCCAAGCGGCTTTTGAGTTGGGTGGAACCGCTCTTCTTGACCCTTTCGGATCATCCCGTTCCAGCGCCAGTAGACGCGACGGACGGCCTTTTCCAGATTCGTCCAAGCCAACTCACAGTCAGCGAAATCGCCCGTGTTTTGCTTGTCCCACACCAACCAACAAGAGGTCGGCGGAAGTTCAAAGTAATTGCCGCCGAAGATGACTTGCCAATCGCTGTTCGCGCAAATCCAAGCTATAATTGCCGGATCAGCTGGTGCTTTATCCCAATCGGACTTCCCATAATCCTTGACGGGAGCGTTTTTCGATGAGCCGACCGTCCCTCGGGCCGCTATGTTAATTCCATACGGCGGGTCAGTCACCACCGCGTCGACCTTGCCCAGCAGCGGCAGGATTTCGAGGCAGTCGCCCAAGTAGAGCGTGCAATCGCCTATCACTTCGGTGCGCTTGATCGGGCTCATCGCGGCGCTCCATCAACCCACGTCGACCCGTCCGGCATGCTGTAGGTGACCGTCTGCGCGACCTCGTCGGCATCAACCTGCTCGCCGGCCACGAGGCTAGGCAGGTAAAGATGATTGGGGCAGCCGGCGCGCTGATCGGCCGGCGTCAACAGCCGATCATGAAAGGCACAATCCCACTGCCCGCCGCTGACGGGCGATGCGTAAATGCACGTCCGGCAATTGCGCAGCGCGAGCTGGCCACCGTGGCAGATGGCGTGCGATGGGCACCAGCGGCATTGGAAGAATTCGGGATCGTCGCTGATGCGCGGCGGGGCGGCGTTCGCTTCCTTGATCCGCTCCGCCTTTGCCATCAGTGCCAGCGCAGCCGCGGCGTCATAGTGGATGCGCTCGGCATAGAGCTCGTCGCTGTCCTTGTGCTTGGCGAGGTAAAAGGCGCGGGACAGGCCGGCCAGGTGCATGTAGATCTGCATCTGCGCGACATGCTCCGGCTTGGCGACGGCGACGCCATGGCGCTTCAACTGGTCGAAGGACTTCTGGTTATGCGTCTTGCATTCGAGCAGGTGCGGCGTGACCGGCGCTTCAAGGATGCCGGTGGCGATGCCGTCCAGATGGCCCTTCAGATGGCCGTCGACCGCGACGACTTCCCACTGCTCGTAGGTTGCCGGATCGACATCCTGCACCGCGACGCCGGCCATGCGCAGCCACGCAATCATGCGGGCTTCCTCTGCATGACCGGTATGGAACAGCCGCAGCTTGCGACCGTCGAATTGCTCAGGCAGGTGCGCCCAGCGGAAGCGGTAGAACAGGTGCCGCTCGCACGGATGGCCGATGGAGGACGCGCGGATGACCACATCGAAGTCACGCGGTTCGGCCGCCTCGACCGCCGCCTCTATGGCGGCGATCGTCGGAGACACGGTTTGCGGCAGGCCGACCACGGCTACGCCGCCTCCGGCATGGCGCGGCGCTCGACGCGCAGCACGATCGAGGTGACGGGCGGCTTGCGGAAGGCGTCGGCGTCGATGCCGACCGCCTTCAGCCGCGCCTCGTCGATCGATCCCTTGCGCTCCTGCAGCGACTGGCGGGCGATCCATTCGTCGCCCCCCAGGCTGTCGGCCTTGCCCATCAGCTTGCCGATCTCGTCCTTCAGTTCGGCCTCGCGGGCCTGCAGCGTCTTGATGGTTTCGCGCACGTCGGCCAGCTGATCGACCGGGTGGCGGTTGGGCATGGAAATGGGGTTCATCGTCTCGTCCTTTCGAGCGACGTTGAGTATTGGTCGGGTAGTGGAATGAGCCGGGCCGAAGCCCGGCTACGTCATGCGGTCTGGCGCCAGGGCGCCGCCTTGCCGTTGCCGGCGGCGGGTGCGGAGCGCTGCTGCTGCGGAGGCGCGGATTGGCGCGGTGCGGCCGGCGCGCGCTGCTGCGCCGACTGCTGGACGGGGTTGCCGGCCGGCTTGACCGACCTGACCTCGTTCTGCGGATTGCGGCCTTCCTTGGTGCGAAGGCCGACATAGATGTCGCACGGGATCTGCAGCAACTCGTCGGTGTTGGTGATTGCAGTTTTCCCGATCGCATGGCGGATCGCCGCGAACTCGCGGTTGGCAATCGCCACGACCTGATCGACGTTGTTCATACGTTCGGCCCACATCTTGAGCCGCTGCCAGACGAGCCGTCCTTCATACGGACCGGTTTCCACCTGCCACGTCAGTTTCAGTTCGCGACCATAGGGTTCGGATTTCGAGATATCCTCGATCTCCGCTTCGATGATGCGTGCGCGATAGGTGTTTGCAGGCAGCGGTTCGTAGCCGGTCGCTGGTTCGGCATGCTCGTCATACGAGCCGGTGAGATCGTAGCCCATTTATGCGGCCTCCTTCTGCGCCTCGGGCGCAGCGGCGCCGGGCAGGTATTGGGAGAGCGCGGCATATCCGCGCCCGAGATCGTAGCGGAGCGACGGCGGAATGCCGTAGCGGTTCTTGGCGACGAAGGCTGGCCGCCCCTCGGCGAAGATCAGCC
>ERZ724522.1991-NODE-1991-length-10055-cov-33.629600_pt1 | contig 10055 bp, 14 predicted proteins | sample MGYA00376055_ERZ724522 | MGnify/ENA primary metagenome ERZ724522 (study PRJEB28724, sample SAMN07190884) | wastewater metagenome | isolation source: effluent of sewage treatment plant in Hong Hong | place: Hong Kong | collected 2016-03-17 ... | reverse complement strand
TAACGCGACGACCCGGCGGCGCCTTTGCGGCCGGCACCGCCACCCGCGCCGCCGCCGACGACGAGCACCTCGACCGCGACCGCGCCGGCGGGCTTGGCCCAGGTGCCGTCCGCGGTGAAGACCTGCACGTCGACGTCCGCGGACCCGGTCGACGACCCGAGGAAGGCGAGCGAGTAGCCCATCAGACGGCCTGCACGGAGTAGGCGGGCGTGCCGGCGGAGATGAGCTTCACGACCAGGTCGACGCCCGCCACCCAATCGTGGGTGACGGCCGCGGACGCCGGTACGACGAGGGTGTCGTCGCCGAGCTCGGTCGGGTCGCCCGGCGCGGCGCCGAAGAGGTAGGAGATGGGGTCCGTGCCACGGTTGATGATCACGAAGTGGCCGGTGAAGGCCGAGAGGGTGACGTCGTCGACGGTCGCCGCGGTGAGGGTCGCGTGGACGGCGGTGACGGCGGTGTGGGATGCCATAGCGTGCGGGGCTCCTTCAGTCAGCCCGCGAACCGCGGGAGGACGGCAACGGGGGTCGCGGCTTCGGGGGCGCTGGCGGCGCGGGGCTCGACGTCGACCGGTGGGAGGTCGATGACCTGCACGGTGGTGGTCGGCGGGCCGGGGATCACGATGTCGTACCCGTAGCGGGTCGTCGGCGCCGGTGTGGGGGTGCTCGAGCGCGGCGATGTCGTCGTGCTCGTGGGGACGCCGAGCGTGGTGGTCGTGCACCACGGGGCGGTCCGCCCGTCGGTGCACGCCCCGGCGCGCGCCGGGGCCGCGACGACCGCGGCCATGGCGCCGAGGATCACGCCGAGCGCGGCGAGTAGGAGACGGCGCGTCACTGCGTCGACGTGTGCTTGGCGGCGAGCCCGGCGGCGCCGACGCCGAGCAGCGCGACGAGGAGGTCGTTCCACTGCTCGAGCAGGTCGCGGTCGACGACGCCGTACACGGCGAGGAGGACGAGCGCGGCGAGCGCGATCCGGTACACGTAGGCGCGGGTGGCTTCGTTCGTCATGTCGGGTCTCCCCCTTGTCGGTGCGCTGCTCGGCGGCGCGCGATGTGGTCGTCGTCTCGGGCCTGGCGGGCGCGCCACTCGTCCGCGATCGACGACGCGATCTGCCGGCCGAACTCGCCGGTCATCGCCTTCATTTGCCCGCGGAGCTCGGCGAGCTCGCGCTCGCACGCCTCGCGGTCCTGCGCGCGACGCCGGTCGTGGTCCGCGACTTCGGCGCGCAGCTCGTCGTTCGCGGCGGTGATCGTCGCGAGCGAGTCCTTGACCTGGCGGGAGCTGAACACGGCGTGCGCCGCGCCGAGGATCCCGGCGAGCGCAAGCGCGGCGGTGACGTTGTCCGCGGTGAGCCGCGACGCCGCGATGAGGAAGGCGCTCACGAGACCGCCAGGAAGTCGGCGGCGCTCCAGACCCGGGCGTCGCCGGTGGGGAGCCGGCCGAACAGCGGCACGTTACGGAGGTCTTCGACACCGACGGCGAGCTCGGCGACGCCGCGGTCGATCCACTCGCGGGCCGCGTCGCCGGTGGGGAGCCACGCGCAGTACAGGGCGGCGAGTTGGCCGTTCGGGAGCGCGGCCATCGGCGCGATGAACTTCGCGGCCGAGCCGGCCGGGGCGAGGATGCGCCACTGCACGTCGGGTTCCTCCGGGGTTGGAATGATCGGGACGTAGTCGCCGGCGTGCCGGCGCCAGTGCCAGCTCTCGTCGAGCAGCTCGGCCGAGAACCCCCACTCGTGGGCGTGGTCGGTGAGCCACGCGACCTGCGCGTCGGTGCGCAGCAGGTCGACGGCGAGGCCGTACCCGTGGTTCGACTGGCCGGGCACCGCGGCGGTGATCGCCCCGGGGAGCTTCCAGTACGCGACGCCGTTCCAGTAGACGGGCGACACCGCGGGGTTCGGCGTGCGGGTGTAGCGCGCCAGGAAGATCTCGGTCTGGCGGGTCAGCGAGCGGTAGGCGTTGTCGATGACGAGCAGCACGCCGTCGCGCGCCGCGGCGTTGCGCATGTCGATCCACGACCACGCCGCGTCACGGACGAGGAGCTGGCCGCCGCCGACGTCGACGAGGACGTCGTCGGGGAGCTCACCGTTCGCGTGGCCGGCGAGGATCGTCGGGAGGGTGACGTCGCGGACGATCGGGAGCACAGCGCGCGCCTCCTGGTTCGGCGGTTCGAGGGGTGGGGCGCGCCCGTCGGCCCGTCAGCGAACGGGCGCGCCCCGGTGAGGTCCAGACCCGTGGGGGCGCCGGGCTGGACCCGAAGGAGTCACGCGGCTTCGTACTGGATCCAGAACGCCATGTAGTCGCTCGCTGCCCACACCCACGGCTGGTTGTGCGTGACGATCCCGTCCGGCGTCGCGGCCGCGGTGAACAACAGGTCAACCTTGTCGGCACCGAGGTTCTCGATCGACACGACCTTCGTCGCGCCGGTCGAGTTGTCGACGATGTGCCCGAACCCGATGGAGTACGCGTCGGTGTCGGCGGCGTTGACGGGCTTGTCGAACCGGTACGTGCCGGACCCGGCGGTCATCCCGGTCCCGAACCGGAAGTAGTAGCGGGCGATGATGAGCCCGCCGGGGAGTTCGATGTAGCGGCCGACCTTCGAGTGCCCGGTCGTGCCGTAGGTCGGGTCGGTGGTTACCGCCGTCAGGTTCGGAGTGAACGACGTCCACGCGCCGCCGAAGCGCAGCGATGCCCACGTGCCGCCGCCGTCCTCGGTTGGGTCCGGGGACGTCGCGGTGCACAGTTCGAGCGTCTCGAGGTCGGTTCGGTACACGACCTTTCCGACGGCGGGGATCGCTCGCTCGGTGTCGGAGCCTGCGGTGTGCGGCACGAAGTTCCACCGCGTGTTGTTCTCGTCGTTGAGGTAGCCGGGCATCAGTTGTCCGTCGCCACGTACTCGATCCACAACACCGGCGCCCACGTTCCTGTCGCGAGCGCGTCGATCGCGCCTGACGCGGCGTCGTTGTAGCCCTCGATCGTGATGACGTCACCAGCGACGAGCGGGACGTTCCCGGTGGACGCGGTGATGCGCGCCGGCACGGGAGAGCCGACGCCGGGGCGGTCGTCTTGCGCGATCGTGTCGGTGCCGTTCTTGCGGATGCGCAGCGCCTTGTTGGACCGCTCGACGTCGACGTCGATCATCGCGCCGACGTCGTAGAAGCCATCGACGGGGATCGTCGCCGGGAGGGCGGTGACGAACCCGCGGTTCTCGTCGGTGGTGTCGAGGTCGATCTCGGTCCATGCGCCGGATCCACCGCCGTTCGACAGCGACGTGGGCGCGCTCCCGCGAGTGCGCAGGAACGGCTTGGGGTTGCTCGAGTGGCCGAGGAGCCACCGCAAGGGGTCTCGGATCTCCGTGTTGAAGTCGGTGTCGTCGGGGACCACCGCGGCCCACGTCGCCGGGTTCGGCTCAGCCACCTACAGCCCCTTCCATCTGCTCCACAACACCGGCGCCCAGGTGCCGGGGACGGCGTTGAGGATCGACCCGTAGTCGTGCCACACCTCGGCTTCGACGAAGTCGCCTTGCTCGAGCCGTGCCGTCGTCGAGATCGACCACCGGGCCGGCACGGGAGAGCCGACGCCGGGGCGGTCGTCTTGCGCGATGACCTTCGTCGCGTTGACGATGAGCCGAAGGGCCTTGTTGCACGCCGCCGATTCGAGATCGACCGCGGCGCCGATCTTGTAGCGCCCGGCCGTCTCGATGATGAGCGGCGAACCGGACGCCCACATGCCGCCGCGGTTGACTTCCTCGGTGTCGAAGACGAGCGCCGACCACACCCCCGACGCCAACGCGACCGGGACCGAGGAACGCACCCGAGCGATCGGCGCCGGGTTCGACGTGTGATGCAGGAGCCACCACAGGTTGTCGGTGATCTGGCGGGACAACTGCGGCGCCCACACGTACTCGTCGTCGGCCCACGTCCGCGGGATCGCATAGCCGTTGCCCATGTCATGGCCCCAAGATGTCGCTGCCGCCGAGGGCGGACGTGCCGAGGGTGAACAGGCCTGCGCCGGCGAACGCGGCGGTGACGCGGTCGAGCGACAGGAACGACGGGGTGTACTTCCATCCCTGCTGGTCGATGCGGTGGCGGGCGCCGACGATCAGGAGCTTGTACACCGATCCCTCGTGGGTGAGTTCCACGACCGAGAGCATCGCGGCGTTCGCGCCGGGGTGGTTCGTGTCCACCGTCGCAGCGGCCGGGCCGGCCACGTACATCTCGACCTGCCGCGGGTACGCGTCGGTCTGTCGGCCGAGCGACACGACCATCTGCGCGGTGGCCTTCGCCCAATGCGTGTCGACCAGGGTCGTGCGATCGGCGCGCGTCCACGACGACGGCGGATACCCGGTCGGGGTCTCGTGGACGCGTTGCGGGTCCTTGACGCCGGCCACGCCGACCACGGCATCGTCCACATAGGAGTCGTCCGGGTTGGCCCACACGAGCCCGCCGCGCAGGTACCGGTACGCGCCGCCGGGCCAGTCGGCCGGGTCGTCGCTCAGCGTGTACTCGGCCGCGGACGCCGCGGCGACGGTGAGCGTGCCGCGCCCGTAGAGCACGAGCCCGCCGCCGGCCGGGGTGACGAGGTGGCCGCGCTCGAAGTCGAGGTAGTCGCGCAGCAACGCGAGCGCGTTGCCGGTCTGCTTCGACTCGACGAACACCGGCATCGGCGCCGCGAACTGCACGTCGATGCCGGGCAGGAGCCATGTGGCGACGTCCGCGGCGCCGCCGTCGGTCACGTACCCGTCGGCGCCGCCGATGCGTTTCGCTTCGACTTGCCCGAGCGGGGCGCCGGTTGCGTAGGTCGCGAAGTCGGCGTCGGTCGACCCTTCGGAGAGCAGCCCGATGTGGTCGCGGCCGACCATCCGCGAGAACACCGCGTGCGGGGTGCGGTTGAAGTCGTGGTCGATGCCGGTCAACGTGCCCGCCATGAGCGGAAGATCGTCCACCGTTCGCACGACGCGGACCTGCCGCCACCGATACCACTCCGTCGGATCCGCGACCACCGCGCCGCCGACGTCGCCGCGGTTGTTGAACTCGACGGAGAACGTCCCCGCGGCCGCCGCTTCTTCGCGGCTGTTGCGGGCACCGGTCTCCCACTCGACCACGCGGACCTGGTCGGTGATGTCCACCCAGGACGGAGCCGGGTCCAGGGGATCCGACGCCGGCGCCCACTCGACGGTCACGAGGTCTTTGAGCATTACGACGTCGCCTTGATCCGGATCGGGAGGCCGCCCTGCAGGTTCGACTCGTCGATCACTGCGTCGGCGATGGTCCGGCCCGATACTGAAAGGTTGATGTTGAGGATGCGATTGAGCCGCTCCTCGGCGGCGTTCGCCGACGTGACCCCATAGGACTTCGGACCGAGCGTGACGGTCTTCGCGAGCCCGTTCGACGCGGCGAGCGCGTTGTTGATGTCGGTGACCTTCGCGAGGTACGCGTCGAGCGCGTCGAGCTTGCCGGCCTGTTCGGCGACGCCCTTCAGGTTCTCGCGTACGTGATCGACCGCGTCGGCGAACACCTCGGGGGTGGTCTGGCCGTCGGCGAGGGTCTTCAGCCACCCGCCGGCCTTGCCGATCCCGTCGAGGAACTTCTCGTTCACGTCCTTCTGCGACGACGCCAGCCCGCTGGTCGAGCCGGCGAGCGAGTCCTGCGCATCGACGAGGCTGCGGCTCGCGTCTTCGACGCGACGCTGCGCGTCCTCGACCTGGCGGTTCGCGTCAGCGAGCTCCTTCGAACCGTCCCGGCCCTTGATGAGGGTGTCGTTGAGGTCCTTCTGAGCGGCGCGCTGATCGATCGCGGCTTTCGTCACACCGTCGCGCGCCGCGGCGACGGCGGTCTCCGCGTCGGCGAGCTTCGCTGATTGCGCGGTCGATGAGGTGTCGTCGAGGCCTTGCTGTGCTCGGGTGAGCGCGGCTCGGGCCCGGAGCACGGCGGCGATGTCCCCGCCCGCGGTCGCTTCTGCGAGTGCGCGCTGCGCTTCGATGAACGATGCCTGCGCCTCGGCGCGCGACGCGGCGAGTCCGCCGTTGCGGAGCTCGGCGAGGTTCCGCTCCGCGTCGGCGAGGGTGCGTTTCGCCGACGCCAGAGATCGAGTCGATTCGCGCTCCGCGATCTGTGCGGAGGAGATCTCGTCGGTCGTCGCGCCGAGGCCGACGAGGAAGCGTGAGAACTCCGCTTGCGCGAGCCCCTTCTGCGCGTCGGCGAGGGACCGTGCGGCGTTCTCCACGCCGCGCATCGACGAGGCCGTCTTCGAACCGGAGCCGCCAGTGTCGGCGAGGCTCTCGTCGAATGCCAGCTTGGCCCGCTCCGCGTCGAACATGACGCCCGAGACGCCGCCGAGGGTTGAGATCAGTTCGCGTTGCGCGTCGGTGAGCTCGCCGGTGCCGGTCGCGGCGTTGCGCGCCGAGCCGGCCGCCGCGTCGGCTTCGACGCTGAACCCGCGCGCCGCGGCCGCCGCGGCGAGCAGGTTGCCCTGCCCGAAGTGGAACTGGTCCTTCATGAACCCCGCCGCGGCCGCAGCCGCACGGAACCCGGGGATCGAATCGAAGAACTCTTCGGTGTTGTCCTTCAGCTTGCGGATCTCGTCAGCGGCGACGCGGGCGATCTGCACGGCGATTCCGAGCCCGTCGGCGAACCCGGAGATCGCCGGGGCGATGTCCTCGAAGGTGTCGGCGGCGTCCTGCACGAGCGGCAGGAACGCGACGCCGATGCTCTCCTTCGCTTCGTCGACCGCGATCGTCAGCCGCTGCCACGGCGACACGTCCGCGAGCCCTGCGGCGTTCCCGGCGTACACCTGGCCGAGGCTCGCGAAGATCTCCGTCGCCGACGCACCGTCGCGGATGAACCGCGTCATCTCTGGAGCGAGGGACTTCAGCGACCTCGTGTTCCCCTGATACGCCTTCGCGAGCGCGTCCGCGACGGTCGTCACGTCGGCTCCGGTGCCGGCGGCGACGTCGGAGGCGAGACCAAGGAGCTTCTGTGCTTCGGCGACGTCGTTCGTGGACCGCACGAGCGTCGCCATCGCAGGCCGGAGCTCGTCATCCGCGATCGCGGCTTGCCGCGACAGCGACGCGATGTACGCCTCCGCTGAGGCGATGCCGTCGCCGGCGGCGCTGGTGTTGTTGCGGATCGCCTGCGCGAGCGTGAACTGCGACCGCGCGTCGCCCTCCGCGAGCTTCGTCACGTCGATGAGCGCACCGCCGAGCGCCGACAACGCCGCGACGCCGGCGTCGACGGCGGCGATCCCTGAGCCGATCCCGAGCCCTTCGGCGAACGCGCCCTTGAGCTTGTCGAGGCCGCCCATCGTCGACTGCGTCGTCGCGCCGAGCCGCTTCTGATCGGCGACCGCTTGCGTGCTGTCCGAGGTGATGAGGAACCGCAGAGCTTCGGTCAACGCCATGCGGTCACCACCCTTCGCCGTCGCCGGCGTCGAACGACTCGAGGATCAGCTCGAGGTCACGGATCGTCTGTTGCCTCGTGACCGACGGCGGCCACCGCCACGGTGCCCGGTTGAAAATGATGAGCAACCGGTCGAGCGTGTGCCCGCCGGCTACTGAGGGAGGCCGTCGGTGTAGCTCCCCGGCAGATCATCGGCGACGAGCGCCCACACGTCGCGCAGGAACACGTCGACGGGAATCGCGTCGATCTCCGCGGCGACGTCGCCGTAGGTACGGCCCGTGCGCGCCGCGGCCATGTAGGCGAGGAGCACCTGCGCCTGAGTCGCGGAGCGGATCGGGTTGATCTCGAGCCACGACAGGCCGAGGAGCTCCTCGATCTTCTTCGCGTCGCCGAGCGTGAGGTCGCCTTGGCGGTACACCTCACCGTTCCAGGTGAGCTGCCACCGTTTCGGCACGACGATCGTTCCCCCCTCCACGATCAGCCGACCTTCGCGAAGGTCGACGCGGCGGCCCAGGAGCCGTCCATCGTCGCGATGCCATCAACGGGGAACTCGGAGTTGAAGTCGAGGAACGCGGTGCCGAACCAGTACTGGCCGGGCACCGACACGATGTCGGGGTAGGCGTAGACCTTGCGGGCCACGCCGTCGGACGCCGCCGTGTAGAACTGCGCGGTGGCCGTGTCGTAGAAGCCCTTCACGTCGCCCTGCGCGTCGGGGAGGCCCGACACGTAGGTCTTGTTCCCGTCGCCGAAGGCGGTGCCGTCGTAGCGATCGGTGGTCGCCTTGAACGACCAAGACTTCAGGAACGGGATCGGCTCCGCGCTGCCACCCGAGGCGACGGCAACGTAGAACCGGGCATTGCGTCCAGCGATGCGCATGGATATCTCCTCCGGTGGTTGGGGGGATCTAGGCGCCGATGAGGCGCAGGAGCTCGGCCGCGTTCGCGCGGAACGTCCGGCCGGCGATCGCCGCGCGGGCGGCGCAGGTGGCGTCGGCGCGGGCGTCGGGATGTGCGAGCGCCCACCGGACCTGCTCGCCGAGCTCGGCGGGCGTCGTGAACGTCGGGAGCATCGGGAACAGGTCGTCACCCTCACCGCGCGGTTCCCGCAGAAAGTAGGTGCCGCACGCGGCGAGCTCGACTTCGCGGGGGCCGATCGCCCACCCGTCGACGAGTTCGGGGGCCATCGCTTCTTTGCGGTACAGGTTCGCCGAGGTGACGCTGCGCCGGTAGAGGCGCGCGGTGTCGTCGTTCGCGAGGCATTCGTCGGGCGGGCCGTGCACCCAGCGGCGCAGCCGCGACGTCGGGGCGAGGTCGCGCCAGTTCCCGGCGAAGAGGCTGCCGTCGGGCAGTTCCGCGCGCTCGAAGAACTCGACGCGCGACGGGTACCCGGTGCCGACGAACGAGAACGGCACATCATCGGTGCGCCCGTCGGCGTGGTGCACGGTCGGGTCGTAGGCGTGCGGGATGTACCACGTGCGCGGGTTCACGGCCCGGAACCGGTCGAGGTTCGTCGGGTCGTTCACGATCACCGTGTCCGCGAACGGGGCGATCTTCAGCTGCCGCTCGTCCTCGTACGGCGACTCGGTGCACCACAGCACGACGTGACGGCCGCGCTCGCGGAGGTTCACGTACAGCTCGGGCGGGAGGAAGAACGACGAGACGACGATCACGAGGTCGGGCAGGTAGTTCCAGCACTCGACCTTGATCCCGTTGCACGCGAGCGTGCACGCGGCCTCGTAGTCGAGCGCGCGCCGGCGGTCGCCGTCACGCTCGAGCTCGACGGACGTGTAGAACGCGACCCGGTCACCGAGGTTGAACGACGCCACGTCGACGCCGAGCGCGTCGAGACCGCGCACGATCCCGCGGCGCACGTCGTCCACGGAGAAACGACGGACCGGGTTCGATCACAAGCGCCCGCATGACACCCTTCCTTCGGTTTGGTCAACGTCGCGGTGGGCGACGAGATTCGTGGTAGCGATCGCAGGCGCGACAGCCTCGCTTGAGACGACCGGCGCGGCCTTTCCGCCATCGGGTGTTCTCTGGCGTGAACTCGTGGCCGCGGCAGCAGATGTTCGTGCGCTGCACAATCGCCGCCGGCGCTTCGCCGCGCAGCATGTTGATGCGCGGAGGGACGGGCTCGAGATGGGCCGGGTTCACGCACGGTCGGTTGCGACACAGATGGTCGATGACGAGCCCGGCCGGGATCGGGCCTCGCATGGCTTCCCATACCGCCCGGTGCGCGGTCGCGGGGCGCCAGACGCCGTCGTCGTATCTGAGGTTGACGAAGGAGTAGCCGGTCTGGCGGTTGAGCCCGCCGGCCCAACCCCAGCAGCCGTCCGTCACGATCACCTTGGACATCACTCGTTCGATGTCGCGCGCGGTCAGCGGCATAGGCTTAGCCATGTCGATCACACTCCAGATGTGGTTGACCAGAGCCGGGGGCGTTCACAGCGCGCCCGGCTCGTTCAGTTGGGAGACGAGCTCACCGGAACACCTTCTCGAGCTCGGCGTGCGCGGCGGCGCGCAGCGCCTTCGGGGCGTCGTCGGTGGTCCGCTCGAACGCCTTGCCCCACGGCTGCTTCCCGCGGGTGCCCTTCACGAGGACTCGGCGTCGCGGGCCGTGCGGCGTGCTCAGCGCCCGACCGCGCCCGGCGCGGCCTTGCG
>ERZ724522.1990-NODE-1990-length-10056-cov-2.560944_pt1 | contig 10056 bp, 9 predicted proteins | sample MGYA00376055_ERZ724522 | MGnify/ENA primary metagenome ERZ724522 (study PRJEB28724, sample SAMN07190884) | wastewater metagenome | isolation source: effluent of sewage treatment plant in Hong Hong | place: Hong Kong | collected 2016-03-17 ... | reverse complement strand
AAGTCATACAAGAAAGGGCCGTTTATGCCTCTTTTTACAGGGATTGGACTTCAAGATATTTCGTTCCAAAAGACCACTAAGAGTAACAAATATTCGGAAAGACACCATATCCGTATTTGGAGAACTCGGCATGAGGTCAATGGAAGCCGAGTCTGGGTCGGTGCTGCCACTCACGAGGTAGGGATGAAGCTTATTATCGCTCCCCCATTCTTAGTCCACCGCATGGACCCAAATCTGGACTACGAGAGGGATTATATTACTAACGCCCTCATAAAGAACGGGTGCAAGTCTGCCGGCACTCATCAACTTATTGAGCCAATTTCATTAAGCAGAGCCGAAAAAAATCCACATGGCGATAAGTACTACACCAGCGGAATCGCAAATATTATTGAAATAGCTTAAAGACTAAATCTCTTCCTGTTTGTCTCTAAGGAAACTCACCCACTGCTGCATGAAACGCAGAACGAACTTCATGGGCATCTCGATCAGAATGTCTAGGACTCGAGTAACAACGTTCAGCCTTGAGTAAGTGTCTGATAGCCAGTGACCAATTCTAATAAACGGAGTGTAGAAGAAGTCTGCCAAGAAACCGAGTGTACCCCGTCGAGCCTCGATCATCTCGTACTCGCGAGCGGTTCGAGTAAGCCTAAACCCAAGGAAGCTCACCGTTGAAAGGAAGATAAAGAAGATAATTCCGCTAACGATGTTGAAGTTGAGCTTATAGAGAATCCAAGCCAGAATCGACATCCATGCAATGAAAGTTATGCCATAGAGTACATTAAATACACCGTTTAATGTCGAGGAATCGACTCTGCGGCGCAACCTATAAACCATCCTCGGACGATCTGTCTTGTAAAGAATACGATCGATGGCATCTTCAATAAGGTCGACGTTTTTGGCTGATGGCTGGCGAATACTCAACCCTAGTGTAGCCATATAAAGTGGCGGAAATAGTAAGTTGATTAAGAGAGGGCCCCAAACGATTGCTCCATACCTAATAAGATCGTATGGTATTTCAATTATCAGACCTATCAAAATTTTGGTAATAAAGACAAATGCAACGCTTCTTACGATACCTTTGTTGAGCCGTTCTCTAACAAGTTTGTACTGTTGATAAGTAGTCCCCCTGGCATCGCCAAACAGATGACGGCTATTCCCTAGAAGTTGCTCGGCTTCATCTTTGAACACAAGCTCACGGATAATTCTCATAGGGGCGCCGTACTGACCAATCAGGCGCACCAGCCGGTTGGTTAAACGATCGGCATATAGCTCATCAAACATTCTGTTGAGCTCAACAAAGTAAGCTGCTGGATTTTCTGGACCATTAACTAGTATTTGGCTCGATAGTGCATACGCGCGTGTTGTTGCTTCGTCAGACTTTAGGATTTCTCGATGAACTGCACAATAAAGCGCAATTTGATACTTCTGATCACTTACTTCTGGTTCAAGTCGATCTCGATCAATCGATTCGTAGTAGTGAGCGTAAGCAAATGCGCTAAAAGCGTTTGTGTTACTGGTATGCCCGAGTAGTTGTTCGATATGAACGGAGGCTGTCTGTAGCACCCACTTACGCACCAGCTCCTTATTGCGGCGTATTTTTATTGAATGCTTATATAGCTCCGCGAACTGCTGAACTTGGTCGTCAATGATTTTAACTGTTTGCTTACTAACCGAGTCATTCTTTAGGTAGCGTGCTTGAGTAAGATCAATGATTAGCTCTTTCCCAAGTGGGTGTAGCCTTGAAAAATTGATACTTCGTTGCAGGAATCGTTCAATAGCTCGGCGCATCAAAAGATGCTGCTCACTGTATTCGGCAGCATTTCGTATCTGTTCGTAGGCAAAATAAAGGGTAGCGCCCACGCCATCAACATGGACTAACTCTCCAGTTTTGGCTTGCTTGTGGGTTTTAGTTTCCTTTAGTGCTTTCTCTAACAGGATTGCTTCTTCTGAAAGCGGATAAGATTGCATGGCCATTATTATACCATTACCAGCTTCCGCTGGAGCCACCTCCGCCAAAACTTCCCCCACCAAAGCTGCCTCCTGAGCTTCCGCCGCCGCCTCCAAGGGTCGTTCCGCCCGCCCACCAGCTAGGCTTTAAGCCAGCGCGTTTTCGAGATTGGAAGTTACGAGAAACCGCCCAGTCAAAGAATAGCCCGAGAGGGATCATGACTGCTGCTGTGAATAGACCAATGTGGAGACCCATGAAAAACCCAACAATAAGTCCTATAATTCCGCCAACCACTCCCCCGGCCCACCAACTCTTGGTTCTGGCAAGAATTGAGCTAAGCCAGGCTGGTGCAAATAGTAGAATCCAAAAGAAATCTCCAAAGTTAAGATTTGATGGAACTTGGTCATTTTCGTTCAAATTAGGGTCGGCTTCGTTTTTTATTGCCGCAATTATGCCATCAACCCCACTATCAATACCTTCGTAATAGTTACCTGCCTTAAATTCAGGGGTTATCCGATCGCGAATAATTCTTCCTGACCGAGCATCCGTTAAGGCACCTTCTAGTCCGTAGCCAACCTCAATTCTCAATCTCCGATCATCCTTTGCTATAAATAGCAGCACACCACTATTTCGATCCTTCTGGCCAACGCCCCATTGTCGCGCCACCTTGATTGAGTAATCCTCGAGAGCCTCACCCTCGAGAGATTTAACCATCAAAACTGCAATTTCGTTACCGGTGCTTTTTTCTTGAGCGTTTATTTTCTGAACCAAAGCATCGATTTGATCTTGAGATAAAGTACCCGTCTGATCGACTACCGGCACACTTGGGGTTGGTGGAACTTCAAGAGCATATGCGCTGGCTGAAAAAGAGATTGTGGCAAATAACAGCCCAAATAGAGCGAGAAATTTGCCGAACAATCTCATTTTATTTACTGACCAAAGTTGACGGTTGGAGCTTTTTGAGTGCCTTCGTCTGCCTCAAAGAAGACTGCCTCGTCGAAACCAAAGACCATGGCTGTAATATTCGATGGGAACGATTTAATGGCAACATTATAAGTATTAGTTGCCTCATTGTAGTCTCGTCTTGCGACAGTAATTCGGTTTTCGGTGCCTTCTAATTGGACCTGAAGGTCACGAAATGCCTGTGTTGTGCCGAGTTGAGGGTAGTTTTCGGCAACCACTAGTAAACGACTAAGAGCTGAGCTTAGCTCGCCCTGTGCCGATTGGAACTGCTTGATCTGGTCAGCTGAAAGCTTGGATGCATCGACCTGAACACTCGTTGCTTTTGCACGGGCTTCAACGACCTGCGTTAGTGTGTCTTGCTCAAAATTTGCTGAGCCTTTAACAGTACTAACAAGGTTTGGGACTAAATCAGAACGCCTCTGATACTGAGCCTCCAAGTTCGAGAACTGATTCCTTACCTGTTCTCTTTTCTGGACCAAGCTGTTGTAGTTGGCCCCGATAATTATGAGCAATAAGAGAACTATTCCTCCTACAATTGCCCAGGGCATCCATTTTTTCATATTGTTCCCTTTCTAGGTCTATTTATGGCAGAATCGTAACAAACTACAAGCATAAGCGCAAATGGGAAAGATAATTAATGGTGGGCGAGAGAGGACTTGAACCTCCACGACCTTGCGGTCACTAGTACCTGAAACTAGCGTGTCTACCATTTCACCACTCGCCCGTGGTTCGACCACGATATATTAGCTTAAAATCACCACTTTTGCCAGATTACTGGTTGATATGAACCGGCTTTACGCGAACCGACCACTTCTCAACTTGATCAAAGCGGTCCGATGGCGTGATTAACCGTTTAATATGAATTCCATAAACATTTCTATTTACGCCATATACATAGGATGGTGCATAAAGCATTACAGCGGGAGTATCGCTCACCCAGGCTTGGTTGAAGGCTTTATACTTGGCCGACCTCGTTTTATTATCGCGGACGGTTCGGCCAGACTCCAGCGCTAGGTCCGCGGCGGACGACTTATAAACAGACAGGTTAAGGCCAGGGTCTTTACCTTGTGATGAGTGCCAATAGGCATACACGTCTGGATCAGCCCCAACATTTATCCCGTATAGAAGAGCCGAATAGTTTCGAGGGCGGATATAGCTTTGCTGCAGAGCAGAAGCATCGACTTCTTTGACCTTTACTTCAACGCCGGCTTCTCTCCATTGATTTGCAATTTCTTTAGCAACCTCACTGTATATCGTTTGAGATTGCGTAACTATTTCTATTGTTAATCTCTCACCATTTTTTGTACGAATACCATCAGGTCCTGACTTCCAACCAGCCGCTTCAAGCGCCTGCTTAGCGGCAACAAGGTTGTAGGCAGCCTGCTTGCTTCCACCTTTTAGATCAAGACCAGACGCTACGATTGGGTCGCTAAGCACACTTGCGTAACCTTTAAGCTGATTTTCTACAATCGCTTGTCGATCGGTCGCCAAAGCAAGCGACGATCTAACTGCTTTATCTGTTGTCACGCCCTTTGTCGTATTGAAGAACACAGCAACCTGATCGGGCATACCTGCCTCGTGTAATTTAACATTCCCCATGCCGGCTACCTCATCGACATTATTGAGTTGAACCTTACCAACTCCCATGACTTGTCTTCGTTTAAGGGCTTGCTCTGCTTCTTCAAGATTGTCGTAAGACCTTAGGGTAATATCGTCAATCAATGGCTTTCCACGATAGTAATTGTCATTTGCAGTCAAGACTAGCTCCCCATTCTGCATATCAAGACTCTTGAATTCGTAAGGGCCTGTGCCCACCGGCTTCTGGTTAAACTCGGCTACCCTCATAGTTCTGGGATCAATTCCTTCAAGGAGATGGCGAGGTAAGATTCCAACAGTTGTTGCATTTATAAACGGAGTGTAAGGCTTTGCCAGCTTGAAGTTAACGGTATTATCATCAACGATATCGACTGTAACACCCTGCCAGCTGCTTGATAAGGGCGACCTAGTGTCGGGGTTTTGAATCGCCGTCAAAGTAAAAGCCACATCCTGGGCCGAGAATGGGACATCATCATGCCATTTAACATTCTTCTTGAGTTTGAAGGTATAAGTCTTGCCGTCGGCACTAACAGTCCATGACTCGGCTAAATCTGGCACCAGTTTGCCCTCTGTATTAAAACGAGTAAGCCCACTAAAAACTAGTTTTGTAGCATCTGAGCTAGCAGCATTTTCGGGCATGATCGGGTTGATATTCTTAATGGCACCCGCAACACCTTCAACATAGCTACCTCCAGGAAGAGGCTGCAACACCGCCGACATCACGCCCAGTTGGCGCACCTGCCAAACCGTTCCGATAAGGCAAACAATGACTAGGCCCCACCAAACCATAACGAATCGGCGTACAAGGGCTAGTTGGCGCCACTTAGCGACAACATTGTAATGAAAGTAGGCCTTGCCATGGCGCCACCACCGCCCAGGCATTCTAAGCCATCGTTTGAATATTCTGTGCCACTTAAATTTTAAGTAAGTAAGCATATACCTTCTTTATTTAGAAAGAATACTCAAGATAACCGAAAGTACAAAAACAATTCCGGTTCCAATTGAGACATAATAAAGAACCAGCTCAGCGCCTCTTTTGCTGCGATAAAAGTGAGTTTCACCACCAAAGCCAGCTCCAAGACTCGAGCTTCGTTGCTGCAATAAAATACTTGTGATCAAAAGTATCGCAGAGATTATGGTGATGTAATTAAATAGCGCCCTCACGGCGGGCTCCTTCTATTAATGACGTAAACAAATAGTTTGTGATCCAAACCACTAGAACTGCTAGGATTGCTTGCCAGAATGAAGCTACCTGGAATGGAGCGTAAAGTACTGGAACAATATACAACATCAGAGCATTAACTACAAATGTAAACAGCCCTAATGTCAAAACAATAGCAGGCAATGACAGCACAATTACGATGGGCCTGATAAGGGCATTAACGGTTGAAAATATCAAAGAGGCCCATACCAAAACCGTGATGTTATCGTAATTAACACCTGACAGAAGCCAAGCCGCCGCCCACAGCCCAATAAAGTTGATGAACCAGCGCAGTAAAAACTGTCTAATCATAAAGATATTTTACCAGTTAGGCTTTAAGAATTGAATCAACAGTCGCAGCCACTGCTTCTGGCGTATGAGAGACTTTCGAAAGATATTTGCTTACTTGTAGCTCCGAAATTTCTGGCATGGTTTCGAAATTGCTAACGATCACAACTTTGACTGGAGCTAGCGCTGGGTCTTGTCGCATCTCTCCCAAAAAAGTTAGTCCATCCATATTAGGCATCAACATATCGAGCAAAATAAGATCCGGAGTTTTCTTAGCTACAAGATCCTTTGCCTCGAGCCCGTCGCTACCAGTTTCAACCTCATGGCCAAGGCTATGCAGAGCTGCAGCATAAGCCGTCCTTAATGCTGTGTCGTCATCAATTACATAAACAAGCTTTGACATCTATCTTCCTGTAAAACATAAGAATTTTATCACATCTCACTTAAGATGTTGAGTGATTACCTGAGCTTTAGAAGCCCCCACAACCTGGGAAAGCTCTTCAATTGTCGCCTGCTTTACACCGGAAACACTCCCAAAGCTCTTGATTAGCTTCTTTCTTGTAGCGGGGCCAACTCCTGGTACTGAATCTAATAACGAGTCCGTTTGTCTCTTTGATCGAAGAATTCCATGGTATGTTACCGCAAACCGATGCGCCTCGTCGCGAACCCTCTGCAGCAACTTAAGGACATGTGACGAATGCGGTAATCGGATTATCTCGTAGCTTCCATCAACCTGTCTAATTATTTCCTCTTCCCTCTTCGCAAGACCTATTGCAGGGATATTGATGCCCAGTTCTTGCATCACTCCTAAAGCTGCACTAAGTTGGCCCTTACCACCATCAATAAGCAGAAGATCGGGCTTCGGCCATTGCTCCCAATTCTTCCCGCTGAACCTTCGTCGAATAACTTCGCGCATGTGGGCAAAGTCATCGTTGCCCTTTAGGTTCATTTTGAAGCGGCGATACTCCTCCTTGTGTGGAACACCATCTTGAAACACAACCATACTAGCGACATTATCCGTTCCTTGAAGATGAGAGATGTCGTATGCCTCAATACGTCGTGGCAAGCCCTTCATATTGAGTCGATCTGCTAGACCTACGAGAGCCTGATCCATTGAGAGATCAAATGTCTCTTTATCGCCAAAAATCATCTGCTTGCCTAAAGCTTGTAAGTTTCTGAGCTGATCACGTCTTTTTGCAGCGAGCTCATAGTCTTTCTGCTTAGAAGCTCTGATCATCTCTTTCTCTAGTTGAGTCATTAGCTTGGTTTTTTCGCCACGAAAATACATCATCAATCGCCTAAGGCTTCGCTTATAATCTGATGAGCTTACTGCACCAGCCTCTGGCCCTGGGCACAAACCAAGGTGGTATTGCAAACATGCACGCTTAGGCATGGGATCAACTGGGTGAGTTACATATGGGAATACTTTGCGCAAATGTCTAAGCGCTTTGCGAACTGCATCGCTTGATGTGTAAGGGCCAAAGTACTCAGCATTATCATCTAGGGGTCGGCGTACAAAAGTGATCACCGGCCACTCATCCTTCATTGGGATCTTGATATATAAGAAATGTTTATCATCACGAAGATCGATGTTGTACTTTGGCTTATAACGCTTAATGAACTCCGACTCTAAGAAAAGTGCCTCCACCTCAGAATCAACAGTAACCCAATCGGTCATCGCAATTTCACCAACTAGAATTTTTGTTTTGAAGTCTCGATGACGACTCTGCTGAAAGTACGAGCCGACTCGATTCTTTAAATTAGCCGCTTTCCCAATATAGATAATTTTCCCGTTGGCGTCTTTATGGAAGTAAACACCGGGCTCTTTTGGCAGAGTTTTAAGTTTTTCTTGAAGTGATCTTGATTTCATTACCATTATTTTAACATTAATTTTATTGACTTTTTGCCATTTTTTTGTATAAATATATTATCTTCGTACCTTTCAATGCGGCTCAAAGGAGGGCCCATGCGATCTGTAAAGCTGGAGTTGGATCCCCGACTCCGGGCCTTCTTCGACCAGGCAGAGACAACATTCCTCAATTACCCTTACGTGGTCGAGTCGACTGGAGGTATCGATCCCGTCGCAGAAATCACTGAGGAAAGACTGAATGCAGGCTCACTTGCTTCAACAACTCCTCGACACGTAATTCAGATCTGTATCGGCGAAGAGCCGGCGCGTGCCATCGAGGTGGCGGGTTGGGGCATAAATTCAATCGAAATCCTCAAGATCCGTCTTGGCGAGTGGTTCGCTCACGAACCCAACCCAGACGAAAAGACGGGACCCGTCCTCAGGGAAAGAGTCGCTTCTTGCATGGATGAGATTCGAGCCATCAATCAAGAGGCCCTTAGCACAACGGATACCATTAGTGGACTCCCCCGGTGGCAAGACGGGAGTCTTCTGGAGTTCGCCCACTGGGCGATCAGCTTCGTTGTCACACCCATCTTCGTGATCGAGGTGATGAAAGCGCTGCGTCCGATCGAGGACTCTCACGTCACTGCAGAGGGCCTCTACCACGCACGTGCAGGTGAACTTCGCGCCGCGTACGAAGCTCACTACGCAAAGGAAGCTGCCAAGGTTTCGCGGCGCAATAGCGGTGGTTACATCATGTAGCCCGTTGAAGCACCCACAGGGGTCCGCTTCGGCGGGCCCTTTTTTATACCTTCGTTTTTACAGGCTCGGCCATACCAAGTATCTTTTTTAGATATTTCCCTGTATGTGAATTATCTGTCAAAGCAATTTTCTCTGGCGTTCCCTCCGCAATAAGAGTTCCACCACCCTGTCCACCCTCGGGTCCCATATCAATAATCCAGTCGGCAGATTTAATGATGTCGAGGTTGTGCTCAATAACTAGAACGGTATTCCCACTCTCAACCAGTGCATTTAGAACCTCCAAAAGCTTTTTCACATCTTCAAAGTGGAGGCCTGTAGTTGGCTCATCAAGAATGTACAGTGTCTTGCCGGTACTTCTTCGCGCCAACTCCGTCGCCAGCTTAATTCTTTGAGCCTCACCACCGGAAAGCGTTGTAGCTGGCTGCCCAAGCCGGATATATCCGAGCCCAACATTATTTAGAGTTTCGATCTTTCGCTGAATACGTGGAATATTCTCGAAGAATTTGAGTGCTTCTTCGACAGTCATATCAAGAACTTCCGAAATATTTTTGCCCTTATAGTGGATTTCTAATGCCTCACGATTGTACCTTCGGCCCTTACACTCATCACAAGTTACATAAACGTCCGGCAAAAAGTGCATTTCAATTTTGATGATGCCGTCACCCTTACATGCCTCACAGCGACCACCTTTAACATTGAAGCTAAATCTACCGGCCTGATAGCCACGTATTTTAGCTTCGGGAGTTTGAGCAAATAGATCCCTGATATCTCCAAATACACCGGTATAGGTGGCTGGGTTTGAGCGAGGGGTTCGCCCAATTGGAGACTGATCAACACTAATCACCTTATCTAGGTTTTTCATCCCCTCAATTTCTTCATGCTTACCTGGAAGATCACCGGCACGATGGAACACTTGAGCAAGCTTCTTCGCTAGAATATCGTTGATCAAGCTGGACTTACCCGAGCCGGAAACGCCAGTGACGGTAACGAACTTACCTAATGGTATTTCGACATCAATATCTTTGAGATTGTGCTCCTTTGCCCCACGGATAACGAGCGACTTACCGCTCCCCCTTCGTCGATTCTTTGGAGTTTCAATCTCCTTCTTACCTGCGAGATATTCACCGGTAAGGCTGTGTGGATGCTCGGTAACTTCTTGCGGAGTTCCGGCTGCAACCACTTCACCGCCATGCTCTCCGGCTTTTGGACCAATATCAATCAGCCAGTCGGCGGCGCGCATTGTGTCTTCGTCGTGCTCAACAACAATTACCGTATTCCCAAGATCGCGTAGACGCTCCAATGTGGCTATTAATCGATCATTATCCCGTTGATGTAAGCCAATCGATGGCTCGTCGAGAATATACAATACTCCCATGAGGCTCGATCCGATCTGAGTAGCCAGTCTAATTCGCTGAGCCTCTCCACCTGCCAAAGTGTTCGCGCTTCTAT
>ERZ724522.1989-NODE-1989-length-10059-cov-3.801779_pt1 | contig 10059 bp, 13 predicted proteins | sample MGYA00376055_ERZ724522 | MGnify/ENA primary metagenome ERZ724522 (study PRJEB28724, sample SAMN07190884) | wastewater metagenome | isolation source: effluent of sewage treatment plant in Hong Hong | place: Hong Kong | collected 2016-03-17 ... | reverse complement strand
AAAAACCTGCCGGGTGCTTGCGCCCGGCAGGTTTTTCTATGTACCTACCGGAACTTAAATGGTAACTAAACTAGTAACGAAGAAAACAAAAAGTTCCAAATCGTCAAAAATTAAGCGAAGCAAGGAGAAGCCTAATGCTAGCGCCGGTCTAAGCACGCACGAACTGGCCAGCAGCGTATTGTTAAGCTCAGTGCTTGAGTCAGCCAGGGAGGAGTACAATGACAACCTCATTGCCGCAGCAGGTGAGCTTGACGTATTAACCATTGGAATAAAAATGCCGTTTGTTATGCAGTATATTCTGCAAAACAACGCGCTACCACTTGGTCGCATATTTGAGCTAGTAGGCGAGGAGAAGTCAAATAAAAGCACGTTAGCTTTTGAGATAGGCAAATGGTTTAATGGCGAATACGGGCACGTGTATATTTTTGAAAACGAGACAAAGTTTTCAGAAGACATGGCTATGGCCGTAATGGGCTACACTGACGAAGTAGGCCGTCCGCAGTTTGTGCATCTTCCTAGCGGGACGCAGGAAGACTGGCAAGCTAAAATGACTACGACGTTAAAAGATATCAAGCATAAGATGCTATCTGGCGCGTCAGTAAAAATAGGCAGCAAAGTAAAGAAGTACAAGCCTATAGGCCGCACTGTGCCTATCCTTTTTATTCTAGACTCGCTAGCTGGTGCTGTGGCCGAAGAGAATGTCAAAAAGATCAACCAAAGAGGTTTTTCTGGCCGCAATCATCCAGCCGAAGCCTTATCCAATACATCGTACTTTAAAAAGTTTCGATCCGATCTGGTCAAATGGCCTGTAGCGCTGTTGATAGTAAATCACTTACGCAAGCAAAAAGCTGAAAACGGCCAACACATCGAGCGTAAGTCACCGGGCGGAAAACACGTAGCGTTCCAGCAGTCGTTCCAGCTTGAGTTAACCAAAACAAAAGCGCTGAGCTACGTAGATACCAGAAAAGGCGCCGTAGCTTTGTCCGTAAAAGGCAACCGAGTAAAAATACAGTGCCGACGTAGCAGTCTAGGTGAAGATCTGCGAGCAGCAAATGTCGACGTACTGTGGTGGTACGAGAAAAGAAACGGCAAGATACGCCAGTATACTAAGTGGCAATGGTCATCAGCCCTGGTAGACTTGCTGCTAGAGCAAGACGGCAGTGCCAAAGAGCGCATTAGAGAGATAGTTGACGTTCGACAAATCAAAAATAAGTTTTGGTCTAACAAACTCAAAGTCAGCAAAGAAAAGCCGCTAACCAAAGCTGAGATAGGTGAAAAAATAGAAAAGAACGACGCGATAATAGCCAAGCTCAGCGACTTGTTTGCCATAAAGCAGCGAATACTGATGACTCGTGGCGACGACTACAAAAAGTTGTTGCGCGATAGCAGCAAAGAGGCAAAGAAGAAACTAGAGGAGTGAAATGCCAAAGCGACCGGCAGATGATGAATATAAAGATCCCCGCGACATCCTGTCTCTTAATGTACAGGACGCGGTTAACTTCGATAAACTCAACCAAGTCAATTTTGAAGCCGACTGCGTTGCAAGTGTGTTGAAGGTATTAGGTAGAAGTTCTTTAAAAAACTCCCTGATAAAAAAATGCGAGCAAAACTGCGGAGAGCGCAGGCTTCGCTTTCTAGAGCTATGTGACCATTTCTACAAAATGCCGTATATCGCGGCTAGGTCGCTACGCAAACACGAACGAAAATCGTCAAACGCAGACAGCCTTTATAAACTGTTCACTCGCTTTGAAGATCGAGTGCTTTACACTGAGTTCGAAGACCACGCTTCTGACATACCGCAAGAGTTCTCAGGTAGACACCTAGGCGTTGTCTTCAACTGGCCTCGTATCAAAGGCGGTCTGCTAGTACACGACTATAGCGTACAGCATCTTGATGGTGTGCATTTAACATTTACGTCCGGTGATCTAGTGCTGCACGTTGAACCACTATCTCAGTTTGTAAGCCGCACCTATAGATACTGGAATCAGGAAGAATAGGAAACAATTAATGACAGCAACAGCGGTTCGTGAAGAACCACCTTTAGCACACAATCCTGTAGAAAAACACTTTAGCGCTAGTAACGATAAAGCAAACAAACAGCATCTCAGCGCTATACTCAACGACCAAGTTATGATGACTGAGATAGAAAATATCAAATCAGTCGCAGACGTAACTATTGGTTACGACCGAAAAGTTCGTAAATCATTTTCGTTAACAACTGTAGCACTTAGCCAGCTGTGCGGTGCGCTAGTGCCAGGGTTGTCGCAAACAGTGTTTAGTCTAGCTGGTCTTCGCGGTGGCGCCTGCCACGACAAGGAGACTGTCGAAGTAGCGATAAACATCTTTAACGACGTCGTAAAGCATCGTTTCGCTAGAATCAAAGATAGTCGGCTGGTGTTAAATCGAAAAAACAACCGCATCGAGGGCGTTATAGGCCCGCGATATAAATTTTTCTCTAACAAGCAGCTGCTAGAACGCGTTGAAAATTACGTCACTACGCACAAGTTAGCACCGGCTACGTTCAGTGAAGCAGTGCTATTCGGCCGTAGACTAATTCTTCGGTACAAAAGCGACGACCCTATATTTGAGCTGCCGTATAACCGCGCTAACTCCGAACCATTTTTCGGCGGGTATCAGTTTGAAAACACAGAAGTAGGTGACTGCTCCGTTCGCGGCGCTACTGTGCTGATACGTCAGTTTTGTGATAACAAAGCTGTATCGCCGACTATGGACAAGAACCGGGTTTCACATATAAACAATGATAAGTTCAACCGTAAATTCGAACTTATGCTAACCCGGCTGGATATCAAAGTAGAAGAAGCCACGAAGTTTAAACAAAACGTTTTGGCTATGTTGCAGACGGGGCTAAATATAGGCGGTACGCCTCAGCGTCATACAGAAGGTTGCGAGTACATAATTAACCGGTTAACTAGACGCGGGTTAAACAGACAATCCGCAGCCAAAGTCGTTAACACAGCTGTACTAAAAGGCAGCTACAGAAGCGACTCAGTCGCAAGACAAGGCAGACCGTTACTGGAAGTAGCTGCTTCTAGAAACGTATACGACTTATTTAATGCGATTACGTTTGAGGCCAAACGTTGCGATATCGCGCAGCGATTAGAGATGGAGCAATTAGGGTACAGTATGCTGTCTGGCGTAACACATAACAAGGAATTCGTATATGAGTAAGAAGTTAGTTATTCTATCGGAAATGACGCCAGCACTACGCCAGTGTTACAAACAAATTAGCGGGCTGCTGTCTGAGGCCGACAAGAGCACGATTGTCGCCAGACATAAAACCGGCAAGATAATCCAAGATATCATGGACGCCGATGATTCTAGCAAGTACGGAAAAGATGCCGCCGGGCAGCTGGCACTTGCGCTAGACGTACCTAGACAAGATTTGTACCGGTGCAAAGTATTTGCGGATACTTATTCAGCCGGCGACGTAAAGAAAATTGTTTCGCAGACCACGAGTGGCGGGCGAAAAATAAAATGGAGTCACGTAGACGCCATCATCAGAATTCAAGACGATAAGCTTCGTCGCAAAATGCGTGATAAGGTCTTCAAAGATGACCTGTCAGTTCGCGAGTTATCAGACGCTATTAAGGACAAACTAGGAAAGCGCGGTAAAGGTAAAGGTCGTCCGAGGGCTACACCTACTACTCCGCAAGGCGCCATAGCCCTGCTATCCAAACAAGCAAAGACGGTTGTAGATGTCTATGCAGCTTCCGCCAAAAAGTTAGACGAAGCCGTCGACATGCCTGGCGACTTCGACGGCAAGGTGATAAAAACCGAGTTGCTAGAGGCCAAGCCGCAGGTCAAAGCAGCAATAGCGTCACTGCAGAAATCTTTAGACCAACTATCACAAATCAATGTGGCTGTTAAAAAATCAGCGGCAGCGCGCAAAAACAAAGACGTTTTTGACGAAGCTATAGACGCGCGAAAAAAGGCAGCGAAGTCCGGTAAGAAGCTCAAGTTGGCGAAAAAGCTCCAGATAAAGAAAACGTTCACAATAAAAAAGAGTAAGGGCAGCAAATGACAACAGAGTCCAACGAGGCTTACGCGGTAGACCATGCTCTTAAAGTAGCGGAAGCCGTAAGTATTCGCGACTTTGCCGTTACGCTTAGCCGCGCGTCGGATCTACTGCACAGATTTAGTGTACTGGCGCTAGCCATGCACCTACATTCTAAATCAGTCGGTAAAAAAACGGCGCTTACAGATGAGATAGTCGAAAATCTTCCTCATCACGACCAGCAGTTTTGTGAACTACGTGTATCTGCACTAGCCCGAGTTGATGAGCTAGACGCCGGTACGTCAGTAGAAGTAAAAACGTTTGGTCCACTACACTATCCGTTTATCGTATTCTTTTTCACAGATTATGCTTTCAGGCTAGCTGAAGTCCTACGTGAGCTAGAAGTGCTGCTAGGCATGGTCTGTGAATCTATGCGCAACGAAAAGCAGTAGATGTCTACAGATTACCTAGAGGTAGCTGAGCCCTCAGTGCCGTTTTACGCCTATTCAATTGCACGCGTTAACAAAATACGTCATAAGATTGAAAACGACGAAGCGGCACTGAGTATGCTAGGCGACGTGCTTACTGGTAAAAAGTTACGGACTATTGCTAAGTCGTTGCAGCCCTACTTTTCCGGCTCGGTGCACGTCAAAACTCTACGCCAGTCGCTGCGACATAGAATAGACTGCAAGTTAACCAGAGAGTCGTTAAAAGAAGACGCCTGGTTGTTATCCGGAGGCATAGCTAAATTAGAAGTAGGTGTACCGGTGGCACCCTGGTTTAGACAATTAGTACAGGAGTGGGTACCTATACAGTACGTCGACGAGGTACCTATGCGTAGTGCATCCGGCAAGCCTGGCTCGATATTCTACTGTCGCGTTCTTGCCGGCTCTCCGTCTGGGAAACTCTTCGAGACATTTTACTCTACAAAGTTTTGTCACTGGTTTGCTGAGCGAGAACTAGGCTTTTCAGGGCTTAGAGGCAAACGCGTGTTCCAGCGTAACTGCGACATAATGAACTTGCGCTGCTACGTCTTATTAGACAACGGCAGAGGTTCTGACCAGCCCAACTTTGTGCACTATAAAATGACAAGCTCGCTTCTGAGCTATAACAGGCAACTGATAAGGCTACGTAACCGCGACGCCGAAAGTTGTCCGGTTGGCTACGAACATCACTGTTACCAATGTCCTCTAGGCTACGACAAGTGCGATTGGGGTACTCATCCAGTGACATACGAGCTGGCTGAATGTGAGCACTGTAAACAAGAGAGCTGGATAGATCCGAGAAAAAAATCGTTAGGGCTCTGCGTAGTCTGCGATAGAGCAAAACGCATGGCGAGGCAAAAGCAATGACAACGGGTATCATCATTTTTGCGACCTTGGTCGCGTTAGTGTTTAGCGTTGATATAGTCGCTAAGCTAGCCGCCAGTTTGGTTGTAAGTATTAGAGACTTGAGACGAGAATCACGAAAAATAAAAAAGGAGTTCGATGTAAATGACGACGCACGATAGTCTAACAAAGCGGCTGGAAGCCAAAGAACAGATTCACCTGTACTTGCAAAATTGCAGCCACAAGTACGCTGGCAATATCGACCGCAAGTCTGTAGCCAGGCTGAAGCATCTGTGCGAGCGCACAATGAACACGCTAGATTTTTTGGCGGCGTGCTGGAAAAATTATCCAGAGTCGTTCAAAGAAGGCAATACAGAGCACGGCTGGTGTCTGGCTATAAACGCGGAAACTATTTCACGAGTTAACACATGCTTAGCATCAATTGCCGGTGGTCACCTTAGCTCGACCATCGTACCCGTTTGTGATATAGCCGAAATAGCTGTGCTAGAAATCTCTCCGCTGACGCCGCCTGTTAATTACAACCACGTACACTCGTTTATGCGTGACGTAGGTCAAAGTACGCCAAATGCCCCAACCGTGCCTAGCGAAGCGGTGGCAAAACTGCGAAGTAAGTTACAAGTCGAAGAGACATTAGAGCTAGCTAGCGGGTTAGGCGTAGGTATTGAGTTGATTTGCGATGACGCCCACGACGTTGCAATCGACACTGCCGCTAATACTATGAAGTTTCGTGCAACCGAGCAATCTGTTATTGCGCCTACGGTCAGAGACTCGGCCGGAAACAAGCTGACATTTAGTTGGCGTGAAGTTGTGGACGGGCTAAATGATATTGGCGTAATCGCTGACGGCACGGTTATTGCGCTAGGGTTGTCACCTTACCTTGTGCAGCTGTGCCGAGTATTAGTCGATATAAGTAATCTCGACAAGTTTGGCGAAGGTAGCTACATGCGTGAAGATGGCAAGTGGATGAAGCAACCAGACTGGGTTGCACCACCGATAGCTGCCGCGCTGGCGCTGTTTGGTATCGAAGAGGAGTCGGCAGCATCATGAGTGCACACGGACCGCAAATACCGACGAACGATGTCGGCGGCGTCCTTAAAATGACGTATTGCCCCGGTAGAGATTTTATCAATATCTATCCGGCTATGTTTTACAATCTCGCAGCACAGTTTGACAAAGGCTACTGGGACGAGATGATTGTAGAAGCCAACCTGTCTGACGACATGGTTGACGCCAAAAATCAAGTATCCGACGTTATGCCGGTTATCAACCAGTTTATAGCGTATAGCTGCGAAAATGAAACCGAGAAGTTTGACGACGTTCTGCGTAAAGTCGGATGGTTTGCTTTACCGTATGGGGCTAGGCAGGTGTTCCTGGCCATGCTAGGTCATCTGATGCTAGGCCAGCTGTTTGCCGGTATACGCGACGTGTCTTACGCCGGAGAAGTACCACCGGCACACTGGAAGTTGTGCCTAGAAAAGTTCTGGAATCTTTCCGCTGACGTAGCACGGCCTAAGCTTAGCTGGTGGCGCAAAATTAAGCTGGCCTGGGCCGTGTTGCGCCGATAGCTCAATGGTTAAAACATTTCAATTCGAGTCGGAGTTTTTTGAAGCTTACCGACGGCTATTCGGCGACTTGCCGTCTAGTTATTTTCTATTCGATCTAGAAACAACTGGCAGTGACAAGCGCAACGACCTAATATGGAATATAGGCGCAATGCTAGTCGAAGACGGACGCGTAGTAGAAGAATTTGACGCAGTACTGGACTGGACGCGTTTACCAGTATCCGAGATCGACCCATGCTGGCTGACGAAAAAAATAGCGTCTATTAACGCGCAGCTGCGTAGAGCAGACAAGCCTCAGCACCTGACTCTTGACTTAATGCGAACTGGTCGTGCACCGCGAGAAGTCCTGCAGGAGCTAGTCGATAAACTAGCGCAAGCCAAGCGTCAAAACATTCCGGTTGTTAACCATGGGCTAATCAATTTCGATATACCCATGCTGACCAATCAAACACAGACTTGGTTAGGCGCGCCGTATCTGTTCAAACGAGCACAAGTGGTAGATACTGCCGCGCTGGAAAAAGCTATAGAACTTCGGCTGTCTCCGGATTTGTCTGAGTATGACAGCTGCGGTCTACTGGCGTATCAGAAGAAAGTTCTAGACATAAAATCGCATGTGCGATTCTCGTTAGACACACACTGTGCCAAAAAATACAACTTATGGAGCAAAACCGGTCTATCCTCCGAACTAGCACACCTAGGACTAAATGACACTAAGCTGTGCGATTGTTTAATTCGCACATACAAGGAACTTTGATGAGCTTAGAGCAGTACAATCACGTGCGACAAGCAGCAAATACTGCCGGAGCATTTGTTGCAATCAGCGTAGCCAAAACCATAACTGTAGACTTGTTATTGCAGGCTATAGCCTATAACCAGCTTGACGATCCGGTAGTCGACATACGGCTACGCAATAAGATAGACAAGCGGTTGCAGGAGCGAACAGAGTCTGAGAAAGTGTTACGACAAGAATTTCTTATGTCGTACATACTGGCCCCGCTACCAGCAGAAGGGGCTCTACCGGAGCTGTCGTCGGCGACAATACCGGATACAAACAGGCTAGACGCAGAAGCTTCTGTCGCGGTATATAACCATTCGTACGACACAGTGGTGCATGTGGTTATGTACGTGCCGCGTTTACTAGGTCTAGTAGCCGCCGGTAATAGCCTGACGCTAGATCGGCTTCTCTACGATTTTCAGCCGCAGCGTACTAGATCCGTTATGACGGATAAACGCGACGAAGAAGTAGTATTAGAAATTGACGATGTACTAGTGGCTGATAAAGGCATTCTGTACGTGCTGAGGCATCCCTTCACTAGTACGTCATTTGCAATAAACCTGGTATCAGATTTCGACAATTATCAAAAGTTTCGTTCGAAGTTCTCAAAAAATATTGTAGAGCTTCCGTTAGGTGTCGCCGCAGTAGCCGCTATTGAGAACGCACCATACGCCATGCGCAGCTACTGTGAAGCTTCCGCTGAGCTAGCCAAAGTGGCTATGCCAAACGGCTACCAGGATATAAGTAAAGAGGACTTCGATGAGATAGACGAAGTTATCCGCAGCTTACTATACGACGAAGATAGATTCTTTAGCGACTTGCTTTGTCGAGACGTCGGAGTTAGACTCTTAGCTGCGGAGTGTGGCCTAGACTGCAATGTAAGCAGCTTCGATTTCGAGCTAGCCAATAAACTACAGTTGGCGAGATATCTGGCAATTTGTCTAAATAGTGTCGCACTCAAAGAACCCTTGCCGGAGATTCCAGAGTGGGCGCCGTATCTAACACGCTGTACATAGGCGTGGACCCTGGTAAACAGGGCGCAGTAGCTTTTTTGTTAAGTAACCGCGCTAATAACAAAACGTTTGCGGTTTCGCTCAGTACGCCTGTGACAGTAACTGTCACTAAGCATCCGAGAGCAAAGACTAAAAGTGGTAAACCTAAAGTGACGCGCAAATCCGAGTACAACATACTGGCAATGCGCGACATAATAACTGAGTGGGTCGCTAAGGTAAACAAAAAACAAAAATGTCGAGTGGTATTTTGTATCGAACGGCAATGGGCTCGTCCAACGGATAGCAAGAGTAACATACAACGTATGGCCGAGGGCTATGCTAGCTGGCTAACTATTGCAAAGCTTCTAGGGTTGCCGATAGTTGAAATAAGCCCTGTTAGCTGGAAGCCTAAATACGTACCCGTTGGTGCGGATAAAAAAGAATCAGTTAAGATATGCACAAAACTCTATCCTATGGTTTCACTACCTAAGGTCAAAGACTCGGATAGAGCTGAGGCTGTTTTAATTGCTGATTTTGTCCGTCGTCGTGACGAGCAGATAGATTACCCGCTAGACGGCAAGAAACGACTAGTCAGACACGATGTTGATAAACCGGCGACTCGTAAACGCAAGTTGACGTTTAAGTTCATCTTCGGAAGGTAGCTATGTCTAAACTATCAGTAAAAAAACCAGAGAAAACAAAAGGAGCCAAAAAGACTTCAGCACGTAAGGAACTTGAAAAAACACTGAAGTCTATCTTTGAGGCGGGAACAGCCAAGCTAGTCTTAGCAGCTGTAGATAGCGCAAAAAAACAAAAGCGTCGGGAGGTATCTATGCGCGATCTAGTACGAGAGTCGCTAGTTGCGCTAGGTGTGCCTCATCCAAGTATCAACACATGGTTCGCCAATGTACTGCTGGATAAGGAGTCATTGGCGATAAGTGAAAGCGTAGAAGAGGAGTAGTTATAGTAGTATGGACGCTAACAACCACGCATACAGCGCAGAGCAAGAGCTTGCACTACGTCAAGAAGCACTCAACCTTACTAAAGACGCAGCGGTATGCCACGCGCTGCAAGGGTTAAGAGTTGGTCTGGCGTTGTGTGCGTTGTCTAAGCAAGTTTTACATCGCTCATTAACACAGGAATCGGCGTCACCGCCACTATTTGACTGGCTGATCCAGTCACAACGGTACGCAGCAACAAAAGCCGGTGCTAATCTGGACCTAGAGGGTTTGCGAGATGACTTACAAACTCTTGCTAGTGACTTCATAGCTGATGAAATTTCTAGGTCGCAGTCGGAACAGTCGACTGCGGAAATGGTGTCAGCAGTAAGAAGTAAAAAGTTGCTCTGCCGTGTCAAACTACCGAC
>ERZ724522.1987-NODE-1987-length-10068-cov-4.680216_pt1 | contig 10068 bp, 10 predicted proteins | sample MGYA00376055_ERZ724522 | MGnify/ENA primary metagenome ERZ724522 (study PRJEB28724, sample SAMN07190884) | wastewater metagenome | isolation source: effluent of sewage treatment plant in Hong Hong | place: Hong Kong | collected 2016-03-17 ... | reverse complement strand
GCTACAAACTTTCCCGTCCCATTTTCCACCACTAGACCAAGTGCGGCGTGAGCGTCCAACAGCCTCCCGATTAAATCAATCCAACTGTATTTTCCTTCAAGGTTGTTTTTTGAAATGACCAAGATTGCGCGGGGGTTTACTTGCTTGATGTCTTTCACCAATTTTTCAATTGGCGCGTCGTTGGGAACATTTGCCCACCAAATCACTACCTGAGAATCCTTGGCCTTGGAAAACGCCTCTCGTAGCGTATCGTAATTTCCTCCGTTGTAGTAATTTATGGTGTTATCGACTCCCAATCCTTCCGGACAAGAAACGGCTGATTCCCAAACCTTTCGGGCATATCCCGAGGGTTTGCCGCCAACATCGTTAAAAGTGCCCATCACAACGGTTATGTTCATACCAACAACGTTAAATTAACGATGTAATTGTGTCAAGCTTATTGGGTCCATATCCACTTTGAGTGGCCGCAATCCCAAATCCGGTCGAAACCGTTCATTTTCATATTTTCCCACTCACTGATGGTTGGGTCAAAGGAGAGTAGTTTCTTGGCGAGTTTGGGCTTGGTCCAGTTGAATTTTGACTCAACGGTTTGGTATCCATCAATAATATAGTGGTATGTTGGGGGGCCATTTTTCACGAACTGAAATCCAAGGCCCATGTAAGTTTCCCCGGTGAAATAACGTCGGTTGCAGTATGCGACGACGCTGGTTGGAGACTGTAGTCTTACAAACTCCTTGAACAACGGCAGCGCCGCGTCGCCAACCAAGCTGCAAAAACGAGATAGCTCCCATTGCACAGATTTGTCAAATTTTGATTTAACAAATGTCATCACCGCTTTGAGAATTCCATCTGAGAACAGACCAAGACGAAACATACTTGCATCGTTTCCATCCAAGTGATATTGTTCGAGAAATTGCTTCTTCTCATTGGCGCTAATTTCAGCAATTGTGATGATATTACTGGATTGGAATGGAGTTATGATGTTTGCCAAAACAAATTTGACCGCGTCCTTCCTTAAATTCCATTCCTCTTCGGATATGTGAATCAATCGAATTCCTCTAGCCAACGTCAATTTTGTCTTATTCAGGTGATAATTTTTATCCTTGCACCCAGATACCTCTGAATGCCAATACAGCCCGTTGGTTTCAATCGCAATGTTTTTGTTTGGAATCAGAATATCGATTTCCAAAGGAGATAGTATGGTGCGGTTGTTTTGCAAAATAGGCTCGTTCGGCAAGAGTTCTTTGATATAATCCGCTACTTCACTTTGGAAAGTTGAAGTATTTTTATCGCAATTTGGACAACGAAGATATTGTCTTGCTAGATTGTATTCATGTTCGCCTCCACAACGCTTACATCTAAACTTATATGGTCGGTTGTGAGCAACAGTAATTCCATCATACTCATCCAGATTAAAGAGCGGTTCGAAGTTCTTGAATTTGTCCGAAGAAGCAAATTTCTTGAACATGGTTATCTTGTGAGTCAATCGAAATGTCGAGGCGTTTACTTTGTTTTTTCGTCCCGGTGCCATTGATGCATGAGCCACTCCATATTTTTTCAAACAGGTTTCTTCGTACTTCTTTCGATATTCATCAGTCTTTCGGTAATTATCTGCCCCGTATCTGGTGATACATGTAGCTTTCATCTGGGGAAGGTTATTGTAGTTTTCGTCACCATACACCTCTTTTTTGGTGGCCTTTACCTTTTCAGAAAAATCTGCCATCTGTGAGGCAAATTCTACACCATGCTTTTCTCGCATACTCGCCTTGAAATTTTCCTTGGTCGCTTCTCGAACCGCCATTGGATGGCCACCGTATTTTTCTTCAAATGCTGCGGCCACTCCTTGTCGATTTTTTTCCTTTATCTCCGGGGAATTGGCCGCACACTTTTTTGAGCAGTATGTTTTTTGCTTGCGTTTCTCGCAAGTAAACTCGGATTTGCAGGTGGGGCAGATACGATGAAGTGTATTAGCTGGATTTTTTGGTCTGGCCATATGTATGTTTGGTTCTTATTCTGTTTAATAATGACATAACTATAGAAATTGTCAACACATTTTTTAGATGTTCTTTTATTTATCTTCAGAGACAACAACCCTTAATCAACCAACAACACTATGGCAGACCTACTCTCATCTCAAGAAATCTACTTTACTGCTTACGAGCCTAAAGTGCAAAATCGCTTCATCATGTACATCGACGGTATTCCCGCCTACATGATTAAGGCCGCTTCGCGTCCTACCATCAACAACAACGCTATCACCCTTGACCACATCAACCTGAAGCGTAAGTTGAAGGGTAAGTCGGAATGGCAAGACATCGAAGTTACCCTCTATGACCCCATTGTTCCATCCGGCGCTCAAGCTTGTATGGAATGGGTGCGTCTCGCTCACGAGTCCGTCACGGGCCGCAACGGCTACGCCGACTTCTACAAGAAGGACGTGACCATCAACGTGCTCGGTCCGGTGGGTGACAAGGTTGAAGAGTGGCAATTGAAGGGCGCGTTCCCGAACAGCGTCAACTTCAACGGCACTGGTCTGGATTGGAGCGCTCAAGAAGCTCTGACCATCACCATGACCCTGAGCTACGACTACGCAATTCTCCAATACTAAAATATTGGACCTTTCACCAAAAATCCCGCCAACTCGGCGGGATTTTTTGTTGACTTTTTACAAACCACCGTCCATATTTATCCTCACTATGAAAAACTACAGCTACACCAGCATCTCAGCGCAGACTGGCGTCCCGATGGGAGGCCACCAAGGCACTTGGGGGCGGCTTTGATAGCTGCGGCGTGTTGGTTGAGTTGATTCCCGGCGAGGGTGGCGACGATGCAAAATTGTTCGCGGAGCAGTTGTTCTTGGCGTATCTGAAGTATCTGTCCAACCATGACCTGACGGCGGAACTGGAAGAAACCGGGCCAAACAGTTTCAGCTTCGTTTGCGAGGACCTGCGTTCCGCCGACTTGTTTGCGGGGGAAGAAGGGGTACATTGTGTTCAACGAGTACCAAAAAACGGTGGCGGAAAAAAGCACACCTCCTACGTGCAAGTGGCGGTCACGCGCATGATGGAGCATACCCACGAAATCCGCGAAGCTGACTTGGAGGAAATTTTCCAGCGCGGGCACGGAAAAGGTGGTCAGCACCAGAACAAGACTTCCAGCGCGGTGCGGCTGAGACACAAGCCCACCGGGTTGGAGGTATTCATCAACGGTCGCAGTCAACAATCGAATCGCAAGACTGCTCGCGCTTGTCTGGCGGGAAAAATCAAGGAACTCCTGCGCCAAAATATTCCGGTCACCACGTTGGTTCGTCCGGGGCGAGGCACCAAAGTTCGCACCTACAACTTGGCCGACAGCCGGGTTTCCGACCATCGAACCGGAGCGAAGTGCCATTCTCCCACGGACATCTTGAAGGGTGGAAAATTCGAGTTGCTGAGATAAATAAACTACCCTCGAATTGTTTTATCTTGACAGGATTTACCAACCCCCCTATAACCCCCCCGTGTAAACGGGGCAATTCCAATGTTGAAAGTAAGTTACTTCATAGGTGTTTTTTTATAGACTGAGTTATATTTATATATACTCAAAATAGGGCACCCTTATGAAATCTTCCGAACTCAAGCAAATCATCCACGAAGCCATCAACGAAGTCACCCAAGAACTACAACAAAAAAACGAAGCTATTGGTTTGGGCGTGGCTGAGTCGTGGCCGGAGAAGTTCCCGTCGGGTATTCGGTCGAAGTTGGAGAAGCAATACGGTGCGGACAATCCCAAAGCCATCGCCACGGCTTGGAAAATCAGTAAGTTGAAGGAAAGTGGTGACAAGCGGGTATCGGAAATGTGGATGGCGTGGGAAGCGAAGGGGATGAAGGAAGCGGCTGGCCGCAATATCAACGAGAGCATCATCGTGGAAAATCAATCCATGCCCGGGGCGGTCGCGAGCATCGACAACAACGTATTTCCGTTGGATGCTGCCGAGATTGAACAAATCGCCAATCAGTATCAGGTGAAAATGCGCTATGTGGGAGAAGCTCAGAACGGTACCGAAAATCTTTCCGCTTATCGCATCAAGTTCTACACCCCACATCAAGGCCAATTGGATGCACTGATTGACCGTTTGGCGCAGGAAAAGGGCATCAAGTTCTACGAGGTACCGATGAACATGAAGGAAGTCGAAGACGACTCCGCCCACACAGACCACGACGAAACCAATATGTCCAACCCCGAGGAAGTGACGGAGGTGAAGATTGCCAAGGAAATGAAAGCGTTGGTGGATGAGCTTCTTTCCATCCACGGCGTCGTGGACGACGAAGAATCAGAAGAGGGTGAGGAAGCTCCCGAGGCCACGGATGTGGCTCCCCCGGTTGAAGCCGTCAATGAAGACGAATCAGATGCCCATGCTCCCGAGGCACAATCTCCGGAACAAAACGCCGAGCGAGATGCGGAAAATGCTGAGGAATCTCAAGAGGTCAAGATTGCCCGCAAGCTGAAAGGCTTGGCAGAGAAACTACTCAACATGCATGGTGCTGATTTAGAGGCTCCAACCTCCGCTCCCAAGGCTGATAAGGAAACTCCGGTTCCGTCCCCCAACGCGCTACAAGAGAAACGCAGCAAGAAATAATCACCCATGAAGCCCATCAAACTCACCGACCTTCTGGCGGAAGCCAACGAACAGCACACAAGCACGCTCACGTGGAAAGACGGATTTTCCGTGAAGCTGAACAGCAGTGGCTCTCCCATCGGTTATCGCTATCTCGGCACCCTGAACAGCGGCATTGACTTGCCCGATACAGATGATTGGCGAGAGTTTGAAACGCGAGGATTCATCCACAAAAGCCTGTCTCCCAAATTCAAGGTTTGGTACGACGTAGATTCAAGCTGATTGCTTATGCAGAAATCCATTCTTAAGGAAGTGATTCAGAACGTCGTGTCCCAAAAGCTTTTGGAGGCTAAGGGCCGTGCTCCGCAATATGGCTACGTGATTTCGGGCAAAGGTACGGATGACCCGGTGCTGCAATTGATTGGTTACGGTAATATGCGCACTTCGGCGTGGAAGCGTCAGATTGAGTCTGATGTGAAAGAACTTCTGCGCAAGGTTCAAGCCGGGGATTGGCACAATGCTGCACACATGATTGAGCAAAATGGGGTTCTTTCCAGTGCTTTGCACATGTTGGATGAGATTGAAAATCCCTCCAAGCTTGAGGAAGTGGGAGACACGAATTCCGCCGCTGCTGCCAATCCCACTGTATCCGCCGCGACCACCCCTCAAGAGCGTGACCAACAGGAGTTGGAAAAAAACGAGAAAACATTGACGGATTTGACGAATCGCATCAAGGCCATTGACGCGGACATTGCCAAATTGCAGGAGCCGGTTAAAAAGAAAGTATCGCGGTTGGAAATGCAAAAATCCCAATTGAGTCGTCGGCAAGGCCCGGTCATCGAAAAAATCAATCAACTCAAAAAGAAACTGGCGACCTACACCCCCGCCCAAACACAGCAACCATGAAGAAATCAGAACTTAAATCCCTTATTCGCGAAGTTGTCAATGAAATCATGGAAAGCAGTCTACCTCCGGGCCTGCCCGCGAAAAGTATTATGTCCGTGGAAGAATTTATGAACTCCGCTCAACTAGACGAGGCTGGGGAAATGTTGGGAGCCAAGACCACCCCATTGTCCAGCGACGAGATGCAGGCATACATGAACCGCGTCAAGACCAAGGACAAGACGCCGACCGACCCGTACAAGATGCCTTATGTGCATCCTTCGAACATTGAAATCAAGAATGACGCGGGACAGAAATATGACACCGACAAGCTCAAAGCGGCTATTTCTCGTCGCCCGACCCAAATTCTCAAGATGAACGCCAAGATGGCGAAGAGTGGTGGAGAAACCTCGGTGTTTTACGATATTGGACTCCCAGCACTCAAGGGTCTCGCTGTCAATGAAAAGACGGGTGAATTCATTGTGGTGGACACCTGTCCCGGTGCCGGTGCCTGCAAAGTGTACTGCTATGCCAAGAAGGGTGGCTACATTCAATACAAGGACGCTTCCATGTCCCAAACTCGTTTGCTCAATTATTTGGTCAACGACCCCGAGGGATTCAAGCAGCAATTTGAAAAGGAACTCGCCGCCGCGAACAACTCGGCCAAGAAGAAAGGTAAGACGGTCACCATTCGTTGGCACGATGCGGGCGACTTCTTCAGCCCGGAATACCTCAACTTGGCTTACGACATCGCCAAGAAATTTCCCGATGTTAAGTTCTATGCCTATACCAAGATGGCCAGTGTGGCAACCGGAGCGAAGCCCGACAATTTCATTATAAACTTCTCCATGGGAGCCACCCCGGAGCAGGAAAAGCAAATCGATTTTGCCACCACCAAACACAGCACCGTGGTACCGAAACCCATGTTTGACCAATACATGCTCAAGGATGAAAAGGGTAAGTTGGTGCGTGATGAAAAGAATCGCATGCAGTTCAAGGATGAGGCCGCGTTGGATGAGTTCAAGAAGAAACTGGCCCAGAAATACAACGTCAAACCCGAGACCGTCATCACTTATGATGAGATGCTCGAAACCCCTGTCTCACCGGAAAAAAACAAGTACAATGTCATCATCCGCCCCGGTGACGGTGATGTGAGCGCGTCCCGCGCCGATGTTAAGGGCACCTATCTCCTCATTCACTAATCCTATGAATCCCTCAGCTAACACTCCGGAGTTTGAAAAAATTGAAGCACTGAAATCGAAATTGATGAAAGGTCGTCAAGGCTACGACCATGTTCACTTCGCGGTGTATGGCAGAAAGCCTCTTGATTCCCGTATGGGCACCATCATGGGTGGAGACGCCAAAGAACAGGGAAAAGTGGTGTTGCTGGGTCGCGCCCGTGACGGACACCACTATACGATTTGGGGTCCGGTCACTCCGGAGCAATATCGTCGGGCTATTGAGTCCACTAACAGCATTTCCGAAAATCGAACTGGAACCACTATGAAAAAAACCGAACTCAAGCAACTTATCAAAGCCATTGTGACCGAAGTCCTCGCCGTCAAACGAGAGAAGTTGGTTGAAGGCAAGGCATACTCCGGCTACAAGGAGTCGTCCGACAAGGTCGAGCACACGGAAAAGATTGCCGACACAAAAACTCTAACTCCCACCACCAAGCCCGTGGAGAAAGAAGAAGGCAAAAAGCTGCCCGTCAAAGACAGCACGAAGAATACCGAGACCACCCACATTGAGGCCAAGAAAAACACCGCTCAACCTCCGGCCAATGAAAAAGAAGAGAGTAAGGCTCGTCCCGTTGGTGGTCACGCCCCAACCAAGGACGGTGGTATGAAATCGAACGGGCTCAAGGAAGACATTCTTATCATGATTCGTGAGGCGCTGGAATCTCATCGTATGGAAGAAATGGCCAAGACTCCCGCCCGCCTTGAAAACGGCGTGGTGAAGGGTGGTTTGGGTATCAAGTATCGCAAGCAAGACCCGAAGTCTCCCACCGGCTGGTCCGTCACCGGTCATCCGCAGTTTCCAGAAGGCACTCCCGTGGAAGCGCCCAAGCTGACCGGAAAAAACTATGTTCCGAAGGGTATGACTGGTATGGGTCGGCCCAAGGCATCCGCTACCACCGAACCCGGTGAGTCCGTCGGTTTGGATGTTTCCGCTGAAATCAACGGAGAAAAAGCTCCCTTGGAATTCGATTTCCTCAATAGTGCATGGCCCCAAGCCAAGAAGTACATTGAAAGTGAAGTGATGGCGTTGCTCGGTGACGCCGCTCTTGACCCACAAGTGAAGATTGGTCAGGAAGTCTACGACGCCATCGAAGCAGCCAAGGAAGCTGACCTCGACGGTAAATTGAGCACAGCCAACAATCGGATTGTACTTTACTTCGACCCAGCCACGAAGCAACTGCGAGCCAAGAAGTGAGGTCAGACTCCTTTCCCGGCAGCGGTAGGTGAGCGATATATTTGAAACCCCGGGGTTATCTCCCCCGGTTGGACACTTCGTCCACAAATCGCTCCGCGACTTTATAATTAACCGAGAAATAAAATAAGTTGATATATACGGAAAAACTTGACTTCGGGCATATATATGGATATCACCAGTTACATTCAATATTATGGCCGAACCAATCATTCCCATCACCAAGCCTGCCACCACGGCTCCCGTCAAGGCGGTTGAAGCTCCGAAGTCGTCTCAACCTACGGAAACAGTGGCCCTCCCCTCCAAGGGACGTTTCTATCCCGCAAGCTCCCCATTGGCCAGAGGTACCCTTGAAATTTACACGGTCACGGCCCGCCATGAAGACATTCTTAGCAACGCCAGCTTGTTGAAGAAGGGCACCGTGCTCGACGAGTTTCTCAAGGCCATCATCGCCACTCCGAATGTGTCTATCAACGACCTGTTGATTGGCGACAAGAACGCTTTGTTCATTGCCGCTCGCATCAGTGCCTATGGCAACATGTATAGCACCAAAATCAAGTGTCCGGAATGCGGTGTGGAATCTGTGGTGGACATTGATTTGAGCAAGTTGGGAGTCAAGGAAATCGATTGGTCTGGCATTGCCATCACCAGCGACAACCATTTGAACTTCACGTTACCCGGAACCGGTAAGGTTATCACGTTCAGTTTGCTCACCCATAAGGATGATACCGACATCGACCAAGAGTTGAAGGCACTTGCCAAATTCAATGCGGGAGCCACTTCACCTGAAGTAACCACGCGACTCAAGTACACCATCAAGGCGGTGGACGGCAACACCGACCGAACCAAAATCAAAGAGTTGGTGGACGAACAACTCAAGGCCATCGATAGTCTGGCACTGCGCAAGTACATCCGCGACCACACTCCGGACGTGGACATGAATTTCGAATTCACTTGCCCGGCCTGCGGTCACCAAGCGAAGCTCACGGTTCCGCTCGGCGCAAACTTCTTCTGGCCCAATATCACGGAGAGTTAATCCGTTCTCAGCATGAATCTCCATGCTGAAATCATCGACCTCGCTTCCGAGGGATTTTTCTATCCTGCGGAATCCCGTTTCGCCAGCGGTAAGGTTGAAATCTTGCCCATCACGGCGGAACACGAGGAATTGTTGGCCAATCCCAATCTTGCCCGTCGCGGTCTATTGGAAGCAAAATTCTTGGACGCGGTGGTAGTGGGTGGGGTGAATCCCCTAGAGTTGTTGGAATGTGACCGCCAGTCCATTTTGCTCAATTTGCGGGTCGCCAATTACGGCGCAACCTCCAAAGTCAAGACCAAGTGCCCGGAATGCGACCACGAATTCGATGCGGACATTTCCTTGGCCTTTCGCGCCAAACCCTTTGATTTTCAGCCGTATACGCGAGGCATCAATCGGTTGTCCTATACGTTCTCGCGCTGCAAAAAAACGGTGCAATATCGACTCGCCAACTGTGCGGAAGCGAAGATTTTCGAAACCGATGGTTGGCTGGCATTTGCCAAATGCATCACCGAATCTATCACGGACGTTGATGACATTGAGGATTTCTATAATCAACAATTGTCCGCAGTAGAAAGCTCCCTGTTTCGTCGTTATTATGAATCCCATTCACCGGGATATGTGAACGAAGTTTCCATCACGTGTCCGTCATGCAAGGCCGTCAAAACCAACAAAATGGAAATCTCGCCCACGATTTTTGGCATCCGGCCCGAGAGCAGACTCACCATTCATTCGGAAATCTTTGACCTGTGCTACTATAGCAATGGGGCTTTCACCCAAGAAGGGGTGTATCACATGCCCACCAGCCAGAGAGCCTTCTACATCAAGAAGTTACTGGACGCCAAACAGGCAGAAGCCGAAGCCCAGAAGAACGCCACCAAGGGTGAAAGCCCGAACAGTAAAGTGGCTAAACCTCCAAAGGTCAAGATGTAATGAAATGGGGTCGGATTTTGGTTGACTATTTATACACAATCCTCAGAGTGTTGCTTACATGAGCTTATCATTAACAGACCTAGCCAAGATTGCCGTGGCCAGCAATATGACACAACCTGTGCAGCCTACTGCGGAGGAGATGGCAGAGGCAATTGTCGAGAAAATAGATGAATCAAATCGAGAAAAAGCG
>ERZ724522.1986-NODE-1986-length-10068-cov-5.566663_pt1 | contig 10068 bp, 17 predicted proteins | sample MGYA00376055_ERZ724522 | MGnify/ENA primary metagenome ERZ724522 (study PRJEB28724, sample SAMN07190884) | wastewater metagenome | isolation source: effluent of sewage treatment plant in Hong Hong | place: Hong Kong | collected 2016-03-17 ... | reverse complement strand
AGAGGGAGCACCACGAGAGGAAGGGCGAGCGCGCGGAGGGACATGGTTCGGCCTTTCGTGTCGCACATGGTGGGGAGGTATCACCCTAAAGTGTAACAGCGGGGTCCCGCCGTAACGATTTGGAGTGCGTTTGGGATGGCAACGGGTTACGAATACATCATGACGCGCCGCAAGCAAACCCGGAGCACCGCCACTAACACCCGAACGCGCGCCATCGGCTACGTGCGGGTTTCGACTTCGGACCAGGCGGAGCACGGCGTAAGCCTTGCGGCGCAGCGTGAAAAACTCGCGGCGTTTGCTGCGCTTTACGACCTCGACCTGATCGAAGTCGTCGCTGACGAGGGGCTTTCGGCGAAAAACCTCGATAGGCCCGGACTGCAAGGTGCGCTGGCGAAGCTCGCGAAGGGCGAAGCCGACGCGTTGATCGCTGTCTCTCTCTCGCGACTCACGCGCAGCGTTAAAGACCTCGGGACCCTTGTGGATTCCTACTTCGGCCCGAAGGGTGCGGCGCTGCTTTCGGTTTCGGAGAACCTCGACACCCGCACGTCGGGAGGCCGCCTCGTGCTCCACATTCTCGGGGCTGTAGCGGCATGGGAACGTGACGCGGTGTGCGAGCGCACGAGCGCTGCCATGCAACACAAAAAAGCGCGTGGTGAGTACATCGGAGGGCGCGCCCCTTACGGCTTCGCGCTGGCGTCCGACGGGTCACTCGTCGCCCACGAAGGCGAGCAACAGACGGTCGCCCGCGCGCGAGCCCTTGACGCGGAAGGCCGTTCGCTTCGCAGCATCGCGGCAACGCTCGCCAGCGAGGGGCACATGACCCGCAACGGCGGGGCCTTTGCTCCCGTGCAAGTCTCGCGCATGGTCCGCGGCGAGGTAGCGGCATGAACCCGAAGGCGATGGTAGCCCTGAACGTGAAAGTGGAAGCGGCGCTCTTGGAGCGCGTCGACCGCCACGCCGAACGGCTCACCCGGCAAGGGGCGATCCCGGGGATCACATTCGGGCGAAGTGACGCGGTGCGGAACCTGCTCGCAGTCGCCCTAGCAGCGGCCGAAGCCGCGGACCCTGCTACACCCGAGCCTGCGACCACGAAGCCGAGGAAGGGGCGCTAGCGTGGCCGCAGTCGCCAAGGGAACCACGTACTCTCGCGCGGGGAAGCTTTTCGCCCGCGTGACGATCGGCCCGGGGAAGCGGCCCGAATTTCACCTCCCCACCGTCGCCACGTTGGAAGCCGCACGCGAGCGGACCGCGGTCCTCGCAGGGCTCGCCGCGCTGCTGCGCCCGAAGGCTTCCGCCGAACAGGTGAAGGCCGTTCTAGAACGTGCCGCGCTGGCGAAGGGGCGGGGCGTTCAAGCGGTGCGCGACGCGGCCGAAGCCATCGCAAGCGGCAAGGTGACGCTTCCCGAGGACGGGCCCGTCACGGTCGCGAAGTTGGCCGAGCAGTGGTGGCGCGGCGACCTCGCGAAGCGGTACCCGGACCAGATCAAGGTTAAGAGAACGTCGGACGATGATCGGCGCCTGTTCGCGCGCCATATCCTCCCGCACATCGGCGCGCTCGCCGTGTCCGATGTCACGTTGGCCGACTGCGAACGCTGCATGGTCGCGCTTCCGCCCGACCTCGCACGGAACACCCGTCGGACCGTGGCAATCGCCCTTTCGCGGCTCTTTTCGCTGAGTGTCTACCCCTTGAAACTCCGCGCCGCTTCGCCGCTCCCTCGTGGCTTCCTGCCCCGTCCAGGGGCCACCCCGGCGAAGTCGTTTCTGTACCCGAGCGAGGACCGGGCCCTCATGGCCTGCAAGGCCGTGCCGTTGGTGGCGAGGCTCTTCTATGGGACCCTCATTCGCGAAGGGTTTCGGGCCGGTGAGTGTCTCGCCATGCGTTGGGCCGACCTGGACCTTGACCGGGGAGCGGTGCGCCTCGACTCCAACAAAACCGACGACCACGGCCGAGCATGGGCGCTCGCTCCGGGCGTAGCCCCGGCCCTCCGCGCGTGGCGCGAACTGCTACGCGCCGAAGGTCGCGACGTGGGAGACGCGGCCCGCGTGTTTGCGACGGTGGGGAAGGCGCAACGGCCCGACGAATTGCGGAAGGCATTGCAGGTTGCGGGAGTGACGCGCCCCGAGCTTTTCGAGCGCACCGCGAACCGCCTTCCGCTGAGAACACACGACACGCGCGGGACCTTCGTTACCCTGGCCCTGGCGAACGGGCGGAGCGAGGCATGGGTCACGGACCGGACCGGGCACAAGTCGTCGGCCATGATCGCCACCTACAAGCGCACGGCGAGGACGTGCGCGGAACTTGGATTGGGCGACACCGCGCCCCTCGACCGGGCGATCCCGGAGCTTGCAGCGACGGGCCCGGAAGGGCAGGGTGGGCCTCCGAAGTCGGGCCGCGAAGCGTCAAGCGAAGCGTCAACGAAGCCGGGAAGCGAGGCAAGCAGAAGTCACGGAAAGCCTACAAAACAAGCCGATTGGAGGAGTGGCCGAGCGGTCGAAGGCAGCGGTTTTGAAAAGGCCGCTTCACACGTAGCGACGCGTAACCATTCGGCTTATCTGGCTCCGATGCCAGTAGAATCCACGACCGTTGACGCCCCCCGGGGAGGGTCGCTTGACGCGGTTCTGACGGCGAACGGCGCGAGCGTTGCCTCATTCGCCCATGCGCTGGCGACCTCGCTTGACGCTGGCAACCGGGAAGCGGCACGCATGGCGCTCGGCGGACTGCTGGCGACGCTTGCAGAGACCCCAAAAGGAAGCCCCCGCACGGGAGGAACGTGCGAGGGCGCGGAGGAGAACGAACATGACTAAACTACCACAGAAACCCGGGAAGCTCGCGCAGAATATGCTGAAGCCAGCCATGCCCGACGACGCGGAATGGGCGCAGCGTGCGGAATGGGCGTACCGCGCCGAACGTCTAGCCTCGTGGCTCACCCGCCTCGCCGCGGACCTTCGCAGCACGGCCCCTGATCCGAGTAGCAAGGCCCACGGCGCCGAGCGGAAGCGCGTCGCGCGCTTACACCGAATGAGCGCCGCGTACGACATGGTGCCGCAGTCCGCGGCAAGCGCGGAAGCCCTCGCGCCGTACGTATTCAGCGCCATCGATACGGCGTGCCGTTTCTACCGCGGCGAGACTATCGAGGTAGACACGCGCACAGGCGAGCGACGGCCGACGAACCCGGCGGACCTTGCGCCGCCCGATGAGCGCCTAGCGTCCGCCGTTCTGCAAGTCGAGGCGCACCTGCGCGCCTACTTTGGGGCGAATCCGGCGACCATGGCGAGATTCACGCGCGACGCGACACGCGCGGCCCTAGAAGCTACGCTACACGGGCGCAGCGCTGGGAGCCGCTACGCGGCAATCGCTAAGCTTTTGGCGTGCTCGCCGGATTCAATCGGCAAGTATCAAACCGCCTGGAAACGCTCGCGCGGAATCGCTCCGAAAGCCCGCAAAAAGCAGGGCAAAGCGAAACCGAAGGGCTGAACCCGTACTAGTTGGTACGAACCAACGCACCGTGCAAGTAGCAAACTACTTGCATGACCCACCGCACGCTACCAGCGCCGCAGTATCCCGCCCACGTCATCAGGCACATCAGTATCAAGTCGGGGGACACTGACCCTCGCACCGTCCGCGCGTACCTCGCAGGGCTCCCCGTGCGGCCTTCGATCGCGTCGCGTGTCGCTATCGCGCTCCGTGCCATGGGGCTCCCGGACCCTCGCGAGGCTTCGGCGTCGTGAGCCGCACCGCGCACACTGACCCTCTCGCGCCGCTCGCCGATGCGCTCGCCGCGATGATTCTCCCGCGCGTGCTCGCCGCGCTCGCAGAACGCGAGGCTGGTCCCGCACTGCTCGCCGTACACTCCACACTCGGTGTCACCCGTCGCCACGCCGCGGAGATCTGCCGCGCTGGCCGCGTACCCGGCGCGGTGATCATCGGGCGCATGTGGCGATCGCCGCAATCCGGGATCGACGCCTACCTCGCGTCGCTCCGCGGTGCTCGTCGCACGCAACCCACCGACGACGGCGAGGACGCGACAGCCGACGACGTGTTGCGCTCCCTCGGGTGTCGGCCGTGAGTGGGCTCGACGCGCTCCGCGCCATTCGCGCCCTACCGCGCGACGTGGGGCCGGTTGACCGGGCCATGCTGGCGATCCTCGTGTCCTACGCGGACGCGAGCGGGTCAGTGTACGAGCCACCCCCCGACCCCCAAACGGGGGCACCCCCGTACACGTTGACGGTCGCGACGTTTGGCCGCGCGGTAGGGCTCACCGACGAGCGCAGCGCGCGCGCGTCGATCGCCCGACTCGTGGGGCGCGGCTACGTGCTCGCCACGGACCGGCCGGGCCGGACGCGGCAATTGGCTATCGCGCCGGCCCTGTGGGTGGGCGGTCCGGTAGCCGACCTTCACCCCTCCCAAGGGACACCCCTCCCGTTGAATGACACCCCTCCCAAGGGACACCCCTCCCACGCGGCGCTACCCCTCCCGTCTGACGCTACTCCCGTCGCGTGGGACCCCTCCCACGCGGCGCAGTTGACCCCTCCCATCCCATGCGGGGGACCCCTCCCGTCCCATGCTGGACACTCAGTAGAGTATCTGGATCCAGATCTGGATGGAGATCTGGAGAAGAGAGAGAGGGAGACGCGCGCGAGCGCGCCCCCTTCGGTTCGGTTTGAATTGAAGCCGAGCGAGCCGGAGAAGAGCCCGAAGGCGAAAAGCGAGAAGAGCACGAAGCCGAAGGCGTCAACGTCGCCGACGCTCGCCGCATGGGGCGAAGGTGTCTCGCGTGTCACCGGAGCACCGTGGGCGCCTGCCGATTCACGGAGGGCCAGTGGCGCACTCGGAACCATCATATCCACCCACGCGCCAAAAGGGCAGCACGGCGAGTCGTTGACCGGATGGCTCGCCGATGCCGCGGAGCGATTCGCGCGCGGCGCCGACGACTTCCAAGCCAAGCGCGGCTTTGACCCGTCGGACGCTATCCGATGGTTCAACGCGGGCTCCCCCACTACCTCCCCCACGGCGCCGAAGCCCAACGGCTACGCGCGCCCCACGTCCAGCAATCAACCCTTGACCCTCCCCGCCGATGCCTACTGATTTGCATTCCCCCTCCGCGCTGGCCGCGTGGATCGAAGACTTCCGCGCCTCGGGGCCGTACCCCTGCAAGCTTCGGTGCGGGCGCACTACCGCCATGCCTGGACTGTGCGACGCGTGCGGCGCAGCCGACGACGCACTACGCGCGGCCGAAGCCATCGCAAAGCGCTGCGCGTCCGCCGGTATCCCGGAGCGGTTCCGGTGGGCGACCGGGCTCGACTGTCCCGAGCTTCGTGCACGGGTCAAACTACCAGCGGCAATCGACGCGGCGAAGCGCATTGACCCCAACGTGTCGGCCGTGTTCTTCGGCGCCGCTGGCTCCGGGAAAACCTCCCTTGCCTGTGCATGGCTCCGCGGTCGTATCGAGTCGGGACAGGGCGGGCTGTTCGTTCCTGCTCGCGCCTTCCGCAATCTCGAAAAGGACCGCCTAGACTACGACGTGACGCACAAGGCGATCGGCGCTCGCGTGCTCGTGATTGACGACGTGGGCGCCGAATTGGCCGGCGCGCAGGCCGGAGGGCACCTTGCGGCGCAGCGCGCGGAAGGCGTGCGGCATGTCATTGAGACGCGGCACGATCGCGACCGCCCCACCGTGATCACCACGGGATTCCCTGGCAAAGCGCTCGCGGAACTGTACGGCTCCGGGGTCGCGCGACGGTTCACCGAGGACGCGCGGCGAGCGGGCCAGATCATCCGATGCGACGTGCCTACGGGGGACCAGTGAGCCCCGTGTCGCTGCGCGTCGTGCTCCGTGACTCTACCGCGTCGATCGCACTCACGGACAACGGCCCGTCAATCACCATCGCCCGCGGTCCGCGCCGGTTGGCCATCGGCCCCGAGGCCATCGAAGCGACGCTGGCGACCCTCGACCTCGACACTTCCACCGACGTCAACCTCGTGGTCAGCCGACGTCAAATGCCGATCCTGGCCCACGAGCGCGCGCCCTTCGCGCGAGCAATCCGCCTCGCCCTGAGCCTTGCCCCCATTCCCCACAACCCCGGAGCACCATGAGCAACGAACAGTCACCCCCCGTCACCGGCCCCGCGGCCGACCATTCCGTCAACGCCTTGACCGCGGAGGAAGCGGCGAGCGCGGCCGAAGCCGTGCGGCAGCTCCGCGAAGCGCGCGCCGTCCTCGCAGAGTACGAACAGCTCCCCACCGATGGCTACGCGGCTCGCATGGTGCGCGGCTCGTGGCTTCAACAGAACGGCGGGCGCTTGGAGCGCGCGCGCAGTGTCCTCGGCCGGGGTGGCAAGTGATCACCGGATGGATCGCTTCCGCCGTGGGAGCGCTGGCCGTGTTCTTCGGCTGGCGAGCCATACAGGCCAGGGCACCGAAGGCGCCCATCGAGCCCACCGACGACGGCGGGCCCCCGGCTTCGGCCCGTTGCGGCGCCGGAATGGCCCCGTGGGAGCGTTTTCAGACGCCGGACGGGTCAACCCCCGTCCCCGGGGCTGCAAAGCCATCCTGGGGCGACGTGGGCGCAGCCGACGACGGCGAGGACATTCCGCCCTCGTGGTGGCCCCCCATGGGCGGGACCAGCGGAGCACCCTGCCATGTGTGATTCACCGGCCCTCGTGGTGCGCGTGGGAGCGCACTCCGTGGTGAGCTACCCCGAGCAGGGCGAGCGCGGTTTCGCTGTCATCCTCGCGAGCACGGGCGGCGTGCTGCGAATCGAGCCCGGTCACTTGGATCAAGCTCTGTACGGGGTGGCCTACGCAATCACGCAGGGCAAGGGCGCAACCCTCGCAATCGGTCCCGCCGAGGGGCCCTACGCTCGCGCCGAGTTTGGTCCCGCCGACCTCCGCCCACTGTTCCGCGCCCTCGCGGCGTGTCGCGACTACGCCGTCAAGGCGGGGCACCTCGCGCCGCAAACCTTCACCGAACCGCCGAATCCGAAGCCCTCTCGCGTGCGCCGAAGTCGTGCGCTCGCAGCCTGAAAGGAAACCATGAGCAACATCCCCCGGAGCACCGACCTCGCAGATCTCGCAGCCCTCGAAACGCAGCACGCCGAAGCGGCGCGGCGCTACCGCGAACAGATCGAGACTCTGAGAGCCGAGCACGCTCGCGAGCAAGCTGCCATTGCGGCGAGCGCGGCCGAAGCCAAGAGCGCGAAGCGCGCAACCGACGCAGCGGCAAAGGAAGCCGACGCGTTGCGGCCCAACGTGGCCAAGTTGGAACAGGCCGTCACCGAAGCGGAGGCGCGTTTCGTCGCGGCACTGCTCGCAGCCGAGGACGCAGCGCGCACGCTGGCAAAGCGCGCGATCGAATGGCGGACCTCCCCCGACCTTCGCGCGCTGGCGATCGCAGAAACCAAGGCCGGACTGCGACGGACGCATGTCCCGCGCGAAGGCGGAGACGAGCCCTTTGGCCGCGCACTCCGCGCAGCCGCCGCCAAGTTGGAGCCCCGTCACACGGGGTCTCCGGGGTCTCCCCGGTGCCTGCTGTTCGCGACGCTGGACGAAGGCGCATTCGCCTCGGTGTCGAAACTCACCCCGGCCGAGTGCGACAAGTACATCCCGGTTTCCGAACGGAAGTGACCCATGAGCAACATGTCCTCGCGACTCACTGCCCTAGAGGCTGCACTGACGGCCAAAGTGAACCCGCCGAAGCCCTACCGGGTTTTCCTGGAATTGGATCGGCGGGTCAAGGAGGGATTCCGGCCCGATGGCTCGCCCTGTGACGTGCTTTACGGCACTCCACGGGCCGACGCACTTCCCGTGTTTGACAGTCGCGAGGACGCCGAACGCGCGGACGTGAAGCCCGTCTCCGGCGCGCGGTGCGTCGTCCTGTCCTACTGGGGACCGCTCAAAAGCGAACGGGCCAACGTGGGAGACGCACCGTGAAAGCACGAAGGCACGTTGAAGCGTTTCTAGGGGATATCAAGGTGCGGTGCATCGTTGCCGCGGAGCTTCGCGGCGCCGTTGCGACCTGCGCCAAGCGCCTTGACCCGGTGACGGTGGCCGCGGTGCGAGCGGCGTTCGACGAAGCCGCGCCGTACATGAACGACCCCTTGATCGTGGCCATGCTCGAACGTGCGGAAGGGGCCGGAGAATGACCCGGCCGAAGAACGCCACGAAGCCGAAGGCGGAAGCCCCGCCCCCGGCGCACCATTGCACGGAGCGCACGAAGGCCGGGAAGCCGTGCCACGGGGCGCCGCTCCCCGGCGACACGCGGTGCTTCGTGCATACCGGAGACCCCGAAGCGCAGGCGCGTATCGCTGCCGCACGTTCCGCCGGTGGCAAGGTCCGCGGTGCGCAATTGGCGAGGCTGGACGGCTGTATTTCCCAGGATGATCCGCCCGAATGGTGGCCACTGAAAACAGTGGAGCAAACCGGGGACGGACTAGCCCACGTCGCGAGGGCCGTACTTACGCGCGACCTCGACAGCCGGGCCGCGAACGCGGCAACGCAAGCGCTTTCGGCGCTCACGAAGGCGAGAGAAAACGACATTGAGCGACGAGTGATCGCGCTCGAAACCATGCTCGCGAATCTTCCGAGCAAGTGACCGAAACCCGAAAGGACCATCCCATGAGCACCGAGAAGAGCAGCACCGAGAAGAGCACCGCCCACGACTGCGGATTCACCGAATTGGAGTGCGCCGAAGCGGACGCGACCGGGCGGAACGTCGGCGCCATCGCCGCTGAGAACCGCTTCGGATTCGTCCGCGCCCTCCGCCCCGTCGCGAAGCCGAAGGCGCCCCCCGCGGGCCCGCGGAGCGCAGCGTGAGCCCGTCTATCCCGGTCCGTGTAGCGCTTGCATCGATCGACGTGGCCCTTGGCGCCGAGGGGAAGATCGAAGCGCTCGCCAGCGCGGCGGAAGCCGAGGGGACTGCTACGGGCATCGAAACGGCGCGGGCCCTCCGCGCCTTCGTGGCCGCGTTGCACGATGCTCGCCGTCATGGTCGCGCCGCGCATCGTGGGATCGACGTGCTCCCGCGTGTGGAGCTTGCACTCAGGCGCAGCAAGGGCAGGAGGGCGCGCGCGTGACGATCGCCTACTCCCCCACCACGCCGATCCCCGGCGAAGCCGTGAGCCTTTCCGCGACCGTCGCAGGGCTCGATTCGAGTTACCTCGCGCCGCTCCGTTGGCGCCTTATCAGCGTCCCCGACGAGAGCACGCTTGACCTCGGGTATCTGCTCGGCGCCGATGGCTCCTACCTCGACACGTTCACACCCGACGCCGCGGGCGCATACGGCTTCGCCGTGGATTGCTTTTGGCGGTCAAGCGTCCCCGGCGCGTACGCGGGCGATCCCGTGTCCGATCGGCGCGAGCGGTACAGGGAGACGCAAACGAGCACCGTTTACGTAGGGCTCCCCATGACCCTGCGAATCGACACGCGAGGCGCCCATGGTGGCGTGCTCGCCCTCGTGGTGGCCAACGGTGCAATCGCGTCCGCCGAGCTTCGCGACTTCCGCGACGAATCGAGTAGGCTCGCCGCGCTTTCGTGCTCCGCGGAGCTTGCCGCAGTCGTGGGCGAAGCGCTGGCCGATACGCCCGACCTCGCGACGTCGATCGAAGAACTGCGATCGAACATGCAGGCGCACTTCCCGCAGGAGACATGGCACGGGGCCGACGACGTGGTGACCGTGCTCCCGTCGTCGCCCTACGCGCAAGCGTCGGCGCGCGCTGCGCTGGCGTGGTGCTCGCGCGCGTTCGCGGGGCACGCTGCCCTAGTTGGCGCTGGCCCCGTTCACAACGAAGCCGACACGGCGAACGTTCCAATCACGGACCCCGGGGAGACGGACGGCGCGTGTTTCGTTCACGCGACCGACCTCCGCTACAGGGCTTTCGCGCGTCACCTACTGCAAGTCAGTGCACCGGGTTCGCACCTTCGCACGGACACCGACAACACGTTGCGCGACGCGACGCGATTGGAAGCCCTGATCGCCGCCTACTTGGACGCGATCGGCGCGGAGACTGCGACCCCCACGGGCGAGCAGTCGGGCGCACTGCTCGCCGCTCGCCGCTTGGGTTTCGACGCGTA
>ERZ724522.1985-NODE-1985-length-10072-cov-7.406209_pt1 | contig 10072 bp, 10 predicted proteins | sample MGYA00376055_ERZ724522 | MGnify/ENA primary metagenome ERZ724522 (study PRJEB28724, sample SAMN07190884) | wastewater metagenome | isolation source: effluent of sewage treatment plant in Hong Hong | place: Hong Kong | collected 2016-03-17 ... | reverse complement strand
TTCGGATCGAGGCATACCACGCGCCGGTAACCGACGCGGTGACGATCGCGGCGCACTTGAAGCCGGGGGCGATCGGTTGGGCGACCGAGTAGACGCGCCCCGACGACGCGATCTTCGCGCTGTACTTCAGGGAGTTGGGCTGGATGTCGAACGTCCCCTCGACATCGATCATCGTGCCGTCGATGTCGGTCGTGAGGACGCCGGCTCCGATCGTGGTGTCGGGCATGGGGGTTACTCCGGGAGCTCGAGGTACGGCCGCACGAGTACGGCAAGGACGTTGAGCTGATTCGCCAGGTCGGGCGGATACAGGACGTCGACACGGTTCGGGTCGCTGACGTTCCGCTCGACCACGAGCGCCTCAGCGAACGCGGCGAGATTCTCGACCACAGCATTGGCCTGGTGGTCGGCGTAGCGCGCGACCAGGCGCCGCTTGATCATGCCGGTGTCCAGCGCGGGCGTCCCCGGCGAGACGAGCGACGCGTCATCGACCAGGATCTTCCCAGAGCAGTAGCTCCGGACGGTGGCCTTGATGTCGCGGACGAGGTAGGCGACCTGAGCGACGCTGTTGAGCCACCGGAGCGTAGAGTCAGCCGAGCCGTTGCCGTCGGTCTTGTAGCAGGTCACGGCCAGGTTGATTCGGACCTGTCCGAACGCGTCCACATAGGTCGACGCGATCCCGTCGAGCCCGAGCGTGTTGGCCTCGGTCGCGGTGAAGCGCGCCGCGTTCGCGGGTGCCTGCACGCCGCGGAGCGCGATCTCGGCGAGCGGGACCGCCGGGTGCGTCGTGAGCGACTTCGCACACGCGCCCGCGTAGGCCGCCGCGAGCTGCCACGACGGCGTCGGCGACGAGTAGACGCCCAGCATGGACAGGTGTGGGCTGTTCCGGTCGGCGCTCGCGGTCGTCAGATTCGAGACCGTGTCGTCGAGACAGTTGAACGCGAGGGTGGTCAGGCCGCGCGTGGCGGACCACCGGTCGACGAGCTCGGCCTCGAGCACGTCCAGCGACCCGTCGGCCGTGTACGGCCACACGAGGTAGCGGAAATCCTCGGACGCGATCGCCGCGAGCGCGTCCGTCTGCGTCGACGTGGTGGGATCCGTCGCTCCGGACGTCGTCTGCGCGAACGCCACCGACACCCCGCCGGGGTAGCGCTGGCCGGGCGCGTAGTTGACTCGGAGCCCGCACTGATTGCCGTTCGTGCCGGCATTGCGCGCGGTGAGCGTCACGACCTCGGCCGAGCTCGACGCGGACGATGGCAGCCACGGCATGTCGGCGATCGCGGCGGTGATGGACGTCGCGATCGCGGTCGCGTCGTCGCCGACGTCGACCCCGACGTCGATCGGGATCCCGGCGTGCTGGAGCGAGAGCGTTCCGGCGGACGTCGCCGTGCCCGTGACCGTGATGGTCCGGACCGACTTCGTCGTGCCGTTGTCCGCCATCGGGACGGCGTACAACGGGATCCCGGGCGCGTTCGCGAGCCATGCCTCGCAGATGAGCGCGAGGTGCGAGCCCTGACCGAAGAGAGCCCGCGCCGCGGCGACGGACGGCACCGCGTACAGCGTGAGCGCCGTGGCCGAGCCGCCGGACGTCTTCTGACCGAACGCGACGGCGCGGTCGGCTGCGGTGACCGGGCTCGTACCCGTCCGGTCGAGCTGGACCGCGCCGAGCGCGCGGAGGGTGGTCGAGGGCACGTCGGAGATGACGATCGCCATGGTCGGTTACTCCTCCGCCGCGGGGGCGGGCGCGGGCTTGGCCGCGGGCTTGTCCTCGATGATCTCCACGCCGCCCTCGCGGAGCCGCGCGGACCAGTAGGCGTCCAGCGTGACGACGGCCCCGCCGGCCGGGAGCGGGCGGCCCGCCCGAGCCGACCCCGCGGGAAAGAGGACGCGCCGGCCCTCCGTCGGAACCATCCTTACTCGCTGCGGCATCGTCACACCTCGTCCAGTCCCGTTTCCTCGGCCGTTGCGAACGTCTGCACGTCGCCGGCCTCGGTGGTGAATCGCAGGCTTGCCACGATCTTCTTGAGCGCGTCGCCGGTCGCTGCCGTGCGCGAGAGCTCGTGGGAGACCTCGTAGACCGTCCGCGCCATCGCGATCGGGCGCGAGCGCGCAGCGTCCGCCGCCGAGTACTCCGCGGGCTGGTACGTGACCGCGTGGAACCCGGCCGGCCAGTCCGACAGCCCGAGCGCGGCGAACGCCTGGGCCTCGAGCGCCGCGACCGCGTCGACGGCATCCGCCGACGTCGTGCCCGTCGCGTAGCACTCGACGGCGAGCTCGAGCGTCTCGGTCACGACGCTTCGGCCCTTCGGCTCGCGCCGGAGCTTGCCCCCGCGCACGACGAGCCGCGGGAACGTCTCGCCCTTCGCGCCGGTGCCGTCGTCGGCGGACACGATCGGACGCGTCCGCCACGATTCGACCCGCGCGCCCGCATCGGTCTCCGCGTCCACGAGACGCGTGACGACGCCGGACCACACGTCGGCGGCCCAGCTCACGCGAGCCTCGACAGCGTCAGGCGCACGTGGCCGAGCCCATCCGGCGTCACGGTCTCGACCAGGTAGTCGACGCCGCGCGCGGTGACCGTGTCGGTGCCCGCCTCGACAGGACCGTCGCCGACGTCCGCGAGCGAGATCGAGATCTGCGGGGCGACGTCCACGAGACCGACGCCCACCTCCTCGCGGGTGCCGGTCTCGTCGAACACGCCCGTCAGGGTGTACGCCACCCCGCCAACGGTGACCGTGGCCTCCTCGCCCAGAGCGCGCCCGACGGCGCGCGCGGCGCCCTGGAAGAGACCACGCGCCACGTCACGCCCAGGTCCCGACCTTGAGGTACTCGACGAAGATCACGATCTTGCCGGCGGTGAGCGCCTCGGTGGCGACCTTGACCGAGAGGCTGCGCGCCGCGGTCGTGACCGCCGTCGCGGCAGCCGAGCCCTGGACCGCGCCCTGATCCCACGGGTTCGCGCCGTTCGAGATCGCGACCGCGGTCTTGATGCAGTCGTCGTCGTCGGCGTGGCCGAGCGCGATGGTCGCGGCGTCGGTGGCGCTCGTGAACGTCGTGATCACCATGTAGAAGTACCGGTTGATCACGGCGCCCGCCGGAACCTGCGTCCCGATCGTGGTCGTGTGCGTGCCGGTCGCCTTGCCGGCGCTCGCGTCGAAGTACGCGACCGCCCAGCCCGTCGGGCCGAGCCGGCCCTCGCGGAGACGGACGCGGACCGTGGTGTCGCTGGACGCGGCCGCCTGTGACGCGAACCCGACGAGCGGGCCGAGCGCCTTGAGCGTCAGGACCTTGTTCGTGTCGTCCCAGAACAGCCGGTCACCGAGCGCGATGGTCTCGGCCGCCGTGTGCGGCGTGCTGGAGATCGCGCCCGACACCTTCGGGAGCGCATGCTCGCCGGTCGTCTCGACGGCGACGGTCTCGCCGGACGTCGCGTCCGTGTACGGGATCGCGATGTCGTCGAGCGACAGCATGATCGGCGTGCCGGCCGTGTACGTGCCTCCCGCCGCGATCGAGAGCTTGCGGCCACAGCCGCGCGAGGTCTGCATCGTGTCCTCTCCTGCCGGCGCACCGGCGGTGCCGGCAGTGCCGGCGGCTGTTCAGTGAGCCCCCTGCCGAGGGCTCGGGATCAGGCTCCGGCGTTGTACGCGCAGCCCCGGAAGTTGACCGCCTGCACGTTGAACGCGACGCGGACCGAAAGCTCGACGCCCTTCGAATCGTCGTCGTAGACGAGGTCCGTGATGACGCCCTCGTTGCCCAGCACGGACTCGGCGAAGCACGGCGCGATCGCCGGGTCGGCGAAGCCGTAGTGAGCGGTGGTGCTCGCGATCTCGGCGTCGGCGACGAACGTCAGACCGTTTCGCATCGTCGCCGGGAGAACGCCGGTCGCCGACGTCGGGACGTAGAGCCCGGAGACGAGTTGCTCCACCGTGGTCTCGAGCGCCGAGCCGACCGCGACCACCCGCATGGGGAGGTTGAGGCGCATCCCGGACAGCTCCTTGTCCTTCACCCCGACCTGCTCGCGGATCTTCTTGCGGAGCTCGCCGAGCGTCGTGGCGGAGATGGCCGCGGACGTGCCGACGTTGCCGTGCGTGGAGTGGAACACGGCCACCGAGTCCTGACCGAGCGTCGGGTTCGCCACGAGCTTGGCGTACGCGACCGCGTTCCGCTTGACCGGGATCCGCATGCCGGTCGACCGGGCGACGCTGCCGATGAGGTCCCAGCGGTCGTTGACGATCGCGCGCCGCGAGAACTTGATCCGGCGGCCGTACTCCTTGAGCGAGACCGTCTCTCCCTTCTCCTCGACGGTGCCCTCGATCGGCACACCCGACTCCGGGATCTCCTCGAGGTCGGGGAACCGGCTGTGGTCCATGACCTTGATGTCGCGGAAGTCGTTCATGGTGATCTGCGCGCACCAGGCCCGGTACGTGCTCGGCGCCGCCTGCATGGCGTCGTAGAGCAGGAGCGTCGTGGCCGACCCGAAGATGATCGGGAGGTCGTCGGTGGTGATCTCACCCATCCGCTCGGAGCGCCGGAAGGTGTCCTGGTAGCGCTCGAGCGCCGCCACCGTGTTGCACCGCGCGAAGGCCCGGCCGACGATCTCCTCGTCGGACAGGTTCGAGAACTGGACGCCCTTGCGCCGAAGGAAGTCCTCGCACAGCCGGCGGGCCGAGATGTGACCGGGAACGAGCGACTCCTCCTCCGCGGTGAGCTTGATGCTCGTCGCGCCCATCTTGATCGCCATGGCCTTGGCCAGGACCTGCCCGGCCTTGCCGTTGAGCTGCGCGCCGACCTTCACACGGCCGGCGGAGCCCAGCACCGTCGCGCGCGAGTGCTCGTCGAGCTTCGCCAGCACCTTCTCGCGGGCGGCGTGCACGCTCACGCTCGCGTCGTCCGCGAGGGCCTGCACGAAGTCGGCGCCGCCCTCGACGCCGAGGTGATCGAACATCGGACGCATCCCGAGGATCTGCGTCCGGCGCTGCGCCTCGGCCTCGGCATCGCGCCGCGCCTTCTCGGCACCGAGACGCTCGCCCTCGGCCTTGGCGGCGGCGATGGCCGCGTCGATCTGCTCCTGCGTCTGCATGATGTGCTCCCGTGAAAGGGTCTGCGCCCCGGGATCCGCCGGGACAGGGACGTTGCTCAGCTCGTACGGCGTCCAGGCCGTGACCTGGATGTGCGTGTCAGTCGCCCCGGCCACGCCGCGCTTGGACAGGTACTCGAACGCGTCGATCTCCGTGCCCATCGACCAGTTCTTGCGGATGCCCGCCTTGACGTCCTCGACGAACGCGGCGAGTGTCGGATCCGCGGAGAACTGCACGCGGACCTTCGCGCCGTCCTTCTCGAGACGCGCGGTGCCCTCCATCGTCTTGCCGATGACGGCGTCCGACGTGTAGTCCGCGTGGTCCTTCAGGACCGCGGCGCCGCCGTTGTACCGGCTCAGATCGGCGCCCTCGAGCTTGAACGAGAGCAGGTAGTCCCCGTCCTCGTAGGAGTAGCGCCGGACGGCGGCGCCCGAGTAGAAGCGCACGTCAATCGAGCGCGTCGCCTCGTCCCAGGTCGACGGCTCGAACGTCGCATCAACGCGCGGGCGCGCGGCCTTCAGGTGCTCGAGCGTGATCGGGCGGGTCGCCATGCGACGCACGTTACCTGCTCGTGCGTTCAGCCAAAAGCGCGGGACGCTATGTGCTGGTCTACGGGCGCGCGTTGCGCGCGGGCTCGGCCTGGATCTGGCCGCTCTGCGTTGCCATTCCGGGCATGCAGTCGAGCACGATCCCGCGCTCGCGCGCCGCCTGCTGCGTGGCGGCCAGCGAGTCGAGTACCTCCTCTGGCGTGCGGCCGGTGCGCTGCACCTCCGCCTCCCAGGTCGTGAGCCCGTTCCGGATCTGGTACGTGGTCGCGCGCGCCTCGGCCTCGCGGTCGACCTCCTCCGGGATCGGCAGCTCCCAGCGGACCGGGTAGCCCCGCGTCCACGCGCCGCCGCCTTTCACGCGCATCGGGCGCGCTCGCACGCGCTCCGGGAGCACGCCGGCCGCGATCCCTGCGTCGACGAACCACACCCACACCCGACGCATCACCATCGGGATCAGGAGCTCCTCTTGGAGGAAGCGCACGACGGCCCGGTGCTGCACCGACCCTGCCTTGTAGCTCGTCCAGTTCGTGCGCGAGAGGTCGCCCGAAATCTGCTCATGCATGACGCCGGCCGACGCGGCGATCGCCTGCATCTCGGACCGGCGGAACTCGTCGTGCGACACCGCGGACGGCGAATGGAACTGCACGTCCTGTCCAGCCTTGAGATACGTCCACATCCCGGGCTCGAACGACTCGATCACCGTGCCGTCATCGTCTCGATTGTCCGCGTCCTGCCCGTCGACGGACATCGCCTCGTCGCCCTCCGACGACTTCACGACCCCCATGAAGCTCGACTCACCGACGGCGCGCGTTCGGAGTGCGTCGCCAAGAAGTTGCAGGTCTCGAATCGCGGGCATCGTCTGCGACAGCCACGGGATCCCTCGGAGCTGCCCGATCTCGCGCGGGTCGTACAGGTGGCAGATCGCCTGCTCGGCGAGGCGGACCCATCCGGTCTGCGGGAAGTCGCCGCCGGGCCGCTCGCGCCACAGGTTGTACGCCTCGATCCGCCCGAGCGGGTCGAGCTCGATCCCCTGGATGATGCGGCCCCCGTTCGGGAGCAACGTGGTCAGATCGGACCGGAGCAGATCGATCGGCAGAAGCTCAAGTTGCAGCGGAACGACGAGCCCGTCGGAGAGCAGTCGGGCCCGACCTCGGAGCATCGCGGCCCCGGCCGTGAGGCACTCGCGAAGCATGAGGTACTGCACGCCGTCGATCGTGTGGTACGTGCCGTTGGACGCCTGCCGGCCCCACTCCTGCCAGACCGCATCGACGTCCCGATCGAGCTCGCGGTCGCCCGTGTCCGCGTGGGGTGTCACTCCGTAGCCGGCGATCGACTGCGTGCGGAGCGCCGTCGGCGCGAGCATGTCGTTCTTGTCGAGGTCGCGACTCCGCGCCCGGAGCCGCGCGCCCTGCCGACGGCTGTCGCTGTCGATGGGCCGGTCGGCTGCCGTCCAGCCCTCGTGTCGTCCGGAGGTCGACGCCGCATCGAATGCGAGCTGCCGTGCTCGCACGCCAAGTCGTCCCAGCATCACAGCCCCCTGGTGAACGTGGTTCGGCCTCGCCGGAGCCGGGTGGTTCCGGCGCCGAGGCGCCGCTCGATGTCGGCTCGTGCTCGTAGCATCTCCGAAAGAGACCGGTACGTGACCGACCTCGATGCGCCGCCGGGCGACGAGAACGTCACCACGAGCGCGCCGTTGCCGATCGCGGTGTTGAGCTCCTCGAGCTGCGTCTGTAGTTCCTGCGTCGTCGCCATCGCGCTATCTCCTCGGCAGTCTCGCCCACAGGTTCGAGGCCTTCGGCTTCGGCGGCTGGCGCCGCTTCGGCAGGTCGATGGGCTCCGGCTCGCGCTCGGACTCCGGCGGCGCCTCGGTCCGCACCGGCACGGCGGGCGCGGCGGGCAGGTCCTCGCGCTCCCCACACGGCACCGGGAGATTGCCCCGGAGCCCGACGAACGCCGCATATGCTCCGACCATGCAGTCGAGCGCCTCGTTCCGGTCCATCCCCTTGCGAAGTTTCCAGCGCTTCACCGTGCGCCCGCCGGCATCCGACGTCCGGACAAGCACCTCCGCGCAGAGCTGCGCGAAGTATCCCGCGGGACCGGCCACGAGCGGCGGCTCGCACCGACGCGGGAACCGCAGGAGCGCCGCCTCGGGCCGCTTCTCGTCGTACCGCGCCAGCCTCATGTGCAGGTGGTACTTTGCCTGATTGACGTTGATCGGGACGACGGTCGCGCGGCCCTTGTGCTTGGCGATCGACTGCGGCCAGATCGGCCGCGGGTCGTTGACCCCGTGCGCCGACGCCAGCCCCTTCGTGGCGAACTGCCGCCGCGCCTGCCACTTGCCCGACCGCACGAACGCATAGACCGCGTCCGCGTGCGAGCCCGAGCCGGAGTCGATGCCGCCGGCCGAGATCCCGAGCGCGCCCCGCGGCGTGCGGAACTGCCGCACGAGCAACGACGCCAGCTCACGCCAGACGGCCGAGCCCTTCGACGGCGCGTCGCCCCACAGGATCCAGTGCCCGATCAGTGCGCCCCGCGGCGGACCACCGGTCTCCTGCGCCCAGCCCCACACGCTCACCTCGAGCCGGTCGTCTTGCACGTCCGTGAACGAGGTGAGCACCTGCACCCAGCTTGGCACCTCGATCGCCTGCCCAGCGCCCCACCCGTCCTCGACGCGCGCCGCGAGCTCGTGCTCGTCCAGTCGTTCGCCGGAGCCGGCCCGCCACGCCTCGGCCAGGTCGTGGATCGTGAAGTCGCGAAGCTGCACAGGATCGCGTTTCGCGCGTTCGAACTTGGCCGCGAGCTTCGCCCACGTGACCCACGGGCTGTACAGCGCGTTGAGATGGAACCCGCGCGAGCGCGCCAGGGTTGGCCGCTCCACAGTCGCGCGCCAGCGCCCGCCCGCCAGCATGTCGCGCTTTTTCGCGTGATCGATGAAGTGCTCGCATCCGGCGCACTCGTACGCGGCGAGCTCGGGTTGGCCCTCGGGCCACACCATGCCGCCGGGCACGCCGGGCAAGCGGCGGAACCGAAGCGCCTGCATGAGGCCGCACGCCGGGCACGGGACCTCGTAGACGCACTGATCCGTCTGCTCGTACCAGTCGCAGATCGGCGAATCGCCCTCGTCCGTCGGCGTCGAGACGATGCCGATCCGGCGGTTCACGAAATTTTGCGTGCGGTGCTCGACGACGTGCACCGGCGAGCCCTCGCCCGCCAGCTCGCGCGGCGCGCGGTTGACCTCGTCGAACAAGAGCACGCCAGCGGGCTTGCTCGCGAGCTTTGGTTTCGATGTGGCCGGCAGGATGAACAGCATTCCGCCGGGGAACGCCTTCGCCGCGATCGCGTCCTTGCCCTTTCGCCCCTCCGCGTCGCGGACGTGCTGATCCGTCACGAGCGCGCGGAGAACCGGCGTGCTCCGGATTAGGTCCGTGATGCGCTGCGAGGAGTAGTCGGCGACGGCCTCATCGTTCGGTTGCACCATCACCAACGGGCGTGGGTGCCGGTGCATGTAGTACCCGAGCGCGTTGTTCATCGCCTCGGACTTGCCGACCTGCGTTCCGGAACGGAACACGATCCACTCGACGTCCGAGTCGATCGAGAAGCAATCCATGATCTCGCGGAGGTACGGCACGCGGTCGGTCCGCCAGCGGCCGGGCTCCGGGCTCGACACGCTCGACAGGTGCCGATACGCGTCCGCCCACTGCGACACGGTCATGATGGGCTTCGGGCGCAGCCTGTCGGCGAGCGCGCGCAGCGGCTCGGCGAGCCTACGCTCCACGACGACGCCTCTTGGCCGGCTTCGGCGCATCGTCCTCGTCGTCGTCGTCCGGGAGCGGCTCCTCGAGCGTGGCCCGTTCGGCCTCCGCCTCCGCCTCCCGCGCCCAGGCCTCGAGATCCTCGTACAGGTCCTCTCGCGCCTTGCCGAGTGCGCCACGGATTGACCGCGCCGTCTCGCGCGGGTCGCCGGGTAGCAGTGGGGCCAGGTTGTCCGGCAGCGCGTCGAGCAACGCGTCGAAGCGCGCCGCGATCCGGAACCACTGCTCGGTGACCCGCTCGACCGGGATCAGGCTGCCGTCGAGCTTGCCCGTCAGGAGCTCCCGGTGTCGCGCCTCGGCCTCGGTCTTTCGGAGCTTCGCCTCCTGAAGCTTGGCCGCGACCGAGCCGCCTTCGCTCGGCGCCGCGCGCTCGAACCCAGGCGGGAGCGACTTCACGAGCCCCTTCTCGTACAGGTCAGCCCACCGCGCGTCGGTCTCCGCGACCGGAACGGACTTGTCTCCGGGCTGCCACGGCAGGTCGTGCTTGACCGCAGCCTTGCGAAGTCCGTCCAGCGTCACGCCGAGACGGGCCGCGTAGGCGCCGGGGTTCATCGTGGGTGGCGTGTACGTCACGAGTCAGACCCTACCCAGGTCGACCGGCCGGTGTATGACACACCCGTCGGGCGCGAGAGGCACC
>ERZ724522.1984-NODE-1984-length-10073-cov-3.971851_pt1 | contig 10073 bp, 14 predicted proteins | sample MGYA00376055_ERZ724522 | MGnify/ENA primary metagenome ERZ724522 (study PRJEB28724, sample SAMN07190884) | wastewater metagenome | isolation source: effluent of sewage treatment plant in Hong Hong | place: Hong Kong | collected 2016-03-17 ... | reverse complement strand
AGGCTGTGATCGTAAATGACTTTGTTACCTGCTCACTCATGCCGCGCTCCTTTCGTGGGGTCGTGATACCCGCTCATGAACGTCACCACGTCGTCGACACTGTACGCGACCAGGGTCCGCGCCCTTGCGGCGCCCCAGCGGCTCAATTCCTGATCCTGGAGCTTCGTGGTCGTATTCCCCGGCACCTTGACCTCAATCAGAAAAGCCCGCCCTGCGTAGCAGCCGACAATGTCCGGCCATCCGCTGGAGAAGAAGCCCCCGGGGACTTTTCGGGCATAGCACCCGACGAGTCCGTTAAGGTACTTGAGGATCTTTCCGGTAATAACCGACTCCTTAACCGTTCCCTTGACTGTACGAACCCGTTTCGGTCGTTCGCCTTGTACCGGTCGTCGCAATCCGACACGAGCCGACACACGTCCGCCGGCTGCTCCCCCTCCGTCCACTGTGCAATCTCCCGCCATGCTGCCCTCCAATCTAAGGTGAGTTCGGCTTTTTTCTGTGCCCACGCGCTCATGTGTCACCAGCCCGTCAATAACGGTTGCATCTTTCCGCTCTCGTAGGCTTTGGCAATCATCGGCACCACATGCTCTGACACTGTCTTCCCGTCAGGCATGACAATGTTCGCCATAAATTCATTCTCGAAGGTCGCAATCTTTGACTCGACCGCTTCGAGCTTCGCTTTCACGACCAGGGCGAGGGATCGCCACAGCCTCCGCACTTCCTGCTCATAGAGGCGCCGCGCGTCGTCCTGTGAGCGAGCCTTCCCATAGCGCGGATTGACCGTGAATCGCTTTTCCTGGATGTCCGGCAGCTCCAAGACGAACCGGACATAACGGCCATGGACAAAGAATTGAATCCGGGCATCCTTTGACGACCACCCCGAGACGAATTGTTCCGCTCCATACTTCCGGAGCAATGTTTCAATTTCGGCCCGCGACCGCTCCACTGGCACGCTTGTATTCTCTGCAAAGCTCATAAATACCCTCCTATGCTCAGTCCCACCGGTTGCGCCCAATACAGGGCCTCTTTCGCGCGTGTCATACCCACATAGTACATACGACGGACGGCATCCTGTGCCTCTCCTGGCGACGTCCATTCTCGATACCCCGCCGGCGAGAGGTCCGGAAACAGGACCACAATGTCCGCCTCGCCGCCCTTCACGCTATGAATCGTCCCCAGGATGATTTGCGGCTTGCGCTTCAAGGCGGCGGCGCCTCGTGATTCGAGAATGTTGCAGGCGTACCCCATCGGCTTCTGGTAAGTATCCAGCAGATGCGACTGAAGCCAGCTGACATCGCCCGCCGTCGCCCGCCCCCCCGCGTCTTCGCTCATAAACCACTGTTCCAGGTCGGCCACATCGACCGCCGCGCCGGCCGTGTCCTCATGCTCGGCCTTGCGTCGCATGTCGGTTTTCGCTCCACGATGAAACACCCCTTCGACTCGGAGGCACCCCGCCCACTCCCACAGGTCCCGGTAGGTCCACCACTGTTGATCGTCGGCCACCTTCCGGAACATCCGTACTCGATCCGCCGCGCTGACCGTCCCCGATCGCCCTGTCAGGGGGTTCCAGTCCCCGCGCGTCTTCCGGTAGGGGTTCCAGAACGGAATACCCCATTCCCGGAGCTTGTGCTTTACGGGATCAATGAAGAAGCTGCAGGAGGCCAGCAACGCCACGCTCTTGCCGGCATCAATCCACTCCTCAAGCTGTCCCCGCAGCGGATCAGTCCACTTGTAGGTAATTCCCAACTGATCCACGAGCCCATCGACGGGCTTCGGTTTGTATTCCTTCGGCATCCGTTCCGAGAGCCCGCCAATCCAGTACGAGGCCGCCGCATGCACCACCCGAGGCACCCGATAGGACTGCCCCAGCACTCTGACCTGATCCGCCGGCAGTTCCGGGTACAAGAACGCGTCTGGTGTGGCCCCCTTGAACCTGTAGAGGCATTGATCATCGTCCCCGGCCAGATACAGCCGCTCACACGATGCACCCCACCAGCGGGCTAAATGGAGCTCCAAGGGGCTAAAATCTTGAACCTCATCCAGGAACATCACTTGTGCCGAGTGTGGAATCGACACCCGCTCCTGCAGGCATCGATCAATCAGGTCCGTGAAGTCCATCGTGAAGGTGTGGTCCTTGAAGTCTTGCCAGTCCTCGGCAAAGTTTTGGATCCTGATGGGCCACGCATCCCGCTCGATCTGGAGTCCCCGCAGCCGGTTATAGTCCTGCAGGAGATAGTCCCCATCCTGGTTTCCGCTCGTTTCAATGTCCCCGTACGGGTCGTCAATGTTCGAGCTGATGCCTCCGAACTGGGCATTCGGATGCTCAGCGTTCCAGTCCTTGAGCAGACTCCCCGCGACCAGCTTCGGCCGATCTAAGGCCCGATAGCAGAGCGCGTGCAATGTCCCGATCCGATCGTCACTGATCGGCAAATTGCGGGACACTAGTTCCCTCGCCGCCGTCCGGGTAAACGACGTCACCAGGACACCCTCGCTGCCATAGTCCCGGCAGGCTGTGGCAATCAAACCCGTCAAAGTGGTCGTTTTTCCGGTTCCCGGAGGCCCAAAAATGCGAATTTCGTTCGATTTCACGGATGCACCATGAATACTTTCAAATGGTTATGTCTGCTGACTTCGGAATTTCCTTTGCGCTTCGCGCACTTACAAACCTGCTGACTTTGCTGACTTCTGGTTTCGCTATAATTATCAATAGGTTGTAACGAAGTAAGTACAAGTCGGCAAAATTTCACTTGGTCAGTGGTCGGACGATTTATTTTTGTCATACTGCTGACTTCATGACTTTGCGGGCTTCCTAGTCCAGGGTGTGGATACGCCACACGCTCCGCTTGGTGGCGACCCCCTTCGAGCTCTTGACGTTCTTCCGTTCGTGCCGGTAGCCGAGCTGAGTCAGGATGAAGCTCAGCTGCTTCGATGTCATGCGCTCGTTCATCTTCCCGAGCAGAAATTGCCGGAACGTCTCCGACACAATGTAGACGTCCCCATTGAGCCGGAACGGATTGCCCATGATCGCCGCGTCTTGCCATTTTTCCTCGCCTTGAATACCGCTAGACGACAAATACACTTCCAGCCAGTTCTCGAACGTGCCCCGCTTGGTCCCTATGTCGACATCGACGTTTTCCACGACACTAAACAGCCGTTGCACGATCGCATCCCACCCGTCGGCCTTGAAGGCCGGGATTCGGATGTCGGTATGATCCAACAGCATCCGCCTGAAGCGGGTCTGTGAATCGAAGTCCTCGACCCCCGGCGCGCTCACCGTCCGCCCGTTCACTTCCAGCTCGTAACTGTTCCCATCGCCCCGATACCGGACAAATTTCGTAATGTTCACCTTGAGGGCATCGGACAGGAGGGCCAGCACTTCCGCCGGATCTTTGGCGACATGCTCCGGAAGGTCTTCGCCATTCTGGAGCGCATCGGCCAGTTGCCGGCGTTCCTCGACGCCTTTCCCGGCCATCGCCAGGTTGAGCGTGCGCTCGTAATAGTCCTTCCGGAGCTTCAGGTCCTCCCCATGCTTCCGCCGGTGGGCAATGAGCAGGTTGACCACCTCTTGCCCTGTCCAGCCGGCCGCAAGGGCCCGCGTGGCGAGGCTCATGTCATAGCTGCTCGCCGACTGGTCTTGCAGATCCTTCCGGGCATGTTGCCAGGAGAGCCGGAATGTTGTGTCGACTTCGCACAGCAGCAGAAACTTTTCCGCCGGCGGTTCCGCTGCCGCGTTCAGATCAAACGTCCACTCGAGCGAAGCCGCAGCCGGCTTGTCTCCGTCCGGCTCTGCCGTCAGGTAGTCTTTGAAGTCTGAGGGGTTGTACCGCGCGTCGGTGAGGCTCAGGAGCTTGGTTCGCTTTGGGACCCCCTTCCGGTTCCAGGTCCCCGGCAGGCGCATGACTCGCGTAATGTCGCCCACCTGATCCGCGTCCCAGCCCTTCGCCTTGGCCTTGGCGCGCAGCGTGGAGCACCAGCCTTTCGTCAGGGCTTCGGCGTCCGCCCGATCCTGCTCGCTTTCAAAGATCCAGGGTTCCCGGAACAACCACCAGGCCTGCAAGCCCCGGCCGCTGTGGATAATGGCCGATGGCGACAGGCCCATGTCTCCGATCAGCTGCAGGGCCTCCGCTTCGGTAGGCGGGAGATTCGGCTTTTTATGTTCGGCGCCATAGTCAATGTCCATCCATACCCCCGGGATGGCCACCACGTCGGCCTTCTCGCCCCGGAGCGTGGGCCCGAGGTTCGCACCTCGGAGCCCACAGCCGATATAGACATTTTCCTTTGCGGCCCATATGTCGATTGCCGCCAACTCATCGGCGCCGACATCAGACACCCAGCTTGATCGCTTGGACGGCGCCCCCCAAAAGAGGAGCCACCGCCCATCGAGATCCGGCCATAGTGCCGACAGGAACCGCGAGAGGTCGCTATTCTCCGTCTGTTGGGTCGGCATCAATCACCGTCGCCTGTGAGAACATTTCACGCATGGCTTTGCCGATGGTTTCGACCTTCGCGAGTTCTTCCGGCTCGAGGTTCCGTCCCCGCGTCAGGGTCGCCACGGAATACTCATTCTTCGGGCCCTGCTTCTTCTCGAGCCGCAGCTGTGTGGTCACATGCCGGAACGACAGCCCGTTGTTGACGAGGCGCAGGAAATACTGCCGGGCGTTCTTCAATGACGTCGCCGGCAGGGAGACCAGCAGGGGCATGATGTTTTCCTGGCGCAGGAATAGCATGATGCGTTTCTGCTTGCAGGCTTGGCCGGCCGCAGGCTTGCCGGCCTCATCGACCGCCGTCCCGAATTGGGCCATGGGACAGGTCGCACAGTTCCCGCCGTGCATGGCCGCAATGGTCCCGATCCCGGTGAGTCCGTCATCCGACCGACAATCCGGCGGTTTGTTCCCGCCGTCCTTCGTGGCCCAGTAGCCGCGGGTATCTTTGAAGTGGAGCACGATCCCCTCCACCGCTTTCATGGGCTCACTGCCGTCCAGGGTCGGCACTTCCCACACCGTCATGCCGCCCGTTGGGACCTTGATCTTGTCCAGGTCGGAGACCTTGAGCCCTTGCGTCCCGACGCTGTCCTTGAGAATGGCCGCGAGTTTCGCCGCCGGCACGGCCAGCGCCTTATATTCATCCTTCACGAGTTCCGGCACGTTCGCTGTTGCAACACTGGTGTCTTTCTTCGCCATGGCCCACCCTTTCTGAGTGATGTACCGATACAGTACATCGGGGTTAAAAAATTAGCCCTTCTTGCACCGTAAAGAAAACTGCTCCGTGATTTTCAGCGTGCTCTGCAGACCGGACGGCAGCTTGGCTACCAGTTCCTCGGGCTTGACCTTTGCTCCGCCAAATGTCTGCTCCTCGAACTCCCGCACCCAGGACGACAACCGTTGATGATTGATCGCCTCTTTCACGAGATCGCCGAGGCCCTCCGACTTCAGGGATTCCATGAGCAACATGCTGGACCCGTCGACCGCGCCCGCGCGCAGGTCCCGGCGGATATAGACCACCTGGCCCCCCTTGGACTTCATCGACTGCATGCCGGCATTTTCGAACCGCTCCATGATTTGCGGCTCAATCTCCGCCATTTGCGACTTGATCGCTTCGAGATCCTCGTCGGCCTTCTTCTTCTTTTCATCCAACTCAATAAACTGATTCACTAAGTCCGCTGTTGTCGCTGCCATGGTTCCTCCAATCTCTATGCAATGATCGGTAAATCGAGCGCTTGTTCCCTGAGCCAGGCCTTGATGGAGTCCATCGCGATAAGTTTCCATGCTCCACCATCGGCCTCGGACAACATACATTGAACGGTCTGGTTGCTCTCTCCTGTACGTCGAACGCGGAACAGGAAATTCGAGACCGGTTGATCGATTTCGCTAAACGTGCGGTAAGGCTGCAGGGAGACAATCGGCTTGATGGTCCGATCTTCCTTAAAGGCCACACTCTTTTGTACCGTGACCCGCTGAGAGAACCCATCGTCTTCGCTTGTGGCCAGTGATCCCGCTGTCATATTTGATACCAGGGAGAGGATCTGGCGTTGCCCGTCAGTTGGATAAAAGAGCGCTTGCAGTCCAATGATGAAGCTCTCGGTTCCCAACCATTCACCGTACTGAAATCCACGCTCCTCCTTGCGGATTGCTTCAACATATGTCCGACGGTTAGCCCACTGGTCGACCTCGAGGCCGATCAATCTGACGCATTCATGTGAGACAACGTGCATTCCAACTGCGTCCAACTTGACGTTGTCCATATTCTCTCGATACAGGTCGACCAGGCCGGTCAATGTTCTGACGGAGACGGCTCCCGCGACGGGCTTCTTAATCGGTTCAATCGCGCTGGTGGAATAACTTCGACCGTCGACCGACACCGTTTCAGGGCGCTTTAACTCTAAGAGGCGATCCAGCAATTCAGTTAACATGTGAACTCCTTCATACAGGTGAACGTGTGAAATTATTGCGCTTTAGCCATGCTGGGCTTCTCGAACAGGGCGCCTTGTTCAATATTCGCGTGATAGCCCTGGACTGCGAGCCCTTCCCCGGAGATCACAATGGGGGCCACGACAGGCGATACCGGCGTGACTACCGATTTGCAGGTGCAGGAGACCGTGGCGCTGCTTCGGTCTTTGAGTGGAGTGAATTTGAATGTGAGGGTAATCGTTCTCGCCTTTTCAGCATCGGTCGACGGGTCTTTAATATTCGTCAGGACTCGCTTCAGCTCTTCATTAAAGAGCTCTTCCGCAGATCCATTGCACACATTAGACAGCGACAACTTTTCGTAATTCATGCGATCCTCCATTGATGAAAGTTAGAGCACAGTGAGGGGGTCCTTTTTTCGCGACCCTTTATTGTTGACGGTTTACCCACACCGGTAGACCAGCGCGCCGAGCCAATACCCCGCGACAGCTGAATAGATGACGGCGATCGTCACCACAAAGAGCCAGCTTCGGGTACTCATGCCTGCACTCCTTTCAAGACGCTCTCCACCACATCCTGCCGAGCTTCAAGCGCCGCATAGACCGCCTCGTCAACGGTCCCCTTGGCAATCAAATGGAAGTAGGTGCAGTTGCGGGCTTGCCCTGGTCGGTGGATCCGCTTGCGCGCCTGAAGGTATTCGCCAAGGGAAAAGCCGAGGGAATAAAACACGCAATACCGAGCACGGACCAAATTGATGCCAACGCCCCCCGACTGGATCTGGACCGCAAGAATTGGCGCCTGACCCGATTGCCAATCGCGGAGTTGATTCGTGCGTCCAGATAGCTCAAGGGAGGCCCGCCCAAGAGCATCGGCCACCGTATGCACGGCGTCGAGGTCATGGTGGAATCGGCAGAAGACGACGATTGGTTCTTCATCGTTCAGATCCTCCAGAATGTCGGCCAGCGCATCCTGCTTGGCCGTGTCGATTTGCAACAGTTGTCCTTCGTCTCCGGTCTCAATGTTCCGGTCTTGTCGCGCCCATCCCGACCCGATCTGCTGCAGCCGCAAGAGCCGTGTGAGCGCGTTGCTCGCCGTCACCGTGCCGTCGGCCACCCCGACGACGAACTCGCTCTTGAGCACCTGATAGAGTTTCTTTGCGTAGGCTGAGAGGATCACCGGACGGCGGATGTCCACATATTCAGGGAGCCCCTGTACCGCCTTTATATCGTGCTCATCGATACGGAACGCGATGCTGTAAATCTTCTTGCGTAGATCGTCCTGGTTTTCATACCCCTGGACTTGATGATTCCCATAGCCACCCATCCGGGCATAGCGCGCGCGAAAGGCCGTGAAGCTGGTTCCGAAGATCCCCTTGTCCAGGAATCGGTACTGTGCGTACACATCCAGGGGGCTATGTGGCATCGGGGTTCCCGTCAAGCAGATCCGAAACGGCACCTTGTCACCGAGCCGTGAGACGAACATCGCCGCCTTGCCGCCAGGGGCCTTGCAGCGATGACTTTCATCGAGGATCACGGCATCCCATGACGTCTTCAGTAGAGACTCAGCCATACCAGGACGCCACGCCGCGTCATAGTTGATGATGACGACCGCGGATTGATGGCGCGCGCGTTGTAGATCAAGAAACGCTTCGAGCTTCTTCGCGCGGCTCGACATCGTCCCATCGTTCAGTGCCAGCAGTCCGAATGGGATCGTGGCATGTTCAGCGAACTGGTCGGGCCAGACGCCTTCAATGACTGACTTCGGGCAAATGATGAGCGTCCGGTGGCACTGGCGATGCGTAATAAGATCAATCGCCATGCGACTTTTCCCGCCGCCCATATGAACATCGAGCAGCACCGCCGGCAGATCCTTCGCAAAATGAAACCCTTGCAGTTGAAAGTAGTAATGCTTCTTGCTTTTCCACGGGATCGCCGGCAGATCCGCCGCCGTCTTGCGCGCCTGGGCCTTGGCAATCCTCTCCGCCTCTACGAGCAGCGCCGCCGCCGGGTCGCTCCATGTGCTGGTTTCCGATGGAATCGCGTCAAAGACCGCTCGCGCAGCATGCGGCGTCGGCGGGTAGACCCAGACATGCAGCTCCTTGTTCCAGCGCGCGCCGGGAACCCCTTTCAGGGCATCCTTCAAGGCAAACGGCGCCCGGACGGCTAGCTTGTCCTCGGTGAGATACACATGGCACAGCATGGCTAGTTCTCCTCGGCGCGGCGCGCCGCCTCAATACGATCCAGCATCCAGGCCGCCCCCCACACCCACCCAAGGGCAAATCCGAGCCCCACGACGATGATCATTCGCATACGTCCTCCTATTTCCTGGCTTTCAGCCACACCGCGACATACCGAGCTTGCAGTGCCCTCCGCGGAAGGCCTCGCTGTCGACTGTTCCGCGATGTCCGGCAGCAGTGCGCCGCTCCATAGATCAGCACCCCCAGCATGGCCGCGTCTATGATCCAGCCGAGATAGATCAACATGGAAACCTCCGTCAGGACTTGGTGGGCGCGCTTGGTTTCAGGCCGGCCTCTTGCTCCAATAACGGCAAACCCAGTTCTAAGCACCGAATGATTTGTGCGCTCACCGTCCATCGAGGGCGAGCTTTCTGGATCCGTTTCATCCGACGATGGACGGCCGGCTCTGGATACCCGACCACGGGTACTGAGAACGCAGGGTTATGTGGCATAACAACCTCCTACTGTATGGTGCTATACTTGTACTGTACTGGTGCTACACTGTCAAGCACAAAATGCACGGATTAATTGCTTGCACAAAAAAGACTGGACGCGGAACTATTCCGGTACTATACTTTCACTATATCGACAGGACAGAACAGGAAAGGAGGTGATGTATGATGGCAACAGCCAGCGTGAAGAAGTCAGGCCGGTCGAGTGGGCGCGCGAAGCGCGTGCACGATCTTGAGCAGGTGACGGCGTGGGTCAACCCGCGGCTCGGGCTCAAGGAGCGGCTGAAGCGCATTAAGGAGATTGATCAGCGGCAATCGGAAAGCCGAATTGCCGAGGATGCCCTCCTGATGTATTTGCCGATCCTGGAGCAACGCATTTTGCCCAGCTATGGAGGGCCCGCCCGGGCGAAGACGCCCGGGGCCTAGTTGGGGAGATGCCGAGGGTAGCGCAGTAGGAGTGTGACTGGGGAGGGAGAACAGGAGTTGGTCGGGGCGAGAGGATTTGAACCTCCGACATCCTGCTCCCAAAGCAAATGGTGGAAGGGAGCTGATCCAGTATTTATACGTGCACAACCCTAGCGCATTCCCGGGCTACGAATGGAGGGCTAGTCAGCGCATGGATGCTCACGCTATATAGACCGCCGCCACAGGAGGAAATTGGATCATGGAATCATTCGGAGCTGTTTCTGCGCGATATCGCATGACTCTGACAGGACGCCCGGCCCATCGGAATTATACGCAATTGCATCGTCAATACTTCACCGACTGGGAACCGCTTATGATGGAAGATATTAACAAGGCCAAAATTCGCGAGTGGCATCGCGCTACGACGCCGACTCCCTCACATGGGAATAAGGGCCTGTCCTACCTCAAAGGAGTGTTTAATTTCGCGATCAACGACGGAGCGTGGGACCAGGCTAACCCTGTCGACGGGATCAAGAAGCATGCCGAGTACAGCCGCGACCGCGTGCTCATTCAGCA
>ERZ724522.1983-NODE-1983-length-10075-cov-4.379441_pt1 | contig 10075 bp, 8 predicted proteins | sample MGYA00376055_ERZ724522 | MGnify/ENA primary metagenome ERZ724522 (study PRJEB28724, sample SAMN07190884) | wastewater metagenome | isolation source: effluent of sewage treatment plant in Hong Hong | place: Hong Kong | collected 2016-03-17 ... | reverse complement strand
ACAATTAAAAGACTTTTAAAGGAATATCCTAAACTTGAGTTCAATTTAATGGGTGGCATTTCACATGAAACAGCCCCAGATTTTTTCTCAGGTTTTGAAGATGAGATTTTAGATAGAGTATACATTACTGGTGGTACAACAAACTTTAAAGAATATCCAAAAGTTTTATCAGAGCAACCATTCGATATAGGAATAGCTCCATTAACCAGCGATGAGTTTAATCGTGCAAAATCACACATTAAATGGATGGAATATGCAGTTTATGGTATTCCATGTGTTGCTTCAAGAGTTTATCCTTATCATGAAAAGATTTTAGGACAAGACACTATTATAGATGGAGAAACTGGTATGTTGTGTGATGAAAAAGAGTGGTACAAAAAACTAAAAAAACTCATAGACAACAAGGAATTAAGAGAAAAGATAGGTAAAAAAGCACAAGAATATGTTTTAAATGAACTTCAATATAAAGACCATCAACATCTTTGGAGTGAAGCTCTGTCCTCTTTCGCTAAAAATTTGTAAATATCTCCTATAATGGAGATATGGTTTATAATGACCCAACAACAGGACAAGGTATCGTTCAAGACATTTACTTTAATTGTAACGCTGATGGAAACTCATATCCTTTAGCTGATGTAACACGAAATGTGAATCGTGCTTATGATAAGGTGGTTTCTCGCATACTTACAGCAGATGGAAGATGGGAGTTTGACGACCAAAATGCAACTGATTTACCAATCGGAACTACTGATTTAATTGCAAATCAACAAGATTATTCTTTTGACCCTACTTTTCTTATAGTTTCTCGTGTAGAAGTTCAAGACCAAAATGGAAACTGGACTGCTATGTCTCCTTTCTCTCAAGCAGATATAGTTCGTGGAGGAATACCTGGCTATATTCCTAGTCAATCGCTTACAGACTTTTTAAGTAATCCTGGAACACCTCAATATTATGACAAGATGGCTAATTCTATATTCCTGTATCCTAAACCTAGCTATAACCTAACAGGAGGATTAAAAGTCTACTTCCAAAGAAATGTCTCATACTTTACTGCAACAGATACAACCAAATCTCCTGGTTTTGCCAATATGTTCCACAGAATACTCTCAATGGAAGCAACACTTGACTACGCTAGAGCTAAAAATCTTGATATAGGTCTTCCACATGGCAAAATACCTAACTCTTTCGTAGGTACTTTAGAGCAACTGTATGATGATTTGAAAGAATATTATTCACGAAAATCTAAAGATGAAAATCTTGGATTAAAAATCCGTAAATGGAAATGGAGTTAATATATGATACCTTCACCAACAACATGGACGGGACAGTTTAAACACCCAATTTCTTATTTATTAAAAGAAGATGGGAGTTATTTATTATTAGAAACAGGGTTTAAAATCGTACTAGAGCAAACAGGAGTAGAAAATAATGCTTGGTCGTTTCAAACTCTTCATTAAAATATTATGGCAGATTCTAAAATTAGTCAGCTCACAAATTACACAACACCAGTTTCGGCTGATGTATTACCAATAGTAGATACAGCAAACACAATCACAAAAAAGGTTACAATTGCTAATCTATTTAATATACTTTCAAGCCTTTTTACAATAAAGGATTCTTCCGATACTACTAAAAAACTAGCTTTTGATGTATCAGGTATTACTACAGCTACCACTAGAACAGTAACCGTTCCTGATGCAAACTTAACTATGGTAGGAATAGCAACTACTCAAACTCTAACAAATAAAACACTTGGAAATCCTACAAAGATAAATACATCAGGTTCAGACCCTACAGGTTCAATGTATTATCGTGATGCTTCAGGAAATCTTCAACCAGTTTCAGGAACAACAAATCAGATAATATCTCTTGATAGTTCTAATTTACCTACATTTATACCTAATCCTGCCGCAGCAGATGCTACTTTTACGGTAAAAGGAGTAAAAGTTCTTGATGCAGACTCGGGATATTATGCAGCAGATTCTGGTTCAACAGATGCTTATGCTATAACTCTCTCTCCAGCTCTTAATGCCTATGCCGATGGTCAAACATTTAGATTTAAAGCTAATACAATAAATACTGGAACTGCAACTTTGAATATAAATGGATTAGGAGCTAAAACAATCGTTAAAGGAGTTAATACCACTCTGTCGGATGGAGATATTCAAGCGGGACAAATATGTGAAGTTACATATAATGGTACTAATTTTGTTCTCAATTCTCCAACTGGAAACTCATCTGCTGGTACATCTTATGTTGGTGCAGTAACTTCAACTGGAACAATATCATCAACTCAAAATGTAGATACAACATTCACTACAAACTTTTTACCTAAAAATATAACTATCTATTATACCCTTCAGGGTAATAATTCGGGAGATAAATATACAACAGGTATAGCTACATTTAATGGCACAACATTAACAGGTGTTATGAGATTTTTACAAGATGGAACTTCAAGTGGAGCATTTACTCAAGCTACAACAGCTATAAATAGTACAGCTATTACTGCTGGGGATGCTTCAGGTGGTATTTTGGTTACACTTTCAGTTCTATCTGTATCATCAACAAATTGTGTTATACGAGTAGCTTTTAATCATGCAAGTGCAAGTGGTTCAGCTACCTTCTATCCAGTAATTACAGGCTAATTATGTCAGCACAATCAAATCCTATCGTAATAGATAACTTTCAAAGGGGAATAGCAACTTCTCCTTATGTTGGATTTGGCAAGATGGTGGGATTGGACATCTTTAAAAAGCCTGGAATAATTCAATGTGGTGCTCGTCTAGTAAATACTGGAGCGACTTTTACTGGAATTGTAACTGCACAAGCTATAGCTTCAAATGGAACTCTATTTCAAGGTACTTCTGATGGAAAAGTATATCGTAATGGAACTGTAATTGCTTCAGGAAGAGGGGTAATTCACGATATGGTAATTATTCAAGACTTCCTCATAATATCCCTTAATGGAACTGTCCTAGACCTTTACGGAAATATATCTACTGGAGGAGTTTATACTACAAGTTGGAAAACAGGGTTAGAAGCATCGGTATTTGGTACAAAAAAAATGATTGTTGGTAAAGATAATGTAGTTTATATTGGGAACGAAACAAAACTTGCTTCATTAAGAGATTTTACACCTGGAACTGGTACAGCTACTGCCACTCTGACTACTCAAATACTTCTTACAGGTATCTTTAATAATAAAGTAGTCCAAACATTGTCAGAATATAATCGTTTTGTGGCAATAATGACATCTCCTGGAAGTGGAAATTACGGGAACTCTACTCTTTATTTTATGGATAGAGGAACACTAGACCCATCAAAAACTACTTTTACAATAGGAATCGGTGTTGATATACCTGAAAAGAATGTAAATCAGATGATCATTAAAGATAATCGTTTGTATTTTTTTGGCAATGATACGGGAACATTCTATGAAACTAACCAAGTAACTTGGACTCCTATTGCTGTACTTCCAAACAGACTTTTATCTCAAACATATACTACTTATCCTAATGCGATATGTCTTTTAAACAATCAAATAGTCCTAGGAATAGGGGGTTCAGTTAATCCTGCTTGGGATGTAGTCTATGGAGTTTATGGATTACAGGGGAACTCACTTATATGTAAGTCTATAATTTCTTCAGGTGGATATGGACAAACAAATAACATTTCAATAGGTTCAGTAATTTCAGGAGCGAGTGTTGATGGCTATTATGCTTCTTGGCAAGATGGTTCTACTTATGGAGTAGATTCAGCTACGACTTATATTGGTACTTCTTTTAATGTTTATTTTGAAAGCCGATTTTTTGAAACAGGTTCAGCAATAAAACCTCGTACTTTTCAAACAATCCAATTTAATTTAGCTAATAATTTAGTCACAGGGCAATCTATAAAAGTAAAATATCGTATAGCTTCAAATGATACTTGGACAACTTTTGCCACTTATTCATATTCAGGAACTACGCTTACAATGACCTATACTGATGGAAGTTTAACCACTACGCAAACAGGAAACTTCAATACTTTTCATAGTCGTTTTCCTGTAACTAATACTACAAATATTCAATTAAGAGTAGAGTTTGATACTGGTGCAAATGCAACTTATGGAACTAACATAGAACTTCAATCTATAATACTTATATGACGCAAGAAGAAATTATACAAAATGAAATAAATAATATAGTTCCTGCGATGATAGAACAAGCAGTTTCTTCTCATACTCATACAGGACAAGATAGTCAAATTCTTCAAGGTCAATATCTTTCTCAAGCCCCTCAATCATCTTTAACGACAGCTTCTTCAAGCACTTTATCTACTGGAGGAGCGGCAGTTTTGAGTACAGCAGATTCGACTATTTTAACGAATGCAATATTGAGAATAGCTGAACTTGAGTCCAAATTAAAGGCTTTAGGCTTAATAAATTAGTATAATATAAAATATGGCAGACTTTAATCAAAATGCAACAGTAGATAACGGAGCTTTAAATCCAACAGGGAATCTAGGATTTGCTAACTCTAATACTCCTGTTGTTATAGACCCCGCACTTTCCAATAAAGCCGATGTTGGCTCAACGATAGATTCAAGCAAGCTAAAAACTGGTAGTCCAACTCCTGTACCAGAATTGCCATCATCTTCAGCTAAAAATGATTTTATAAATACTTTACAAGTTGGAGACCCTTCTTTGGGTTTACCTTCAGCTCAATCATTGCAGACAGACGTAACTAATGCTCAAGGGAATGTAGACCAAACAACTCAAGAAATAAATACTTTGCTTGGTCAATTAGGTATGAAAGGTCAAGATGTTGCTAGCATGCAAAGTCAGGCAAATCTTTCGGGGCTTCAAAATCAACTCGCAGACTTAAATACACAATTTGCTCAAAAGAAAGCAGAGTATAATACAAAATATAATCAAATAGCAGCACAAGGAATTGCAACTCCATTCAAACAAGGTCAACTAGCACTAGAACAAGCTCAAGCACAAACAGAACTTGGCTCTTTGGCAGCACAGATTCAAGCAGCACAGGGTAATATAAATACCGCATTTTCAACAATAGATAAAACAATTTCAGAAAAATATCAACCCATTCAAGACAAAATAGACGCTCAACTTAAATATTATGGATTGAACAAAGATAAACTTACAGTTGCTCAACAAAAACTTGCGACAAGACAAGAAGCTATATTAAATGCTAAAAAACAGCAAGTAATAAATGAACAACAATTTGCTGTCCAAGCTCAAAAGGATTTACAAACTCAGATTATAAATGGAACTGTAGATACTACAACTGGATTTAAAGCCTTCTCTGATTTTGTTAATGGAAAAATATCTCTTGGAGATTTCTATAACACAATAGGCGTACAAAATCCTAATAATACTTCAAACGGGAATGCAGTAGTTCAAAATACAATGAAACTGATTGGTGCAACAGAAGATATGGCAGTTTCTCAAGCTATTACTACTTTGGGAATGGATAAAATAATTGCAGGAATTGTGGCTCAAGAAGGAGGAACTCCACAAGGAACTAATAATCCAGGTAATATAAAGTTCGCTAATCAACCAGGTGCAACACAAGGCAAGCAAGCTACTGATGGGGGCTACTTTGCAAACTTCGCTACTCCCCAAGATTTCAATAAAGCTATTCAAGCAATGGTTCAAAAAGCAGCGGATAAGGGGCAAAATCTTTCAGACTTTATAGCCTCATACAAAGGAGTAACTCTTCAAAATACACCTGATTATAAACAATATGGGCTTCTTGCTGATGTTCCTGACTTTAATCCATCAAAAGTTATGGATAAAGACGCTTATGCTTATATAAGTAATTATATTAAAAATGGCTCTTTTCCAACTTATGCGGGATTATTTGGAAGACTTCAAGGAAAAAATCTTACAGCAGTTAAAGCAAGAGCAGATGATTTATTTACCAAAGCCACAGGATACCCACTCCCTGATGTTCAAACTCTAAAAGGAAATAAAGCACTTATAGTTGCTAATAATAAACTTGCCAATAATCTAAATATCCAAGAGGGAACTATAGGTAAGAACTTTAAACTTGCAATCGACAATATAGACAAGAATGGAATCAACCAATCGGCTCAACCAATAAATGCTTTTATGAATGCCATACAAAATATGCTTGGAAGTCCTGAAGTTGCTCAATATCTTACTCAAAATGCGACACTTCGCAATGAAGTTGGCTCTTTGTTATCACTTAAAAATGCTAGCGGCACAACCGTAGCAGATAAATTAGAGTCTGCTGGTCTTGTTCAAAAAAATGCAAGCGAATCACAACAAAAATCTATTCTTAAGATACTTCTACAAGAAGCAGAAAACGCTTCCCAAACTTTAAAAGAAGCAAGTGGAGAATTATATAAATCCATAGACCCTCTTGAAACAGACCCTAAAAATCCTAATAGAATAGAAAAAACAACTCCTAAAATTTCAGTAAATGGCGTAGATTTGAAAATTGGCGAAGTTTATACTAATGCTCAAGGTAAACAAGGTCGTGTAAATGCAGATGGAACTATAACACCTCTTTAATATGGAAAAACAATCAGCACAAGATTTTTTTGGAACATCTACACCAATAGTTAATTCAACTACATCGGTAAAAGCTAATGATTTTTTTGGTAGTGCCACTCCACAAGTAGCCCAACCTAAAGTAGAACCATCTCAAATTAACCTCACTGATTCTGCAACTGGTTCACTTCCAGTTATAAAACAGGCTACTCAATTTGGTGCAGGTGTTGGTGCAGGAATTGGTAAAACTCTTCTAAATATCCCTAAAGCCTTTTTAAGTTTTGCTCAATCGGTTTCTAATAAGGGAGAGAAATTATTTGGTGGACAACCTGCTAATTTTAAACCTGCAATAGAAGGAATAGATACTCTTTCAAATAATTTATTTCAACAACCAATACAAAAAGAATTAGATACTGGCTTTGGAAAAGCAGGTAAAATTGTCGGTGAAACTGCTCCATACTTTACTGGCGTTGGAGGAGCGACATCTGAAATCTCTAATGCTGTGTCAGGTTCAAAAATTTTACAAGGTAGTGGAGCTTTAAAGGGTGTAGGAAGGGTTTTAGCAGGAGCTACGGCTGAAGGATTAGCTAACTATGGGACTGGATATGCTCTTTCTGGTGGAAATGAAGAACAAGCTAAAAATCAAGCCTTAATTTCTGGTGCATTAAAAGCTGGATTTAGCACAATAGGAGAAATTGCTAATGCTACAAAATTACCTGAAACAATGGTAGGTAAGATATTTAAAACAAATAAGAAAGAAGTAGACCAAATTTTTAAAACAGGTAATGATAATACTGTAGCTAAACAAGTTCTTGATAGGGGAATTGTAGGTAATACAGAACAAATTGCCAAACAATTAACTGATGGAATGGCAGAAAGTGAATCAAAAATAGCTCAAGAATTTGCAAAAGCAGGAAATCCAAAGATTGTATTAGAAAATCCAAAAGGCGTTATAGATTATTTACAGAACAAAGCATATTTATTAAAAAAATCAGGAGCTACACAAGTTGCTAACGGTATTGAAAGTTCTATTCCTGCTATAAATGCTGAAACAGGAGAAATAACTGCTAATAATGCTTTGGGATTGAGACGATTCCTAGATGGACTTCGTACTGAAAAATCCTACCTCGCTCCAACAGAAGAATTAACTGCACAACAAGCAGGTCTTACTCAAATGACAGAAGAAATTAGACATAAAATAAATCAAATTGGTGGAACAAGCGATATTATGAAAGACTACCAGTTTTATATTAAAGCTTTGGATAAACTATCTTCTCATGCTGCTAGAGTTAAAAACAATAATGCAATAGGGCTTATAAATACTTTCTTGTTGGGAGAGGGTATTGCTCATTTAAGTCCTGGATTGGTAGGTGTTGCAGGTATAAGAGAAGCCTTAAAATCTACGGCAGGAGCTACAAAAGGGGCTCAATTACTCAAGAATCTCCCTAAATCAAGTGCTACAGGTTCAGCAGTTAGAAGTGGTACAGCTAAATTGCTTTCACAATAGCCTATTGACATTTTAGATACAAGATGTATACTATGTTTATGAAAAATATAATCAAAATTATTGTTTTATTGGCTTTTATAAGCCCGTCTTTTGCGTTGGCTAGTGTTTCTTATTGTAAACCAGTAATTAAAACAGTTATTAAAACTGACCCTAAACTTCAGGCTCAAATAGATACTCTTTTAGAGCGAATTTCTATTTTAACCAAAGAAAATAGTGATTTAAAAGCTCAAAAACAAGAACAAACTCCTGTTGTTTCTATACCAATGAAACCCGTAGTAAATGTAATTTTAAAAGAAAGACTAATAAAGGACGGAAATCCAAAAGTTTATAGTTACCCATACACACTCGTGAATACTAGTGATACTTCTGTTACAATAAGTCAGATAGATTTTCAAATGATTACTAACGGAAAAATGTCTGCAAATGTCGGGCAAATATATCAAATAGGGAATGATATTCCTGTGGTTTCAGATGGAATAACAAGTTATACCCTATCTTCATCTATAACAATAAATGCTCATCAAAGTGCCACAATCTATATAAATGTGTGGGGTTTCAATACTACAGCCAGTGAGCCTATTCCAAAATATCTACCTTCTGTTCCTACTTACATTTCATTAAAACGCTTCGTATCAACTAATAATACAGCTCAATTTAACTTCTAATTGTCCTTAAATAAGCTCTAAATATTCTACCTTGTTATAATAAAGGTATGGACAAAAAACAACGCCTATTAGAACTGCTTAAACAAAAAAAAGCAGAACAAGACCTAAAATCTCCAAATAATCTACTAGATACTTTCTCTAAAAGTATAGAAACCATAAAGGGTAAAGATGCTGAACCTCCAACAAGGGAAGCTCTTTTAGAAATAATAGCTCCACTTATACCTGAGCCAATTAAACCTTCATCTTCTGAATTAGTTAAACTCATACAACCTTTAATACCTGCCCCAATTAAGGGAAAAGATGGGTATACTCCAATTAAAGGGAAGGATTATTTTGATGGCGTAGATGGAAAAGATGCCGAGCCAGTAAATGAGGACAAAATTGTTGAAAAAGTAGTAAAAAAAATACCTATCCCTAGAGATGGCTCGCCAGACAACGCTTTTGATATTCGTAATAAACTTGAATTATTAGCAGGAGAAGAAAGACTTACACTAGATGCTATAAAAGGTGTAGACAAACTTAAAAACTCTCTCGTAGAGATGATGAATCAAGGAATAATGTCTTTAGACAAGTTTCACGGACTTGGTGTCGCTTCTAATGGTGTCAAAGTAGGCAATGCAAATGAAATTAACTTCATAGGAGCAACAATAAGGAATAATTCAAATCAAGGAGTAGATGTTACTTTTACAGGAGGAGTACAACCTACTGATTTAACCCTCGCCAATGTCTCTCTTTATTCCACCAACTCCACCAAATCCACCTACACCATGTCCCCTGGTGTGCCAGTAAACTTCCAAACATCTGACACTAATTCACTCCTATATCTTGATGATACAAACAAAACAGTAGGTATAAGAAAAACTAATAGCTTATTAGCGTTAAGTGTACAAGGAACTAACGCAGGTGCTTCATCAAGTGGTTCTTCTGAAAATGGGTCAATTCGTGTACTTGGTGCTGGAACAAATGCAATTCTTGATATTGGAATAGTCGGGTCAGGAGCTCATAGTTGGTTACAAGTAAGAGATTCTAGTAATTACGCAACTACTTATAATCTTGCATTACAACCAACAGGAGGTAAAGTAATGATAGGTACTATCTCTGCGGTGAGTGGTAACAAACTCACAGTAGTCAATTCATCTGCCCCAGAAGCAGGATTTTTCGCTTCTTCATCTTCTGTTGTAAATATAAACTCAATATCTGATTCTACACAAATAGTCTTATCTACAGGTGCAGGTAGTGGAACTGTAAGAGGTTATCTAGGTGCTAACTCTATTAATGCTTTCCATGTTTACAATAGCTCTGCAAGTACTCTTTTATTAAAAGTTGTAAACGCAACAGGTGTGCTTGAAGTTGGTACTGGTTTTTACGCTAATCAATCTT
>ERZ724522.1982-NODE-1982-length-10080-cov-3.880798_pt1 | contig 10080 bp, 14 predicted proteins | sample MGYA00376055_ERZ724522 | MGnify/ENA primary metagenome ERZ724522 (study PRJEB28724, sample SAMN07190884) | wastewater metagenome | isolation source: effluent of sewage treatment plant in Hong Hong | place: Hong Kong | collected 2016-03-17 ... | reverse complement strand
CGATCTGGCGACACCTTCGACGTTCGCCCGGAGGCAGCCGACAACCGGTGCGCTGGCCGTCGGAGAGCCGGTAGCAGGGTCCGACGCCGCGACGAAGAACTGGGCCGACACCAACAAGCAGCCGAAGTTCATGACCGGCACCTGTGGCACAACAGCCAACACCAAGGCGAAGGCGGTGACCCTGGATGCGCCCTGGGCTAGCTACACCCCGGCGGCAGGCGACTTCTTCCTGATCACCTTCACCAACGGTGTCAATACCGGTGGTGTCACGTTGGCGATCAACGGCACCGCGCCGGTAGCCATCCGACTGACGAGCGGCGTCTCGGATGCCACCTCGCTGTACAACCCGTCAGGTACCGCAGTCCTCCTTCGTTATGACGGGACGTGGTACCAACAGTTCACAGGCGGGCCGTCCTACAACGAAATCTCCGCTGCGGAAATCATCGACACCGCTGGCACCGACACCCGACTGTTGACCGGTCGTCGTGCGGAGTCCCTGATGACCAATGAGGCCACCAAGACCCGCACCCTGACCGGCAAGACGATGTCGGGGTCGTCCAACACCTTCTCGGCCATCCCCGGCAGCGCCATTGTCGCAGCCGACTGGAATGCCAAAGCTGATGCCACACCGTCTAGCAGCGGCGACATCCTGTCGAACTCCGCGCTGCTGATCGACCCTGAGAATGACTACTCAAACCTGCTAGCCCCGCTGTTCAACGACATCATGTACAACGATCTGCGCGGCGGTACCTGTAGCTACACCCTGAATGGTTCCCCGATCAGTGGGCCTAGCACATCCAACCCGTTCCGGCCTGATGTCACAACTGCGAGCTTCGCGGGCCAGATCAGCTCTACTAGCGACACCGTCGTCGCCACCGCGGTGTTCCCCAGCGGGGTGACCTTCAGCTACGGCACCCGCGTCGGCACCGCGATGTCGTCGTGGTGTCAGGCCAAGAACGTCACCATCGAGGTATACGACCTCACCGCGACTACCTGGCGCACGATGAAAACCGTCACCAACGAGGCCGACACCGCCAACCGCGGACTGGTGTGGGGCAACTCGGCCTCGGTCGTGCCGCAGGGCAATGTCATCTCCCAGATGCGGGTCACCTACACCAACTTCATGACGACCAGCGCTTTCCGCATCCAGTCGCTGTTTGCGGTTAACTACGCTTCCACCCTCTTGGCGACGAGCTACGTCGGACTGGGTGGTGGCACCGTCTACGGCGACATCAGTCGCGCCGCTGACCCAACCTCGGCCAACCACCTGGCCCGCAAAGCATACGTGGACGCAATGGGGTACACCCGCGCCACGTCCACGGTGACTGGCGTGCGGACCCTGAGCGCGGCGGCGAAGACGAACTTCGTGTACTGGATAGCGGCCGGCGGGGCACCCACACTTCCGACAGCGGTGGGCAACACCACCAAGTACACGATCAAAAACGTGGACAGCACAGCCAAGACGCTGCTGACCACGTCCAGTCAGACCATTGATGGCAGCACGTCAATCTCGTTGCAGCCAAACCAATCTGTTGACCTTCTCTCCGATAATGCGAACTGGCAGGTGATCTAATGGCGTACAGCCCGCTGCCCACGCCGCTAACGGGAAACCCACAGCAGTCCACGTCGGCGCTGCCTGTCCGCATGGCACCGAACGTCAGCTGGCGTCCCAACCTCGCGTCGGTGATCGCCAGCGACGTGGACACGGCGTGGTGGACCCTGGTGGGAACCGGTTCGGGGCAGACGATCTCTCAGTCCGGTGGAAAACTGGTATTCACAACGGGAACCACCGCCAACTCCGAGACGATCATCCGGTCGAAGGTTGCCTGGCAGGACAACATGCTGGCGCGCTATTCGATAACGCTGAGCCAGCGCATTGCGAACCAGTTCTTCTATGTGGAGCTGGTCGATGTCATCGGCGACGGGTTGACGATCTCGATCGACTCGGCCACCCAGGTGACGGTGACGATCCCGTCGAACCCGTTCACGTCCGCCAACGTCGGGCAGTCGATGTACCTCGGCGACTATGTCGGCACCGGCACGTTCATTCCCGGCCGGTACGCCATCGCGTCAGTGTCGGGCAACAATGTCGTGTTCACGGTGGCCGGCTTCGCCACCGGTTCGGGCACGGTGTCGGCGTTCGGATGGAACTACCATCAGGCGCGGTACCAGGGCACCACGGTAACGCAGTGGGACCTTGACGCGCAGCGGTGCGGCTGGAACTCCGGGTTCACCACGGCCACCTGTGTGACGACCGCGACGGGCAGCCTGGCGCAAATCTACGCCGACGACACCACGGGCATCTACGCCGACTCGTCCCCGTTGACGACGAGTTCCAACGGCACCGCCCAGCGCGTCTCCCGTTTCGTCAACGTACCGGGCACCGACTTCCCGCTGTACCTCCAGATCCGTGCCGTGAACGGTTCCACCGCACCGGCTTCCACGACGACGATGACGATCAACGCTGTCACCGTCGAGGAGTATCCCAGCGTCCCGGTGACGGTGCAGAACGTCAAAACCATCGGCGCGTACAGCCAGCAGTCCGTCTACATGTCCCAGTTCCCGTCGGCGGGAACGTCGGCGGACTCCCTGACCAACCCGTCGATCTCGCAGGTCGGCGCGGACATGATGGTGTTCAACGGGTCCACCTGGGATCGCTTCCGAAACAACGTGTATGGGGGCATAGCCGACACGGGTGCGAAGACAGCCTCATTCAACTCGGGCACTCAGGTAAACTACAACCACGCCGGGGCGTTCATCGGGGCGACGATATCCGCGGTGTCGGGCACGTCGCCCACCCTGACCGCACAGTTGCAGATCAGCTACGACAATGGCACCACCTTCATCAACTTCGGGCCGGCGACCACGGCCCTCACAGCTGCCGGGTCGATCCTCATCGGCTGCTACCCGACACAGTTTGAGGTAGCGACCTCGGCGACACTGGTCGCACTGACAACCGGTGCGACACAGACGGTCCTCATCAACGCACCACTACCCCGAATCTGGCGTATTGCCTACACCATCGGCGGGACAACCCCGTCATTCACGTTCACCAACGACTACGTGAACTACATCCTGTAAGGACAGATATGGAATACGGGCTTACATACGTCATCAACCAGTTGGGTTTGGCCTTAGCTCAGGCCAATGAGCGGATCGCCCAGCTGGAAGCGGAGCTGAAGAAGAACGACGCGTCGAGTGGCGAGAAGAAGTGATCGACCTTTTCCTTGCCGCCGCCGACCCGGTACAACGCAACATACTGGAACTGTTCATCGCGGGAGGTGGCGGGGCGCTGCTGGGCACCATAGCGACCCGGCTGATCGACGGTGCGATGACTCGCGGTGTCCGAAAAACTGATGCCGCAAAAGCTTTGACCGAGGCGACCGTTGACTTCACGTCCGCGGTAACCGAACTGAACCATAATCTGCACGAAGAAGTCGTCGCACTCAAGCGGGCGATCGTTGTTCTCACCGACACCATTGACGAGCTGTTGCCGTTGGTGGAGATGCCGGTCGAGTTGCGTAGCCGGCTCCTGGCGGCGAACACCGCAGCCAAACTCACCCTGTGATAACCGTGATAAACTGTAATAGGGGAGCGGGATTTATTTCCGACAGTGTCGAGCAACTATCAGCGACCTATCAGAAGGCTTGTTACAAGTCCGTCAAGGTCATCCTAGCGCCGGTAATGAGCGCAATAGCTGACACTCTCACCGAAACCATCTCCCGCTCCATTCAAGAGGGCATCCGCGATGCTAGTGGCGCGCTTTCACCAGCCGACCTGATCGGCGATTTCCTTTTCAATTGGAAGAAGTGATTCGAATGTCATTCAGTGTCGCCTGGGCCGAGGACGCCGTCGAGCGGTCGGTCCGCACCTTCTCCCAGAGCCTGCTCGGGTTCCTGGTGGCCGACACCACTTTCGCGTCGGTTGACTGGCACACCGCCCTGTCGGTGTCCGGTGTGGCAGCCCTCGCCTCGATCCTCACCTCGATCCTGGCCACCAGTGTTGGTGACCCGGACGACGCCTCACTGGCGAAGTAACAAGGGAGCAGTAAATGGATAAGCGTATTCAGGACGTGAAGAACGCGGTCGCCAACCTCAAGTTGGTGGCGCTGAATCTGCATGTGCCGCTGGACACCTCGACGCTGGACAAGGCGCTGGACGCGTTGCTGGCCGAGGCTGCGCCGAAGAAGGTTGGTCCCGCAAATCTCTGATCCGACATGGTTGCCCGACGTTCTTCGGGCCGCTGGTCTTCAGTGTGACATCTATCCCGGCGCTTTCGACCGGGGCCACGGCGACTTCGGTGAAATCTGGGGCGTGGTCTGTCACCACACCGGGAGTTTCTACGAAACCCCACGGGGCATAGCCGAACATCCGGCTCTCGGCCTGGCGTCCCAGCTGCATCTCAGCCCGCAGGGTAAGTACACCTTGTGCGGTGTGGGTGTGGCCTGGCACGCCGGGGCCGGTGCCTATCCGGGTCTTCCGGCCAACAATGCGAACTTCAGAACGATCGGCATTGAGGGCGCGAACGACGGCGGCGGCACTCCCGGTAAGCCGCACCACATTTCGTGGTCGGATGACCAGTATCACGCCTATGTGATCGGTGTGGCCGCGATCCTGAAACATTTGGGCCGGCCGGCCAGTAATTCGATCGACCACAAGGAGTGGGCGGGTCGGGCGCAGGGCAAGTGGGACCGCGGTTCCATCGACCCGAACATTTTCCGTCAGGATGTGCAGGCCGCGATGGGCGGTGCCGCGCCGCCGCCGGTCAAACCGGTTGAGGTTCCTGGTGTTCCGATCGCGTACGCGAACTTCAAGCCGATCAGGCAGGGCGATCAGGGTATCCGGGTGATCTCGTTGCAGACCCGCCTGAAGCGCAACTATTCCCGGCTTGTGGTGGACGGCTATTTCGGACCGGACACGAAGGCGAAGGTGTTGGACTACCAGAAGCTGCATCCGCCGTTGGTGGTGGACGGCCAGGTCGGTCCCGCGACTGCCGCGATGCTGAAACTGGTGGCCTGATGGCGTGGCAAGCCCCCCGGACCGCCGGGGACACGGGCGAGCTGATCAGTGACGCAAAGGCGAGACTGGGCAAGTTCTCGTACGGCCGGGGGTTGGACTCTTCGGATGTCTACACCCCCGAGTTCGGCGTGGCGTTACGTCAGTGGCAGGCGAACATTCACTATCAGGTGGCGTTCAAGGGTCGCCCCGGCCCCGATGTGAACCTTGTCGGGGTCTTCGACTGGGCCGTCAAAAGGCAGATGGGTCTGCTAGAAGATCCCGTCACCGTGGGGAAGCCGTGGATCATCACGGTCGCCGGCCATCTGGGCGCATGGGACACTGGCCCCGCGTACCTGGCGGGTCGGGTCCTTGAACTTGAGGGCCGCTGCCAGGTGCAGCCGGTAGGCTACGACAACGTCTCCCTGCCTTTCAATAACCGTTCCGGCTTCGATGAGCTGCATCGCATTGTGACCCAAGTGGTTCCGCCCAATGCGCCGTTCGTAATCACTTCGCACAGCCAGGGCGGCATCGTGACCTCCGACTACCTAGAGCAGGTTCTTCTGCCCGGTAAGGCCAGGAGCGAGAAGCCGTTCGCCAACTTCCGGGGCGGTGTGCATTGGGCGAATCCACGTCGCCCAATGGGGGTTTGTGCCCCGTGGATTGTCGGCAACGACCGTCCCGCCGATGACACCGAGGGCCTGGACCCGAACTGCCTGAAGGCGAAGATCCCCGGGGTCGAGGAAGCGTCACGCAACGGCGACCTGTACACCGTCAAGAAGCGGGACCAAGCCTCTGAATACAAAGAGGCCGTTTACCTGGCCGCTGCCCGTGGGGACTTCATGGGCAAAGGTTCCCTGGCCGAGCAGGTCGGGGAGATGGTGACCGAGTTCGGGCATTCGGTGTTCGATGTGTTCTCGGCGATCGTGGACGGGGTGGGGTTCCTGGTAAACATGGACCCCCACAACATATTTGACCTTGGTCCTGGCATTGACCATATGCGCCGACTTCTCGGCTGAATTGTCCAGCCGCCCCAGTACAATTGACTCCGTGGATGAAGGTTATGCCACGGAGCGTTGGCTTCCCGTAGTTGGGTATGAGGGAGTGTATGAAGTCTCCGACTTCGGCCGGGTCAGATCCCTCCCGAGAATGATCCCGACGAAGTGGGAGACGCCGCGGTTCCATCCGGGCGGGATTCTGAAGATCAGTGTTTCATCAACTACCGGATACCGGCGGGTGACACTGGTCGATGCGGCCAGGGGCGCTAAGCGTTATGCAAGTGTCCACAGTCTGGTGCTGGAAGCGTTTGTCGGACCAAGGCCGGATGGCATGGAGTGCTGCCATGGTGATGGGGACAGGGGAAATGCTGCGCTCTGGAATCTGCGGTGGGATACCAGGTCGGAGAACGCCAATGACGCGGTTAGGCATGGGACAAATGCCCATGCCAGAAGATTGACCTGCCAGTTCGGCCACCCGTACACGAAGGTTCGGCACAACAATGCCAAGGGTTGGCGGCGGGAATGCCGGCAGTGCGCGGCGGATCGGCGAGCGGTGAGGCGCGCATTGGCTCAGCGGGCCAAGTAAATAGATCAGATCAACACGGTCAGTGCTACCTGAATGGGTAGCACTGTTTTTTGTCGAAAGGTACCCATGGAAATTACGTTGTACTCGCTGCCCGAGGCCCAGTGTGTGCGTTGTCGCGGCGCGTCGATTGCCCTGCGCAACAGGAAGATTGACTACGATAAGGTGATGATCAACGAGTCCCCGGACGCCCTGGCGTTCGTGAAATCCCTTGGCTACGAGTCGGCCCCGGTGATCGTGGTCCGCAAGGACGGCGAGGTGGTTGATCATTTCGGTTTCGTGATCGACAAGATCGACGGTTTGAAGGTGGCCGCGTAGTATGGATGAGGTGGTTTTCACCAAGGGGCAGAAGGTTTCCTACACCGAGAAGGATGTCACCTACTCGGGTGTGGTGGAGTCGCATCGTTCCGGCTGGGTGATGGTTGAGTTGGATGATGGTGTGGATACGGGTCATTGGCGGGCTAAGCGCACGATGGTGCGGGACTCCAAGGTGAAGCCGGCGGCTTAATTCCGCTGAAATGAAGAACCCCCCGGTAATTCGGGGGGTTCTTTGTGTTCCGATAACGGAACCCTTACGTCAGTCTGCGTACTTCGCCTTGAGCCGTTCGTACGTCTGCCGCTCCCAGCGTTCTTGCCGCCCCGCCCGATCGGCCCGCCACGCCTCCAGCTTCCCCACATCTTCAGCGGTCGGCGGCTCATCCCAGACCACGGTGGCGAAGTTGAGTTCCAGCGTTCGCGGGTCTACGTGCGGATACTTCTCTGCGAAGTGATCCAGTAGCTCCCCGAGCGGCACGCGGCCCTTCATGCCGAGGTAGCACGCCATCGTGTCGTACGCATTGGTCTTCCAGCTCCGACGAGGCCCCTCTTCAATGCTCCACTCGCTCATGATTCCTCCTGTGAAAGTTGGCCGATAACTGGGCGTCCAGTCACGCCAGCCCGCAACTGGGACATTCGAACTCGTTAGGCCAGCTTTCACCGCAGCCTGAGCACGTCCATGTCTCGGTCGTCCGGGTCTTCAGCCAGCGGTCCATCTCCTGGTGCGAGTAGCCCAGGTCAACGGCCACCAGACGAAGGGCGTCCAGCTGACCCTTCCAGTACGGATGATCTTCGGCGTACTCGCCGGCCCGCGCCAGTTGGGACTTAAACCTCGGCTCGTTCGGGTGGCGACTCAACCTACGCTAACCCGCCCATGTCCACACCAGCCGCAGTGGCGTACAACTTCTCCCTGCGACGGGCGTTCGCCCTCATCCTGTTGTCGAGGACCCGCTTGTCAGCCACACACTTCTCGCACCGGCAGCCCAGCGTGTAGCCGTACGTTCCGTGCGTGACGACGTTCCCCCGCTCGACAGCCCGCAGCCTCTGTTCCGAATAAGCGGTGCGGCACTTCTCGCACCGGCAGTTCCAGTACAGGTACGCACTGATAGATCCGTGCCTGCGGTCACGGGGACCGCCCAAAGGTTTCCTCACACCATCTCCTCTATCGGAATTGTTTGTGGCTCCGGGGATTCCGCCATCTCCCGTTCATGAACCGTTACCGCAATGTTCTCCCGCGACTGCGGGGCCAGGATGCGGAGGACCATGCTGAACGCCGGCCCCAACATGCGGAAGTCGTCCACCTGAACCAAAACCTGGAGATCCTCACCGGTACGCACCAGGCGCTTGTTCAGCGGGATGCTCTTCAACTTCTCGGAGAGGCCGAACGCCCAGGACTCCCGGGCGACGTGACTGGACTCGTCCAGCGGGAACCTGATCTCAAACACCAGGTCGTAGTGTGTGTCTTTTCGCATGGAGAAGAGGCTACACGCTTTGAAGCACTATTACAACTAATCCCCTTAGACCCCTGGCCTTCCGGCACTCCCACGTAACGTACCCGACCAACGTGACAGCCTCTGCAAATAGCGGAATTTCGGCGTCAAGCAACCCGATCAACCCGACAGGTTGGCGGGTCCTCCCCAACCCCGACACCTTCCTCTTCGCGTAACGCTTTTCCCCACATCTGTAAAGAGGACCCCGTCAAGCCAACCAGCCACCTACGCAGCGGTGGGGGATCGTACGGCTCTCACGGTGAGCGGGCCGGCAGGCCGGGATAACAAAGGTGAGGGGGATATCCGCCGGTTGATGACGGGGCCGGGTTCCCCGTGGGGTCAGCGCCCACGGAAGGATCGGTCGGCTTCCTGGCGTACGCCTCCGGTGGCCGCTGACGCGGCTGGGGGTCTTGGGGGGCCGCTCGCCTGCGGCTCGCCTACCGGCCCCTTGTCCGCAAATTCTCCTGGGCTTTTGCCGGATACGCAACGCAGGCGCGCCGCAGTGATTTTTTTTTCTTACCGTTTTCTCAGAAATGCTTGTACTGGTGGGACCTATTAGTGGCCCTAAGTTGCGCCAGCACTAAATCCTGTAGGTATGCTGTGCGCTGTGCCACAGAGAGCAGCCCGCGCCCTGACCGAGAGAATCAGGACCGCCGCAGATGACCTATGGGAGTTGATTGTCCTGGCCTACCAGGGTAAGACATGGAAGGTGCTCGGATACGACACCTGGGACGACTATGTCTCCAGGGAGCTGGGCGACCTGAAGATCCGGCTGCCCAAGGAGGACCGCCGCGAGATCGTCTGCACTCTGCGCGACCATGGGCTTACCTTGTCGGCCATCGCCGCGGCCACCGGGTACGACACCCGCACCGTCACCAGGGACATAAGGGAGTGCGCCCCGCACCTGGCCCCCAAGAAGAGGAAGCCGGCCGGGTGCTCCGTCGTCATCGCCCCGTTCCGCAAGGCGGTCAAGGATGTCGCCAAGATCAGTGACAAGCTGCTGCATCTGGCCAGCGGCCCGGTGGACCCGGATGCCCTGGAGGACCTGCGTCGTGCCCGGGATGCGATCGACCGGGTGTTGAGCCAGGCCACTGTGGAAAAGATAGCCTAGCTACATAAGACGCAAAATGTTGTTTCAAGATTTCTCTTGACAGAGTGAGACTCATGGGAGTACAAATGAGTCATTGCACGGTAATAGTGCACCGAAGAGATCAGGAGTAATCATGACAGCTTCACTTCAGGAAGCAGCAGCGCAGGGTGTCACCCATGAGGTCATCACCCTCACCCCCTTGCAGGCCAGCGAATGGCTGGAACGGCACAAGGGAGATCCCAACCGCCGGCTGTCCGACGCCAAGGTGCTGGAGTACCGGGGCGACATGGAGAACCGCCGCTGGAAGTTCGAAGGGGCACCCCTCAAGTTGTCCCGGACGAACAAGCTCCAGGACGGCCAGCACCGGCTGACCGCACTGGCCGGGATCACTGACCCCACCATCGAGGTTCCCTTCCTGGTGGTGCGGGGCCTCGATGAGGACGCCCAGTTGTACATGGATCAGGGCGTTCCCCGCACCGTGGCCCAGCAGCTGCGGATGCAGAGCATCCCCAACGCCATGGTGTACGCGGCCATCGCCCGCCTCTACATCAACTGGACGCGGGGTCGGCTGTTCAGCGCGACCACCAAGGGTGCCACCAGCAAGCCAGAG
>ERZ724522.1981-NODE-1981-length-10089-cov-5.946382_pt1 | contig 10089 bp, 6 predicted proteins | sample MGYA00376055_ERZ724522 | MGnify/ENA primary metagenome ERZ724522 (study PRJEB28724, sample SAMN07190884) | wastewater metagenome | isolation source: effluent of sewage treatment plant in Hong Hong | place: Hong Kong | collected 2016-03-17 ... | reverse complement strand
AAATTTATTTAAGTTTCATAACCATGAATTTTCTCTTTTGTTTCCTTGGTAGTTCGGCAATGTCTATGACAACCGCCATGATTTTAAGGAGACCGGGTCTCACGTCTTCAAGGGGCGGCGTCGCCGGGTCGAGCCTCCCCGCGATGGGGAAGGTCAGATAGAGGGGTTCCCCTCCATCACCGGTGCACTTGAGGATGACCTCCTCAAGTGTTTCAACCACCGGCCCCTCATATGAAGCCTCTACCGAGTCTTCTTCAACACCAACATCAAACTCCATTTGTTGTTTATCGATCATTTTTACTTATTGCTCATCTCCCATCAGAGAAGTCAAGTCGTTCCCATTGACGTTCTCATTGTCGTTCTTCTGCCATGCTTCTGTTTGGTTGTTTCCGAATGACAATTCGTGTACCGATCTGAATACTGGCTTGTTGTCCTTGCTTGATGTCTTGTCTGATTTGCTAATCTTTTTTTTACGCTTACCTTCGCTGTTCCAGTTAATTGAACGCACTTGGTTCCGCATGAGAGTTATCCAATTCACTGCGATTTTCTGAGCTTGTTCTGGTGAAATGTGTTCAGTTGAAGCTGCCATTGCGTTACGAACATCGTTGAAAAAGTCTCTTGCTTCCAAGATGGTTAACTTATTATCTCTGTCGGCATCAAGAAGAATTTGGGCAAAGTAAAGGAATGCTGGATCATTAATGTCGTTTCCGTCCCAGTTTTCAATGATTTGGCTGCCATCGATTGCGGTAGGAAGAAGGGGTAATTCCTTTTTCATTCTGATAAGCACATCAGTCAAGTGCCTGAGAATTGCTTTCCGGGCATTGGTTCCGAGTCGCTGGACTAGCTTTGCAATGTGTTTTCTGCAATTGAATTGGATTACGTGAAGTAATCCATAGCGGGTTTGTTTGTATTTTTTCGGGAAATACTCCATTAAAAAGTGTCTCATATCAGCGCATGTGTTGTCGGCCAAATTCATGTGTGTGTTTATAATCATTTTGAGCGATACGAGGTGTTTAAGGCCAAATTCGAGTACTTGCCAGAGTTTTTCCCAATCTTCTGTTTCATTTGGTTCGTCGAGTAAATCGTGTAGGTTGAAGTGTTCTACGACTTTGAGGATTTCCGGGTTTTCAAATGGATTGATCCAGCCTTTTGTTATTTCTTCTTGTTGACAAACGAAGGTTGATTGGTATTTATCGAAGCTTTCGAACACTTCTTGCCAGAGCAAATCGATCATTGTCCAACCAATTGGTTCCGAGAAGATTTTGAAGGGAAATTCGGCAATGTCGAGCAAGTCAGAACGACAGTAGGTATTAGTTTCAGTCTTTAAAATAACCGCTTTGTTGGTGAAGTGAATGTGATGTAGACGTTTTTTGAATTGTTGGAGATCGTGTTCGTTGTTTGCGAAAACAGAAGCAAATTTATCCCATACTTTTTCTTCTTCGGTGCCTTCTTCGGTTGCGTAGCATACAATAAATGGTTTCGATACGTCCTTTTTCGTTATCGCAATGTATTTTGCTTCAAAGTGACAACTATCAGAGATTACGTTTTGTAGTTGTTGGAGTTTTTCTAAGCTAACATCGTTCAAGTCTTTAATCAACCAGAAGATGGTGTCTCGGCTGTAAATGTCATTGCTTTGGTACTTGTTGTTTTTGGCCAAGTTGATGGTGCAGTATCTGAATGCCTTGAAAAACGTTTCAACGAAGATGGTTTTTCCACAGTTGGATGGACCAGTAATGAACAGTGCTTTTCTTTCATATGGATGCTTGTCTGTTCCGTGCCATATTGGCATGAATTGTTCGACGAGCCATTGGGATAGTTTGGTCCAGAATGTACCTTTTTTGATCAGTTTGAGCAAGTTTGATGCCGCTGTTTTAAGTGCAGGAGGCCATTTGTTTTCGGTCCAGTGTATGCGAAGATCCATTGTAGTCTTTCCTTCTGTTAGAATCATCATTTGAGTCCATTGGTTGTAAGTGTCTCGTCTTGGCATTTCTGGGAGCATTATCTGAAGCACTTTGATGTGTTGTTGGAACTTCTCGAAAGTGTTTTGAGTTGCCATGCAGCCTGAAATTTCGACATAAAGGCGAATCCAGTTACCAATGTCAAATTCGTTGATTGCAGCCATGCGTTGATAAACCATGTTATGGACAGTAATTTGGTGTTCTGACTTTGGGTCAGGGTTAATGTTGAGTTTTCTTGCCATTTGGCACAATTGAAGGTATGTTCGCGGTGTTTCTTTTGTTTCATTGAGCATCACGGCGAATTGGCTTGCTTTGGCGGCAATGTCAGGGTCTTCAGGAACAATGACTTTTTTGGCACGAGGCATTCCTCCACGTAAACGGTTCATTTCTTCTCTGAATCTGTTTTGCCTTTCTTCGATAGTGACTGGGAATGATGGTCTGTCTCTTCTACCGAGAACGGATTGGGCTTCCATATGTCTTCCTGTCATGCGTCTTTTTGTCGTTTTTATCGTTTCGTTATCATCTTCGTCGTCATCGAAAATTCCTTCTCGGTCAAGAACAAATCGTATTTGGGCACCTCCAGTTGGGTCGGCTCTGACTGTGTTAAGGTTGACAATGGTGTGGTCTTCTGGTCCTGATACCCAGAGATACTCAACTGGCATTAGTGTGAGGTTCTCCAAGTATTTAATGAGAATGATACTTCTTTTGATTGTGCAGTCTTCATTGAAGCCAAGAGTTCTTGCTCTTTCGTGGATTGGATGAATAATTGTTTCGATGTAAGGAGACATTTCTGGACAGAATTCACGGGTGAAGGTGAGTGGAGGTGGAATCAGGTTTGTTCCCCAATTAATGTAAGCAAGATATCTGCGTTTAAGGTCAGCAGGGAGCCATCTCAACATTGGCCAACACAAGTCGAAAGTAATTAAAAGGCGCTGGGGTGGCTGTTGCATTCTAAGGCGATTCATTGTTTGAAGAACTCGATCAAACGTTGTAGCTGCGTTCAGTTCGTGTTGGAACCATCTTCGGATTTCGTGCTCGTCTTCTGTTCGCATTAGTTCTTGGTATGGATTGCGGAGCCACATCAAGACTCTATCCCCGAGGAATACTATGCTAGGAGCAAACTTCAAAAGAGATTGGGCCCAATCAGGGTTTATTTCAGCCCAAAGTCTTCCTAGCCTAAAGTCTGTAAGTAAATTAGGCGCCGCGGCTTCATGGTGTTCCCATCCCATTTGTGCAATGAGACTGATCCCTGAACCGCTAAACACATCGTCGAAAATGTAGCAAATTAGACTTCTTATCCTTTCAACGTCGGGTTGTTTTACACGGACTGTTATGTCAGTTTTGAGTTGGTCTTCTTCGCCTCTGCGGAACAGGCCAAAACGGACGAAAGTGTCCATGAGACGTTCAATGATGTAGTTACCACTGCGGATTGGGTTTTGGATGCCGTTGAAGAGGTGTCTTGAGCCAAAGTTTGTCAAGGCAATATGGACGTGCCATCCTTCCGGACCGTCACCGTTTTCATGAATGGTTGCTGACAAATCAAAGTATGGACGGCCTCCGTTGCGTGGGTTGATGCCGAAAATGCTTTTTAATGCTCCGAGAACTGTCCATGGAACTGGTGCAATTTCAGTTTGCACTGTTGAATCTTCAGAAAGAGACACGCGCCCAAATAGACAAGCTAGTAATTCAGGAATCCGATAAACTTGTCTGTATTTGGTTGGATGAAGTCTGAGGTTTTGTTGATGTTGTTCTCTGTCAAAGTTAACCAGGTTTTCAATTTCATTGGTGAGAATTGGGTTGTCAAGGAAGACACGTTTTAAAAATTTTTCCCCGAGTATGAGGTGTACGTCTTGGCATGGTCTTTTATTGGTTGCATACTCAGAGTTTACCATGTAGAGGAACTTGTCAAGTGTGGTTGGTAATGGACCTGGGTTGAATTGAACTTCAGTTTCTATGACAGGATTTTCAACATTTGCGAAATCTGGGTTTTCTGGGTTTTGGGCTTCACTAATTGATTCAGTCCAACTTGGGGGGTTTGAGGGGGCTTGGACTTGGGTGACTGGAGGGGTGACTTGGAAGTCACTTGGATTTGGCTGTGTTTGCCTGGTCGAGGGGTTTGGGTTTGCTTCTTCGTTGCGCGATCGATTCATGTAGATTATAATTTTTGGGAGAGGAATTAATGTAGTGGGGTTTGGGGTTTGAGTTTTTTGGGGTGTAAACTATAGGTACAACTGTGGAATACGTTTTTCGGGGTTTGGTCTACATGTTTTTGGTTGGAGTGTGGTCCAGTTATCGTGGTATTCACCTTTGAAAGATTTGTGGTTCTTTTATGGGGTTTGGGGTTTGGGGTTTGGTTGTGTTTTGGGGTTTGGGAGGGGTTGGGGTTTGTTGAGTTTTTTGGTGGGGGGAAAGGGCTATCCAGGTTTCGTAAGGAACTGTACGAAGCGTTAGCGTAGCCTCGATGATAGGGCAATGGTTATGAGGGACAGATCATCCCACCTAATTGCTTTCACTTTGTTTCTTTAAAATTTATAATTGATGCTTCCTCGTTCCTTTTCAGACTATGTCGCGGGTGGATTTTTAAATAACATTGACGTTCGATCGCCATTTCAAGTAGCTGTGGCTTCTTTAATGCCTCGGCAATATTGGGGCGAAGAAACTACAGCCGATTTTTTGAGGTTTCTCCGTAAAGCGCTTAGATCTTTGAGATTTGAACAGATGACAGGGTCGGATACTTGTTTTTTTTTGATTGGGCTTGTTTTTGGATGTTCAGGGTTTGATATTTTGGATCGCGTCGAGTCGGTTATAGCGATTTTTAACGAGGAGATGTCTAGGAAGGGTTGGGGTAGGGATTATTCTTTGTGGTTTGGAGTTTTTGAACATGCGAATTTTCAGGCTTTACTTGACTTGGCACGCAACTTTTGGGAGTCTCTTAATGGTAGATCTTACGATTTAGATTTTTTGGATGATGACAGCATCGATTATTTTTCAGGAGGTGAGTATACCAGTGAGTCCATTGAAATGCAATATCCTATTCAAGTTGCTAGATTATTTATCAGAGATTTAATCCAAAATTTTGGTTTTCTTAGGAATAATTTAGAAGTAGCATACTGGGCTATGGCTTCGGGATCTTTGGAGGATTACGTTCGGTATTACAATGTATTGGAACCATACGTTAGCACTTCGATATTAGCCGAAGGTCATGACGTTGAGTTGAGATTGGAAGGAACCCGAATCCAACCCCGCCAAATAATCGCCGAAGAGAATACGGATTTGAGCCGGGAATTTGATCAGGATGTCATTGAACAGTTACCAAATTTGGCTGAGGTTCCGGAAGAGGCTGGGATTCCAGAAGAGGCTGAAAATTATAATATGGCGGATAGACAAGAACCTGCAGAAGTTCAGATGGGACAAGGGAATGCTATTCCAGAGGTAGTCGACATACAGCCGCGAAACCAACTTCCGTTAAGACCTACAGGACCACCTCCTAATCGAGCTGCTAGGGAACATTTGGCACAGAGAGCTCAACGTGCTGAAGCTTTTCTTAATCAACCATACTATAGCGCATTTCCTACAAGACAATTTATACCTAACAACGGAATGCCTAATTTTACCCAGATGGCTGAGAGCTTTTACAATCGAGTAAAGACACAGCTTGATTCTGTCCGGCCTTATCCCTATTACAAATATTCAGTGGATGACACTGTTAAAAGTTTAGCTGAACTTGCTACGATTATTAATGCTTATTCTGGTCAAAATGTTGAGATAGCGAATCTTGAAGCAAACCCTTGGGAGCGGTGTTCTCCTGTCGAATTTTTGAATTGGGTTGATGTATTTCGTATGCTTTATCCGAACGATGTAGCTAAGCTTTCTATTGATATGAATCAAGAAAATCCTACAGCGGTTGCTTCTCATTGGAAGATTATTAGTACAACTTACAAAAATTTGGTTGTAGCTCCGAGTGAAATAGTCAATAAGCATTTGGATGTGACGAAGACTCAGCCTTTGCTTGAAGATTATTTGAAGAAGACATGGGAAAATTTACCAAGACACTTGTCTGCCGCTGAAAAACAAACTCAATTGGCTATTGCTATGGATATTATTGCAAACAATCCTCGGTATCTTGGGTATCTGAGATCTAAAGCAGTTTCGAAATTGAATGGTACTTGGTCTATCACGGCTGCTCATGTTCAACAGTCTCAATTGGAAGATGTTTATGCCAAAATCCAGGATGTAGGTGATTTTGTCAACGAGCCGAAAGTTTTGGAAATGAAAAAAACTATTTCTGATCTTTATGCTGTCAAAAAACGTGTTTCTACTGGGAAGCGTGTTAGTGAGACACTTATGGTGATACCAGCCGAGGAAACTGACCTTCAATTTAAAGGTCAAACTATTAGAGTGAAAGGTTTCCATTCTTTACCACTTGATGATTTCCATAGTTTGTATGTTACTTTTCCTCAGTTTTCTTATGTTCAAAATCGAGCTCCTGGTCAGCAAGTTGCTATTTATTTTCAATTAGTTTCTGTTATACCGACTGACAGGGGTGAAGTAGTTAGAGTTCAGGATCTTTACCGGATAGCGAAAATATCTGAGTCTTCTGGAGTTTCTTTACGGCCAAAAGCTTACATTTACTGGGTCCGTCAGTTTGTTGAGGGTTTGTTTCAAAAGTTTACGGGGTTTACGGTAGGATCTCCAGACATGTCTAAACCTTACACCAAGGCACAACTAACGAGGTATGAATTACAAATTTCTTTTCAGGGTTACACTCAAGGAACGATGATTTCGTTTAAAAAGTATGATTTTGAACCAGCAAGTTTCATCGATTATCCTTTTTTGAAAGGCGAGCGTTTGATTCAGAAATTTGTCTACTTACTTGACATGATTTCTAAACAAAATTACAAAATGGAAAAATACAGACAAAAGGTTGCCAAGCGTCAAAAATACGCATTAGCAAATCAGAATGGCAAGATGTTGAACGCGGTTTATGCACGGTTTGGAGAGCCGAATTCTTACAGGAGATAAGTAATTGGTTATAAATGGATCTTAAGAAAGAGGAAGAAACGGCAGAACCCCAAACCCTTGATTCGCCAGTTGAGCAAGGTAGTTTTGGAGCGAAACAGGCAATAGTTAAGGACGAGACAGGGTTAGGGTTTGATTACCTTAATTTTGTATTGAATCCCGAATGCTTCGCTCCTGTGAGGATGCCCGCCAAATTTAATTATCCGTCAGCTTTCGTTTCGTTTAAAACTAATTTTACTTTAAACGTTTCAACTGCTGGTGATTTCATAGGCTATTTTGCTCCTCAGAATGCTCTCATTAACAGTTCATCTCTTTTTTGGGATTACCTTTTTTTGAGTCGTACTTCAGCCAGTCCAGTTTATTCGACTCAATCGTACCGGTACATGCAGGCCACTCCCGCTTCCTACAACCCAATAGTTGGTAATACACAATTTCCCTATTACACGACTTTTAATTGCGCGCGAGTGATTGGTGCTGTGTGTGAAATTAAATACATAGGAACATTGAACAACGAGTCTGGTACCATTATTGTCAGTGGAAATCTTTTGGCGTCTAATAGCCAACCCATTGGGTATGGTATCGCGGCCGTAAACTCTCCTGGGGTCGCAGGCGTTTCATCTCCGCCAACAGTTGCACAACAATACAATGAAAACATTGTGAAAAAATACAACACAGGCGATACAGTCCGGATGGTTTGGTTTCCTGTTGATTATTCTTGTAGCAAGTTTTTTGCTGCTCCATTTGCTACCAATACTGTATCAACGGTTACTCCTTCTGGTAGTGCTTCGCAATTAGTTTTTTACATTAATGGTTACAATTTACCACCAGGATCAGCATATGATGTTCGTATACAGATTTTTTACGAAGCTATGCCAAACATTACTAACACTAGTTTGTTTGCAGGAAGTCAAGCATTGACTCAAGTTGATTGGAAAGAATCTTGGGACAAGTTGAATACAGTAGCTCGAGGAGATTTGGGGAGATTTCTTTTGACAGGTGTTAAAAAACCTTAAATAAATTAATAATATGAATCAAAAGAGTAAGGAAACAGATGTTACTGGTTCCGGCTATGAGTTTGTTGCAACAAGCAAACAAAACGCTGGTACGATGGATCAGTATGTTGATCGTAAACACAAGAGGGAAAAGAAGTATTTGGATTTTGTATTGAATCCAGATTCGGAAGCTCCGATTCGTATGCCTTCGGATTTTACCTATCCAACTAATTTGCTTAGTTACAAGCAGAATATCCAGGTTACTATAGGAGCAGCGGGCGATTTTATTGGTTATTACAGTCCCCAGAACCATTTGCTTGCTTTCCCTCCAACATCAAATACGACTTGTTCGTATATGTTTTTGAGTCGAGCATCTGCGGTGGCAGTTCCAAGTTACCAGGCTACTAGCTATTCTACTCAATCGACTGCTCCAGCTGCGAATTACACTACTCAACTTGTAGACTCGCACCAGACTTTTCCTTACGTTAGTAACTTTGATTCTGTCCGAGTCATTGGTGGTGTTTGCAAAATTGAATACATTGGTTCTTTGCAGAATACTTCTGGTATGATTACGATAGCTGCGGATTTGGTTGCTTCTAATACTAAGCCAGTAGGAACTTTTTTACCACCGACGAATAGTCAGTTGTACAATTTGCTTCTTTACAAAAAATACATGGCGTCTGAACAAACAAGATCTGTATGGTTTCCAGTTGATCCATCAGTACAGGAGTTTGTTAATGTTAACCAGACTAATTCCGATACCAACGCTCCAGATTTTTCACAATTGATTTTCTTTTTCAACGGATACGGGTTACCTGTAGGATCCCAACTCGATATTACAATTGAAACTTACTATGAAGGGGTTCCCAACGTTGCAAACTCTAATCTTTTTGTGGCATCTCAAGGTACAAGTCGAGAGCGAAAGGAGGATGCTTGGAATGAAATACTTGATGTGGGCAAGAAGAACCTGGGACAAATACTTATCAGTGGCGCAAAGAAGGTTGCAGACTGGGTTGGAGGTCCCATTGGTAATTTGGCAAATAAGGCAATATCGTGGCTTGGGTCTTAAATAATGCTCTGTTGATTAATAATGTCTACATATCCAGCGATGAGTCAAAGTAATCTAAATTACTTTCTTTCGTTGATGGCAAATGCTCCTTACAACCTTCAAATTAACCAGTTTGGGGCATGGGATTCTGTAGGGTTTGTTATCGGAAATTCATCAGATCCTCAGAACCCGAAATTCGAGGTTGTTACAGTTTTTGGCACATTACCTTCTTTGGAGCTTACCCCAAATCCTTAACTAATTTCGTTTGGTGATTATTTGGCTAAGGCGCGTTAACGTGACGAAAGTGCACTCTAACGGGTCTTGGTCCTTTTTGGGATCAAGTCTCGGGGTGACCTTTTTTTAAAGCAATGAGTCATCGAATCATATGCTTGCAAAGATGTCGCCTGAGGCTGACATCGTCAGCCGCGGCGCCGCAGGCTGACGCGGCCAATTCCGGGTAGCCATTCACTGGGCGTGGGGGTCGGGTTTTGTTTTTGTTTTCATTCGATGAGACGTATCATTGTGGCTGAGTAACCATATCCTTGATGATTTTAGATGGAGGCAGTGTAGATGGGTATCCTTGGTTAGTACAGGTACAGGGTACATCCCTAAAAGTTTTTTGAGGTGTAAACTATAGGTACAACTGTAGAATACGTTTCTTTAAAATTTAACTAGTAGGTACAGGTACGGGGTACATCCTTAAAAGTTTTTTGAGGTGTAAACTATAGGAACAACTATAGAATACGTTTTTTTCAATGGTGTTTGCTTGTTATGGATGACTTATGGAAAGGAAACTTGAAAGGCCCCATTTTCCGCTAACCAATTTAAACCAATATTAAAGGGGTTTGGGTTCTAAAGTTTTCCCTCTTAAAATTTATTTAATTTTTAAATTTGAACCGTTTTTCGTTCGTTAAATTACAAGAAACGTATCCTATAGTTGTTCCTATAGTTGACCCATGAAAAAACTTTTAGGGATGTACCTTGTACCTTGTACCTAAGTAAAATTAGCCATGAATAAAATTTATTTAAGTTTCATAACCATGAATTTTCTCTTTTGTTTCCTTGGTAGTTC
>ERZ724522.1980-NODE-1980-length-10090-cov-4.105630_pt1 | contig 10090 bp, 2 predicted proteins | sample MGYA00376055_ERZ724522 | MGnify/ENA primary metagenome ERZ724522 (study PRJEB28724, sample SAMN07190884) | wastewater metagenome | isolation source: effluent of sewage treatment plant in Hong Hong | place: Hong Kong | collected 2016-03-17 ... | reverse complement strand
CTTGGCCCACGTCACCGTGTAGTGCGCCGGGTCCATGATCTGGGCGGCCTGGAGGTACTCGCCGGTCGAGGGAACGAAGGCGGTTCCGATCGCCGCCTGGGCCACGTCTCGCGGCCACAGGAACGAGGCAGGCGTGGGCGAGGCGTCGTCGCCGTAGATCATGGGGCGGTTGTCGGCGTCCACGAGGTACACCTTGTCGCTCGATGCCTGGACGCCGCCGATGGTCGGGCGGAGGTTCTGGAGGAAGCCCCACGAGCAGTTGTAGTGCATCGCCTTGAACGTCTTGTTCGCCACGCTCCACTCGCATCGGTTCGAGCGATCCTCGATCGGCTTGCCGCACTCGTCGCATGGACGACCCTTGGGGTTCCGGCAGATGAAGATGAAGTCGTTGCGCTTGCGCTTGAAGCCCTCGGCGCAGTCCTCGAAGGTGTCCACCTCGGGGTAGGCGCGGGCGCCGCCCTGCCACGGCTTGTAGGTCGCGGCCGTGCGGGAGGCGATGCCGGTGATCTCCTTGAACTCGGACACGAGCCGGGCCACCTCGGGCGAGGAGTAGGTCTTGTCAGTCCACCCCCGGCCAGGCGTGTACCCGGCGTGGGAGGGGTCTTCGGCCCAGACGTGCATGTACGCCTCGTACTGGTCCTGGGTGATGACGCCCTGGTGGTACCAGTTCTCCACCTCGTCCAGGGTCATCCGAGCAAGCGGCTTCATGTCGGTGACGACCGGCCAGGGGAACCCGGCGGCGGTCTTGCCTCCTCGAACCGAAGCGACCATGGCATCGAACTCCCTGGAGTTGTCGTCCACCCAGCGGACCGTCGAGTAGTGGGCGAAGTCGCCCTCCTGCTTGGCCACCCAGTCGTTGGCCTGCTTCTCGGTGCGGAAGGCGTTCACGGCCGTCTCCGGGGGAAGCTGGGTGATCGGGACGTACATCTGCTCGGGCGTGAGACCCAGCACGAAGTAGTAACCGTTCTCGATCGTGAACGACCCGCCGCAGTTGGCGCAGCGCTGGCGGGTGGGCTTGCCGTCGCCTTCGGTGTGGTGGAACCCAGCCCCCGGCGCTCGACGGTTCGAGCAGCGGTAGCGGATGCCGATCTGGGATGGGACGGAGCCTCGGGATGCCATGACGGTCCTTCGTCAGTAGATCAGCCGACCAGGACAGGCTCGGCCTCGGCCAGAGCCTTGAGGCGCTGCCACACGCCCCACGCCTCCAGCACCTTGACGATCGTGTCGCGCACGTCGTTGAGACCCTCTCCTCCGGGGCCATACGCCTGGGCGCGCCCGTCCTTGATCCGGGCGTAGAGGTCCATGGCCTGCTGGCGTGCGATGGCCGCCTCGTCGGCGTAGCCCGCGTAGTCGAGGCCGGTCGCCTTGGCGAACTCGATCGACTGCTCGGCACGATCCAGACGCCCCAGGGCGTCGTCGGCCTGGTCGGCGTAGATCGAGGCAGGACCCTGGGCGCGGGCGAAGCGTTCGGCGTACATGGCCGGGGTCTGGGGGATGGGCATGACCGCCCAGGTGTCGGTGTCGAGGTCGTAGAGAGCGTAGGGCTTCGCCTTGAGCGCATCCTCGGGCGTGCCGTCTCCGGCGTGGACGTAGAACTGCATCTGCATGGCGCCGGGCACGCCGATGTCCGACAGCGGCTTGCCGTGCAGCGGAGCCAACACCTCACGCACCGCTCGGGTGGTGCCGACCGGCGTGGCGAGCGCCACCCAGACCTGAATGTCGAGATCGCCCGCCTCGTCCCAGTTGAAGCTGGCGCCGGAGCCTTCGAGCCACAGCCGCACCTGGCCCTTGGTGCCCTCAGGCATGGCTCCGTTGACGACCTGGAGGAGCCGGGCCTTCACCTCGGGCCGGACCTTGAGGCCGTCGAACACGGCGGGGTACAGCGTGTCGTGCAGCGGCGGCAAGGCGATGGCGGCCTCGCGCTTCACGGCACCCATGCGCACGCCCAGGGTGAACCAGCGAGGCCCCTGGCCGGGCACCTCGAAGTCCCACCCGCCACCGTCCTCTGCCGAGTCCCATCGTGGGTAGTGCGTAGCGTCGGGGGTCACCTCGATGCGGCCCTCGAAGTCGTCCCACTCGATCGTCTCGATCGGGCCGCCCTGGGGCTGCACGAGCGGCTCGTCGTCCAAGCCCACTCCGACGATGGTGCCTCGGAAGGCGACAACCTTGCCCTTGTCCCAGTCCATGTCCTCAACGTACTGCCGGACGTGCTCGGGGTTGGGGAAGGCCGAGTAACCGGGCTTCGTGGTGAAGTACCTGTCGGCGTGCTCCTTGCCGAACATGCCCACGGCGTCGTCGTGAGACACGAGCGGGGTGGAGGTGGCGTTGGTCGGGTCAAAGGGGCGCTCGCCCTGGAGGCGGTAGAAGATGCCCGGCCCCATGGGCAGCGGCTTGAGCGTGGTGGAGCCGCCCTCACGCTGGATCGGGATGTAGCCCTTGGCAGTGGTCCGGGGCCAGGGGTTGAGGATCATGCCGCCGTAGTAGTCGGTGCCCCAGTCGTCCCATCGCTTGGAGTAGACCTCCAGCGGCTCGATGAGTGGTTCTGGCGCTTGGGGATCGAACTGGCGGTAGGTCCAATCCACGACGGTCCCGTCCACGACCACTGCTGCGTGATCGGCCTTGCCCTTGCCCACGAACGACACCACCTCGCCCTTGACTCCACGACGGCCAAGCCAAGCCACGAAGGCACTCGATCGACGGTTGCACGAGGGGGTGGGTGGTGGCGTGAAGCCGTCGTAGTCGAGCGCACCCACCTTTGCTGACCAGTCACGCCCGTCGTAGGTGCGCTCGGCCATGGGCGCGTGGTCCACCCGGCCGAGGTCGGCTCGGGCCTGCTCGATCATGGCGGTCGCCACGCCCTTGCGGCGGAAGTCCTCGTCCACGGCGATGCGCCACACCTCCCACACGTCGTCCTCCAAGCGACGGCGCAGGCGCATGGTCCCTGCCCGCCAACGGCGTCCGTCGGCGGAGCCGAGGATGGTGGCGATGTAGATGATCCCGTCGTCGGAGAGCCTGATGTTCTCGGACCCGGCCCCGCCCCGCAGGAACGGGTCGTTGAACGGCTTCGAGGTGACCTCGATCGAGGGGTCCTTGGCAGCGGGCATCGACACGCCCGCCCATCCGGCGTGCGCCCAGGGTGACTCGCCCAGGAAGGTCTGCGCCAGGTCTCCGTAGATGGCCCGCCAGTTCGGGCCGTGCCCGTCGCTGCGGGGGATGTCGGTGTCTCGGTCGTGGCGCCACTGGTTGACGAGGTGGGCGGCTTCGTGGACGATCACCTGGGGATGGAGCATGGCCGGGGAACCGAAGGAGATGATGGGCTTGTAGTCGTCAATCACAACCCCGCCCACGACCTTGGAATCCCAGTACCACGACGCCGAAGCCTGATTGGCCGCCTCGCGCCCTCCCCCCAGGAAGATGACCGGCTTCCAGCCGATGCCCTCGGAGGCGAAGATGCGCTCCGCGAGGCGCTGGGCCTCAGCCTTGCTGATCGGCTCGGAGTCCCGCAGTTGCAGTTGCTCCAGGGCGTAGGAGTCCTGGGTCCAGGAGCGCTTGGTATCGCTGCGCCTGGCCGTGCGCCCCGACGGCGTGGTGATCTCCACCTCGATGGCCGTGGCGGTGATGCCCATGGGGATGCGGCGCCACTCCCCTCGCCCGAGAGCGGGCTGCTCCAGCGTCTCCATGGCGGAGGCCACACCGTCGAGGGCCTTGGCCGGGTCGGGGATGCGCACCCAGATGGCCTTGAGGTCCACGGTGGACCCTGGACGCGGGCAGACCGGCTTCTGCCACTCCTCGTAGCCGGTGGCCTCGACGGCGGGGTCCCGGTCGGCCTGGTCGATGTCGGCCTCGAACACGACAGGCACCTGACCGTCGCCGTTCATGTAGATCGTGAACTCGCCTGCGTAGATGCGCGGCTCGTCCTCCTCTCGTGACCACCACTCGCCCATCGGCCGATCGAGCACCAGGCGGCGCAGGGCGCTGGTGTCGTTGTCCCGGATCGCGGTGAGCACCTCGGTCATCTGGTCGTAGTCGAGGTCAAGGCTCACTCCTCGCCAGGCCCGAACCTTGGTACCAGCGACCTTGCCGAAGTGCGAGGCCCACCACGCCTTGCCGTCATCGGTGAAGTAGCCGGGGTTGACCTTCATGTGCGGATGGGCGGCGAGCATCTTCGCCCACATCTCGGAGGCGATGCCCTGGCGCCGGTACTCGGCCAGCACCTCGATCCCGGCGACGTGGATCTCGCCCTGGTACACCGCGTAGTGGAGGTTGCCCACGACCCGATCGTTGGCGAAGGCGTAGACCACGAGGTCGGTCTGGCCACCGCTCCAGCCGATGCACTCGGGGTCCATGATGCGCACGTCCGGCGGGGTGGCCATGGCCGTGGCCGCCATGCGATCGGCGGCGGGCACAGCGATGCGGGCATCGCCTCTGCGGGCGTTGCAGTCCTGGCACGACGGCAGGAGGTTGGCGAAGACGTAGCGCCCGCCGTCCCGGCCGGTGATGATCTTGTCGGCCGAGAGCGTGTCGGCGTCGAGGATCTTCCCGCAGTAGGCGCAACCGACGTGGGTGCCGTCCCCGAAGTGGTCGAGGAGGCGCTGCGTGCGACGGCGGCGGTCGTAGGAGTTTCCCCGGAAGTCCCCGCCGTTGCGCCCCGAGTTCTTCATGGCGTCGAGGTTGCGCTTCACCTGATCGGCGGTGGGTGCCGGAGCGTTGCGGATGGCCTCGACCACCTTGGCCCAGAGCGCCTCGAAGTCCTCTCGGCCGAGGTAGCCCGGCTGGCCGATGCGAGACGCCCTCACCCCGACCCTCTCAGACCAAGCACGTCCATCGGGGGAGAGGGCGATGGGCTGTGCATGAACGAGGTCGGGGTGAAACTCACGGGCCAGAGCCAGCATGGCAGTGGCCACCCCCTGACGACGATGGCGCTCATTGACGGCGATCTTGTAAATCTCCCGACGCCCGTTCCAGTCCCATGAAGTCAACTTGCCGACGTGCTCGAACGGGTCCTCAGTGAAGGCGGTCACGGAGTCGTAGTTGCCCCGAAGGAAGTAGGTCCGCCCATTCTTGCCGACGAACGAGGTGAGGTACTGACGGTCGCCCGGAGTGTGCTTCCAGTTGGGAGGGGAGGCGTACTTGAGGGCCGCAGCACGGACGACGCGGCCCTGGGGCGTCGTGTGCTCGATGACGTGCTTGATGGTGCGGTGGGCGTCGAAGGCCCGCCACGGCCCCACGAGAGCCGCCCAGTTGGCCTTGACGGGCGCCGGAGAAGCCGGGAGGGGCGTGGTGAGCAACTCGTCGCAGAAGTCGTCCCAGGTGTACGACAGGTACCCGCTCGTGGTCGGGATGGCGAGGTCTTCGCCGTCGTGGCCGGTGCCGACCCTGCGGCCCTCGAAGCCCACGACCCGATCGGTCGGCCCGACCATGCCCCGCCAGGTGAGCATGACGTAGGCCCACAGCACCCAGGGGTCCGAGAAGCACGAGAAGCCCTCCCTCGTGCCCTCGCCGGGCTGAGGATGGAACTGCGTGGAGGTCGGGTTGTCCCATCCCCGGCCAGCGGGGTGGACGCGCCAGAAGCGCTCCGGCTCGACCTTGAGCGCAGCGGAGCGGGGGCGGCGGTAGTCGCTGTCGCCCCAGCCCTTCACCCGGTTCCACGACGGAGGCAGCGACTCTGCGAAGGCAGCGCCTTCCTCGGAGGCGAAGCCCTGGTGGAGGATCTTGTCAGCGGGATGCTTGGCGTGCAGCGCCTCCATCATCCCGCGGGCGATGCCCTTCCGCTGGTGCTCCGGCTCCACGAAGATGTTCCAGACGCTCCACGCCCGATACGAGCCGCTCGGCCAGAACTGCGAGTTGAGCAGCGCCTTGCCGACCATGGTGCCGCCGACGTAGGCCCGGACTTCGGCGCTGCCCATGGGCGCGGGTGCAGGGAGATCCTCGACCACCTCGTAGGTCACGCCAGCCGTGACCCCGAACCTCGGCCGGGCATACTGGGCGACCTCCTCGGCGGCCTCGGCGGTGGCGAAGGGGTACGAGTCGTAAAGGTCGTCGTAGGCGATGTAGCGGCCGTGCTCCCGGCTTCCCCTGGGGACCTTGCGCAGAGTGTCGCCAGAGGGATGGAACTGCCCTCCGGTGCCGTCGAAGATGTCGCCGCTGGGCGTCACATTCCACCAGTGGTCGTAGACGGTCCCGGCCTCGATGGCAGCTTCGAGCGAGTCGCCCGACCAGTAGATGCCGTTGACGTTCGGGTAGCCCACCTCGTCGCGCACGACCTCCGAGACGATGCGGCACGCACCACGTCCACGGTCGGGGTACTGCTTGTCGATGACCTCGGTGATCCAGCCCTCAACATCGCCAGGCTTCCACGCCTCCTTCGAGCGGAGCGTGATGCGCTCGTCGGGCAGTTCGCCCCGGCGCTCCAGTTCGTTCTCGATGGCGTGCAGTTCGGCGGCCTTCCACACGAAGTCGATGCGGTTCTCAAGCGCGTGGGTCTGATCCTTGAGGAGCGAGCGCAGGAACTCACGTCGCCTTGAGAGGCGGTCGGTGTCGATGTTGCCCACCCGGTTGCGCCTGATCGAGGTGGATGCGGGCACGTCGCCACCGTTGCCTCCGGCTCCAACCTTCTGCGACCATGCCGCCCCGTCCTCGGTGAGCGTGGTGGAGTGCTCGATCGGGTGCGGGAAGCGAGCACGGGCGATCTCCAGCATCTTGGTGGCGATGCCCTCCCCTCGGTACGCCTCATGGACCCGAACGAGGTCGATGACGTACTTGGTCGTGCTGCCCTCGTAGCGCGGACTCCACCAGAGCCTTCCGACCTCCAGGCTCCCGTCGTAGGCACTGACGCTTCCAGCATTGGGGGTCACCGACACCACCACGCCGCTGTCGTCATCGGTCGTGTAGGCATAGGTGATGTAGCCGTGCTTCTCGGTGTAGGCGCCCTCTGGCGGGCGAGCCGCCTTCTTGTTCAGCCCCTCGGCGTTGGCTCGGGCCATCTCCATCGGGTCGCGCTCGTAGCGGGCAAAGCGCTCGGCCACGAGGTACACACGCGACGCCGGGATGTCGTTGAGGATGATGGCGCCGTTGGCGTCCTTGAGCGCCTTGCCGATCGGGTCCTCGAAGTAGTCCGCGTAGTCGGCCGACTCCGGGGGCAGTCCGAGGTCACCGTCCTGCACCTCGATGGCCACCACGCAGTCCCCGAACTGCTGGGCCTGGGCGAAGTCCCCAACGTAGAGGCCCATGCCCACGCCTGCGCCGGGCTGGAAGAAGATGCCCTCGATGTCGCCGGACTGGTAGCGGCGGCGGTTGAGGTTCATGGGCACGTTGGCCCTGCGCACCCCCTGGGTCAGCAGCGTGCGGAGGTCGCCCAGGTCTCGGGTGCCGTGGTACACCCAGCGCTTCGAGGCGAACTCGGAGGGGCTGAGGTCGGTGATGCGGCGGACCTTGGCAGCAGTTCGATGCCAGGGGTTGAAGATCATCCCGGCGTAGTAGTCGGTCCCCCACTCGTCCCAGCGATCGGCGTAGGTGACCAACGGTTCCACGAGCGGTTCGGGCGCCGATGGATCGAACTGGCGGTAGGTCCAGTCCACCACCCAGTCACCCACGACCACAGCGGCATGGTCGGCCTTGCCCCTGCCCAGAAAGGTCACCACCTGCCCCTGCACCCCTCGACGCCCGAGCCACCTGACGTAGGCGTCCGACCGGCGATTGCAAGAGGTGGTGGCGGGCGGCTCGAACCCGTCAATGGGTGGCTTCATCGAGGCGGTGGCCCGGATGGGCTGGTCGATGAGCGTGAGGCCCTTGGACTCGCGCCACCAGGGGAACTCGACGTTCGTGATGGTGACCGGCGAGCCGGGGAACAGGGTCACCTCGCCCTCGGAGCGCACCGTGGCCGGGTTGCCGCCGTGGTGGTCCGGGTCAGCGTCGGCCGGGTCGTAGGTGGCGGTGAGCACCACGCCCAGGTCGCCTCGTCCGCCCTGGAGAGCAGCCGCCTGGGCGAAGTCCTTCTTGGTCGTCCAGTGGCGCCCCAGGCCCACGCCGTCGTCCCAGTGGGCGTCTTGGAGCCAGGAGACCACCAGAGCGCCCACACGGCGCTCCTGGTCGATCTGGGAGGCATCGGTGGGCGGACGCAGCAGAGCGTCCACCTCGGCCCGCAGAGCGGCAGGGAGCGTGACCTTCACGCCTCGGTAGATCGGACCGGCCGAGGAGGCGACCTTCGAGGCCGTGTGCAACGGCACCGGGTAGCCATGCTCACGAGCGAGACGCATGGTGGCAGCGAGGGTCTCCCGCCCGCCCTCGAAGGAGGCCCAGCCCGGCTCGTCCCACGCGACCTGATAGGCGGTGGCGATCACCTCGGAGTAGTTGTGCCCGAACCGGCTGGCGCCCGGCAGGTCGAGGATGTCGAGCGCGTTGTCCACCCCGAAGGCACGAGCACAGCCGTCGGCGCCAGCGGCCTCCTCCAGCCCATGGCCCGCCTCGTGGTACATGATCGCTCGGCGCGCCTCGGTGGGGTAGGTGAACCACTCGTCCTTGAGCACGATCATGCCGCCCTCGAAAGAAGCGGCCTCGGTGCCCCTGGCTCGGCCCACACGGACGCCAGGGACCTCCTGGGCCTCCAGGATGGCCCGAGGGGCATCCCAGGGCTTCGAGGCGGTCCAGGCGGCCACCTGGGCGGGCTGGAAGGCAGCCATCAGCCCTTCCAGTCCAGGATGAGGCGGCCATGGTGGTCACGCCCGGCGTAGACGATGTGGTCCGAGCGCCCCGCCTTGTCGATGGCGGCGAAGACCTGAGCCTCGGTCATGGTGCCAAGGCACTCGATCGAGCGGGGCCAAGCCCTGGGCGTGGCGAGGGCGATGATCCTCACCCAGCCGTCATGCGGCGGGATGGGCTTGCCTGCGTGGCGGCAGTCGTAGGTGTAGAACTCGCCCTTGCCCCGATGGGAGCGAGGGGCCAGGTGGTTGAAGCAGATGCCCGCCTCCACGAGCACCGTGGCGAGTTCCCCGAACCGGGGCTTGACCGGCGCGCCCATCACGCACCCGGAGCAGGAGTGCGGACCATGAGCGCGGCGGCGACACGGACCGGGTGGTCCTCGGTGGAGTAGGAGCGGGCCTTGGCCCGGCTCACCCGCTCGGCCTCGTCCACGGTCGGGAAGGGTCCGCCGTCGGCCACGAGGCGCTGGGCCAGGTCGGCATCGACCCGGTAGACCTCGTACCACCAGGCGCCCTGGTTGTTGTCGAGCACGATCTGGAGGTGCGGCTCGCCATCGGGGCCATCCTGCCACCACAGGCTCCGGTCGATCGAGGGGTCGCCCGTCCACTCCAGCACGCCCGCCTGCTTGGATGCATGGGTGACCTTCGGGTGATCCTTGTAGCCGTACTGGCTGGCGGTGAAGTCCACGATGATGTCACCCGAGTCGCCGTTGGACCACTTCTGGTTCGGCCAGGAGCCGGGAGGGGTCAGGGTGACGACGGTGTGCTCGAAGTAGTGACCCATCTGCACCTCGTCGCCCTTCCAGCCGATCTCGCCCTTGGGCGCCCCGCGCTGCACCCGGTACCCCATCTCTCGACGGTCGGTGTCGGTGGAGTACGCCTTGAAGCCTCGGGCCTTGGCGTAGTCGGTGAACTGCTCGCTGACCACCTGGCACATGCCGTGCGACATGGTGCCGTCCATGAGGTCTCGGATGGTGCCCGCCCCCTCTCCCCAGTTGCGCTCGTCCAGCACCTCGCCCAGGAAGTCCTCGATGAGGCGGTCCACCTCGGGGACGCCGGAGCGATCTGCCATGGCCGCCTTCGAGGTGGGGGCGGGCTTGACCGACCAGATGTCCGACCAGGCGATCTCCCGCTCCGGCCAGTCCGAAAGGCGCAGGCTCCCCTTGCCTCCCCCGACCGGGATGCCTGAGGCGGTGTAGACGCCGCCCTTGTGCTGGTACTGGACCGTGACTGGCGTGTTGGTCTCTACGGCCGCCATGAGGGCCTCCATGCCCTCGGTATCGAGCGCAGACGTGCGAGGCAGAGTGCCGTCGGCGTAGAGGCTGCGCACGAACTCCTCGGAGGGGAAGACAGCGAACAGCCCGAAGCCGCACCACTCGCAGCCGCCCTCGCCA
>ERZ724522.1979-NODE-1979-length-10090-cov-8.063577_pt1 | contig 10090 bp, 15 predicted proteins | sample MGYA00376055_ERZ724522 | MGnify/ENA primary metagenome ERZ724522 (study PRJEB28724, sample SAMN07190884) | wastewater metagenome | isolation source: effluent of sewage treatment plant in Hong Hong | place: Hong Kong | collected 2016-03-17 ... | reverse complement strand
GCTGCGGGGCTCCCGGCCGCGACGTCGAAGGCGGCGGTTTGGGTCGTCCATTTCCGGGGGACTTGGAGGCGGATGCGCCCGGCTGCAACCCCGTGGCGGTGAGCACCTCCTGAAACACCTCGCGGAGCCCGTCGGTCCCCTGTACCGGCGTGTTCCGTGCGGCCCGTCGTTGAAGCTCGGCCAGAGTGGCATCGACGAGGAAGGTTCGCTGCGCCTCGTTCTTGGCGTCGAACCCGAGGCCCTCCATGAACCCGCCGATGGCGGTATGGAATTGGCCGTACGCCTGCTGCGCCTCGGTCTGCTGCGTCACATGCTGTGAAGCGAGCTGCGCTTCGCGCAACGTCCGAGTCTGCTGCAACAGGTACTTGACGAGCTGCTGCGGGTTCTTGGTGAGTTCCCGCTCCTCGGGGGTCAGGTCGTCGTCCTCGGTGCCCGAAGCCGCCGCCTTCTTGCGCCCCATGAGGATGTCGAGGGCTTCCGGATTCTGGCGAAGCTCCTCCAACAACACGTCCGCATCGGCGGCGCGCTGTCGAAGTTGCGCAAGCTCGGAGCTGGCCTTCTCCAGCTTCCGTGCGTTTTCCAGTGCCCGGTTTTTCCATGAAACCCCGCGCTCGTCCTTCTCCTCGCCTCCACCCCCAGCGCCTTCCTCGATTCCAGGGTCCGCCAGTGAGGTGTCCTGCTCTTCTCCCGGTTTCACGTCTTCGGGCATGACGGTCGCTCCCTTTGGCCGTGACGCTGGCCTGCGATGGACGCCCTAACCATGGGCTCGGTTGACACAACCGTACGACTTTCTGACGAAACCTGTCAAGGATCACGCAGCCTCGGGTGCTCCGCTGCTTTCTGCGGACGCTCCGTTGGATTGCGGAGGCTGCGGCCCGGCTTGCATGGCCTGCTGCTGCATCATCTGCTGCATGTAGGCCTGCTGGTGCTGCGCCAGGTGCGCTCGGATGGCTGCCACATAGAGCGGCCCTCGCTCGATCGACTTGGGGTCTTTCAAGAGGCGCAAGTGACCGGGGATGTGGATGGCATGGTCTTCTTCCGGGAGGAAGAGCGACGTCACCGGGGACGCGACCATCGGCTGACCCGTCATGGGGTCCAACACAGGTTGCTGCGTCATCGGGTCGCGCTGAACCTGGATGTCTTCCTGCTTCATCTCGCCGAAGATGGAGTTTTCCAACTGCATCTTGCGGACGTCTTCTCCGTTGTGCCCGGTGAAGTCCCCCAACCCAAAGAGATCGAAGAGCTGAACCATCTTCTCCGGGTCGGCCATGGCTTGCTGAAGAAGACCCATCTTCAGGAACTCCAACACCGTCTGCTGATAGAGCGTCCTCGACCGGGGAATGTTGGTTCCCGCCTCGATGTAGACGTCGCAGTTGTCCATGAGGTCCGCCCCCGTGAACGACTGAAGCTCCATGGTCGATACTTGCGCCAGCTTGTCGCGCAAGAGCACCGTCAACTCTGGATGGTTGGTGGTGTAGTACATGGACACGATCCTCAACGCCTTGGTATTGGACCGCTCCAACCCCTTCTTCCAGTAGTTGAGCGTGATCTTGTGAACGTCGGACGCATTCTCCTGAAGGAACGCCAGAGCCGAATAACTCGGGACTCCCTTGGGACGATCTCCCCCCAGGATGTCCTGCGTTCCTCCGACCGCCTCCATGTCGGTGATGGTCTGCTGACGCTCTTGCACGACGTCTGGGGGCAACCCCCGACCATCCGCCGCAACAGGAGACCCCCCAGTAGCGTTGTACTCCACCACCTGTCCTGGAACACCAACGATGCCGTCCCGAGGGATACCCGACCCCTTGGGGACGAACCAGCGTGGCATGGCCATCGTGTTCCGATTGAACATCTGCATGGCGTCGATAGAATTCAATCGGCGCTGCGGATTGGTCAGGAACTCCAAGATGCTGAGTGGCCAGAAGCGCCCCGGCATGGGGAAACACGGAAACATGGTATAGGGATGCCAGAACCCAGGCATGTACGGAGAAGGCCCTGCGTAGAGGAGCTTCCCCGAAGCAACAACGAGGCATCGCCCGAAAGGATACTTTCTCGACGGCGCTTGGTAGAACTCCTTCACGACCACCAGCTCGCTCACACGATCAAGCTGCGTCGTGACGAGCCCTTTGAGCTGCGTCCAGAAGAGAAGCCCCGGGGAAGAGCGGAAACTCTCCCCCTCGACGTCCCGCGCTCGCCCGGTGTACCCCGGCTCGTCGCGATCGAACATCTCGATCACCCAGGACTTGGGATGGACCGAGAACTCCATCCACCATCGCGCCTGGTCCGGGCGCACCGCGAGGGGGTCGGCGGCGACTTGAAACGGCGAGAGGATCTCGCGCCCAAGCACGTACTCCACCGTGCTTGGTGAGGGCTTGACCCCCTCGGGCTCGTTCTCTTCGTCGAGCAGCGGGGAGCCATCGGGCATCATGAGATGCGCCGGACGCGGGACCATGAGTTTCCCCGCTTCCGTGGTGTCGATGAAGTCCTTCCGGAAGCCCGCCCCACACGAATACACCCACCCCGCTAGCTCGATCTCCTGCTCATCCCAGTAGAGCAGCTCGTCAAGCGCATCCACGACCTTTTCGGCCATGCGCGCGGCCATCTTGTTCTTGTCGTCCGTCCCACGTGGACGAACCATCACCCGGGGCTCAGTCTTCAGGATGTTGGCAACGAGCGCCCGGAAGATCTTGAGGACGTAGTTGGTCTTGGGGCGGGGGACGTATCCCAGCCGCCCCGTCAGCGGGGGGACGCGGTTGACAGACCACGACCGAGGATCGAGCTGAACGTAGTGGTCCCCCGCCAGGAACGCCAGGTTTTCCGCCCACACCGCCTCGAACGGGCGGCGTGAGCTTCGATCCGTCAGGTAGAGATCCTCGACGTGGGACGCGAGATCTTCCTGGTCCCTGTCGGAGATCTTCTCCAGCTCGTCGAGGACAGCCATTCAGGATGCTCTCGTCAATTTCCGAGGGCCTGGAACCCGAAAATCCACCCCGTGATGTCCGTCCCGTTGGGGATCTGTGCCAGGGGAGTTGCCGTCGAAACCGACCCGGCCGCCGTCGTTCCCGTGTGGGTGTGGGACGGACCCGTGTGGGTGTGTCCCGAAGACGTCAAGTCTTGCCCGCCCGTCGACTCCAGAACACCCGCGTTGTTGGTGACAGCATCGCCCGCCGTCCCCGCCGTCACTGGAATGGTCACGGTCGACGAGCCCGTGGCACCCGTGCCACCCGCGTCCGAGGTGAACGTGTGAGTGTGGCTCGCCGCTCCCGCCGACCCGAAGATGAGAATCTTCCCATCGTCCGCGAGGGCCAGGTAGAACGACGTGGACCCGTTGTGCCCCACCGCCAGGCGCATCGGAAACGACTCGGTGGTGATGAACCCATCGGTCACGGTCGCGATGTCGTAGTCGTCCCCGTTGGACGTGTAAGTGCCGGTGGCCTCCAACGCGCCGTAGACGACTCGCTGGTTCCCGAAGACCGTCTTCAGGAGTGAACCTGCTTGATAGGACCATGTTGCTGCCATGTCAGCCTCCGGTCGTCGGATCTGCCCCGACGAGCAAGTAACGCACCTTCACGGTGGAGAGATCCGTCGCGCCCGCCACTTCAGCCCCTCCGCTGAAGACGAGCCACTTCTGATTGGCCAAGTCGTACTGAAACGAGTACGCCCCGAGCTGTTCCGGGAGAAACAGGAACGCTTCCTTCACGTACCCGTTGGAGAGCGAGATGGGCGCCGCTGCATACCCTCCCGAAGGGTAGGATGCGTCGAACGTCGCCTTGCCGAGCGCCAAGCGCCACGGCGGAGCCGTTCCGGTCCTGACGTCGGCGATGGTGAGCGCCATGGCTCACGCGCTGCGCTCGACGATCGGCTTGGGCCCGAGGGCTCGCTCCTTGGCCTCGCGCCTCATGGCCGCGCGCGTTTCCCCTGCGCGCTTCCAGTCGGCCGTGGACGAGACGAGACCACACGAGACACACCGGTTTCCCTGGGGGGTTTCCTGATACCCGAGCTGGCGGCAGTAGGGACACATGTCAGCACTTTCCTTTCATGCGCCGAGCCATCTCCGTGAAGTCCGTCTCCCCCTTCTCGTTCTTCATGGGGTTCTTGGACGGCTTCTTGCCCTCGCGCGCGGCGCGAAGGGCGATGGCGACGATCTGCTTGTTCCCACGCGGCTTGGACCGGCCCTTGTTGGCCTCGTGCAGCTCGTGAATGTTGGCCGAAACGGCCTTCTTTCCACCGTGCATCAACGGCATCTCATGCCTCCATCCCTGGCGCAAACGCCTGCGCGAAAGCCTCGGACGACTGCGCCGTGGCCTTCTTTCTCGCCATGATGCGCTGCGCCTCGCTCATGAGTTCCTCGAACGTGGCGGGCTCGGCCTCGGGCACGCCGTAAGGCGGCACGGCCGAATGCGTCTCCGGAAAGGTCGTAGGCGCCCCATGCTGCATGGCTTGCAGCACGCCCCCCAAGGCATCCCGGAGGGCTTGATTCTCCCCCACGAGCTTCTCACGATCGGCCGAGAGCGTCTCGATGAGCTTCCGTTGCTGCTCGGCAAGGTCTCGCCAGGATTTTGACCCAAGCATGCCCCGAGAGTAGGGCAACTTCTTGACGTGTGTCAAGAAACAACCCCATCCCGCTGCTAGTCGGGATGGGGTTGCACCGGGAGTCCGTCCCGGTGAAGCGGAGCCGGAGGGAACCGACAGGGGGAGGATACGACAGCTCCCTGGAAGGCGTCAAAGCCCCCCGTTGAGCTGCCGAAGGAGGGCATCCACCCCTTCGAGCCCCGAGCGATGCGCGTCGCTGAAGTCCTTCATGGTCGGCATGGGGGGTGGCCAGGGCATCTTCTCTGGCGCCGGGGAAGGTGCGTGGCCGTCTAGCCGAAGAGAGAGGAACCCGGCTCCGTAGAGGCCGCAGTCGCAGAGGTGATCGTCTTTCTTGACGACGCTCCCAGGCTTTCGCTCATCGCTATCCGGACGCTCACTCTCGGGCTTCCGAACGAACCGGGCGGCTTCGTAGAGGAACGGGGCGCAGGGCTCTTCCACGAAGAAGAGCTTTTGGTCGGCGCAGAGACCGTTGAACTCCGAGATCAACCACGCCTTCTTCCCAGGGCCGGAGAGAGAAGGAATGACGGGGGCGCCTCGAAGTTGGTACTCGATCAAGGGCGCCGACTTGTCCACGATCCAGGTAGTACTAGGCGCCGTTGATCGAAACCCGAGATGATCCTTTGCCGCATTGACCTGGGCCTGAATCTCCAACCCTGCTTCTTTCCACGTCCAATACCCAACAGCAAAGCGTTTCCACGGATCTTCCGCATAGATCATCGTGGCCTTCCACCCCGCATCCGCATAATCCATGCAGACGATGCGAGGCCACTGCATCGGGGGCAGTGCCCACTCTTTCCCCGTCACCGGGTCCGTCATGTGCGTGAATCCGAATCTCCGACAGGCTTCTTCTACGGAGATGATGTTCCTCTGCCGCTTGAGCTGATAGAGAACGAGCCCAGACCGATGAGTAAATAGCCCTTTCCCCTGCTCCAGCGCATCGGCGTCCGAGGGGTTGATGACCAGCCGTCGATTCAGCTCGTCCTTCTCTTCCTTCGGATAGTGCCGGTCCGGGCACTCGTCCGCAGACGAGATCTGTGTCCAGTAGTCCCCCTGGTGCGCTTCTCCGGACTTCTCGTACCCAATCTGCTCTGGACCACCTGCTGGAACGAAGAAGTCGTCATGCGCCCAGTTGAATCCATCGGGCGTCGCCGGGAGGATTGCGTTCCCTCGGTACGTCACGAGTCGGAAGCGAAGCATCTTGCGCCAGGCCACCCCCGCCATCTTCGGCGCTTCCGCCATGAGCAAGTCGTGGACCTTCTCGCCGAGAAGGCTCTCTAGGTTCTCCGCCGTCCGAACTTTGAGCCAGGAGTGGAACGGGGCTCCGAGATGCAGCTCATACGCCCCTCTTCCTGGGTTGTAGACCGTCCCTGTGGCGAAGTTGAGCTTGTGCCCTAGTGAAGGGAGCTTTTCCTGGAAGATCTTCCAAATGTACTCGAACTCTTTTGATCCGAGGTCGTAGTTCGGAGCAACGATCCAGATGCGCCGGTAAGGGATCGTCAACCGGTACGCAAGCTCCATCGCCCCTGCGATCGACTTTCCCGTACGCGCCGCAGCGAACCAGGAGACGAACCGATACTGATTGCAGGCGTCGTGGAACGCCTGCTGCCGGGGGTAGTCGGACGAGTCGTAGCCGATGAGCCGGAAGAAATTGGCCTTGTGTTCGGCGTTGGGGAGGCACCCCCGAGGGTCCGGAGGGGGCTCTTCCAACCGGGGGACGACGATCTTCTTGGCCATTATGGGGGTAACTCTTCTGGAGAAAGGTTCTTTGGGATGAGTTTGGCCACTCCTATCTGAATGGCCTCGAAAGCGTCTCTTCGACTGATCCGTACCCGCTTACAACTACACTCTTTCAGGTCATACCCAGGAACTTCTCGAAGTACGTGGGTTCCCCCTTGGCAACTTTCTATGGAGTCTTCCCTCGTTCTCATGGGGCCTCCTTGACGAGTTCTTCGCTGAACTCCGCCTCGATCGCGGGTTCCGGGAGAGAGAGCGGTGCGGGAATGGGCCGCTTTCCCGTGATCAGCTCGACGAGCTTCACCGCCGCTTCGAGTCCTCGATCGGTGGCCGAGTTCTCTTCCAAGCGCCCAGCCAGCTTGTGAAGGGTCTCCGCCGTCTTCGCCACGGCGCCGAGAGTCTTGGGGTCGTCCGAGTCCAGAATGCGACGATGCGCCTTCGCGATCCGCGCCGAGGAGATCCCGACGTTCGCCAACGTCTTCTGGAAGTCGGCGAACTTCTCGGGCCACTTCTGCTCGGCTAGCGCCAAGGCACGCTCGGCCTCTTCCGCCTTGAGCGGGGGGTCGAACATGTCGGCGGCATCCAACACCTCCCCCGTGGTTTCCCAAGCGTCGAGCACGATCCGGAGATCGTCTTCCGTGAATCCCCGGAGACGATCCTTCCTGGCCCGAAGGAAGACAGGGTCGATGAGTGCCATGGCCCTCCGAGTCTATGAATCCTTGCACGCTAGCGCAAGAACCGGGGAGTTCTCGGAAGGGCCTTCGATCTGATGTGCAGCGCGCTGGGCGCAGGGGGCGATGACCGGAGGAAGGGTGGCGGCGAGTCGGCCGCCGGCCTAAAAAAATTTCTTGACTTGCAGGGTGGGGGTATGATGTCATTACAGTCGCAGTAGTCCTTCCTTCCTTTTCTACAACATTCCTTCTCTTTTTTGGTTTTGTAGTAATAGATAGATAATTACCTCGGACGCCTGTGGCGAATAATCAGGGTTTTACAAGCGACCGTTTTAACCGTTTGGTTAACGAGTTTGGTCGCGAATTTTTGCCGTTTTGGTGGGGTATGGTATCCCACCTACCCCTATTTGCATGCTTGTGCAAGTTTGCATGGATAGTGAACACCTGTTCCTAGTACGAGAATTCGCGGCAAGAATGGGTCCCCGCGCTTCGCGCGTTGCTCATCGCATTTTCGATGGAAAGCGCACGGCACTACCTATCGCCACGCTTCGCGTGACGATCTTCCCGCGCCGCGCTTCGCGCGTCGCTGCCCGGCGCAAGGCGCCGTGCGTCCTGGCGCCTGCGTCGTGTTCGTGCCTGGATTTCAGGTGGTTTGCGCATGCGATGAGTGCTCGGCGCATGACGCATGGGACTCAATCCAAACGATCGTTTGGTTACGGTTGCACGGCGCACTGCGCGTTGCGCTCACCTGAAAAGTAGATCGTGTCAAGATAGGGAAACGCGTGGCGCAGTGCGTCAAGACTTAGCGGATGCTGAGCGGGGAGGGTATGTCACCAGGGCTCCCAAACGCGCAAAAAGGGTCAATGCGTTTTTCAGAAACCATTTTTGGCCGAAACGCATTTCGCACTTCGCTAAGATTGTCACGAATTGGTATGACCACTTTTTACTTAGGCATCCAGCGCCCATTTATTTCCACCCCATTTCCCTCGCGCCAAGCGCCTCGCCCCATCGCGCCTAGCCCCAAGCCCCTAACCGGATGCCCCATCGCGCCCAGCCCCAAGCCCCATCGCGGCTTGCGCGCGCCCGCACCCCTTCCACTCCCCGGTGATCGCTCGCGCGCGCAGTGCGCTCGCGCGCCGCGCGCGATACCACCACGCGCGACGCGCGAGCGCATCCACTCTCCGGTGACAAAGCACGCCGCGTCAGTAACCAAACGCGTCACTCTGCCCAAGGCATCTTCCGTGCCAAGCGCGAAATCATTGGTTTTATCGTACTATAATAGCACTAGAAAACTGGCATCGTGCGTGCAATGCAATCGGGTACCTCGCACCACCATGGAGCCCGCCATGCTGACCGTCACCGACATCACGACCGGCATAACCTACGGCCCAGTGCCACCGACCGTCACCGACCGCGACGACATCCGCGAAGCGTATGAACTCGGCGCCCTGATCCTGCACGCCCAGCGGCGTGAAGACGCTTCGCCCATCGACGGTAGCGACCACCCCATCACCTGCCGTCGTCGTTGCTGCCGTTGACGCGTCTAGTCGAGGCTCCCGAGCGGAGCCTCGACTAGACGCGCCATCTCGGCGCATGAGGAGCTACGCCATGGACCCCAGATTACGTCGTACGATGAAGGCACTCGACAAGCTCGGATACACGTGGTGGATGCACACCCAGAACATGCCGGGATCGAGGATGACCGATTACTTCCCGGTGGTACGCACGCCGACCGGGCGACTCGTCACCAGCGGATCGGTAGCCCCGCGCGACGCAGCCGAAGAACTGGCAATCCTCGTCGGGCTTGCACACACAGTCGCCACGCAGCCAAAGCGCATCGAACCATCCCCCTATCCATGGGCGAACGGCATCGTCCCGTTGGGGTTCTGACAATGCTCACCACCGGCCGAAACCCGTTCGTTCGCGAGAGCATCTCCGCCGAGCTTGTCCGCACCCTGCACGTCGAAACCTGTGCGTGGTGCGGACAACCCGGCCGCCGACACGGCCGCTCGCTCGCGACCTACCTCCGGCGCTACCGCGTCACCCCGGACGCCGGGCGATCCGGCTACGTGGCCGGCGCTCGCCTTTTCTGCTCGATCGGCTGCGCGCGCAGCTATCAGGGGGAATGACCATGGAACGCGACACGCTACGCCGAGTCATCCTCCGGCCCTACCGCCCAGGGCTTCCCCACTTCTCGCTCCATATGTGGGCAACCACGCGCCGGGATCACCGGGGGCAAACCGTGATTGGGTACGAACTGCGCCAGCACACTCCTGGTACCAAACCCGTCACGATCTTCCAAGGCGAGGACTTCTCGGGGTCGCCGATGCACGCGGACGACTCTGACGCGACCGTGGCCGCTCTTCTCGGGTTTCTCACGCTTCGGCCCGGTGATACTGATTCGGAGTACTTCGAGAGCTACACGCCCGCCCAGCTTGAATTCTGTGAGCAACACGCCGAAGCGCTTTCACTCGAAGCACTCACTCGATTCGGGGAGGACTGATCCGTGACCCGCCACGACAACGAATCCAACCCTCGGTGGATCGCGGCCCAACGCGCCAAAGGCGCCGCATGGGTCAATAGCCTCTCGCGCTCCGATGTATTCGAGCTGGGGGACGCATTCGTCCTCGGTTCGTTTGACTGGCGCGATTGGCTCACCAGCAAGCCAAGCGCGGCATTCCTGCGTGGCGCCGAATACGCCTGGCAACTTCGCGAGGAAACCAACTAACCGGCGCCCCGTGCGCCATGGAGCTACGTCATGACCCTCGAAGATCACCTCACCGCCCTGAACGCGTGCCCTGACGCGCGCGACTGGGCACGCGACTACCCCACTCTCCGGGCCGCCTGGGACGCATGCGAGCGCGCCGACTGGCTGTTCTGGTACGCGGCCAAACGGCAAGTCGATTGCAAGCTCCTGGTTCGTGCGGCGTGCGCCTGCGCGCGTACAGCTCTCCCTCATGTCTCTCCCGGCGAGGACCGCCCACTCCGGGCGATCGAACTCGCTGAGCGCTGGGCAAGTGGCGACCCAGTCGTGACCCTGAAGGAGCTACGTACCGCCGCCGACTCCGCCGACGCCGCCGACGCCGCCTACG
>ERZ724522.1978-NODE-1978-length-10092-cov-7.800538_pt1 | contig 10092 bp, 10 predicted proteins | sample MGYA00376055_ERZ724522 | MGnify/ENA primary metagenome ERZ724522 (study PRJEB28724, sample SAMN07190884) | wastewater metagenome | isolation source: effluent of sewage treatment plant in Hong Hong | place: Hong Kong | collected 2016-03-17 ... | reverse complement strand
AGCTAAAAAACAGATTAAGAGCCCCTTTTTCGGCGATTGATTCCAAAGCTCCTTACCTTCCAGAAAGCAGAAGATACGAAGCTAGAAGAGCCGTTCATTGTGTTTTATATGAGCTAGAAGAAATATGAAACCAAAACTTAAAAAAGAACTATTAAGACAAAGACTTTTTGAAATCATTATAGATGCTCGGTTTGATGAACTATTTAAGCAAAATAAAAAAATACTATTAATGAGGAAAGAAAAGAAATGAAAAGAAGTTTAGAGATTACGATAATATTTTTATATCCATTAATGCTTTTTTTTATAGTGCTTTATTTAGTTTTAAATATAGCTAAAGCAGATCCGAACATAGCAAGTTTTGAAACAAACATGAGAACTTACGGGCAAACGCTATGCGGAAAATTAGCAACTTACTCAGGCGATGATCAGTGGGGTCAGCCTAACGGGTTAAATGATACTTATTACGACGGGCAAAGAGTCTTTTATAATTTAAGGGATTATACGAACGATTTAACTTGGTTGCCTTGTGCTGAACGTGCTGAGGCAATCTATAGAGATAGATATGTAAACGGGACAGGAAGCGGAAAATGTAACGGTGGATTTTGTGCAGGCTATTGGATTTTCACTAGAGGGCTTTTAGAGAGTTTTCGAAGAACTGGTGATACAGTTTCAAAACAAGCGGTTGTTAATTTAAGTAAAAACGCATCATTTTGTAGAGACACAACAGCGGAAGATCCAACAGATCCGCAATATATGAGAGAAATTGCTTATTGCGTTAATGCTTTTTTAGATGCCGAGAAAGTAGGAGAGCCAAGACGGGTAAGGTTATCAACTTATGTTAATGCCTTACATTCTCAGCTAAATCAGATTTTTGTTACAAATTCTTATACAGGATTAGTCCAGCCTTTTTGGGTTGCCTTAGCAAGTGAGGCTCTTATTCATTATGCCGAAGATGTTGGAGATCCGAGAGTTACGCCTTTACTTGATAAGGTAGGAAAAGAACTTTATTTAAGATTTTGGCTTGTAACGGATCAAAGTTTCAAAATGAATACTAATGATCCATCAGGAACTAAAGATCTAAATCTTCTGATTGCTCCTCTTTATGCCTATGTTTTTGACCAGACTTTGCAGACATGGTTTAGAGATAAATTCGATGAAATTTTTAATAGTGGTGTGGCTTACGGCTACTTTGCCTCAGGCAAACAATTTAATCAAAACTATAGATGGTCAATAGATGGTTTGCGTTGGAGGGCAAGAGCATTGCCAACGCCTACGCCAGTACCAACAGCTACAAGCACAGCAATTCCAACGCCTAAGCCTACGATAGCACCAACAATAGCGCCGACTATCCATCCATGCGAAAAGGCTCCAGCAAGCACAAGTCCATTTTCAGGCGCATCTTGTACTAATTACTTTTTAAAACAGATAAGGGATAAATAATATGTGGTTTGGAAATAAGAGAATATTGGAAACATTAAAAAGAGTTACCGAAGAATTTAATCTTATCCATGAAAGGCTTGATAAGATAAGAGAAAGAGATGTTCTTTTAGCTCAACACTTAGCAATCGTGACTCAGCAATTATCAGAAAAACAAGATAAGAAAGTTAAATCTAAAGCTAAAAAAAAGAGGGGGTAAGTGTTTGAGGAAGAGGAGCCTTTGAAATTCATCAATCTCACCTATAATTATTATGAGCCTACCGTAAGGATCGAAAAAGAGTATTCAGGCATTTACAGCCTATTTTATGCAGTCCTAGAAAGAGCAATTCAAGATTATATAGGGGTAACAGATCCTCACGATAATCAGACAACGGATTATATTAAACTATCGGCAAGAAATTGGCTTGAATCCAATGAGATGGATGCTAAGGATCATTTTACCTTCTTTTTTGTATGTGAGGCTCTTGACTTAGATCCTCTTTATATCAGGGCCATAGTTTTTGGTTCTAAAGATAAAGAAATTAGGAATCCAAAGTCAGGGGGAAAACTAAAGTCTAGGACATCAAGAAATCACAAAATTCTTAATGAGATATTGGAGCTGTATTGAGCGAGCACGAGCACCAAGCAGCACTTTTTAAATGGGCAGAAGCTATGCAGGAGCAATATCCTGAACTTATGCTTCTTTTTGCTGTCCCAAATGGGGGTTTTAGGCATATAGCAACGGCAAGAAAGCTAAAGAAAGAGGGGGTCAAAGCAGGGGTTCCAGATGTATGGCTTCCAGTGCCTAGAAAAGACTATTCAGGGCTTATTATAGAATTTAAGTTTGGAAAGAATAAACCAACCTCATTACAAAATTGGTGGATCGAAAAGCTAAAGGTCAACAAATATATGGTGGCCGTTGTTTGGGACTGGATAGATGCAAAAGATTATATAATTAGATATTTAAAGCTCTAAAATAATTGGCAACTAATACCTCGAAAATAAATAATAATAATATGAATAAAAGAAAGGTGGGAAGGCCGAGCAAATATTCTTTGCAATTGGTCGCACCGTTACTACAACGATTAGCACTCGGCGAATCCCTAACATCAATCTGTAAAGATCCTAGTTTGCCAGCAAGAGAAACGATCTACGCTTGGGTAATGCCTTGGAGCGAGTATTATATCAAGGAATTTTCTGACAAATACGCAAGGGCGAGAGAGATCCAAATGGAAAGCTGGCAAGATCAGATAGTCGATATTTCTGATGATGGATTGGCTGATTTTATATCCAACGAAGAAGGGAAAACCGTAGTAGATTACGAGCATATCCAACGCTCACGCCTTAGAGTTGACACCAGAAAATGGTTAATGAGTAAGATAATTCCAAGAAAATACGGTGATAAATTACAGCAAGAAATCACAGGAAAAGAAGGGGCAGATCTAATACCTTCAATTACTATTAGCGTTAAAAAACCTAATGAGCCTAAAACTTGATTTTGAGCTACACGAAAGGCAATGGGATGCACTAAACAGTAAGGCTACAGAGCTTTTATACGGTGGTGCCGCCTCAGGTGGAAAGTCTCATATAGCAAGAGTAATGGCTATTTTATGGTGCTTAGAAATTGCAGGCATTCAAATATACTTTTTTAGACGTCTTTATGATGACTTAAAAAAGAACCATATCGAAGGACCTACTGGTTTTATTGCTATGTTAGCTCCTTGGATTAATACCAAGCATCCAAAAAGTCCATTAACAGGGGGTAGGCTTGCTGAAGTTGTAGATGGTGAGATTAGATTTTGGAATGGCTCAAAGATATTTTTATGTCATTTACAGCACCAAAAAGACTTAACTAAATACTATGGTCCTGAATTTCACGTTCTTTTCTTAGAGGAGGCAACTCAATTTTCTGAGTTTATGATTCGGTTTTTACGCTCAAGATTAAGAATCCCTGCCGTTTTAAGAGATAAGATACCTAAAAAATACCTAAAACCAAAAGAAGAATGGAAAGATCCAAGCGTTCCTGATTATTATTTTCCTAGAGTTATATATACCAGTAACCCAGGGGGAGTCGGGCATTCTTACATTAAGAAATCCTTTTTAACTGGCGTAAAGCCTTACGAATTACATAAAGCTCCTGATGATGATGGAGGCCATATACGGCAATATATTCCAGCTAAAGTTGACGATAATCCCTCGGTTAATAGAGAGGAGGTTAAGGCAAACTTAGCTGGATTACCTCCTGCGCTAGTCAAAGCTCTATTGGATGGCAACTGGTCAGCTGTTATAGGGGCCTATTTTCCTGAGGTAGATCCAAAAGTTCATTTAATTCAGCCTTTTTTAATTCCTCAACATTGGATGCGCTTTATGGCAATGGATTGGGGGGCATGTGGTGAGGGCGATCCGTTCTCGATTGGTTGGTATGCGGTAAGCGATGGTTCTATTCCTCTTTATCCTAGAAATTCTCTAATCTGCTATCGGTCATGGTACGGCAAAGGACTACCAAAGGTTACAGCACAACTCGTATCTCAAGGCATTAAAGATAGAGAAGTCCATGACGGGCAAATCCTCTACAGAGTAGCAGGGGGCGACATCCTAGAGAAAAGAGGGCATGGAGAATCCATCTTTGAAATCTTCAACAACTACGGCATCCAATTTCAACGGGCTGACATGAGAAGGGTGTCAGGATGGCAACAAATTAGAGAGAGATTAGTTGGCAACTCCGGAGTGCCTTCGATATATTGGTTTTATCAGTGCGAGGATCATTTAGAGACATTAATGAACTTACAGCACGATATAAACAATCCTAACGATTGCGCGAGTGGGGAGGATCACTTTGCGGATCAAGTTAGATATGCATGCATGAGCAGACCATGGGTACTAGATCAACCCAGAAAGGACTTGCCATTACACGAGAAATTTAAAGAACCGTCTCTTAACGAGCTATGGGAAAGAAGAGATGAGAGCCTAAGGGGTCGAAGGTAATAAATGGTTGAGTCTACAGGTCAGGAAGAAAATCTTAATAAATATCAAGGCGATGAAGGCGTGGTTTTACGCTGGATTAAAGAAATTGATTTAGTTGAGAAATCAAAAGGACAAGAATCCTTTGAGAGATTGGGCGATAAGATTGTAGATCACTATAGAAACGCCGATTGTTTACAAGCTCTTACAGATCCAAAGCCTTCTAAAGTAATGTTCAATATCCTTTGGTCAAATGTTCAAATTCAAAAGCCTGCTTGCTATTCCAGAATGCCAAAGATTGTAGTTGAAAGGCGTTTTAAAGATAAGGATCCTATTGGAAGATTAGCTTCAAGAATAGCAGAAAGAGCGACTAGTTATATGTTATCTAGTCAGCAAGATAGCTTTAATTATGCGGTAAGAAGTGCGGTAGAAGATAGGCTTTTACCAGGGAGAGGGAATTCTTGGATAAAATACACTTCTGAGTTTGAAAATGCCAAAGATGAGCAAGGAAACGATTTACTAGATGAAGATAATCAGCCTATACAAGTACCAAAGCCAAACACCGAGAAAGTTTTAGTTGAGTATATTTTTTGGAAGGATTACTTAGAATCTGCCAATAGAAATCCTTATGACATAAGATGGAAGGCCAGAAAAGTTTATTTAACTCGCCATAAACTAAGAGAGTTATGCCCTGATTGTGCTGATGAAGTGCCTCTTGATTATGATCCTAATGGTAAAAAGAGAAAGAAAGACTCAGATGGTGAGGCAGAGTTTTTAAAGCAAGCAATCGTTTATGAAATATGGGATTCGGAAAGTAAAAAAGTTTATTGGATATGTAAAGGATATAAGTCAAGACCTCTAAAGGTAGTAGATAATCCATATAAGTTAGAGCAGTTTTATCCTTGCCCTGTTCCATTACTTGCAACTACTACAACAGATTCAAGTTATCCAACGCCTGATTTTAAAATTTACGAGAAGTTAGCTGATGAGCTTGATTATGTAACAAAGCGTATTTCTGCAATAGTAGAATGTATTCGTTTTGTAGGAGCTACAAGTGAGCAATTCAATGCTGATGTTAAAAACATGCTCAAACTTTCCGATGGTCAACTATGGCCTATTAAGCAATGGCCAGCTTTTGTAGAGAAAGGGGGCTATAAGGGCGTTATTGACTGGATGCCTTTTGATAATGCCATTGCCGCACTAGGGCCTTTAATTCAGTATCAGCAGTCTTTAATCTCTCAAATCTTTGAGATTACAGGGATTCCAGATATAGCAAGAGGGGCAACGGATCCAAACGAAACACTTGGAGCGCAGAACCAAAAGCTAAGATGGCTAGGGATAAAACAAGAAGAGAAATCAAGAGACGTTCAAAGGTTTTGTAGGCAACTTGCCGTTATTATCGCAGAGATTCTATTTGAGGAAGGATTATTTTCAGACCAAACATTATGGCTAATGTGTGGGGCTGACCAGTTTACACCTGAGGAGCAACAGCAATTTCCTGAGGCATTAGCCTTACTAAGAAATGATAGATTAAGAACTTTTAAAGTTGATATTGAAACAGATTCAACTATTGCAATTGATGAAGCAGAAGAGAAACAAGCTAGAATGGAATATCTTTCTTCGGTTTCTCAACTAATGCAACAAATACAAAGCATCTCTCAATTTAGACCTGAGCTAATGGAGCCAGTTGTAGAATCTGCGCTCTTTGCGGTAAGAACCTTTAGAACAGGCAGACAACTCGAGGGAGCTTGGGAAAAGGCACTTCAAACAATTCAAGATAATGACAAGGCCGCACAAGAACAAGCCGCACAACAGCCGCCTCCTCCTGATTATGAGAGCCAAAAACTACAACTAGAGGCTCAAGCCTTACAGATGAGGGGAGATTTTGAAGCTCAAAAGATTCAGCTAGAAGGTCAAAAACTCCAGATGGATTTTGAGATTCAAAGTCAGAAAGTCCAGATTGAAGGGATGAAAGTACAAACCGATGCTCAAGTTAAGGCAACAGAGCAGGAACTTGATAGATTTAAAACTCAGTTTACTCAGTTTGTAGAAACTCAAAGACTAGAGCTTGATAAATATGCAACCGTTCTCTCAGAGCGTGAGAAGATAATGGAAGAGGCAAGATTATCAGCTGACTTAAGAATGCAAGAGCACGAAAAGATAATGAAGAGTGAAGGAGGAGGAGCTAAATCAAGCCCCGTAAACATTAATCTTTCTGAAGGAATGCCCGTTAGTGTAGTTCATAATGTTCATAATCCTGCCCCTAAGAAAGCTAAGAAAAAACGTATCAAAATGATGAGAGATTTCGATGGAAGTTTAATAGGAGAATCCGAAGAGATAGATGAGGAGGCAACTGAAAACGAGTCAAAGGCTTTTGAACTTATAGAGAATGAGGGCTTAAGCTAATGGGTCAAAAGATAAATAACTTTAACACACAGCTAGATGCCACAACGCCTGATTTCACTGCGGCTAGTTCAGTTGATGCCTCAAGTGAGGTAAATCAGCATGTAAGAATTGATTTTGGGACAAACGGCGCAACCAGTAGAGTTACAGATTCAAATCCTTTTCCTGTGTATACTCAAGGGACAGTTGATACAAGAGAGACAAGGCCAGCGAGTGCTAATGTTAGTAATGTAACCTCTTCAGCCTCGAGTACTACGGCGTGTGCAACGAATGTAAATAGACGAGGGGCTTGCTTTTATAATGATGTTGACAAGGCTTGCTACTTAAAGTTCGGAGCGACTGCCTCAACTACAGATTTTACAGTTAAGATATTTCCAAACGGATTTTTTACAATGCCCTTTCCAGTCTATACAGGGCAAATTGACGTTATATGGGACTCAAGTCCAACAGGTGATTTAAGAGTTACGGAGTTTTAAGTAAATGACTAACGGAGAAGTCTTTTATCCTCGAGTAACGCACCAAATAAGCGGTAATACTGCTGGAGCAACTGCCAATATTTCAAGTGGTTCTTATGTTCTAGCGGCTGGTAATAACGTCACACTCTCACAAAACGGTAATTCAGTAACAATAGTTGGAGGTGCTAGTGGTGGGGGAGATGGAGGAAACTTTATTGCGGCAGGGACACAAACAGCAGGTAGTACAGCAAGCGTAGTCTTTTCTAATTCTAACGGTATAAGTTTTGGGATGAGTAATAGTAGTGTAGTAACAGCAAGCTACTCAGTGCCTTCTACGGCTGGACTTATTTCTAATATAAATTTAAGTGCAGGTACAACTTCAAATAATCTTTCTGCTTTAACTTTTGCCGATTCTAACGGCATAACTTTTGGATTAAACGCCTCAACTATTACAGCGAGCCACAATGGATTAACCTCTCAATCCAATCAGGCACTATCAGCGGCTAACGGATCATTCACTTTTCAAACTGCAACTTTTGCCGATAGTAACGGGGTAAGTTTTTCAACAGGTACACAAGGAATCTACGCAACGGTTAAAACTGATTATTTAACTTCTCAAAGTAACCAAGCATTCTCAGCAAGTGGAGGAAGCTCGACTTTCCAAACTCTCAACTTTGCCAATAGCAACGGATTAACTTTTAGTAATAGTGCTGGATCTGTAATAGCCTCATACTCAGTACCTTCAACAGCTGGATTACTTTCTAACGTTAATCTTTCAGCAGGGACGACTAGTAATAACTTATCAGCCTTTACTCTTTCAAACTCAAACTCTATAAGTTTCGGCCTTAATGGTTCTGTTATCACAGCAAGCTATGGGGGTTTAAGTTCTCAAAGTAATCAAGCTCTAAGTGGATCAAATGGAAGTTTTACTTTTCAGACTGCTACTTTCGGGAATCTAAACGGATTATCTTTTTACTCTTCAAATGGATCTATGGTTGGTTCTTATACAGTTCCAACCGTTCCAGCCCTAGGGAGTATAAGTGCAGGAACTACTTCAGCTACTTTAGGGCAAGTAATATTCTCAAACTCAAATTCTGTAAGTTTTGGTATGAACGCTGGAACAGTAACGGCAACAGTATCATATCCAGCACAAACAAATCAGACGTTAGGACTTTACGGGGTAAGTAATACAACTTTAAGCTCATCAGGTACAGTTGATGCAAGAACTCTTTCTTTTCAAGGTGCTGGTGCCGTATCAGTTGGAGTAAGTAATGGTTCAGTTGTTATAAGTGGAGGGACTGCGGCCGCTTCTCCTGTAAATTTCTCAGCAGGGACAACTTCAAATAATCTTGGAAGCGTGGTTTTCAGTAATTCAAATGGTGTAAGTTTTGGCCTAAACGGATCTACTATTACGGCAAGTGCCGCAGGGGGAGGGGGTGCCGCAATAAGTGGAGGGACTCAGAGCGTTTCCAGTGGAACAGTCATTTTTTCTAATTCTAACGGAGTAAGTTTTGGTTTAAGTGGTAGCCAAACAATGACAGTTAGTGTGTCAGGGCTTCAAATTTACTCTTCTTATGATGCGTACGGACAATCTCCTTTAGTGGCAGGACAACAAGGGCAGTCTACTCTACATATACAACCTTACATTATGCCCTCTGTTCAATTTGACAGAGTTGTTCTTCCTATAGTGATGAGTAACGCAACGAACTCCTCAGGTTCCCATTCTTTAACTTTTAGAGTTGGAATATATACTCAAAACGGATCTACTCTTTCCCTAGCTTCAAGCACTTCTTCAACGGTTGCTATTACACAAAGCGGAACTCAAGGGGTATACTCTACCTATGGAGGAATAAGGCAGTTTACAATCGGCTGGACAAACACTTTACAGGCCGGCCATTATTGGCTTGGAGTTTTATCCGCAACCACAAGCGGAGGGGCAAACGCTTCATTCTCTCAAATGCTGGTTTCTCAGCTTAACTCAAATTTTAGCGGAATATTCGGGGCGGCGAGTAACACAAGTAATCAACTTACGCAAGGTTTAGGAATTTATTCCGCTCAAACTTCGGATTTGCCAAGCTCTATCCCGTATAGCGCAATTAGAGGGACGGCAAGTTTAAATCTAAGACAGCCAGCAATATTTTTTGTTTCACAAACAGCATAATATGAAATCACAAATCGTAATGGAAAATTGGGAAGGAAAGCATAATCAATCTGATTATCAATCACGCCTAGCAACTGAAGGTTTATATAAAGATAGATCCACAATTTGCATTGTGCCAACTAGAGGAGTTATTCCTGCAAAAGTTGTGCAGAATTGGCTAGGGTTTATGACTCCGATGAATCAGAAATTTATGCGGATGTTTATGATAGGCTTAGAGGTTGGTGAAGCCTATGAACAAGCTATTACTGCAATATTAGAGAATCCAGAGTTAAAAAACTGGAAATATATATTAACAGTCGAGGAAGATAATCTTTTACCTCCTGATGGATTACTAAAACTCTATAATGCAATTGATGAAGGTTATGACGCCGTAGGGGGTTTATACTGGACTAAAGGAGAGGCAGGGCAACCAATGTGTTACGGAGATCCTAATGTATTTCCTCTTAATTTTATTCCACAAATTCCAAAGCCTGAAAGCATTACAAGATGTAATGGTTTAGGCATGGGTTTTACTCTTTTTAAGATGGATATTTTTAAAGAGGGTAAGATTGAAAGGCCATTTTTTAAAACTCTTCAAACTTATGATCCTGCAACTGGTGGAGCTTCTTATACTCAAGATTTATATTTTTTTGAGAAGGCAAGTAAAGCAGGGTATAAGTTCGGATGTGACTCGAGAGTGAGAGTTGGACATTATGA
>ERZ724522.1977-NODE-1977-length-10095-cov-4.676096_pt1 | contig 10095 bp, 21 predicted proteins | sample MGYA00376055_ERZ724522 | MGnify/ENA primary metagenome ERZ724522 (study PRJEB28724, sample SAMN07190884) | wastewater metagenome | isolation source: effluent of sewage treatment plant in Hong Hong | place: Hong Kong | collected 2016-03-17 ... | reverse complement strand
GCCCATCGGGCCGTGGTGCGCGTCGCGCGTCTCAACGAAGACCGGTTCGAAGCTCTGCACGTCGAACGGCGGCGGCCAGGTTCGCCAGTCGGTCATCGGGACCTCCATTGAGCCGCGCGTGCCCGCGCCCGGCGAATCCAGCGCAGCGCTGCGTGCAGCCAGCAGATCACGCGCCCGTCGCTGCAGATAACTATTGCTGTGGCTGAACGGGACGGCCGCTAAAATTGCCGACAGCACCAGCCTTGCCTCCGCGAGCTCGGCCGCCATCGCTTCGTAGGTCGGCACCGCATCGGCCACGGATTGCCCCGGCTGGATCACCGCGAAATTGCCGGCGTTGAGCTTCGCTTCAGCCAGCGCGGAGCGAAGAGCGGCTATGCAGTCGTTGCGCGTCCAATGCAGCCTCGTCGCGCCATGGAACTCCTTGTACGGAGCAAGCCCGCAGAACGCGCACACGACTGTCGCTTCCTCGTTCATCGGGGCGCCGCCTCTGCCTTCGCGCTCGCAGCCGCACGGAGCGTCTGCGCGAGCTGTCGCGCGCGCCCGCCGATGTCGTTGATGGAGGAGCGTTCGGACTGCCCCAGCGTGACGGACTCGAATGCCGAGATGAGTGCTGCCGAACGATCCTCCAGGCATCGCGTCGCCACGGTCTCGTAGTTGTCGCCGAACGACTCCATGAACCACTCGTCCGAGCCTCCCAGGAGGAACACCGGCACGCGCGCCTGGCTGTCGGCTCCCAATCCGCGCAGCCCGTACCTCCCGCTGCCCAGCAGGCACACGGCCACCGCGGCGACCTCCAGATCGCATGCGGTCATCGTGTACGGGTCCGACGGGTTGATGATCTCGAATTGCATCGTGCTCATGCCGCGTGCTCCTCTCGTACTTGCTGTTCCAGCTCCGCGCGCACGGCGTCCGGGTCGATGCCCACGGCGTGCGCCGCGTCCAGCAGCCGCCGCGGCACCTGGTCACCGCCCCAGTAGTTGACGTTGAGCTCCGAGATCACGCGCGCGTCCAGGAACAGTCGATTGATCTCCGCGTCGCTCAGCGCCGAGATGCGCTCGCGCAGGAACTGCTCGACGGCATCCGGCGAGTGCTGCGTCTCCTCGTCCATCTCCCATCCCCACAGCTGCAGCAGTCGGTCCCACCCGGCGTCGAGCAGCTGCTGCACGAGTTCGATGGCGGCCGCCTCGATGTCGCTGCGGACGGGCGGCGTCGTGATGCGCTCGCGCACGAGCTGGTGGAGGCGGGCCCGGAATTCCTTCTCGCGGTCGATGCGCGCGTTGCGCTGCGCCGGCGTTTCGGGCGGCTCGTCGTCGTCATCATCCTCGTCGGCGTCCGCGTCGCCTGACGCTGCTGCTCGCGCCGCGCCGCGCGCGTCGTGCAGCTCGGCACTCGCGCGGCGGAAGTCCTCCTCGCGCCACACCTTCAGCAGGTCCGGCAGCTCGGGATGGTTGATGTAGACCGGCTTCGCCCGGCTGGCCTCCAGCTGTGCCGCCAGCTCCTCGTTGAGCTGGTTAGCGCGCCGGTAGCCGTCCAGGTGCGCCCAGCTCGGGTTCTCGCCGTCGAACAGCGCCACCGCCGCTTCGCCGTCGATCACCTCGGCGCCAGACTTCCGCAGCTGCTTGATCTCGCGCGCCCGCGCGGCCTCGCGCTTCTCCGCGTAGCAGGCCGAGTCGGTGCACATGTCGTAGGCAACGTCGCCGAACAGGTCGGGCTGGTTGCCCGTGCGCTTCGGGCAGGCGTTGCAGCTTCCGGCGCTGGGCACCAGCTTCCGGTCGTCGAGATCCCAGGGCGCGTTCAGCAGCCGCAGCATGAACCGGCGCTCGATGATTTCCCGCGCGTCGCGGTACGGCATCGGGTCGTCCTCTTCGGTCAGCTCGCGCAGGGCCTCGAGCTGCACGTGTGGCGTCGGGATCCGCGCGATCAGCAGCGCCGTCGATGCGGTCAGCTTCCCGTCGTAGAACGCCGCGCGCGCCTCCGGGCACAGCGCCAGCAGCTTCATGCGCCCGTAGATGTACGCCTTCGACTTCGAGAACTTCGCGCAGAGGTCATCGACCGTGAACGCGTGTGACTGCAGCAGCGCCTCGTAGCCCTCGGCCTCCGCGAGCTCGTGCAGTCCCTCGCGCTGCAGGTTCTCCACGAGCTGCGCCTCGATGAGCTGCTCGTCGGTGAGGCCCACCACGTTCGCCGGCACGGCCTCGAGCTGGGCGATCTGCGCGGCGAGAAAGCGCCTCTCGCCGGCCACGATCTCGTACTGGTCCTCCGCGCGCGGGCGCACGACCAGCGGCTGCAGGATGCCCACGCTGGCGATGCTGGCCGCGAGCTCGCGCAGCGCGGCGTCGTCGAAGTGCGCGCGTCGCTCGATCTGCGCCCGGGTCACCGAGGGCGTGAGCTGCGCGATGGGGATGATCCGAAAGGATGCGGTCACTTCTTCAGCCTCCAGATACGAACCGAGCCGTCAGGCTGCGCGCGGCAGGTGAGACGCACGCCTTCGCGCTTGGCGAAGCTGCCGGCTGACTGGCGGGCTTTCTTCGCCAGTTCGCTCGGGACGACGAACGAGTCGCCGATCTCCAGGTCGAGGAACGGGAAGATGTCCGTGGCGCGCAGACGATGCGGCGGCAGCGGCACGCCCTTCTCGATGGCAAACGTCGGGAGCGGGCTGGGGGGGGGGGGCGACTTTTCAGGCTTAGGCATGTGCGTGTTTCCGTTGCGATGGTCGTGCGGTGGATCTCGAGTGCTCGCGGTGAGCGCTGCAGGCGCGAATCAGCGCGGCACCTCCGGGTCGCAGCTACGCATCAGGTCACGCGTGAGCAGCAGACGGTTCCAGTGGCGCCCGTGGCGCTGCTGGCTGGGAATGTTCTGGATCGCGACGCCCAGGGCGTCGTAGATGCGCTCGGCATCGTCGGCGGACACGTAGATGCCCACCGGGTCAGTGCCCAGCTGGATGGGTGCCGAGGCCTGCGTCGCGCAGTGCGGCAGCCGGCGCACCCACAGGTGCGTGAGAAACCCGGTGACGCGCGTCTCCAGGTGTGAGCGCCGGCGCTCGTGCCGCGCCACGCCCAGTGCACAGCAGGCCAGCGTCCAGGCGACAACGGTCAGCCCGATCATCTGCTCGAAGCTCATGCAGCGTCCCTCTCGGTGTTGTCGACCTTGTGCAGGGCGAACCCCGGCGGCCCGAACATCGGGAGCACCAGCGATCGCCAGAACCAGCCCTGGTCCACCTTCCGCAGGTCGACGCGGTGCGGGAAATCCACGAGCCATGTGCGGAACGCGGTCAGCGCGATCACGCGGTCCTCGTCGCGCCCGGGCTCACCGCCGCCGCGGCGCCGTGCGAGGCTCGGCAGCTCGTCCAGTTCCATCCAGGAGCGCACCGTGGTGACGTGCACGCCGCAGAGGCGTGCCAGCGTCCACGGCGTCATGTGGCTGAAGTCGTCCCGCTCGTCGATTCGTGCCTTGCGCGCGGCGGCGATCGACGCGGTGGTGCGCCGATACCCGGCATCGCGCAGGTGGCGCTGGATAGTCATCAGGGACCGCCAGTGGTGCTCGCGCAGCAGCTGCAGCTCAGGCCGCGTCCACGGCAGGTCCGGACGGCTGGTGGAGCGCACGCCCAGGTCGAGCGCGCGCCGCGAGATCAGGTTCGCTGGGTAGCCGAGCCGCTTCGCAAACTTCGCCACCGCGCCGCGCTTCGGCGTGCTCGTGTACAGCGTGCGGATCGCGTCATCGATCTCGCGGTTCCAGTGATAGATCTGCTTCATCGCACGTGCCCCCACACGCGCCCGGCGACGATGTTCGCAATCGTCTGCGGTTTCACTTCCATCGCCCGCGCGAGGGCGGCGTTCGAGAGCTTCCGCGCCTCCTGCAGCAGCCGACGCCGCTCGGCGACGGCCTGACGGATCAGCCGAACGTCGGCCTCCGTCAGCCTCGTCATGTAGTGCCGCTCGCCGCGCGCGGCCGCGCCTGGTCGTGGCGTCATGCGAGCCTCCAGACGCGCTGCAGGTTGCCGTGGCCCTGCTCGGCAGTGCTCTTGCGCCACTCGCCGGTCCAGCGGAATGGCGCGGACTTGTGCGCGAACACCGCGCCCCACGCGTTGAAGTGCCCGGGAGTGATGCCCTCGGCCACACATGCAGCGCGCAGCTCGTCCGCCGTGACGGTGCCCTTGCGCTTACAAATTGAGGTGGCCACCTCGCGCGCCAGCAGGACGAACCCGCTGTTCGCGCGCGTGGTGCGCTCCACGCCTTCCTGCCGTGCCACGAGCGCAAGCTGTAGCTGCGGGCTGTCGATGGCGTGCTGTCTCAAGGTCCGTGTCATGCGATGTCCCTCGCCGAGGGCAGCGGCAAGTGCCGCGTCCTGTTGCTGCGGCCGCGCGTGCTGCGTGCCGTGACTCGCTCCAGGCGCATCACCACCGGGACTACGTCGACCAGCATTCCGCGACACATGCCGCGCCGGCGCATGGCCCGCAGCTCGGCGCGCGCCTCGCGCCTGGTGGTGCTCAGCGTCCACGGCATCGGCTGCGTGGCGCCGCGCATCTGCAGGGCCCAACCGTCGTGCGTCGCGAACGGGGAGATCCGGTAGGTGGTCATGGGAACGTCAGCTCCCGCGGTGCCGCCGGACGCACCTCGACCTCCACCCACTGCAGGTGGATGCCGGCGCGGTCCAGCGCGACGGGTGCGCGCACGATCTGGTCCAGCTCGTGGCAGGTGCACTCGCGGGCCTACTCAAGGCACTCGCGAAACGAGGTGCCGGAGCCGAATACGCGCCCGTCGGGATCCACGGCGTACCAGCGCCAGCCGTGCTCGGCGTCAACGGCCTCGGGCGCGCCGCCGAACACCGCCGCCCGTGCGACCTGGGCCACGGCGCTCATCGGTCCACCCCAAGCACCATGCCTTCCAGTTCGGAGGCCTCCAGCGCGCCGGTGATGGCGAGCGCTTCGGCGTTTGCCAGATCGCCCTCGCGGACGTACCGCAGGATCTGCTCGAACCGCAGCTCCACTTCGCCGATCGCGCACAGCAGGCGCTCGTCGCGCCGCAGCATCGGGGTGCCGCGCCCCGGGAACGTGTGGATCGTGGCGCTCATCTGGCCACCGCTGGGCACTGGATGGCGTCGTCGTAGGCCGGCCAGTAGCCGTCCGCGACCATCGAGCAGTAGTGCGCCTCCTCGGCCTGCTCGGCCTCGAGGTCGGACTGGCCGGCGGAGCCCAGCAGCGTCAGGACAGCGAGCAGGGCGGCGGCCGGCAGCAGCCACGGCGCGGAGGCGCGCAGGGTGGTGCGTTGAGCGTGGATCATGGAATGCACGGGAGCCTCCTGCGCCCCTCGCGGGGCGCGTGGGGTGGGAGGGTTAGAAGCCGTAGCGTTCGCCGCAGTCGAAGCCCCAGCGGTGGTCGCACTCGACGCAGCGGTACTCGCTGCCGCCGTTGTCCTCGGTGTCCGTGGTGCCGCACTCAGGGCACATCTGGCCGATCGCCACCGAGGCCTCTTCGACCAGGCGGATGTCAATCGTGCCGGTGGCCAGAAGAGCGCGGGCGGCGAGCTGGTCGTAGGTGGCTGCTTGCATGTCCGTCTCCATCAGGTGCCGCGTGCTGCGGCAATGTGGAGAAGACTACACATACGATCCAGATTGAACAAGTAGAAGATTACACATTCTTGCAAATAGTTCGCCCGAAGCGCGGTTGCGCCCGAGCAAACTACTCCACTAGGATTCGCGCCCCGTTGTGGGGCGCAGGACTGCGGCTACCGCGATGGGCGGCTTGCGCGCACGTTCAGTTCGGCCTCGCGTTGGGCCACCAGCTCGATGTGCCGACGGCCTTCCTCACTGGCCTGCACGTATGACTCCAACAGGTTCGCGATTGCCGCGCCGGTGGTCTCCTCCGTCACAAGATCGGCCATCATCAGATGGCACGGTCGCAGGCCGAAAACGGCCGCCACCTCTCCACGCTCGATACAACGGGCGATCCCACCTCGTTGAGCATGTTTCCTATCGTCTTTGCGCTGACCTCGCCGCCCGTCCTGGCGGATAGCTCGGCGTAGCTCATGTTGTCCGCCTTCTCCATCAGGTGGCGCAGGTTGCGCGCCAGTGCCTGACGGGGCGTGTACTGGTATGCGGGCATCTTCGCTCCACTCCTCTCTACGGGAGTGGAAAGAGTTGCCGTGGTGCCGTGTACAAAAACCCACGGCGGGGATTGACCGAGATGTGTAGAAGATTCTACGCTGCGCGTCATGAACGAGAACTCCTTGCTCAGCAGGACCATGCGCCTCCTTCGCGACCGGCCCCAAAGCCTGCCGCTCACTCAGGTCGCTCGTGATTCGGGTGTCGGCTATGAGTGGCTGAAGAAGCTGTACTACGGCCACATCCCCGATCCCGGCGTGAACAAGATCGAACGACTTCATGCGTACCTGACTGCTCAGGGAATCGTGGAGTCGGCCGCATGAACACCCGTCACGTCCGTGAACCCTTCGTGCGCGGGCATGTCCCGGGGGCACGGGCGTGGCGGCGTGTGCTGGCTCGGAGCGTCTGAGCCATGCCAACGTCACAAGCCTTCCAGCTGGACGAGGCACGTGCACGCACGAACGCCGCAATGATCGTGCAGGCGTTTGCGCGCCATGGGCACGGACGTGCAGCCGCGTGCTTCGGCGTGGATCTGTCCACGGTGTCGCGCTGGGTCTCGGAGAAGGTCGAGAAGTGGTGCGGCCTGACGCTGCCGGACTTCCTTGGCCGCCTGCTTGCGCTGTACGGCCTGAAGGTGGTGCCCGTGGAGATGCGCTGTTACCCGGAGCCGCAGATCGAGGCGATCTTCCAGCTGGCCCGCGCGCACATGTCGCAGATGTCGACGTCCCGCGAACTCACGCGCGACCACGAGTGGGAGGAGGGGGTATGAGCGTCCGCATTCCATTGGAAGCTCTGGTCGCAACGCCCGGCGACCCGCCCAAGGATGCTCTGATTCTGGCCGGGCCGTGGTTCCCGGATCGCCTTGTAGCCGGCGTGAAAATCGCGGTGCTCGGCATCAGGGCGGTGTGCGGTGAGCGTGTCGGATGGACGTATAGCCCCGGCCTCAGCGAGCTCCGCGGCAGGCTGCAGGTGACGGCGAATGCCACCGTCTCGAGTCCTTCCGAAATCGACCCCGGGGCGATCGCGGTCCGGCTCATCGACCCGCCCGAGCCCCAGACCGAAGAAGAGCAGCCCGCACTCCTTCCAATTCGTGTCTCCCTCGACAGCCGAGATCCCGAGGCGAACTGGGTGATCCTGGGCGAGTACCAGTTCCACCTGACGGCGTCGCAAATGCGGTTGCTGGCCGACATGGTCGATTACTGGCGCACGACGCGTGGCGAGAGCGCTGCCGAGCGGGTGACGTGGGAACTGAACCCGTTGCCGGTGGAGGAGGGCGGCCCTTGACGCTACTACACCGGCAGATCGTCCCGCTCCTCGTGCTTGCACGCGATGCACACGTAGAGCGCTTCCTTGCCGACGGTCTTCCCGTTCGCGTCTCGCACGGTCAACTGCCGTGTCCGCCTGAACTTCACCTTTCCACACGCCGGGCAGGGGATTGCCTGCTTCGCAGCGCCGGCGAGGTGCCTCACCTGCACTTCCAACGATTCGATGCGCTCGACCGCATCCTGGAGCATTGACATGAGTTCCGACTGCTTCGGCATCGAACAGACCTCCGACGGCGTGGTGATAACCGGCTTCCGGCAACCGTGGGGACGCTTCCGAGGTGCCCCATGGACCCTGAACGTGAAGCTCACCGGCGATCGTTACAGCCGCGAGAGCGTGGGCGAACTCATCGCACAGGTGCTTTTGGAGATCCAGAACCCGGGCGAGGAATTCACCATCGAAGACCCGGGCACGCCGGAGCCCGGTGAGGACGTTTCGGCAGGCTATGCCGAGGTCGCCGCGCCGGACGGTAAGCCTTCGGCCAGCGCGCCCAGCGAAGCCGCCATATCGGCGGACGCCTTTCGATATGCGTCAGTTTCCGAGTTCGCCCCGCACTGCTTCGCGCAGGCGGAAGTCGGGTTCCACGCCGAGGTCGCCGCGCCGGACGGTAAGCCTTCGGCCAGCGCGCCCAGCGAAGCCGCCATATCGGCGGACGCCTTTCGATATGCGTCAGTTTCCGAGTTCGCCCCGCACTGCTTCGCGCAGGCGGAAGTCGGGTTCCACAACCTGACCGTTGTCCGGCGAGAAGGCGACGAGACCGAGCTGCTCATCCGTGTGGCTGGTGGTGCCGGGGCGCACTTCACGCTGCTGCCGGCTGAGCGCAACGCCCTGGTGGCCGCGCTGATGGCGCCGGCATGACATCCGTTTGTCCATGTGCCACGTCGCGGGCGTGGTTCTCGACGCTCGCCGACGATACGCCGCGGGGCAACCCCGTTCCGTGCGCCGGCAGCCTCAGTGCGGTGCCCCACACATGACTCCAGACCGCCGTCACAGCCGCCACGCATGGATGCTTCGAGACGCCACGCCCCAGCTCTGCCTGGCGGTGCTGCTGGTCGCCCTTGCTGGGTGCTGGTGGCTGTTCGGGAAGGGCGCGTGAATGCCGCGCGCGAAGGTCGTGCATGCCCGCGAGGACGGCCTGGTGACGGTGCTGCTCAACCTCAGGCACGAGGTCGTGCAGGAGGGCGTGGACTGGTACGACACGCAGTTCCGCGAGCACGCCATCGGGGTGCTCCGCGCCGGCGGTCAGCTGCTGCGCGTGCCGCGTCACGTGGTGCGGCAGATGCGCATGTGGGATCGCGTCGAGATCCTGCAGCTCGGCGTCACGCAGGCCGACCAGAAGCCCACACAGATCTCCATCCCGCGGGTCGGCGAGGACGCCGGCTCACCACACGACTGACACACACATGAGCGTCGACGCCACCCGCTGGGCCTGGCAGCAGGCCGACCTGAAGAGCAGCACGAAGCTGGTCCTGCTCGCGCTCGCCGATCGGGCGGACGAGTACCACCGGTGCTTCCCGTCGATTCGGCGGCTCGAGTACGACACCGGGCTCAACCGCAAGACGGTGTTCTCCTGCCTCTCCAACCTGGAGGAGGCCGGCCTCCTGCGCGTCGATCGCCACCACGGAAGTGGCTCGTCCTACGTGCTCGTCGGCGTGCCTTCGCGCGAGCTGAACGGTGCCCCGATTCGCCGCGCAGGTGCGTCGAAAGGGCTGGGGATAACCGTGGAACATGAACGGGCATCCAGTCCCGAAAGCGGTACCAGTCCCGAAAGCGGTACCGGTCCCACCACGCCACCACCCAGTACCGAAAACGGGACGGGGGGTAGTACCGAAAACGGGACTCCAACCAGTACCGAAAACGGTACCCTGAACCTATCAGGGAACCTATCAAGGGAATCTAACAACAACCGACCACCCCCACAGCGCGGGCGCGAGCTGCCTGACTGGCTCGACCGAACTGCGTGGAACAATTGGCGAGCGCACCGTCGGACGATCAAGTCCCCGATGACGGACCGCGCCGAGGAACTCCAGATCGCCCGCCTCGCGAAGCTCCGCGGGGAGGGTCACGACCCGGTCGCGATCATCGACCTCGCCATCGAGCGAGGCTGGGAGAACCTGCACCCGCCGTTCGCCGATGCTGGCCAGCGCGGTGGTGCCGCGAAGCCCGTTGCCGGCGAGGGCCGGCCGCAGACCTGGCAGGCGCTCGGCTACGAGTCGTTCGACGCGTGGCAGGAGTCGATGATCAATCGCCCGCCCGAGTTCCTCCAGGTGGCCACGGCCACGGCCGCGGGGGCGTCGTCGTGACGCTCGCCAACCACGTCGGCGCTACTCGCACCGAGAAGCGCTGCTCGACCTGCGGGATCGTGAAGCCGATCCGCGAGTTCGACCTGCGCAGCCAGCGCCGCCGGCGGTACGCCCCGCGCTCACGCTGCCGCGCGTGCGACAGCCCGGAGGCCCGGGAACTGCGTGCAGCGGCGATCGCCAATGCGAGAGCCCCGCAGTGACCGCCGCCCGCGTCCTCGCGTTCACCGTGCCCGGCGATCCCGTCGGCAAGGGCCGCCCGCGCTTCGCCCGCGTGGGCAAGGGCATGCGGGCCTACACGCCGGCCGCCACGAAGTCCTACGAGCAGGCCGTGGCGCTGCTCGCACGCGCCAGCCTCGAGATCGGAAGAGCG
>ERZ724522.1976-NODE-1976-length-10100-cov-7.289696_pt1 | contig 10100 bp, 16 predicted proteins | sample MGYA00376055_ERZ724522 | MGnify/ENA primary metagenome ERZ724522 (study PRJEB28724, sample SAMN07190884) | wastewater metagenome | isolation source: effluent of sewage treatment plant in Hong Hong | place: Hong Kong | collected 2016-03-17 ... | reverse complement strand
GGCGCAGGGAGCCACCGCATGACCGCAACCGCCACCGACCCGAAGCGCACCGCCCGGCAGCTTGCCGCGGCAGCCCGCGCCGAGGACCAGGCACCCGCCGATGTCGACCCGACCCGCTGCACCGCCTACGGCTGCCCGCTGCGCGGCAGCGTGGACGTGGGCAACACCGGCCGCTTCCAGTGCCACTGCCACGCCCACGCCTCGATCGAGCGGTGGCCGGCGATCACGCAGCGAATCCGGTCGCACGACTGGATGCTGCAGATCGTGCGCGACGTGAAGGCCGCCGGCAGCCGTGACATGCAGTGGCGCAAGGTGGCGATGCTGGCGTGGGCGATCGAGCCGGAGATGGCCCCGGACGCCAACGAGACCCAGGCGCTGTACGTCGCCCGGCTGCTGCAGGACTTCGAGCACCGGGTGGGCGCCCGCGACCACAAGCCCGGGCCGCAGGTGCGGCAGCGCACGATGGCCGAGTGGGCGCCGAAGCATGCGTCGGCGTCCACGATCGACGGCGCGACGTCGGTGGGAGCCGTGCTGTGAAGCGCCCTACGGTTCCTGCGCTTCGCTCAGCGCGACGGCTTGCGGCAGCAGATCCGACAGCGCAGCGCGTCGGTGATGCACGAGGCGCGCAATGTCGGCCCACACCCGCGACGGCGGCTCGTGCGTGCCGGCTGCCCAGCGGCGCACGGTGCGATCGGACACCGCAAGGGCGCGCGACATCTCGACCTGCCACTGAGGCCCGTAGAGGGCCTCGCCGACGCGGTGCAGAAGGGCGGCGCTCACGACAGGATGATCTCGCCGGCCCGCTTGGCGCCGAGCATCTGCACCATGTTGACGACCCACGCGGCGTTGCTGTCGGCTTGCACGTCGACGCTGTAGGACTCCTCGTCGGTCATGCGGCTGCCGAAGAGCAGGATGTCGCGCTCGGTGTAGGCGGCTGCGTCGCGCTCGACCGTGGCGCCGGAGTGCGGGTTGACGATGGTGATGGTGACCCCGAAGGTCACCTCCTCGACGAACCAGTCGGCCACCGTGCCGATGTGCGCGTCGCCGACTTCGCCCCCGGCGTCCGCGACCATCGCCGCGAACGCTTGCTCGGCCGTGTCGCCATCGTAGACGCCGAAGACGGCGCCGGCCTTGGACTCGATGCGGTACTGCTTGGTCATGGTGGCCTCCTAGCCATCTCGCGCGGGCCTGATTGCCCTGCGCGTGGCCGTACTGTAGGACAAACGCGTTTTGTCCGCAACATAGGACAAGCCCGATGACGGACGCCCGCATCGTCGAGTACCAGCGGCTGTCGATGGTGCGTCAGCAGGAGCACCTGGACGAGGCGCTGCGCCGCATGCGCGAGGCCGAGCTCGACGCGAAGCGCCGCGCCGACGACCTCGAGCTGGCGCACGAGCACAACCGGACGCTGCTGGCGCTGCTGGATCGCAGTCGGCGGGAAATGGCCGCGCTGTGCGCCGAGTTGCTGAAGGTGCGGGGCATCCTGGGCGAGGAGTTGCGGTGAGCCGCCGCCAGCGCATCGTGCCCCTCGGGCAGTGCATGGGCGGGTGGTGCCAGGCCCGCGAGCACTGCGCCGCGTACCGGGCGCCTTTCCGCGGCACGCCACGCGACAGCAGGATGTGCCCGCCAGGCCAGGACTTGCCGTTCCCGCCGGGGACCACCCACGTGGCGATCCGGTGGCAACACCGCGTGCCGGCGAGCTTCCGGCGAGTTCCCGGCGATGGTTGCAGGCGCATGGTTGCGCCGATGGTTGCGGGAGGGTGACATGGACGAGAGCAAGCACACGCCGGACGCTGACTCGTGGGAGGCGAATGCCGAGTACCTGCTCGCTCGGTGCCCGCACACCGTTCGGCAGCGCCCAGGCGGCGGGCCCGAAGACATCAAGTCGTCACTGGTCGTCACCTTCATGGGCATGCAACAAGACCTTGCCGCCGAGCGCCGCAAGGTGGAGGCGCTGCGGTCCGCATCGGTCGACTCCCGTGGATGGCTCGTGGAATGGCGCTATCACGGCAGCGTGCAGTGGCTCTACCTCTGGGCGGTCGCAGGAGGTGGCTTTTCGTTCACAGCCGACGCGTCCAAGGCCCTGCGATTGGCGCGCCGAGAAGATGCAGAGGCTGTTTTGGAGTGGGCGCGCGACATGGACTTAAAGCGGGGCTTGCACAGCAGCACATTTCTGGTCACAGAGCATGTTTGGGAATCGGCCCACGCCGCCCTCGCGGCCTCGGACCCGCAGAAGGGGGGTGCGTGATGGACATCGACACCGCAGACCATGTGCATCACATCCCCAGCGGAGAAGACTGGGTTGTCGCCTACGTGCGCGGCACTGCGCTTGCGTGGTGCGGATGGCCGGAAGGGCTTGCGCAGTTGGCGGACTGCCGCCTGATTCGCAAGGCCAGCGCCGACGAGCGCATGGCCCTTCTGCGCACGATGTCCTCCAGCGACGGTGCGCGTGGTCGGTACGCAAGAGACGCCCTCGCGGCCTCGGACCCGCAGCGCGGATCGGAGGAGCGGACGTGAGCCCGGCCGACCGCGAGCTCGCCCGCCACTGGCGTGAGTGGGCCGAAGACACCGGCTCCCACGTCGTGCGCGCCGCCGAGCTGCGCGCGCAGGGACTTGGCCAGGCCGACATGCGCACGCTGCTGTCGTTCGCCTTCATGGCCGGGTGGCACGCGCTTCGGACCGCCGACGTGAACATGGCGTTCGCTGTCGCGGACAGCGACAAGGCCAAGGTGCGCGAGGCCGTGCGCACCGCCATCGCCGTGCTGCGGGAGGTCGAGTGATCCGCTTCACCATCCTCGGCGAGCCCGCCAGCAAGGCCAACAGCCGCGAGATCGGCGTGCTGCGGTTCCGCGACAAGGCCACCGGCGAGGCGCGCTCGCGCCCCACCGTGCGCAAGTCCGACAAGGCGCTGGCCTACGAGGAGTCAGCCCTGCGCCAAGTGCCACCGCTGGCCCGGCAGCGCCTCGAGGGTCCGGTGCGCGTCACGCTGCGGATCTGGTACGCCAGCGAGCGGCCCGACCTGGACGAGTCGGTGGTGCTGGACGTGCTGCAGGACCGCTGGAAGCGGCCGAAGGACGGCGCCGATCGCGTGCTGATCCAGCGCGGCGTGTACCGCAACGACCGCCAGGTGCGCGAGAAACACGTGTTCCACAGCATCGACGCGGCGAACCCGCGTACCGAGGTCGAGGTCGAGCCGATGGTGGCGCAGCAGCTGGGCCTGCTGCCCGACGAGCCTGCGCCGCCCGAGCCGGCCGTCGTTGCGCCGGTCAGGACGCGCCGCGCCTCGACGGTGGCCAGCATCTTCGCCGCCGGCCCGCAGCCGGCCGACCTGGAATCGCCGGCGAGCTTCTGATGGGCAACCTCGTCGAACTCCCCTCCGCGACTCTGCAGGACGTGCCGACCGTGCTGCGCGCCCTCGCCGACAACATCGAGGCTGGCCACTACGGGCGCGCGATCAACGCCGTTGTGGTGCTGGAGACCGACGACGAGGGCATGCGCATCGAGCTATTCGGCGCCGGCGGGCACAACGGGGTGCGCATCACGATGGGCCTGCTGGCGATGGCCCAGGCGCAACTGGCCGCGCGGTTCATCCACGAGCGGGCTGGGACGTGACCGAGCTCTTCGACGCCATGATGCTGCGCGACGCCGTGCGCCGCCTGGTCCCGCTGCGCCACTCCCGCGCCGCAATGCACGCCGAGCGCCTGCGACTGGCCGCCGAGCTGGACATCGACCCCAAGCAGCTGCTCGCCGCCCTCGGCCGCCGGCTGGCCGAGATCGAGGACGAGGCCGCCGCCATCGCGGCGCTGCCGCCGTACTGGGATGTGCCGGCCGCGCCGGCGAAGGAGACCCGCCGTGGATGAGATCGCCCTGAATCCCTGCCTGAACTTCGGCACGCTGGTGGCAGAGATGCTGCACGCCGCCGGGGTCGTGGACACCGACGGCAGCGTCCGCGAACAGATCTTCCAGGCCGTGCAGCGCGACGTGATCGACGCGGCGCACCCGGAGGGCACCGCGACGCTCTCGTTCAACACCAGCGCCGGCACGCTGGAGTGCCTGGTCGGCGCCGGCGTGGTGACGCCGATGGCCTTCACCGTCACCCCGCCGTGAATGTCGCTGCTCTGGACCGCCCAGCGGCTGCTGCGCTACTCGAGGCCAGCGCCCAAGCTGTCCCGGCCCGCGGGTGTGATCCTCATGGGTAGCACCACCGACGCCGTGCTGCAGTGGCTGTGCAACCGGCCGTCCGGGCGCTGGACCGAGAACTCGGTGATCGAGCGCGCCCTGGTCGTGCCAGGCCGCAAGCCCGGCACCGTGCGCTGGTCGCTGGTCTACCTGCGCCAGATCGGCCTCGTTGAGGCCAGCGGAGACGCCGCCCGCAATGCGCGTTACCTGAAGTACCGAGTGACCCCGAAGGGGTTGGAGTTGAAGCGATGAACGGACGAAAGGCACGCGAGCTGCGCCGCCAGGCGATCAGCAAGAATCACCACCGGCGACTGAAGCGCGAGGCGCACGCCGACCAGGGCCAGCACCCGAAGTTCGCTCCCGAGCGCCGGCGCAAGCCTTCCGCCGGCAGCGGACCCACCTGGCCGCGCACGAAAGACCAGCGCAAGCAGTCGCGCCCGCTGATCGTGGTCCACCCGATCCGGCAGATGTGCGCGGGCCTGACCGACCACGACACCATCCGCCGGCTGCGCGGCCTCGGCTGGGCGCCCAAGCATCGGCTCGACGCTGGGGCGGTGGCCAAGTACGACGAGTTGGGCGGTTCCGCACCATGAACATCAAGACCCCCGAGGGCCTGACCATCGCCGAAGACACCTTCGCGCTGATGGTGACTTCGGGCGTCTCGAAGATCGACGCGGTGCGCGCGGCTTTCCCGCAGGTCAAGGCCTGGAAAGTCCAGTCGGCCTACAACAAGGCCTACAAGGTGAGCTCGCTGCCGCACGTGCGCAAGCGCATCGACGACCTGATCGCCGAGCGCTCCAAGCAGCTCGAGGCCGACCTGGGCGTGGCCAGGACCGACCTGGTGCGCGTCGCCACCGGTGACGCGCGCGAGCTGTGCGGCGTGCGCCTGGACTGCTGCCGGCACTGCTGGGGCAAGGACTTCCGCGCGCAGCGCACGCCGGAGGAGCGCCGGCGCGCTCACCGCGAGTGGCTGGCGCTGCCGGCCGCCAAGCGCAAGGGCAAGCGCTTCGACGAGGAGGGCGGTGTCGGGTACGACCCGCGCAAGCTACCCAACCAGGACTGCCCCGAGTGCCACGGGCGCGGCGTGCCCAGCCTGTACGTGACCGACACCCGCATGCTGTCGGCGACCGGCCAGGCGCTGTTCGCCGGCGCCCGGGTGGTCGACCGCCAGATCGAGGTCAAGATCCGGGACAAGGACGTGGCCACCGACCGCGTGGTGCGCATGCTGGGCGGCTACGCCAAGGACAACGAGCAGGTGATGACGCCGATCGGCAAGGCGCTGCGCGAGGTTCTCGGCAACGTGATGCAGCCGAACCCGGACCCCCGCGCTGCCCTCGGCGATGACGACGACGACACCTGACCGCCCGCGGCCTGCGCCGCCGGCCGAGGACTACACCGAGGCCGAGTTCAGGGCCATGTTCAGTGACGTGAACTGGCGCCTCGAGCACCTGTACACCATCGTCGCCAAGGGCGAGGGCGACGACGAGCTTGGAATCCGCTTCAAGCCCAACGCGATGCAGCGCCGGCTGCTGCGGCGGCTGTGGAACCGCAACATCGTGCTGAAGGCGCGCCAACTCGGCGTGACGACGCTGTTCGCAATCCTGTGGCTGGACACCGCGCTGTTCGCCGATGGCGCCATCCGCTGCGTGATGATCGCCCACGAGAAGGACGCGGCCGAGGAGATCTTTGCCGGAAAGATCCTTTACGCCTACGACAACCTGCCCGCCTGGCTGAAGGGCAACATGCCCCTGACCAAGCGCACGGCCAGCCAGATCGTGTTCCTGCACAACGGCGCGTCGGTGGTGGTCACGTCCAGCGGGCGCTCCGGCACCGCGCACCGGCTGCACGTGTCCGAGCTGGGCAAAATGGCCGCGAAGTACCCGGGCAAGGCCAAGGAGGTCGTGACCGGCTCACTGCCGTCGGTGCCAAAGAACGGCATCGTGACGATCGAGAGCACGGCCGAGGGCCAGGAGGGGCGGTTCTACGACCTGGTGCAGGTGGCCAAGGCCGCCGTCGACCAGGACCGCATCCTCACCACGCGCGACTACCGGTTCCACTTCTTCGCCTGGTGGCAGGCGCCGGAGTACGAGATCGACCCCACGGGCGTGAAGTTCTCCGAGGCCGAGCTGGCGTACTTCCATAAGGTGCAGGGCGTCATCAAGCGCCAGATCAGCGACGCCAAGCGGGCCTGGTACGTCACCACGCTGCGCAACGACTTCGCCGGCGACGCGCCGCTGATGTGGCAGGAGTACCCCAGCTACCCCGACGAGGCGTTCGCGGTCAGCGTCGAGGGCGCCTGGTACGCCGAGCAGCTGGCCACCGCGCGCGCCGAGAACCGCATCATCGAGCGGCTGCCGGTGGAGTCGGCGCCGGTCAACACCTTCTGGGACATCGGCCGCGGCGACATGACGACGATCTGGTTCCACCAGCGCGTGCAGGTGGAGAACCGGTTCATCGGGTACTACGAGAACAGCGGCAAGGACCTGGACCACTACGCCGCGGAGCTGAACCGCCGGGGGTTCGTGTACGGGCGCCACTACCTGCCGCACGAGGCCTCGCACCGGCGCATCGGCAAGGACGCCGACTCGAACCAGACGATCGAGGAGATGCTGCGCGAGCTGATGCCGGGCGCGACGTTCGTGGTGGTGCCGCGCGTCACGAACCTGCACGCCGGCATCCAGGCGACGCGGCGGGCGTTCCGCTCGAGCTACTTCTGCGAGACCGAGTGCGTGCAGGGCCTCAAGCGCCTGGCGAACTACCGCAAGCGGTGGGACCCGGTGCTCGGGCGCTGGTCGGACGAGGAGCTGTCGGACGACAATGCCCACGGGGCCGACGCCTTCAGGCAGTTCGGGCAGGAGGCGGACGCCGGAAACCTTTTCCGCGGCGCGCCGATCGCGGTGACGAAGACGGGCGCGCCGGCGCCGCTGGCGCAGCGGAAGCGGTGGAAGGGCGGGCGCGCGCGCTCGCCGATGGCGGTCTAGCCCCCGCACCAAGCATGGCAGCGTGCCTCCCGATTCACTTCGGGGGCTCGGATTGGGCGTCGCCAGCATCGACCTGCGCAAGGCGCATCTCACGCGCGCGTACGGGGACATCCTCGGGGTGTTCTCCTGGCTCAACGACACGCGCGCGCTGTTCCTGATCCCCAAGCACCGCCGGCGCGCGCCCTGGTTCGTCGTCCTCGAGCCCGCCGCCCACGAGTGGGACGACCACTCGTCCACCAACGTGCGGCTGCTGGCGCAGCGCGCCATGAAGGCGTGCGAGGTCCTGGGCATCGACGAGACACCGGGCAACGCCCACCGGATCATCCGCATCGTCAACGACGCGATTCCAGAGCTGGTGCGCATGCCGCACCGCCAGCCCAACGAGCACCTGTCCGCCAGCTTCGGGCAGATCGTCCTCAGTGCCGACGGCAAGCCGATCGCCGCCGAGGAGATCCGCGTCGAGGACGCCGGCGTCGCGTATGGCTGAAGTCCTGTACCTCGGCAAGGGCAAGCGGGCGCGCGGCGAGCGCGACCTGCAGGACCCGGAGGATGTCGGCGGCGGCCTGGCCGAGCGCAACGCGCTGACCACCGGCGGCAAGGGGCACCCGCTCGACTCCCCGGAGAACCGCAAGCTGCACCGGCAGCTGCTGTCCTGGTACTACTTCGAGCGCGACCGCCAGGCGACCAACCGCCTGGAGATGGCGATCGACGCCGACTTCTACGACGGGCTGCAGTGGGACCCGGAGGATGCCGCGGCGGTGATCGACCGCGGGCAGATGCCGCTGTCCTACAACGAGGTCGCGCCGATGTGCGACTGGATGATCGGCACCGAGCGCCGCAACCGGGTCGACTGGCGCGTGCTGCCGCGCACCGAGGACGACGTGCAGCTCGCCGACGTGAAGACGAAGGCGCTGAAGTACCTCAGCGACGTGAACAAGTCGCCGTTCGCCCGCTCGCGGGCCTTCGGGGATGCGGTCAAGGCTGGGATGGGCTTCGTCGACGTGGGCGTGCGCGACGACCCGACGGCCGAGATCGTGTACGACCGCTACGAGAGCTGGCGCCAGGTGCTGCACGACTCCACCGTGCAGGAGATGGACACCAGCGAGGGCCGCTACATCTTCCGCTGGCGCTGGGTCGACGTCGACCTCGCCAAGTTGATGTTCCCCGGCCGGGCCGACCGGATCGACGCCGGCATCGAGCTGATGTCCTACCGCAACGACCCGCTGGGCGACGACGAGGAGTTCGGCCCCTCGCGCCAGGTGGACAACGGGCGGTTGCTCACCGGTCAGACCTGGTCCAGCAGCTCGATGTACAACGAGGACGCGCACCGCGCCCGCATCAAGCTGATCGAGTGCCAGTTCAAGATGCCGGCCAAGGTCAAGATGGTGGCCGACGGCCCGTTCCGCGGCGCGTTCTTCGACCCGCGTGACCGCCGCCTGGCGCAGCTGGTGGGCGAGAACGGCAACACCATCATCGACAAGGTGTCGCTGCGCGTGCACTGCGCCGTGTTCACCGAGACCGACCTGCTCGGCATCGGCCCGAGCATCTACCGGCACAACCGGTTCAGCCTCACGCCGATCTGGTGCTACCGCCGCAGCTCCGACGGCATGCCCTACGGGATGATCCGCCGCGTGCGCGACGTGCAGCAGGACCTGAACAAGCGGGCGTCGAAAGCCCTCTGGCTAGTGAACACCAACCAGGTGTTCATGGACGAGGGCGCCAACGACGACGTCGAGGAAGTGCGCGACGAGGCGCAGCGCCCCGACGGCGTGCTGGTCGGCCGGTCCGGCAAGCGGCTGGAGATCCGGCGCGACACCGACCAGGCCACCGGGCAGATGCAGCTCATGGCGATGGACGCGCAGTCCATCCAGAAGAGCGGCGGGGTCGAGAACGAGAACCTGGGCCGGCAGACCAACGCGACCAGCGGCGAGGCGATCAAGGCCCGCCAGCTACAGGGGAGCGTGGTCACCACCGAGCCGTTCGACAACCTGCGGATGTCGGTGCAACTCCACGGCGAGAAGGCCCTGAGCCTGGTCGAGCAGTTCTACACCGGCGAGAAGGTGTTCCGCCTCACCGGCGCGCGCGGCGCGCTGCAGTGGGTGAAGATCAACCAGCCCGAGGTGCAGGCCGACGGCTCGGTGCGCTACCTGAACGACATCACCCAGTCGGCCGCCGACTTCGTGGTCTCGGATCAGGACCACGCCGGCACGCTGCGCCAGGTGATGCTGGAGCAGATGAGTGCGATGGCGCAGAAGATGCCCGACCCGGGCCTGGCGCTGCGCGTGTTCATCCGCGCGATCGAGTTCAGCGACCTGCCCAACAAGGACGACCTGGCCAGCGAGCTGCGCCGGATCATCGGCGACCGCGACCCCAACCAGCAGATGACGCCGGAGGAGCAGCGGGCCGCCGAGCAGCAGGCCCAGCAGCAGGCCGAGGCGATGCAGGTGCAGCGCGAGATGGCGCTGGCCGCGCTCGATGAGCAGCGCGCCAAGGTGCGCGAGCTCAACGCCCGGGCCGACGAGCTGGCGGCCAAGGCCGACGCCGCCCGCATGGGCGACAACTCGGACATGCAGCGGCAGTTCGACGCCGAACTGGCCAAGCTGCGCGAGGCGTTCGCCACCGAGCTGGACCGCCGCAGCGCCGAGTTGCTGAAGGCGCAGCAGGACGCCCGCGAGAAGATCACCGGGATCAAGGCCGACAAGGACAAGGCCCTCGAGGTCGCGCGCATCCAGAAGGAAGGCGCGATCCAGGTGGCCGAGATCCAGGCGCGCAGCGACGACGCGCTCGAGCGGCTGGCCAAGCGCTTCGAGGCGCTGAACGACGCCACACTGAAGCGGATCGAGCAGCTGGGCAGCCAGGTGAAGGACGGCGAACGTGACCTGGAATCCAAGCTCAAGGACGTGCAGCGAGACGCCAAGGCCGCCGCGGCTGCCGCGCCTG
>ERZ724522.1975-NODE-1975-length-10101-cov-4.491539_pt1 | contig 10101 bp, 10 predicted proteins | sample MGYA00376055_ERZ724522 | MGnify/ENA primary metagenome ERZ724522 (study PRJEB28724, sample SAMN07190884) | wastewater metagenome | isolation source: effluent of sewage treatment plant in Hong Hong | place: Hong Kong | collected 2016-03-17 ... | reverse complement strand
TCTGTAAAATCCATTGGCTCTATGGCCCCTGAAGAGGTAAATGCACGAAGGCCTCCTTCATTCTTCACTGTGACCGTTTTGGCGTTCCTTGTCACGACCTTGATCATGACTATGTGGCCATCAGCATCGCGCACTATGTTCTTCTTTTCGTCCCTCTTTGGGGCCATCTTCCATATCTCCCTTTGCCTATGCTGTATGCCAGATGGAGGCATCAGGCTTATCGCCTTGTCAATGTCCTTGAACAGAGGTGTGTTCTCGCACATGAACGGAAGGAACTTCACGGCCTCATGTGTTGAAACCTTGGGTTTTTCGGCAGTACTTGTATCGCTCATTGTCTATGTGGTAAAGTTAAGCCTTACTTTCCGAATAGTCCATCGAGAACAGAGCTTCGCAGATCACCCTTCATGGACGCCTCCTCTTTAGCTGTGTTTTCAAGCTGCTCTTCCTGCGGCAACAAAGTCACAGCATTGCCGCTCTTGAAGTGAAGTGTTATGTGAGTCTTCCTACTTGGGTCATGGTCCACTTTCACTGGTGCAAAATCCAAGAACACATTCCTATCCTTGATGACCCCTGTTTGCGTCAGTGATAGCAACATGAAGTCGCTGTATATGGTCACCGACTTCAGAGTGTCACGATCTTTCGCTGCGAATTCACGTTCTGCGACCTCTCCTATGATGTTCCATGTGATGTCCTCGAACTTATCAGCCTCATAAGGTTTCAGCGTGTGATTCTTCGGATTGAACCCTTTCACCGCCATCAATGCCGACTGCAAGTAGTAGTCCTCTTTTTTCATGAACGGTATAAGGCTCTTCGTGTCGGTAAGAACAATGTAGTGCGATGGAAAATTCTCATCGTCCGTTATGACACACAGTATTTCATCCTCTGCCTCAATATCGGCCTCATCGTATTCAAGCAGTTCATCCGTGTTGATCACCGTCAATTCCGGGTAAATGCCCTTCAATGCTTTGGACATTTCCAACTTGCACAACATGACATATGTCGGACTCAATTTCCCTCCTCTTATTACAATGGCTTCAAAAAGCTCGTCCATGGAAGCCTTCATCTCATCGTGCGTCAATTGCTGCACGATCTTACCAGCGAACATCTTGGGGTTCACAAGTAGTGTTTCCGCGAATATGGGTGCGCTCATCGATTCAAAGTTTTTTGGTTCACATCATGTTGCTATCGCTGTACTCCTCCTGCTCCCTTGAGTTTCTCTCTCCAAAATCAAACCCAACCTTATCCCCACCAAGCAGACCCAACTCCTCCACCATCTTGTAAACATTCTTCATGTCATGGGCCGTATTCTCGAAAACGACCCTCGCCTCCTTCATGGTGATGGTATCCTGCTTTTTGCTGATCATATACCTGAGTATGTCCTCAGAGAACTGCTTGATCCTTGTCCCTGTTATACCATTGCCTTTGGCATCGAACATGTCCTCCAACTCCTTCCTGATGTTGCTCACGCTATCTTTTACCAGCCTGTCCTTTCCAAAGAAAAGGTCACCCAAGTAGAACTCAGCGCACTTCATCACATATTCGTCGGTCAGATTTCCAAATGCGAATATGGCATCAACTCTTCCGGGTCTTTGCAAGATCCTTGGCTCTATCCTCTGAGGGTGGTTCGTGGTCATGATGATGTATGCCCCGGCAGGATTGATCGGCTGGTCAATGCCATCAAGGAAATTGAGAAGGCTACTATTAACATGTTGTAGGCTGCTCTCAGCATCTTCGATGACGCACATGGTGCTGATCTTGTACTTCGCACACATCACAAGATGGACTCCCAGCGATTCTATGTCGGTGAAGAATGTCACATTCTTCGTCTTCATGTATTTGTTCGCCAAACGAAGAGTAAGAGAAGTTTTGCCCGTACCCGGAGGGCCCACGATCATCACTTTTCTCGTTCCCGGCATATTCCATCTTGTGAACTTGTCAAGGTTGCCGAAGAACATGTCCATATCATCAACGACCTTGCTGACAGACGGATGTATCACAGGGGTCTCCTTGATCTTCTCTTTTGCTTCATATTCGTTGTATGCGTTTTTGCCTGAACCCTTTGTTCCAACAACTTTGTAGATGGCGCCTACTGGCGGCTTCATCCTGACCTTGTCTATCTGCCTGCTGAGCTTGATGAAGTTCACCCATACGCTATCCTCAGCAGCGTACATGGAATCGACCATCCTCATCTTCCCCTCATTGGCCACCCACTTGGCAATATACATGAAGGTCCCATCGGAAAAACCGATCCTGAAAACGCCCGTCATATCATCCACCTTCAAGTCTTCTCCCTTGTTCTCGGAGAGCTTTACATAGAAGTGAAAGGTTGACCTGTTCCTTTCAACCAGTTCTATTGATGTTACGCGGAATTTGTTCGATCGCGACTCTTTCCCTCTTTGGTAGAAAGTATGGAAAACATTGTAATCGAACTCGGTCGTGTATTGAACCCTGATCTCACCGCATGGCTGTCCGCTTTTTTCCTTTTCATTGCGATATAGCTGAACAAGCTTATCATGGTACATGTCAGCCAAAGTCGGCTCGGCATGTATGATGTTACCCTTTTCTTTGGTCATGTTCTTTGTGTACTTGGCACCGTTTCGTTTTGTTCAAATGACACCCTCCAACCGCCTCGGACCTTACGCACTATATGGCGCATGACCCAAGCGTTCACCACCTTTCTGTCTCTATCCACCACCTCATCAACAGATGCTTGAGTTATCATGCACCTCATGTTGGCATCTATGTTTTGCTTCATGATGTTGCCCTGAGGGGTGTCCAATACATGGATGCGACCCACTATGTTCCTTTGATCCGGGTCGAACATGATGTCCAATATGCGAAAAGCTGCATTGTTCGGACTGAGGATCTCCTCATTGTCACTGACATCCTCCCATTGCAAGGCTTGTGCGGCATCTATGGGGTCCTGTAGGACATAATCCGCGAACAACTCTTGCGGCATGTCATCATGTCTATCCTCCTTTATGATCGAATCCAACGCTCCGAAGGCTATACCGTGGTCGACCATTTTCTGCTTGTACACCATGACGGCCCTTTCCGCCGACATTTCGTCCAGAGGCACTTCCATTTGAGGAAACTCATAGAGAACACCATCTAGGATGTAGTTCTCCTCGTCCACAACAGTCATAGCTATACTTCCCATTGGAAGTACAAATATAGATATTCACTCTCATTTCAACAAAAGACAAAAAGAAAAGGCTGGTTTCCCAGCCTTTTCTTTTTCCGGCATCCAAGCCTTATGAGTCCATTTTCATCATGATATCGTCGACCGTGTTGACCAAGTCGGTGAATGCTGATGTTCGCTTTATGGAGCGGTCCCGACTGGAGCCAAGTCCCACTTCAATGTGGTGAGCGATTGTTGATGGAGGCTTACTCATGACGTATATGCTATCAGCCAAATACACAGCCTCTCGTGGGTCGTGAGTTACAAGCAGCGCTGTGAACTTGTATTCCCTAAAGAGGGAGTAAAGAAGATCCTGCATCTGTGAGCGCGTCTTTGGGTCCAATGCACCAAAAGGCTCATCCATCAACAACACTCGTGGATTGACCACAAGACTCCTTGCGATCGCCACACGTTGAAGCTGCCCTCCTGACAAAGTGGGTGATTTGGCATACTTCATTTCATGGCCAAGGAGACCCACTCGCTTGATCATTTCCATGGCACGCTCGTTGCGCTCATCCCTTGATACGCCTTGGTACTTCAAACCAAGAGCAACGTTGTCCAAAACGGTCAACCAAGGAAATGATGAGTAACCTTGAAAAACCATTCCAGCACGTGCAATGTGAGCCATCTGCCCATCCACAAGAACTTCTCCTGAAGTAGGGGTATCAAGGTCTGCCAAGAAACGAAGTAGCGTGCTTTTGCCACATCCGCTGGCGCCCATGATCACTATGAACTCTCCCTCTTCCTTGTCTTTTATGGCAAGGTCGAGCCCGCCTATCACATGGGTGTCCGGCACACCAGCAGCAAGCTTCTCAATGAAGCCCAGCTTCAAACCAAGACCGTGTTCGCTGGTCCACTTCCTAAGGGGGAGTGTGGTTTTCGAAACCTTCTGCCAAAATGGAATGGCGGGCTTCCCCTTGTAGGTTTTCGTTATGTTCTTTAATTCAAGAACGTTCAATGATGCTGGTGCGTCTGCCATGGTCTTTGAATTATACTGCTGACTTTTTGTACTTGTCTGGGAACAAACGCTGGTCCAACAGCTTCAGCAATTTGTCCTGAACAAAGCCGACAAACACGATCAGGAAAAGCAGTGCATATGCCTGTTCATGGCGCGACCTCCTGCCAGCTTCCCAGACCATCGTACCTATACCTCCTGTGCTGTTCATCATTTCAGCCATGATGATGTATGTCCAACTGATGGCTGTCAGGGTGATGATGTCGCTGCTTACCCGTCGCAATACATCGGGGAAAAAGACCGACGTCACCTTCTGTAAAGAAGAAGCCTTCAGCGTATGCGCAGTGTCCAAATGTATCTGCATTGTTTCATCGATGCGTGCAACCACCAGAGGAACCAAATAAACAATGATACCCGCTGCCAAGAACTGTGTTTTCATGACATCGAACAAACCGAACATTGCCACGAATATGCCAGCGATGGCAGACAGGGGAATGTATCTTGATGCATTGACATACAACCCAAAGAAGGCTCGGATTGGCGTAAACAAGCCGAAAATGAAACCTAGCACCAAGGATATGATCGTCGCCTCTCCATACCCAAGTAAATTCAAGCGGATGGAGTACCAAAGCCTATCCCACACATTGCCATATTGGACGTCATGTTTATTGGTAAGATACTCATAGCTCTTAGCCACATCCAAAGGTTTGGGGAGAATAGACCTTGGGATCAACTTCATTTCTGTTACCACATGCCACAACATGATGATGGCAACAAGACCAAGGACAGATATCCAGAAATTCTGCCTTTTTGTAAGAGGCTCCCTTAGTTTCCACATGATATTTTTCTTTTCAAACAATGGGGGGCACCGTTTGATGCCCCCATTGTTTGTTCTGTTTGTTAGAATCAGTCTTTCACCAACTCAAAATCGGTGCGACGGAACTCCCTGCTCTCTCCCAGCACTCCGGCTTCGATAGCGGCCTGTGGACCGTTGCCAATGATAATGAAACGATCAGGGTCAGAATCGTAGCGCTCCACCAAGTAATCACGCACCGCCTTTGCACGCTTGAAGGAAAGCTCCTTGTTCTTATTGGAATCCCCAACGTTATCGGTGTTGCCGACCACACGAATGCGAGCGTCCCTATTGGTCTTGATGGCAAAGCCGAATTCGCGATCAATAGTGTTCATCGCTGCGTTGTCCAGCTTAAAGCTTCCAGTAGCGAAGTTGATGGTAACAGGCTTCACAGCAATAGCTGGGCGAGATTCCACTTCTTTATTGACAGGACTGAATTCCTTGCGACCTTCACCGGGATCGGAATTACCGAGACGGGCGACAACATCGGCGGCGATGCTCTTATCGAACACACTGTTCCAAGACGGCGGAAGACCATCGATCTTGCCTGCCTGCTTGTAGAGCGCACCGAAGCGCGTGTAGATCTCGGTGGTCGCCGTATCATTAAAAAAAAAATTCAATCCCATCAGGTTAGCCACATCGCCAATGGTAAGGAACTTCACGTTATCCATAGCGGCCAGCGCATCTTTTTGAGAAGACCAGCCCATGTTGTCAACTAGCGCCTGCGCCACTCGGTTACGAGCTTCAGGATCATTCTTAAGCTCAGCATTCGCGATCATCCAGCCCTCGAAAAGCTTTACCACCTCATCATGATGTGAGGCAAGGTAATCGCGCTTGGCCAAGAACACGTTGTAGATCAAGTTTGAACTGACTTTGGTGCTGGAGAGCACCTTTGACCCGCGCACTTGTTCGAGACACGTCTTGTCATCCGGAGCCCAAACAACAGCAGCATCAACTTGATTCGCGGTAAATGCGGCAGTTGCAGCAAGCGGACTGTTCGTCTCCACGGGGCTTACATCTGCCATGGTCATGTTTCCGGCCTCAAGAAGATTGATCAGCAGGCTGTGAGAAGGGGACAGGGCTGCATAGGCAATGCGTTTACCGCGAAGGTCTTGCACCGAATTGATACCCTCTACGACAACAAACACATCGCCACCATCGCTACAGTCCGTAGGAAATACGACCTTGATGTAATCGGGATCAACGGACAGGTCTTGTGCTTCGGAAGAAAAGGCATCCACCGTTGCCCAAACCATGTCTATTTCACCATTTACAAGAGACTTGCGCGTGACATCGAACTCATCCATCACGTTCAAATTGACACGAATGCCATGATCACGTGTGAACCGGGATTCATCATTGGCAACCAGTCCATGATTATACTCCACGGCGGTACCATATCCGGGCCATGTGCAGATACCCACGTTAACGGCTTCCTTGTCATAAGCCAGCTTCTTTTCTCCGTTTTGGTCAGCGACTTCTCCGCTGGCGGTCTGATCCGAAGTTGCGCTACCTCCACTTGCGGTTCCCACAAAGCTGTGGTATCCAAAGTAGCCGAGCGCACCGATCAATACAGCAACCAGAAGAATGCGCCCGAAATTCGGCTTCCTGCTGGCTTGAAAGTTACTTGTGTCCATTTCCATTGGTTTTGATTTGGTTCTCTTCTTACGGTGTTCAGGTCGAAAAGGTTTCAACTCAGGTATTTGCGAGCAGAATCAGCGCTGGCCTTGCTCGTGTCGGTCGTAGCCTTGGCGGGAATGGGGATGGGCGTTGCGCCGGGGGTCAAGCTGATAAGCTGATCCACGGTCACATTCGGGTCAAGGAACGCAAGGTCCTCATCCATCTTGGGAGCATGCTTCTTCTCCCACTCTTCAAGAGCTTTGAACCCAGCCTCTTCAAAGACCGCGTTCTCCAGATCCTGATGGCGCATCACTTCTTTGAAGTCCTCCATCATCATGTCCATATCGCCCACCTTCTGCCCGGTAAGGGTAGTGATATGCTCCATGGACATGTTGAACAGTTGACGACGATCGTCATTGCCATATGCAATGCCCCAAGCGTTTGTAAATGCCTTGTGCGCTGCTGAGATGCTCTTGAACTCCTCTTCCTTGACGATCACCTGATGCTCGATGCGGGCCACCAGCGTCTTTGCGTAGCCGTTCATGCGACGAACCACCTTGGACATCATGTCCAAGCGATTGATCATGATCTGCCGATTCTTGATCGTGTTGCTGTTCGTGCCGATGCGCTCTGCGAGGGTTCTCACTTCAGTTGCCCACTCTTCACGCTCTTCCTGAGAGAGACTTGGGTCACTGGCTTTCTGCTTGGCCGTTCGAGCCTTTACAAGGTCCGACTCAAGTTCCTCCTTGTATTTCTCGGCCTCTTTTTCAAGCTTGCCTTTTTGTTGAGCAAGCTCACGCATGCTGCTGCCAATGGCCACCAGCTTATCGCGCAGGCTATCGATATAAGCCCGCATGATCTTCAAGTAGTTCTTCTTGACGAATCCGTTGGAGACCCACTGCATGAAGGCTTTGAACTGATACCAGATGATGGTCTTGGTCCGCTCACGCGTGAAAACGTAGACGATCAGACCGAGAAGAGCCACCATGAAGCCAACGCTGTACAAGTTGGTCAAGAACTCCTTGAGCCAAGGTAGGATTGCATTAAGTCCGAGGATCCCGGCGATCGCGACGAAGAACAGGGTCCATGCCCCATACTTCCCTTCCTTGGTCGACCACCAAGAGCTTTTTTGCCCCGTTGGATTGGTCTTATTACCGCTGCCTAATAGGTTTGTCATGGTAAGTTCGTTTGGTCTAGGTTATTGCTTGGTTTCTGTTTCGACTGCTGTGGGGTCGGGAATGAAGGTTTCGATGTTCTTCAGCTTGGTCTGGTATTCGAGGTAAAGCTCATCGAATGTCACATTGAAGTCCATCCGTTGGCGTTGCAGGGCGATCTCGTCCGAGGAAACCTGATCCTGAAGCTCTGCAACGCTGGCTTTGGTTTCCTGCAACTTCTTCTGTAGCTCTTGGATCTGAGTGTTCAGATCTTCCATGTCCTTGATGCCTCGCTCGATGTCCGATCGTTTCGTGCCGATACGGTCTTTTTCAAGTTCAACGAACTCGACCTCCATGGTCTGCTTCTCCTTGTCGAGAACCTCCATGTAGAACTTCCCACTTTCAAGAAGAGTGTGTTTCAAGCTGGATTCATCATGTGCCATTGCACGCATGAAGTCGAACACCTTCCGGTACTTCTCTTCCTCACGAACGGTTCCATCCTTTTCCAGTGCCTTATTGAACTCGAAGAAATCAAGGCCCTGCTTGTTCGCGGAAGCAATGGCATCCAAAAGCTGGGACCGCATCTGCTGATTGACGACCCCAACCTTGCCCTGCATGATGTTGCTTGCCGTGCGGTTCACAACTGGAGGAGGTTGTGGAGGCGGGCTGGCAGGCTGTTGAGCCTGCGCTGGCTGCTGAGGTTGTGCGGGCTGTTCCGGAGCGAAGAAATCCAATAGACCCTTCTTCAGACGGCTGGTTCCCTTGTTCGCTTTTTGATCTGCCATTTCCTTGAATTTGCCAGTTATACGTGTGCTGCGATGAAAATGTTTCAACCCTCAACGAACCATGGCGAATTCGTTCCAGTAGGCAACAGCCTGCTCATAGTCCACCCTATTGAGCGGAACTCCATTTCCACCCTCAGTCACCCCAAGAGAGTTCCTCATAATGGTGATCGGCGGCATCGGTGGTACGACAACCTCGTTCAAAGCCAATATGGACACCACGCTCCATGGCGCATCGGGAACCACCTCCTTGGAGTGTTCGGCTTCTTTCAAAAGCTGCTCACGCGAGTACAGGATCAGCATGAGCATTTTGGCTGGCTCAAGTTTGACAGGCAAGTCGAACCAACGTATCAGTACAGGCAATTCCTTTTCCGTCCTTGCTTCATATGCACTACGAAGCCATTGAGCATTGGAATTCTCAATGCGCAGATGCGACGGTTGCGCATCCGTGAAGTTCGGAACGAAAAGATAGCGACAGAAGTCCATATTGGACGACCGTTCGATGACCTGCTTACTTTCAATGACGCTATTGACAAAATCCACAAACCCCTGAATAGGGGCGTTGATCATAGCTTTTCGCTTGCCTTCGGAAAGAAAGTTCTTTTCAGCGAATGGAGCGATGGCTATTGACGTTACGACATTCTCTGCCATGTTGTTTCCGGTGTGTAGAATAAGCCACAAATATAGTGGCAACATCTATACGGAACAACACGTGAAAATGTTTCACAGATCACTGAACATAATACCCCAGTTCCCCTGCTTCATTCTGGTCAAGTATCTGCGGTTTGCTATAAAGATCCGGACCGTAGTGAGAGGTGCTTGCCGACACGAATATGTCATGCTCGGTATTGTTCCTATCCCTCACCCTGCATATCCAGCCGTCGCTTGTTCTTTTGGCATCATCCAGTGCGATTATCTCTATGTTGCCCCAAGCATGATTGCACTCGTAGAATCGATCTCCCTTTTTAATTTCAGCGATGTTTATCAATCCATCACTGTAGTCTTCCAGCAGGCCCAATTGCTTTGGGCGTATGAAGTCTTTGATCATCATCGAGAACGGTTTTTTATTCAACTCCGACACCATTTCCATCACTCCTCTTACTTACCTAAATATAGGCGGAACAGAGAAGAAGGTGAATGATTCGAAATGAATAAAAGAAGTCTTTTCCGTGGTATTTACGACTTCTTTGCCCGCATCGCCTGAATGACCTTCATGCGCTCTTCATCGCTTCCGATAGACAGCGAATTGGCTCGTGCGTAAGGTTCGATATCTGATCTCAAAAAGGCTCGTTTCCAGTTGTATTTGATTTTCCATACTATGTATGTATAATTGTGATTATTGCTTAATATATTAAACACAATGTGGAAACCAATTCAATTAAAGAATCCATGCAAAATATGTGGTAAAGTCATAGTGGCCAAGCGAAAACGTGATCTCAGTAAGGAGGTCTGTGGTGTAAAATGCGCTGGACAATTCTATGCAGCCAAGCCTAAGACTTATGTTCAGTGCCTTCACTGTAAAAAAGAATTTTTGAAGACATGCAGAACACAAAACA
>ERZ724522.1973-NODE-1973-length-10102-cov-4.737534_pt1 | contig 10102 bp, 13 predicted proteins | sample MGYA00376055_ERZ724522 | MGnify/ENA primary metagenome ERZ724522 (study PRJEB28724, sample SAMN07190884) | wastewater metagenome | isolation source: effluent of sewage treatment plant in Hong Hong | place: Hong Kong | collected 2016-03-17 ... | reverse complement strand
AAATCGAAATTCCGGAAGTGCAGGGAATTGCCGGACCCAGTCAGTGCCGCCGATTGGCCGCTCGCATTGATTTGAGTCTTGCTCGACATATCGAGTGTCGAGAGATTCGTAACACCAATGAATGTGACCGGATTCGCAAGGGAAGATCCGGCCAGCGTTGACAAAGCCAGCGTCCCAGACAATGGCCCCTTGCAATAGACAACATCGCCAGCGGCAGGAGCGGCCGACACGATCGCGGAAGGCGAATTCAGGGGCGAACCGGCCGACGTACCAGAACCGTTAGTTCCCGCCGTGAAATCGACATACCAAGTTGCCATTTCGATTAGGCTCCAAGGGCAGCCTTGGCAGCCTCAACCGTGGTGATGGTACCGGCCTCGATTCCATCAATCACGTCGTTGTGCCGATTGGTCACAAACGCTCGGACGACATCCAGTGCAAGCCTTGCACGGGCTTCGGACCATTGCTGTTCCGTGCAATCCCCGGTCCCACCCGCATCGACGTAATCGCTGACCTGCCAGATACCGATAGCCTTCAACGCATCGGCATCGGACTGGCTAATCAGGTTGGCTTGTCTGAGTCCATCGATTGAGGCGATCGTGAGCGGATCAGCGAAACTCAACCCTTCGCCGCCGAGCGATCTTTGGACCCATCCTAGTCCAGCGGTGTCGAGTGCATTATCGAGAGCCGCCACCTTGGACGGATTGCCAAAGTGCAGGGCAATGGCAATATAGTTCTTTCGTTTCTCATCCTTCTGCGTGACTCGCTTCGTGTTGGCAAGATTTGCAGCTTCGGCGTCACTCAGTTCGGCGTATTCTTCGCGAGCGGCGAGCTTGAAAACGGCAGCGTCGATGGCCATGAATCAGATTCTCGTATGCCAAAAAGGATTTGATCGTTTATCGCCCAAGCCTGGGAAACCATTTCTTCGCGGCTGGCTTGTTGGCCGTCGTCGTCGTCACGGCAGTCGATGTGACAGTTGCTGGAACGGCATCCTGAGAGACGACGCGAAACCAGTACGGCGTATTTCGAGTCAGGCCAGTAACCGTCCATCGCGTTGACGATTGGAACGTGCCGACATCGACGTAGGTTCCGGCAACACCAGACGAATCGGGAGCTTGCTGGAGTTTGTAGGTGTACGGTGCGGTTCCGCCGGTTGCATCGCCGATCGAAACGTCAACGGTCGTCATCGTGACCGCAGTTAGGACGGATCCGCTCGTCAGTGCCATCTATCAAGCCCCGAATGTTGCCGATCCGACGATCGACTCTGGTTGATCCGGACCCGTCGCCTTGCCAGTCACGCCAACTTCGATCGGAGTTCCATTCCCAGTGCCATTCTTCGGACGAACGCCGATCGTGTAGGCAACGCCATGCGACAAGCCAGTTAGGTTGGCCGAATAAACGGACTGGCCATTGATGTAGCTGACCGTCGTCACCGGAGACGAGTAGGTCACAGTCGAGCCAGCGGAGATGAACACGTCGAACGCTGTCGGTTCAGCCGGACTGACACCGCGAACGAAGACCCAATCGACCCGGCATTGCCCGCCAGCCCGGGGCGTAGCCGTGATGCTGGATGGCATGGCAGGGACGTTGGTCACATCTGCACCAGACCCATTGGTCACGATGCGGACAGTGGCGTCAACGCTGCCATCATCCAGGCCAGACGTTGAATCGTAGGTTCGGACGGCAAAGGTCACGTCAGAGCCGACCGGGATCGCCGGAGTCGTCCAGGGCGATCCGCTGACGGTTGTAACCGGAGTCGAGTAGTCAACCGGCCCGCCCGCGTAATCGTTGGCGAAGATGCGGTATTGGGTCGCCATTTACCTGCCGATTCGCCCACTGAAAAGAGTCGTGCTGTTGTGGGTGGGAGCGTCTTGCGATCCCCATCGAACCGAGATCCGTCCTTCGACCCGATCTAGTTCCTCTTTGACCGTCTTGACCTTAGCCCACCACTCGCCGCCTTGGGCACTGCCGCCGCGAGCCTTGGCGATGTACAGGCCATGCAGGACCATCAGCACAGTCAGGGCACGCAAGTCGCGTTGATCGGCAAGATTTGCAGGCGTTTTCCCGATCAGTGACGCCTCATCGATGCCGTATCGTCGGTTGATCTCCCAGCTTGCTTCCTCGATTTGAGGGTAGAACGTGCAAGCCTGGAAGATGATCGAAGCAAGGCCGGCAGTCGGGGCGGCTGGCTGGCCGACGTTGGCCGGTTGGCCGAGACGCCTTAGCGTGACCGTCGATCCGCTGACAGACTCGACCGCGAACCGATCACCAGCCGGCCCGTAGACCGATCGATTCGTTTGGTGCGAAAGCTTGATGACGTTGCCGTTGGCCAATCCCTGATTGGCAAAGTTGATTGTCGCACTCGTCAGATTCCAGAGCGATCCGGACGAGATCACGCCATCGGACCCACTCGCGATCACCTGATCTTCGGGAACTAACAGGTTATAATCGCCGGCCGCACGGATTGCGACATGCTCGTCAGTGGCATAGACGGTCGTCAGTCGATTTGTAGTCATTGGGCTTGACAAAAAAAATGGCACAGTGCTAGTATCGTTCAGTCAGAGCAATCGACTTGGCCGAGCGAGCAAGACAATGAGATTTGGAAGCCTGTTCAGCGGAATTGGCGGACTTGACCTTGGCCTTGAGCGAGCAGGCATGGAATGCGAATGGATGGCAGAATCCATACCTTACGCGAGAAAAGTCTTATCGAAACGGTTTCCGAATGCGTTGATTGTTAACGACGTGAGGCTAGTTTCCGGAGAGAATTTCCACGATGTCGATCTCATTTGCGGAGGAGATCCATGCCAAGGAAACAGTAATGCAGGAAGCGTCCATAAGCGAACAAGAGAGGATCTCGCGTCTGAGTTCTTGCGGATCGTTGGCGAGATTCGCCCTCGATTTGTTCTCAGAGAAAATCCGTCCGTCACGCGGCCCGACGCTCCCTGGCCTTGGAATAGATTTAGAACTGGATTGGAGTCGCTTGGTTACGCTGTCGTGCCCTTCCGACTCCGGGCCTGTTGCCTTGGCCTTGACCACAGGCGAGATCGGCTGTTCTTGCTCGCCGAATTACCCAACTCCGGTAGCAAGCGACCACAAAGGTTCAACCGGAGTGGGTTCCAGAAGGGGGACACTGTCCGAGAGGCTAGCTGTCGAGTGCAAGAGTCATTCCGACCGATCCACGGTCTATCCTCGCCCCGAATTTGTAGAGGATCTGATGGGATTCCCAATCGGGTGGACAGACTTACTGGACTAGGGAACGCGGTCCCGCCAAAAATGGGCGAGCACATTGGAAGGATCATCCTGCGGAATTTACATCGCCCGCAAGATTCGACTAACAACCGGATGCCGCACAACGTCGCTGGCATCGAATTCGACCACGCTGATTCCCTGAACGTCTTGAAGCCGATCGACAGCCTCATCTAGACCGCTGTCAGGCAAATCCGTCTGATCTGGATCGCCAGTGACGATCACCTTGGAATTCTTGCCGATGCGAGTCAGCAGAAGCTTGATTTGCCCGTAAGTTGCATTCTGGGCTTCGTCGAAGATGATTACGGCATCATCGAACGTCCGGCCACGCATGTAGGCCAGCGGGGCAACCTCGATAGCCTCTTCGACCTTGCGGCGACGATCAGATTTGGAATCGCCGGCAATCTTTGTCAGGCAATCGAACAGCGGCAGCATGTACGGGGCAACCTTCTCGTCGAAGTCGCCCGGCAGGAATCCCAATCGCTCGCCAGCCTCAACGATCGGCCGAGTCAGAACGATCTTGGTTCGTCGCCCGTCTAGGACTTCGCCGATCGAATAGCCCATCGCAACGTGGGACTTACCGGAACCGGCCGCTCCGATGAGGAACGTAACATCCGATTCCTTGATGGCGTCGAACGCGTCACGTTGGGCTTCGGTCTTGAAGTTGATCGAAAACAGGTTAAGGGACTGTTTTTCGTGAGGCTTGCTGACGGGGCGAGCGGATCGCTTGGCCACGTTGTTGCCCTTGCGGTGTGTTACTGATCGTCCGGGAATCGGATGCCGTATCTCAGCGTTAGCTTAGCCTTGGCTGACGGCTCATCTTGCAAGACTTGCGGGATCTCATTCAGCACGACGAACAATGCCGCGATATCGGAATCCTTGGCGTCATGCGGGGCACTGAACCGATAACCCCCGTCGCCCTCGATGGGATATCGATGATCCAACTTGTTTTCTAGGACTTGCTGAGGAATGCCCTTCGGGAAGGCAAGGCAAGTCAATTTCCCATCGTTGTCGTTTAGCCGATGGCACAGCCTGCATTGCGTCTGCACAAATCCATCGGCGTTTACGAACCGATCGCTCATGGGATCACTTCCACATCAACAGTGTAAGCATCCTTGCCGGTCTTCTCTGTTTTAATCACACGGAACTTGGTGCCGCGAGCAAGCAGAATTTCGTTTTCGCCTACGTAAGTCGAGATCTTGGCAGCGTTGAGATACGCACCCTTCGTCCCTGCCGGGATGCTGATCCTCATAACCGTGTTCGATGTCAGGCTGATTCCATTGTCGCCAGCGAATTCGACCGCCTTGCCTTCCCGAAGCGAAGTGGACGAGTAGCCAAGATCAGTGACAACTTCGCCCGGCTTGGATTCGCCCAGTTTCTTGGCGAAATCGCCGATCACGCCTCGATACGAAACAACAGGTTCGGGAATCTCAGCCTTGCCAAGTGCCGAATCGATCTGTTGGACTTTCTCGTTGAAATCTTCCTCTGACATCTGATACAGCTTGCCGCCGGTTCTCAGACGCCGATTGATCGACGTGAAGTCCGTTTCCGTGTAATTCCTTAGCTCGTCACGTTCTTTCTTGGTTAGCCCGTCGGCCCAAGACTGGAAATGCCTCTTCCCCCAGGCGTCCATCGCCGCCATGTCATCGCCGAACCGAAGTCCGACTAGAACCTTGGCGACAGCCTCAACCTTGGCCGGCTCGATCTTTTGAGGAACGACCTTGTTGGCCGGGATCGGAAGCTTGAACTTGCCATCCTTGGGGATGATCGGGACGGTCGGCCGATTCTTGTAGTCAACCGGCGAGAGTCGAGACGCTAGCTGTTGGCCAACCGTGGACTTGATCTGGTCGCCCGTGTATCCAGCCGACATCAGCTTATCGATCAGTTGCTTTCGACGTTGCTCGACGGCCGTATGCGTGCCAGTGTTGACGGCATCGTAGGCTTGGCTTGCTTCCCGCTTGCCAACGCCAGACCGGACCATCTGATCGACTGTTAGCTTCTGCCGTGCGACGACTTCGCGAAGATTCCTGACTCGCCGTTCGGTAACGACATCCTCATACTTGACGACTCCGGACTCAACCAGCCGATAGTTGGCTGATCCCATCACGCGGTTTTGCTGGGCGGGGTCGAGTCGCCTGATTTCTTCGCGGAAGTCGAGAAACGGTTCACTCGTCTGGCCGGGATAGATCGGCCTCTGAGTGCAGCGGCAGCCGCGATGGAAGGGGATCGGCCAGCTATCTCCAACCTTATTGGCGAACTGGATGCAAACGCCGCACGAGTTGTCGAACGTGACGATCAACTGGTAGAGGACTTTGCCCGTCGTGTTCGTGTATCGCGAGCCGGGATTGCCACCGATGACGAGACGGGCCATGAAAATAATTCTGGCAGAGTATTGACAGTGAATAGCAGGCTGCTAAGATTCCATTCGTGGGACGCAAGAACACACGGGCGGGGGCCTTCGGGCCCCCTTTGGAGGGCGAGGCGATGCACAGCAAGCCGATGGCAGACAGCGAGGGGACGTTCGACGGGTGGAAGCCCACTGCGGCCGAGAACCCGGACTACTCCTGCCGGAAGTGCTCATCCCGAGACGTGTACTACCGGACCTGGGATTCGAGCGACGGGGCTTACACGGACTACCAGTATCACTGCCGGGGCTGCGACCGGAAGTGGTGGGTCGAAGGAGCGGACGCGTGACCCGATGTCGTGACTCTCAGGCCGGGATCAACCCGGCCTTTTTCATTTCTATCGCTCCGTCCCATCCCTTGATCGGCAGTCCGGAAACCATCACTGTGCCATCGGGCCGAACGTCATAAATTCCACTCGGGATCAGAATTTCCGGCGATATTCCGGCCGAACGATGTCTTCCATCGCTGCCGTGTCCAGAGCGATCATCGAATCGCCAATCGCCATGATCGCCGTTTTCGTGATTGCCGCTCGCGATTGCTGTGCCCATGTCGTCAGGATCTCCGTCGAAAGTTTGTCTGGAGTTGATCGTTTGCTAGCTGCCGTCAGTGCGGCCAGAAGATTGCGGCTCGCCCCGTCGATTGGAGCCTTTAGTTCGTCCCATAGCTCCATGCCATGCAGGACGATTCCGCCAGACGCCTTGATTCTGGCCTGACTCGGCTTGGCCTGAATCATCTCGGCCGGCAGCATGCCAGCCCAATGCGAGTAACTAGTTTCGTACAGTGTACGGCGAACGTCCCGAATTAATCCAAGGGAAGAGTTGCGAGAAATGCCGCTCAAGCTCGAATGCAACTCGGCCAGCCTGGTCAGTGCCGCTTGATAACTCGGGCTTTGGCTTGCCTTGCGGATCGTCTTTCGACCGTCCGGAGTCCGCTTCAGCGTGTCTGTCAGTGCCTTCGTCGCGTGGGCTAGTGCCGCATCCATCTTCTCCCGAATCATCGTCGTCGTCGCACGCTCCGCAGCCGTAGCCACAGCAGCCAGAGCCTTGTCCTTCGCCGCAATCGCCGCTTCCGTCACTGCCATCGCGGCCAGCCTCAATCAGAGTGATTTCGCCCAGTTCGTGAGCCTTGTCGAGCAAGGATCGCAGGATCATGCCGTCTTCGATGCTGACGGTAACGCTGACGTTGTTATCCATCGCGATCGAAGTTTGACCGTCATCGTCGTTGTCAACGATGCCGATAATCTTATCGATTCGCAGATAGTTCCCAGACACGACCACGAACGTAGGCGTACTCACTTCGGCTGCCTCCCACGCTTCGGCTTGGACTCTTCCTCAGTTTCCTTGACAACATCTGGCAGGATTTGACTCTCGGCCCAGTCGATCATTTTGACGGCAGCCAGATAGCCGAGATTCAGGGCTTGAGCCCGCAACTTGGCTTGCCCAATGATCTCCAGTGCCGTCTTCGGATCGTCATGGGCACCAGCCTGGCTGATCAGACTTGAGACTGTCGAGAAAGCAGGCTGACGGCGAACGTGATTGACTGTATCAGGATCAACGTCGCCAGAAACCGCGTCCAGAAACGACGGATAGCCATCGAAGACATACAGAGCCATTGGTGATCCAAAAGGTTAAAGCTGAGCCCCCCGAAGGGGGCTCGCTGCCTAGCCACCGAAGCGACTAGGGGGATATGGTTAGGCAGACCAGCCGGTGATACCGGAGACCCAGGCGTGATGGTCTTCGTTGTGAACTTCGATCGCGAGTTCGGCGATGATATCGCCTTCGATCGCGTCACCACGATTGCCGCGAGCCTGGTCGAACATCTGACGACCGACGCGAAGCTGGACCTCGTTCGAGGTAAGAGCAATCGCGGTGAACGGACGCAGAAGCGGACAGGGGATGATCGAGACGCCCATCAGGAACGGCGACTCAAAGACGTTGATCGGAGTGCCGAAGACGGTACGGCCGGCGTCGATACGCTGGGCAGCGTGACCCCAGGTGGACAGACCGAGCATGAAGTTGGTCGAGACCAACAGCACGTCGGGATTGCCACCAGCACGATAGGCCGGCTCGAAGACATCCCGCATCAGGTCGGTCGGCTTGTAGGCCGAAGCATTCGTGGGAGACGTGACGTTGTTAGTGGTCAGAAGCGACCTGAGACCCGTCATCGCCGGGCGGGCAGTCGTGCTGCCGAGCGAAACCGATCGGCCGTAGATACAGGCCCGCTCGATGTCGTCCATGCAGTGCTGAATCGCCATCGCCCTTTCCCGGCCGATCGCACTGGCAACACCAGGCGGAAGGGCAAGGTTGGTCTTGGCAGCCAGCGAGCCGGCAATAGCATAAGGATGCTGGAAGTTCTGAAGCCACTGGGTCACAGTGGTCGGAATCTTCGACGCACCATTCACATCAACTTCGCCGCCAGTGCGGGTGTTGCCGATGAGATATACCGGGGCACTTCCGGAGTGAGTGGCGGCAGTGGTGCCAGCATAGCCGCGAGTGACCGTCAGGTCATTGTTGCCAGTGCCAGAAGGATCGGCAGTCACGAGGAGCAGTTCGCTATCGATTTCGATAACGTCGCCCTTCATGAACTGGTTGCCGTCCGAGACGGTAATCGTGGTCGCACCAGTCGAGGCGATCGCCGACGCGGTGATGTTGGTGCCACGATACTTGTCGTTGGTCACGAGGAACGAAGCCGAACCGCACGGCGAAGTCGGGAGTCGAGCGGCCAGCGGGGTACGGTTGGCCATGAAGTTGATGGCAACGCCGTACACGTCGGCGGGAATAACGCCAGCGTTAACCCGCGAATAAGTCAAACCGATGCCGATGTCAGCAGCCAATTCACTAACCTCTGTCGAATCTGCGATGTGTTCAGAAATTCACGTTTTGTCTCCTTTCCTGCCGTCTTGTGTTGTTAGTTCAGCCGGCCACGCAGGCCGATATTTCCGCGAGAATCGGCGTCCGTCTTGATCTTGTCCGCAACAAGGCTGAGAAGATCACTGGTCGCCTTGTCGTCGGTCTTCGCGGGCCGAGATCCATCGGCACCGGAACCGCCACGACTCTTGGCCTTGAGGAAGTGCAAGCCTTCCTCGCCAGTCAGGAACGACGAAACGACCGTTTTCAGGTCGCGTCCATCTCGGCCGGAAACCTTGAACGAATCGCCGTCAACTTCGACATCGACAAGTTCGCCGATTTCCTTGGCGGCTTGCTTGGCAGCAGCAGCCGAGACGAACTCGAATCCGCCGAGTGCAAGCGAAACGTCCCTCGTTTTGATGCTTGACCGATAGTTCTTGTCAAGATCACTAAGCCGAGTCTCACGGTCAGCCAATTCCTGTTCACGAGTCTTGGCCAGAGTCTCCCATTCGCCTTTTTCCTTCAATGCCGCATCGCGTTCGGCTTTGGCCTTTTTGGCGGCTTCAGCCTCAGCAGCCTTGCGGGATTTGTCTGCCTTCTCCAGTTCGGCAAGTCGCTTTGCAAGAGCTTCGTAGTCCGATTTCGGGACCGTCTCAACCGGAGTCTCGACAGCCTCATCGGCATCAGATTCAGCGGATTCAGTCACAGCACCAGATTCAGCGGCAGCGTCATCCAAAAGCAGACGGTAAAAACTACTCGGCATTGATCATATCAGACGCCGCAGGATCTCCCGCGTTCGCGTCCACCCCATCATTGGTCATTCCGTTATCGTTCTGCATGCCGTTGGCAATCGCCTCAGCCTGCATGTCACGCTGTTCAGCCTTCCTCTTCAACACGTCCTCGACTTCCTTCCGGATCTCAGTCAGTTTGTCATCGCCAGCCCCGGCCAGCACGGAAGAGATGAACCGGAACAGAAGCTCTTCCTCAGTGATCGGCATATCGCCGGCAGACGACATGATCGATTGAAGATCGGTGATCGCCGTAGCCAGTTCATCGGCAGAGAGCAACCCAAATTCAGTCGGATACTCAATCTCGATTGCTTCGTATTCTTCCGGAGTCGGCTCGCGATCCAAAAGGACACGCAACGCCATCCGACAGGCACACTCTTCGGCTTCTGCAAGAGTTGCAGCGACCTCGGATAGATAGTCGCTTCCCTCTTGATTGTCGAACGCCTTGGAGATGCCAGATTGGCCAACCGTGCCTTGCCCATTGGCACCAGCCGGCTTAGTCAAAGCGGCTTCGCGGTCAGCCTCATCGGAGTAGTCTAGCGTCCGTTGCCGGATGTCTTGGCTAGCGGCCTTGGGCGGCTCAAGATACTTCCATTCGGTATAGGCCGAGTGGTCTGCATTCGGCCGCATCGGCAAGATTCGGTCAGGGCCAACCGAAACCTTGCTGTCACCCTGAACGTAGTCTTCCGGCCCCTGGAGAAGCGGATTCGACTGGAGAACGTCGCCAAGGACTAGCTCGGATCGCGTGTTGTAAATCGCCTTCTGGAGTTCGGCGATCGACTCGTAACGCGACTGGCCAACATTACGGCAACGAGGCTTG
>ERZ724522.1972-NODE-1972-length-10105-cov-47.469154_pt1 | contig 10105 bp, 12 predicted proteins | sample MGYA00376055_ERZ724522 | MGnify/ENA primary metagenome ERZ724522 (study PRJEB28724, sample SAMN07190884) | wastewater metagenome | isolation source: effluent of sewage treatment plant in Hong Hong | place: Hong Kong | collected 2016-03-17 ... | reverse complement strand
AGCCTTAGAGTCAGAAAGACAGACAATGCAGTAGTAACGGTTGACGTATCAGGCGGCACCACCACATCGACCGGCAATTATATCGAAGTGGTATCACATACCGGCACAGCCACAAGCGCATGGAATAACAACAGCCAGTTTGCCAACGCGGTATCGCAAAACGTGGGCATTTGTACATTTGACGCAACCCACCCGGCAACCATCGGCGCGATATACGATAACAGCGGATCGCATTCGGTAGCAGAATACACCGGCGTTGTTTGTGAGGTGATATTCTACGACAGCGCGATCGGTAGCACCGACGTTACAGCCCTTTATGAATACCTCGCCGATAAATGGCAGACTGCCAGGCTAGGCGGAACCAGCACCCTAGACACAGACACCCTTTACGGGCCACAGAGCCGGGACTTGATAAACAGCTTCACCGCATCAACAGCCTACCGCTATTTCTACGTACAAATTGGCGGCAGCTCACAAACCGGCATTGATTACGAGCACTCAAAACAATATTTCGGCACTGGCTTTGATATGGGGCGCGATCCTCTTTACTCCAGAGTATTCAGACGAGATGCCCGATTTACCAGCTCACGAGAGGGCGCGGTAATGGTTGAACTGGAATGGGAAGGGATAACCGATTCAGTAAGAAATTCATTCTATGACAAGATCGTGAAGTACAAAGATATAAACCCAGTTTATCTATACACCACTAGTTACCATGACGTTCTGCAAGATATGAGGGCGATTCATTGCCGGTTAGTATCATGCGAAATGCAGACCGGGCGGCGATACGATACCAACCGCATTAAATGCACGTTTGAGGAAGTCATATGACAACCCCCAAAGAACAAACGTGGATCTATGTCAGCATCGGCAACCTCGGCAATTTCTCTAATCGCGTCGTTGTAGACGATTCCACATATACCGATTACCGGCCTTTACTATTGAGCATCACCGGGGTTGGTTCGGCTATGGATAACTACACCCCGCAATCAGGCAGCGGGACGGTGACAATTGATAACCGGCCAGGGACTTACGGCTATGAGCGCCGCCTATCAGATTTATTGATTTCAGTATCACCGATCGGCCAGTTAGTTAAGGTATACGCCGCTAATTCGAAACTAGGACTATTTGACCCCACGGCGGATTGGGTGCAAGTCTTCCAGAGCGTTTGCAGCAGTTGGACAATAGCAAATGATACCGTTCAGTTTTCCTTTGCCACCGATCCGATACCAAGGCGCACGGTAACAAAGCTTATAGATCTGACTAACTTCCCAAGCGCCATAGCTGGATCGCTCGGTAAGTCATTGCCGATAATATTCGGATCAGATGTCCAAACCCCGGCGGTATTAGTAGCAGCGGCGGCGGATACATCGCCAGAATTTGCATTTGCCACGACATTGGCTGACGATTACGTGGTAGGCACCCCAACCAGTTATCAACTCAAGCTAGATGCACCGTTTAATACAACCTACGGGGATTATGGCCGCGTTGTCTCAGCATCGGGCATCAATACGGCCACAGACAGCGACAACAGCGCCGTAAACGCCACGCCACCGGCCTATTATAATCTCTACCGAGCCCAAGCGCAGCGGGTAGTGGTTACGAGTAACGAACGCCTTTGGACCCATGTATTAATGAGGTTTAAGGGCAAAAGCTCAGGCGGTTGGACTGGGAACAGTACGGGCCGGATCTCTATTTGGTGGGCTCCTAATCAAATCATGCCCCAACAAGAGATCGCCTATGGTGAGTTTGACAAATCCGACTACCAGACAAGCTTTAGAGGTGCAGCAGATTTTGATATTGAAGTAAGTTTGAATAAACCGGTGTGGACCGGCAGCGGATATTATTTCCTTGCATTCTCTCAGACGGTTGATGAATCACAAAATGCCGGGGCGGGTGATGCAGTAGACCCAGGCGGCATAACCGGAGCTGGACAAACGGTTTACTACCAACTTGATGGCGCACTTGCCACCGGGCTACACATGAAACCGGGATGGCGCAAATATACCGGGCAATCAAACAAGCAATTCTATTATTCGATCTACTCACTAGTAATTACCCCAACAACCGCGCCAGGCTCTACCTATTGGAATAATGATGGGCTAGGCCATGCATTCTTTGAGCTTACCCAACACGCAGCAGTCAGCGGCCAATCTAACTACGATCTAACCCTTACAAACTGGATCGTATACGCTAACGGGTTGCAGGATGACGCGGGCGGCACGATAACAGGCAGCGCAAACCAGAGGATAACCAGCCCTCAACACGCCATCGAGGTACTAGACAAGGAATGGAGCGGATCGGCTTGGACGGGTGGTAAGTTAAGCGGAACCAAATATTCAAGCACTTGGGGCCAGGTCAACACCACCACATCAAGATATTATCGCAAGCTCAAAGGCCAGACATCAGGGCGCACTACACTATTGCAAGCTTATGAGCAGATATGCCGAAACGGGGCTTGCAGAATAGCGATCAATAATAACACATCCACAACGCCTTTAGGTGTATACGTATGGGGAACTAATCAGACCACCGCCGCAGTTATAACCGATGAAGATGCAAAGGTTACCCAGATCAGACAGGTGGGAACTGAAACGATAGTAAACAATATTCAAATTTACTATGACAAACGGTTTACCCGTAATAATCCCATTTTCTTTTCAAGCGAAGGCAACACGATCGGCGACTTTGCCGGGGCCTTTGAAATGTATAGCGGTAAAGATTTACGCAGCAACAATTTGGTGAATACATCCTACGGGCTTTACGGCTCAAGGATATTAAGAAACCCCACATTTGAAATGATAGGGGACAGCTCCAGCGCGGACATAATGGCTGAATTTCTAGCCACTACATACGCAAAACCCCATGTTTTAGTCACTCTTGAAATGCCTTATTTCAAATACTCGGCGATCGATATGCTCGATGTGATTGAAATATTACACCCTGATTTACCGAGCTATTACGGGACATCAGCAAATGCAGAGCTACCAACTTACGGCGGGGCCAGGGTTGAAATAACTCAAGGGCAATATTGGAAGCGGGCGGAGAGATACCGCGCACAGGTTGAAGCCCGTGAAATTCAATTTTCTACCAGCGAACTTCTAACGCTCAAAATCACCGCTCGATTGCTTTTAAACTTTCCTAACGATCCAACTTAATAGGTATATATGGCTTTTGCAGACACTATCAGGTCGTCTAAGACGACAGCATCAGATATTGCTACTTTATTAGAAAATCTTTTGTGTGTGCGCGGGGTAGCAACCGGCACCACGTTAATCAACACAACATCATCTACCTATGTAGATTACACCAGCGGCACCACGACCCTTGCGGTGCCTTCTAATTGCTATGTCAAGGTTGAGGCAAACATAGCGTTTTCAGTTAGCGCAACACAGCGCCGCATCAACTTCATTTTATTAGAGGATGGTGTCCAAATTGGTCAGAGTTGGCCATGTGCCGATCCTTGGTCATCCACAGACGGCTTCACAGGTATGTGCCAATTTGCCGCGTACTCATCACCAGCAGCCGGATCGCACACCTATAAAATTCAGTGGAAGCTACAGGATACAGCCGGATCACCTACAGCGTACTCCACTAGATTCATGCTTCAAGTTTACTGTTTCAGGATGGGATAATATGAGCGGGCCTTTTAACGGTGAATTAAAAGATTTTAAGAACCTATTGCAGCAACAAGATGATCGTTTGCTGACGATGGAGCAACTACTCCAGCGACTATGTGAAAGCACAGATCGCATCGGCGATCAGCTTTCTAAGCTTGCAACGGTTGCGGATAAGATCGAGGCAGTTAAAACCGATTTAATACCTCTATTACAAGGCAAGGACCAAGTACCACAAAAAACAATGGACTACGTTGTTACTAGTTACCAGAGTTTTATTAAGATCGTTTGCGTTGTTTTTATCTTAATATTCTTGTGGATTACAGGGCTTAAACAGCTTTTCCCTCATCTGATTTCGACGCTATGAGCTTCGAAGATTGGGATCGCATTTCACCTTATTTTGAAATGCATGAAGTGATTTCACCGGATGGGCTCGACTTATACAAGCGCACTAATCAGATCGTTACCGACCGGCTTTCTTTGTTGATGCTGAACGGGTTTCGGTCATTCATTGCAAAGCCCTTAATCGTAAACACCGACAGCAACCTTCACCGGGGATATAGAAGCCCCCGCGAAAATGCAGCAATTAACGGCGCAGCGGATCTATCTTTTCATATGCAGGGCAAGGCGTTTGATATTTCCTGCAAGGGGTTAACTTGCTTGGAACTCTACCACAAAGCAATCGCCTTTGGTTGGAAGGGGATCGGACTCTATGACACTTGGGTGCATGTAGATATGAGATGGACACCAGATAACAAACCCGTCACTTGGGATAAAAGGGCAACAAATGAATAACGAATATAAGCACAATCCATGGTTAGAAATCGGAATTCTATTTTTAATTGTGTTTGTCTTATTGACGTTACTTTATGGCTTTGCGGTCCGTTCGGTTGAAGCACAGGAAAAGCCAGTAATGGGTGTGGGCTACTATGCTTTGACGCACCCCGATTGGCCCTGCAAAGCCTCCATGAAAGCCCTAGATAATCAGGCTATATTGTCAATTTCCTATTTATCTAATACATTTGGCAATGATAGGAATTGCCTAAAAAAGATTCTAGCCGATCCAAGGCCCAAGCAAATTGAGGTGCAGTTATTTAACCAAGTTTGCGTAAGAAATAGGCGTTGCTTTCCTTATGAGCACCTATTCGGCGAAACCCTAGACACTCTCAGAGCTAAACTAAAAAACAAAGACAAGCAGCTATTAAAGAAAATCCGCAACGTGGCAGCGGCGGAATGTGGATTCTTTGCGCCCTACATGGGGCCGAATCTCACCTTGTTAGTTGGCGGCTTTCTTGAGCACGACATGGGGCCACTTCATAGCGTTGTGCTTGATGCTATCAGGCCAGTTTGTCCAGGGGCTTTATTGGTTGATGGCCCAATGGTGCCTAGTAAGAAATCACCGAGCGCAGATTATTATGAAGCGCACGGGGAAAAGCCCTACATTAAAGGCCCAACTTTGGTGAACCTTGATGGCACTGACGCATTTTCCATCGACATGGGCGCATACTTAGACCGCACCCAGAAAGCAAAGATTAACCATCTTTGGATCTATGAATTCAATGCAAACTGCCGGGGTAGTAAGGATTTCATCGACCCGCGCAAAAGAACATGTTTCCCAAGCCCAGAGGATTTCAAGGGGATTACTAAGCTACTCAGGGGCGGAAGCGCAGACAGCACCCCGGATGATCCCAGTTGTAGATCATGGCTACAGCCGAGAGATGGGGCAAAAAAGGGATTTCTTTGGAAGCAATCAGATACCCACCCCCAGGCGGTTACTCTCTTACCACAGCCGGGGCGCTTTAAAGACGTTTACATTACCCGCAAAGGCAAGCGGATCGACTCTCTGAAATATTTCTATCAATACAGCGAGGATAATTCTAATCGGCAAGTATGGCGGGCAACTAGATCCGCAGCAAGTTTTCCGTTCGATGTAGTGCTTCACGCAGACGATGTTTGTTATCTGCTAGATACACCGCAAGGGCGGATTGATTAAGGAGACATTTAAAAATGAAAAAACTACTTAACGCTATATTAACGATTCCGGGGCTCGGCGCTCTGAATGGATACAAAACCTTTTTGGGCTTTGCATTAACTCAGGTGGCCGCCGTTGTACCGCCTCAATATTCCGTACTCGCTAAGGCAATTGGTGAGGTGTTATTCGCGATTGGCTTGGCACATAAGGGCGTGAAAGAAAATCTATAATGCGCCAGATAATAGACACTTCTTTATTTGGTAAGCTCGCCGCTAACCAAACGTGGACCGGTTTAAATACTTGGTCGGCGCTTGGAACATTTACCGGCGGGCTTATTTCCAGCGGCGCTGGAACCGACTCGACTAGATTAGGGCCAAGTAATACAGCTACCGGAACTGAAACGATTGCAGTTGGCAAATCAAACAGTAGCGCCAATTCTTATAATTACATATTTGGAAGCAATAACACCTCATCTGCAACAGGCGGCGCGGCCAACGGATCTAATCTAATACTAGGCAGTTTTAATACAGTAGATAAATTCGATCTTAGTAACGCTGCAAATATAGTTTTAGGATTTGCTAACGTTGTTAGTGGTCGAGGCAATTTTATAGTTGGATCGTCTTCCATTGCAGGAGCAGCGGCGGCTGCCGGTGATGAAAGTGATTACAACTTTATCTTCGATCCGCAGGGCGGCGCTGGCATTGGAACCAATTCAGACAATAATCTTCTAATCGGAGGATCGTCCGAAGTTGGTAATAGTAGTAGCAGTAACGTTTTGATAGGTAACTTATCAGCGGTTGGCAACTCAGTTAGCAATTCAATATTAATTGGAAACGGTAGCTCGGCTAGTCATTCATCTGCCGTTATTATTGGTAATTCTCTAGCCTCAACAGCCGCAAACGATTTTCAGCTAGGCGATTCATCGGCACTCTATAAGATGGCGGGGGTGTTTCCCGATAACAATACGATCCGATTTGGAACGGCGGGGGATGCCACCATCTATTATGATGGTACTAATTTAATCTTAAATCCTGATGTTGTAGGTGCTGGAAAAGTATCTATCAATGGCGCTTACACGCTACCGAACACAGACGGAACCGCTAACTATATTCTAAAGACAGACGGCGCGGGATCGGTATCATGGCAGCCGGATACAGGAGGTGCTGGCTCTCCAGGTGGATCGAGCACAGAGATACAATATAACAATGCGGGCGCGTTTGGTGGATCTACGGGGTTACATTGGTTAAGTGGAACCAGCGAATTTCAGTTTGACGATAATATTTTAGCAAGTTTTGGAACTGGGTCGGATGCTACTATTTACTACGATGGGGCAGATCTCATTGTTACCCCTAATGTCGTAGGTACTGGAGAACTGCACGTTGGGCTAAATGGCACCTGTGCAATGTTAGTAGACCGCATCGGACTCGGTGGCACAGCAACATCTACAAACTTCTGGATCAATTTTACCCAAACAACAAACAAAGGGCGCGGCGCTCTAAACTTTAATCTTACTTATACAGGAAGTAATCCTCAATCTAACGTACTTTCCGCAATTACGTTTCAAGGTACGGGCGCGGCTCCTGCTTCTCCAATTGCATACCCATTTCTAAGTCAATTAACAGATGACATCGATCATTCTGGAACTGCCAACTATGGCAATTACGTGCAGTTTGGTACTTCTGGAACGCGAACAATTACGCAAGGTATTAAGAACTTTTGGGGATGGAGAATAGAAAATTCCCTTGGCGTAGGAAGCGGAGCGCATACAGGCGGCGATATTCGTCAATATGGAATTTGGATCGGATCTTTTAACGATTATACAGGCGTTGCTTCTCAATTAAAACACGGCATCTATTGCGCTGAGAACATTAGTACAAAAGCGGGACAAAAGATCGTTTTTGATTCTACGACTACAGCTATGGGCGATACATATATGGGCTACATCGGCGCATCTACCGAGTTGGTCACTTATATTAACAACGTGCAGGAAAGCTCGATCCAGGGCGACAGAAAAGATCTTTATTTACCGCCTACTCGAATGGGGATTTCGAAAGGTGCAACAATAGCAATTTTTAATGGATGGGGAATGTAATTATGGCAGCAGGAATTAATCCAGTTTTTCCGCAAACACCGAATATAGGGCTTGCTGATATTGTTCAAACATCGGCACAGGTTAAAAGCGATGGAACTAGCGCAGGCACGGCTGGCGCTGATATTATGTATAAAGGTTTTACAGCGGGAGCTAACGGATCTTTTGTAGAGGAAATTAGATTCTATGTAACCGCATCGGCAGCGGCTACCAACTCAGTAGCGACCACGCTGAGGGCTTATCTTTCAACGGTTTCGGCTCCAGGCGCAACAACAGCGGCAGACACTTGGCTAATTGGTGAGGTATCAGTCCCAATTATTGCAGCGTCTCATTCGACTAATGCAACTAACTACTATTCCATAATTCTAAATAAACCAATTCCAACTGGGTATTACATTCACGTTTCGCAGCATATCGCGCAAACAGCCAATCAGCATTGGAAAGCTATTGTTTACGGGTGGGATTACTAATGTTTGATCAGATTGGTAGCATACCAACTAAATATCGGCAGAACGTGCAGATATTTAACCCAACGGGATCGACTAACCTGACGGGATTACAATCATGGCAAAAGCCGAAGGGCGTTTCTATGGTGTTTATGCTGGCAGTTTCTGGCGGCGGTGGCGGTGGAGGCGGTGGCGCTGGCGCGGCGCTCACTTTGAGATCGGGCGGTGGTGGTGGTGCTTGCTCAGGTGTGTCTAGATTTATCTGTCCAGCGTTTGTTTTACCCGATGAACTTTATATCCAGGTTGGACAGGGCGGCCAAGGTGGCGGATCGGGTGCTAACGGCTCAGCTGGAACTAACTCTCTAATTCTTTCAAGCAAGACTAATGCGCTACCTAATATAATTCTAGCGTCTCAAGTAAACGCTCCAGGTGGTGGAGCAACGGCCGGAACGGGCGGAACGGTGCCATCGGTAGCCGTTACTCAGCCGATTCATACCTATGGAAACTGGGCTTCTATTGTTGGAATCGTAGGCGGTGCAGGCGGTTCAGGCGCAGCGGGAACATCAATCACAGCGTGGGCATCTATTCCATTTAGTCCAGGCGCAGGCGGTGCGGGTACGGCGGCGGTTGGTACAACCTTTGCGGGTGGCGCTCAGACGGCTACGGCGCTATTCGATTATGGCAATCAGGGGTATTACCCGGCGGGCGCGGGCGGCATTTGCGCGGGTGGCGTAGCAGGGGCGAATGGTAATGCTGGTAAGCTTTCCATGACACCATTTTTTAATTCAGGCGGTAGCGGTGGCGGATCTTCAGATGCTGGTGCGGGCGGAAACGGCGGAAACGGCGGAATCGGATGCGGCGGCGGTGGAGGTGGTGCTGGAGTAACTGGGCAAGGCGGGCGCGGCGGTAATGGCGGTCCTGGTATAGTTATTATTATTTCATGGTGAGCTTATGACAGAAGAAGAGATCGCAGCGATTGATGCAGAAAATCAGCTTTATCAATCTATCATTGCAAAGCTTCAGGCGCTAATTAATGCGAATGACAGGCTGACATCTGGAGAGCTAGAAAACCTGATTGCGGATTTTGGTTTTACCCAAGAGCAAATTGACAATTGGAACGCTAAAATAGCAGCAGAGAAACAAGCTCTTATTCAATCACTTCTAGCGATTTATCAACAATACATAAATGGATAATATGTTAAGTAAAACGTCACTGGATCTAATTATCAGACTTATAGCATCTCACCCTCAAGCGGCGGTCAATCCGATGTCCGAGGGTGGCGATCAAGCTTACGCAGCACTTCAACGGCTACGGGAAGAAATCCGGGCGGCATTGGCTGAACTGAACGCACCAAAGGAAACCCCCGCAGAATGATTCCACAACTTTGTGCTTTTGCGGTTAAGGTTAAAATTATCTTAATCGCCGGGATGGGTGGGGTTAATCAATACGACGCTAAAAATATATTCTACACGGTGCGATCTCAGTATTGCATTGAGCTTGGAATTGATTTGAAGCTAACGACATTTAGGAATAGAAAAGATTTATATCCACAATTCAAATCACTTAGCGCACAGCAACAACGCTATAACGCTTGGAAAGCTTGGCTGATTAGTAAGAATCGGCTACGCACTAAACAACTTACTTATTTAATGTTTCCACCAATGCCAGAGGGCGGCAAGCTTTGGATAGGCGGTTTATCATCGACCATTTGCGGGTATGGTAAGGCAAAGAGCTTTTCAATGGGGAATGCCGAACTAGTGAATCAGGATTACGCACCCCGTTATAATCACAGCATTGTAATAATGAAACACGAGCTAGGGCATTTGCTAGGCGCGGATCATGATAACAGCTTGCCGGTAACAGTAATGAACTCGGCACCATTGCCATCGGTTGATATGATGGGGATCATGCCATTTTCAGAATTGAGCAAATCACAAATTTATAACTGTTTGGGGCTTTAATGAGTACATACATCTACAA
>ERZ724522.1971-NODE-1971-length-10109-cov-8.396061_pt1 | contig 10109 bp, 14 predicted proteins | sample MGYA00376055_ERZ724522 | MGnify/ENA primary metagenome ERZ724522 (study PRJEB28724, sample SAMN07190884) | wastewater metagenome | isolation source: effluent of sewage treatment plant in Hong Hong | place: Hong Kong | collected 2016-03-17 ... | reverse complement strand
GGAAGCAAGTCACTCCGAAACACCGACACATCTAAGCCAAGTCGTTTCGCATTCTTTCGGGTTTGCTTCACTGCATAGTCCTCGCTATCTACACAGGTCACCTGCACTAACGGGTGAAGGTATTTTAAACTCAATCCCAACACCCCTGAGCCACAGCCAACATCAATCAAGCTACTGGGGTTAGTTTCTTTGATACACATATCGGCTAACACAATCGTATCAACTGCCGACCAGCGTGGGTCATAGGTATGTTTATCGTACTCTATCTCTATTGATTTATTATCGGGTAATTCAACCGTTCGTTTCATACCCCCATAATAGCAAAAACCCCCGAAAATGGGAGTTTTTACCAGAAAGGAGCGGCTTATAGAGGACCGTAAGCCGTACTTACATTATAGTGATACGTTTGCATCTCCTGCAAGACCACCAGTGTTGCTTCTTGCACCAGTCGTAGTACCGTCAGTAATAACTGCAGCTCCCAGCGTACCAGCGGACAAAGTAGCGCCAGTCCAGGCAGCGTTGGCACATGTTTCGGTAGTAGCTGTACTACCACCAATGTTAGTGTCGGTTGCTGTGCAAACGAGAGTGGTAGCGTTTTTTGCACCAGCCGTTACGATTGGATTGCGCTTAGTCGTTGAACTGTACTCAGTTCCCGGTGCACCTACTAACGCAGTTCCGTTGATAGCATCTTTGATATTATCGAGCGTGTTGGTAGCCGCAGCACCAATTTTAATCTCGTTTGGAACCGAGTTAGTAACAGACGCTCGGAAGGTATAGGTAACACCACCGATAGTGATAGTCTCACCGGCAGAGAATACACCTGAAGCAGTTAGGGTTGTTGTTGGGGCAGTACCAGAAATAGCACTGGCTGTTTGGTTCTTCTCTAAGAAAAGGACCTTTTGCTCCAATTTGGAGTCATTAGCGATACCACTTGGGTCAAATCCCATAGCGTATGCGCGTAAGTTTAATTCTTGTCTGGATGGCATGATAGCTCTCCTTATTTAATGTTTTTTATTTCTAAAGAGAGCGAGGACTTTCTTTGATACTCGGGCAGGTCACTGACCAGCTTTTCTCTGCCTTAGATAATTTCACAATACCAGACTATTGACAACAATAGCAATAGCGCGTTATTTTGTAGTAAAATCAACACTCTTAAAGACAAAATAGCATTAACAAGCAAAGGGCAATGGATGAGAAAAGAAATCCAAGAAATTGTCGAACGCTTTTGGAAAGATGTCGCCTCACTTCCGTGGCAAGACAAGGGATGGACAGATAATCCCCAGGCTCGGGAACTAAGTCGCCAGCACTTTACCAAAGCAACGACACACGATTTATATAATCTAATTAAAGGGAAAACCAATGCCAAAAAAAGATAGGGATTACGTTCTTGAAAGAATCAAGAAGAACTCCAATGGGTGCTGGCTGTGGCAAAAACATATAATTTGGAATGGTTATGGACAGGCAAGCTTTAGAAATGGTGATAGAGTCGATAAGGTGCGAGCACATAGGTTAGCGTATGAGATATTTAAAGAGGCGATTCCAGAAGGACTTGTACTAGACCATTTATGTCGAGTAAGGCATTGTGTCAACCCAAGTCATTTAGAAGCCATGACTCATAAAGAGAACATACGACGAGGCGAAACTGGCAAGTTTTCTAAACCGTGGCTACAGAAAACTGAGTGTGTTAATGGGCATTCTTACACGCCACAAAATATCTACGTTAGACCAGATACAGGAGCTAAGCTTTGCAGGAAGTGCAGAAAAGAAGCTAGTAAAAAATACCAACTAAAATTACAAGGAGCCTAAAATGGCTAAAAAATGGACTGAAGCAGAACGAAAAGCCTTCGGTGAAAAAATGAAAGCAGCGAGACAAAAGAGGAATGAACAAGCAACAGAAACAGTGGCACAAGAAACTGCGCCGAGCCAAGCGCAAACAAATGAAACAGGGTCAGTTACGCTAACCCAAGACCAATTTAACGAGATGATGTCTCGTTTACAAAAACTAGAAGAAGAAAAACGACAAGCAGCAGCACAGCCAGATGCTACCCCCGCTACTCAGGTAGATGCATCAGGTCGACCGATTGGAGTAAACGAAAAGTTCCCAATTGACCCAAACCTTTACCAAAGCCCGATAGAGCAACTATTTGATGACCCACTATTTGCTCGATTTGCACTCCGCGAAAACTTCATGTTTGATTGGTCAGTGCACCCCCTCCGTTACCAAAACATTTTTGGAATCTGGCAGGTAGAACCAAAGTTTGAATTAGTAATGTCTCGCAAGTTACGTAATTCAGACGGCAGTCTTAAACTCAGTAAAGAAGGAAAACCGCAGGCCGCAGTGGTCGGGCGGTTTGTTTGTTTTGAGGACCCACCACGCGATATGCAAGAAGCCGCAGAAGCCGGGCTTTCACCAGACGATGTCGGTACACCAGAATTTTCTAAGAAAATGCGCTACTACCAGTATAAAAAGTTTGTCAGTGAACGCTTAAACCCACCACGACCAGAAGATAACAAAAAGCGCAGTAAAGAAGAGGTTATCGGCGGTCGCGTATACGAAATCCAAGAATATTCAGAATTGCTATAAATGGCCTACAAGGCGCATAAAAAACAAGCCTTAGCACATAAAGCCTTCATGCTCGATGGCTACAAACGTGGGGTGCTACTTATGGGTCGTCAATCAGGTAAAACCTTTTTTGCGACCCAGCACTCCTGGATTTCAGCTGTTAAAGACCAGGGCAGATACTTTATTGTCTTTAAAACTTACAAGCAAGCCCATGAAGTTGTCTGGCGGCAATATATTCCCCTCATCCCAAAAGAACTTATTTACAAAACCAATGAGCAAGATTTATTAATTGAGTTACATTACATTGAAAATACTCCGCTAACATTACCAAATGGTGAAGAAATTATCGTTAATCATGACAAGAATAAACCGCGGAGCACAATTCAACTACTTGGTTCAGACCAAGCAGATAGTCATCGTGGGTTTAGAGCCAACGGTATAATATTTGATGAGTATGCCGACCAATCACCTGATAACTGGGCGGCAGTTTACCAGCCAATGTTTACCACTACTGACGGTTGGGCAATATTCATGGGTACGCCACGAGGCTTCAACCACTTTTACGACCTAATTAACCAAGCACAAAACGACGATGATTGGTTTTTCTTAAAAGCTACTTGGCGCGATTCACCTTATGCAAAACCAACGGCTATTGAAGCCGCAAAAAAGGATGCCGAAGCAAAGGGGCAACTTAGTACCTTTTATCAAGAGTATGAATTAGAGTTTCGTGCCGTACAGGGAGCGGTTTACCCAGACTTTAACCGTAATGTACACCTTGTATCAGACGAAGACATACCCGAAGACCTAACGTATTATGGCGCAATTGACTTTGGCTTTCATACAACGGCCTTTTTGCTGATAGGTATAGATAAAGAACAGAATTGGTGGATAGTAGACGAAGTGTATGGTCGTCAAGAGACTTTAAATGATGTATTGCCGCGAATTCGGCTTAAAGTAGCTGATAAACGGCTTAATTTAGTGATTGCTGATAGTGCAAACAGAGATGCTATCGAGGTGATGCGCTTACAATTCCCAGTAGTCGGTATAAATAAAGCTTCTGATAGTCATGGCTATGCTACAGGTATTGGCTTAGTCACCGAAAAACTAAAACCCCGCTTGCAACTTGTCGGTGAACCAAAACCTGGGCTGTTTATTCACAAAGCACTACGCAATTTTATCTTAGAGTTTGAAGCCTATCGTTATCCAGAAGAAAAAGAAGACCGTAATCCGAGTGAAATCCCAATTAAAGATAATGACCACGGTCCTGATGCACTGCGGTATTTTGCACTACACATGAAGTATGGCATGATTAAGAATGAAAAACCGATTAACCCGGGCATTTCATTCAATGAGTATGGACTTTAAGATGAAAAAATGGTTAGCAGACCTCGAATCATATGTTGACAGCATCCCATACGGGAAAATAGAGATTCCAGAAATAGAGCGAGTCAACCGTAGAGTAGTATCAATTACAACAACAGCCTCTGAAACATTGCGCTATGAAGATAACGCCGAGGCTGTCAAGGATATTTTAGGATTTTTGACTACCTTAGTGGACGATGGTCACAATGGTAGGGTAAAATTTGAAGTAGAGTACAAGAACGGCCAGATAAAGCTGTTAGCAATACAAAATTCAAGGAAAACACACTACTAAAATGGAAAAAGAAGATAAAAAAACCTCAAAAAAAGCAATTAATGTCTATGAATATGAGGGTGATTATCGCTCTGACCTCGAAGTTCATGATAATTATATAGCAGATTTTGATGCATACGAAGCAATGATGGTCAGCAAGACCTATGATTCTGTCTCTCGTAAAACTAAAAACGGTATCACTGACTCTGATGCCGCAACTATGATAATAGAGCGTTCAGCCCGAGTAGTTGGTCAATTACCAGCTGGTCTAGTCGTGGCGGCTGGTAAAAAGGATGCCGGTAAAGCAGTGCTGATGAATATACTGCTGCAAAAATGGATTTATCCAAATGCAAAAGCGCAGCGACCGTTCCTTGATAAGCTTCGTTTATGGGAACAATACAGTGGCGTATATGGCTTTATGCCGATGTACTACGACTGGGATGTTTCACCCACTGGCTACGTTGGTCCGAACTGCTGGTTATGGAATCCACGTAACTTTGTTCCACAACAGGGGCGATTTACGATTGACGACATGGATTATGTTCATGCTATTTCATATTTGTCTCATGAAGAGATAGAACATCTTATCGAAAACTGGACAAAAGATTCGGGGTGGAATCTTGCAAATCTTAAAACATTACTTGAGATGTCTAAAAACGCCGACAAAAGCGACGACACAAAACGGGATTCATATACCCAGCGACAGCGCAGTAATGGGAGTGTTCGTAACCGCATACAGGTAGTTACTCGCTATGAAGCAGGCGAAGATGGAAAATGGATAATCTTTGCTCCAGACTTTTCTTGTTTAGAACTACGTAATATTGATAATCCACATAAAAACGGCAAGATACCGTTTGTTATTAAGCCGGCCATCCCGCTATACGACAGTTTTTATAATCTTTCAGACATGGCACGAGCAAAACCTGTACAGTTTGCTAAAGATGGGCTGACAAACTTCTACTTCGAAGGCATTAAGATGAACATCTACCCACCGACCGTCATTAACGCCAACGGTATTGTGAAACACACCGTCCAGCAAAAAGCAGGGGCAATTTGGGAAGAGATAATTCCGAATTCAGCACGACGACTTGAAACATCAACTGCCGGTTTGGCTACGTACCAAGCTGCTATGGGTCAAATGTCCGGCGCATTGCAAAATATCTTTGGTACGACGACAACTCAGATTAATGCTGAATCAGCGATGAGCTCACAATTTGGCAAAACACCAGAAGCGCTGAAATACCAACAAGGTCGTGAATCAGCTAGAGATAATCAGAACCGAGCGTATCTCCAATCAGCTATAGAAGAATTAATAGACCGTATGCTTGGCTTGATACCAGTAATGGGAACCGAAGAAATCCCTATCGATTTGTTATCTGAAGATATTCAAGAAATCATTGGCAGTGGCCATGATGACGTAGCAGAAATGCTCGTCTTAAATGAATCAGGCGAGACCGCACGATTGTCAATTGACCCCATTAAACTAAAAGGTATTGAATATCGTTTTAATATGGAACCAGATAGCACCATAAAGACAGATAAGAAAGAACAACGTCAGAGTATTAATGATATTCTTGATGTGCTTGCAAAGAATGCGAATGTGCTACAGGCGATACAACAAACAACCGGCAAGATGCCTAACTATGAAGGATTGCTAAAATCATTTATTTCATTATCTGATGTACCGGGTATTGATGAAGCATTTATTGATGCTCCCATGCCTCAACAACCGGCACAACCAGAACAACCTCAAGTACCAATGGACATGAATCAAATGCCTATGGATATGAATCAGATGCCTCAAACACCAGAAGCTACTACCCAAACACCTCTTAGCCCACAGATAATTGGTGGGCGCATATTTAATGACCCAATGCTTGCGGAAGCCGCACGACAACTAACACAATAAAGGAGCAATAAATGAGGGCAAATTCCCCTGTCGACGATTTCAGGGTTCTCGAACCACCACAAGAAGAAAGTCCTGAATCAAAATTAACACCCGAGCATAAACAACTTGCCAAATTAGGTAAATCGGCTGAATGGAAATTAATCAAAGACTATCTTGATACTCGAGTGAATTTATACAAAAATACGCTCTTTGGTCAAGATTTAAGTGAGATGCCAGCAGCTGAGATAGGTAATCGTTTTTTAGCCGCACAAACCGTAGTGTACGAATTTGAAGCATTAATTAAAGAAGTTGAACAGACTGTTCAAATAGTAGACGATGCAATACAAGCCGGACGAGGATAAACAATACGAAAAATGGGGGGTTGACCCACCAAAGCGAGCTCCTCATGGGACTGAGCAAGATTTGCAAGAACAATTTGCGCCAGCAAAAAGCCACCGTTGGAAGCAAATTGGAAGACATCTAGTGTGTGATATATGTCCGATGGAACATGGTTCTGATTTTGATTTTACTAAGTATATACTTGTCGGAACTGACGATAGCGGAAAACCAATTTTGAAAAAAATTGTGTAATCTGCAACAATAACAACATGGGTGCCGACCGATAACCCTAACGAAGGTCGTTAAATAAACCTTAAAATAAAGGATTAACAATATGGAAGACCAAAATATAAACTTAGACCAAACGCAGGAGTCTGAGGAGCTAGAGCAGGTCGCTAGCGTAGCTGCCGAGCAGGAGCAGCCAGAAGTTGAAGCTGAGGTAACCGAAACTGCAGAGCCAGTTGAAGAAACCCCCGCAGACGAACCGACGGAAGAAGCCCCTGAAGAGGAGCGTCCCGTATCTCACAGAGAGAATAAACGGATTCAACAACTAACACAAAAGTTGGCTGAATATAATAAGGCGCAAACCAATTCTCCAACAAGTGCTAATGAACCAGTTTTTGAAGAGCGTGAATACACTCCAGAAGAACTGATGCAGATTGTACAGCAACGAGAAAAGGATAGTTATAATCAAGGCAGAAGTGATACGAATAATGAAGTGTTATTCCTAACCCGTCTTGAGATAGATAGTCCTCGAGTAGCAGCAAAACATCCCATACTGGACCAATCAAATGATAATTTTGATGCCGGTGTGACGGATATGGTAAACCAACTGTACCTTAAAACTGTTGGCTTTGACCCAGTAACGGGCAAAGTACAACGACCAGACATCCGTTATGAAGAGTTTGCTGATGCCTATATGGAATCAGTAGAACGAGCTGCAAGTATTCGCAATAGTGAATCCAAACAAAACTTGGTAAAACAAGCAGCCCAGACCGGAGTCCGGCCGACTGGTGTAGCAAAAAAACCTTACGTCGGGGAAGACCCAAGTAAGATGTCTAATGAACAATTAGAAGCTGCAATCAACCAGGTTTTAAATATTAAATAGAATCTTCTTTTCAAAAAGGAAATATAAAAAATGGCAAACCCAACAACCAACTCAAACGTTACCCGAGCCATTGCACAAACCGCACAGTACATTCCTGAACTGTGGACACGCGAAGTAGAGAAGCCTTTTTACAAGGCTCTACAGGCTGCAAAGCTTGTACAACGTCGTGATGGTCTTGCAAGTGGTGGTGGTGACACTGTAAACGTACCTTTCATATCACAAGTTGACGCTCGTGCTAAGTCTGCTTCAACTGCAGTCACTTACGACTCACCTGAAGCTGCTGCTGTAACACTCAGCATCGACAAGCACTACTACAGCGCTGTCCTCATTGAAGACATTGCTAAAGTACAGTCACAGTATGAGCTACGCAGCATGTTCCAGGGTGCACAAGCTGAAGCAGTTGCTCGCCAAATCGACACTGACGTACTCGGCCTCTACGCGAGCGCTGGTACTACTGTCGCTGCTGGTGCCGCAGTTGATGATGCTGACATCCTCGCTGTTGTAGCTGCACTTGATAACGCAAACGTTCCACAAAGCGAACGACGCGGTATCATCGGCCCATACACAAAAGCAGACCTCCTAAACGTCAACAAATATGTCGCTTACGACCAAACTGGCAAAACCGGTAAGGCAGTAGACGGCTCTGACGGTCTTGTTGGTAGCTTGTATGGCGTTGACATCTACATGTCACAAAACGTGCCTATCAGCACCACAGGTCGTAACCAGTTCTTCCACAAGAAGGCTCTTACCCTTATTCAGCAAAAGGCTCCAACCTACGAGATGGAATACTCTGTAGACCAAATCGGTTGGAAGACTGTCCTCCACGCTGTTTACGGTGTAGGTGTCGAGCGCGCTACTGCGTTCGTACAGGTTACCCGAACAACTGCTGCCTAGTAGTAGTCCGACTGACCGCTCAAGCAGGAACAGCCCCTTTACTTTGGGGCTGTTTTTGTTATATTGAGGGCATGAATATATTGCACGATTATATCCTTATAAAGGTAGAAAAAGAACAAGAGAAAACTAAATCAGGTATTATGCTCCAAACAAGCACTGTTAAGCTGCCAAATACTGGTACGATTGTAGCGGTAGGTCCAGAGGTAAAAACAGTTATGCCAGGCCAACGAGTAGAGTTTCTACGCTACGCAGCTATTGATGGAACTGATGAAGATACACGCTTCTGTAAAGAAAAACATATTATTGCAATACACTAATGGCTCTCAAAGAACGCACCGATTATTATTTACGGGAAACCGAAAAGGTACGCCACGCGGCTAAAAAAGCTAATACTGTTGTCAAAGATTATTCACTAGAACAGTTAGTAGAGGTCTACTGGGATAAATCGCAATTGTATAAACAACAACATTTAGTAGACATAGTTATTGGTGGACAAGTAGCCACTGTGTTTAATCGTGATATTGGTGATGCAGTGCAATTATTTGTTGACCAAGAAGATGAGTATGGCTGGTTCCCAAGAGATTGTGTAGAAATACGCCATCATGACGTCAAAGCGTCACCGCTCATTATTGATACCAGACAGGTAAACCAAGAATGCTTGCGCGACCATATTGCAGCAGTTACAATAAAGGGTAGGACAGCGCTCATCGATGTAGACGAACTGTTAAAAGCTACACGATACGCCTGACAGATAAAAATGCCAAAATTCGACCCAGCATTCGAAAAGAAGCTGCTGGAATTTGAAGCGAAAAAACCAGAAAACCGTCAACTACGGCTACTGGACGACATTGCGAGCATCGTTCAGGAGTTTTTGCTTTCATTTGACCAACAGCAAAAAGACAGCAAAGCAACCTCTAAGCAGCTAGGGGCGCTAGTATCAGATGTCCGAGAACAATTAGTTGAGCTGAATAAGAAAGAGTTGCCAGACCAGCCAGATTTTTCAAAACCCATTGTTGCAGCACTTGAAAAACTAGGCAAAATAGACGTAAAACCTGAGGTTAAGGTCAATGTGCCTGATGTCAAAGTGCCAAAACCGGAGGTTAATGTGCAGGTAGATGCACCACAGGTTAATGTAGATACGACAACATTTGAGCAAATAGTTAAAAAAGACTTACCAAAAGCTTTTGAAAAAGCGATTGCGCTCATTCCAAAAACAGAGATTCCTCAAACAGATAACTCGGAGTTATTAGCTGCGTGGGAGGGGATATCTGAGCAACTAGTTAGCCTCGAGAACGCTACTAGAATGAAGCCTACGTTCCCCAACCAACTTAAAGTAGTTAACCCAGACGGAAGCTCTATAGGCTCTCTATCTGGTTCTAGCTACTATGAATCATACACAGACACCACAACTGACACTAACCTTGTCTATTTGGGTAAAGCATCTCCAGGGAGCGCCACTACAGACGCAGCATGGCAGATAAAGCGATACAATAAGTCGGCAGGGCATATGTCATTTGCGGATGACGTAACAACGTATAACAAGGTTTGGGATGACCGCACATCCTACAGCTACTAAGGAGCAACATGACTAAAGAAATCAAAGAAGAAGTCAAAACTCCAGTAGCCAATAAGCTCGATAGCTGGCTCATATTGGGCTACGAGAAATTGGCTCGTGAGTATGGGC
>ERZ724522.1970-NODE-1970-length-10110-cov-12.419592_pt1 | contig 10110 bp, 4 predicted proteins | sample MGYA00376055_ERZ724522 | MGnify/ENA primary metagenome ERZ724522 (study PRJEB28724, sample SAMN07190884) | wastewater metagenome | isolation source: effluent of sewage treatment plant in Hong Hong | place: Hong Kong | collected 2016-03-17 ... | reverse complement strand
TGCTGTTCGAGAACGAGCCGCTTGTCTTGTAGAAGTCGAACGCGAGGTTGCCCGCGTCGGCATAGGTCGCGGTCGGCTTGAAGGAGAAGACGGCGCGCTTCAGGCTGCCGTCGCCGTGATAGGCGCGCTGGTCGGCCTGTTGCAGCGATAGCGACGAACTGCTGTAGCGGATGTCCACCTTGTTGCCGGATGGCACGGCGCCGGACACGAAATCCCGTGCGATCGTGATGGTGGGGTTGTTCCGCGACGCGCCGGAAAAATTGTCGACCGTAATGGTTTCGAGCAGCACCTCGGACACATAGGCAGTCACATCGACGCTGAATGTCTCGTCGTAGGTGTTGCCCGCACCGTCAGTAACCCGCACCGTCACGCTGTAGGGCGATCCGCTGTTTGCCAGCGTGTTGCCGCTCTTGGCGCGCACGCTGACTGTGCCGCTCGCCCCGCTGGAGGCGCTCACCTCCCATTGAGTTCCGCCGCCTGTGATCGAATAGCCCCACGAGGATTCGCCCGCATCGGTCACGCTGATGAGGCCCAGCACCGTGCCGGCGAGCACCGCGCCCGCGGTCGTCTCGGCAAGCGTGGTGCTGCTGAGCGCGAGGTCGGTCGGCGCCGGATTGGAAGCACCCGCCCCGGCACGCGCCTGCAAGCGTATCCGCGAGAGGAGCGGCGCCGTCACGGTAGGCGGAACTCCAGGACCGCAAAGCCGCCCTTGGCCGGCGTGGACTGCACCGCATCCACATCCAGATAGATGATGTCGCCAGTTGCGAGATCGTCATTCGACGTATTGATCACCGCAGCCGTCGCCGCTGTGGCGCTGGTCAGCTCGGTGCTGTCGATCGTCAGTTTCGTGCTGAGCATGTCGGCGCTGCTGCCGGCGCGCACCCGGCGGAACTGATAGTCGCCCGTGCCAGTCGTGCCCGCCGTCGCGACCACACCCAGCACGGAGACAAGGTTCATGCCGTTCATGCAGGGGGGCACCAGAAACCCGGCCTGTCCATCGCCGGTCGCGTGGTTATCACTGATCTGCGCGGTGAAGGGGATCGAGATCGCCTTGGTGCCGGCGTAGGACGCCGCCAGGCCGTCCGGGTGCACGGCGCGCGTCGCGTCGGTGCCGGCGTTGACCTCAGCGGCGGTCGCGAGTTCGACCTTGCCGACCACCGTCTCGCTGGCGGCCAGAATGACCGGAAACCGAACCTGAACGTTCGACGCCGACGCATCCATGCCGAGGTAGTAGTCGCCGCTCGCCTCGGTCGCGGTGCCGAGTTTCGAGATGTCGAGGTCGCCTTGCAGCAGGAACGTGCTGCCGTTGTCGTCGGTGTAGGTCGTCACTTGCAGCGTATCGCCGCTCGCGATGACGAGGTTCGGCGTGACGCCGCCCGTGACCGTGTGGCTGCTGAACGAGGGCGTCCGTTGCGCACCCGTGGCGGTCAGTTCGTACTGGACAAAGAACCGCTTCGACGCGCCGAAGGTGCTGCTGGTCGGCGGGCTGATGGTGGTGTTGCCACCCAGCGCGAGCTTGATGACCGTGTGGCCGGTCAGCCCGGTGGCCTGATAGGTGCTGGTCGGGCTGGCCGTCACGACATCGTAGTCGTCAGCGGTGCCGGAGCTGATCGAGGCCCAGGTCTGGTCCCCGCGAAGGTAGGTGCTGCTGCTGGCCGAACCGCTGCCCAGCCGCGCGGTCGCGATGGTGCCGCTGCCGATGCCGCTTGCCGGCAGCCCGGTGCAGTTGGTCAGCGTGCCGGCGGATGGCGTGCCGATGTTCGGTGTCGTGAGGGTCTTGTTGGCCAGGGTCTGCGTCGCCGCGAGCATCGCCACCGTGTCGCCCTCGACCGCGATCACGCCCGCGCCGACACGAGTGATCGTGGTGTCGATTGCTGCCCCGATGTTCAGGGCAGCAAACTGCGGGCTGTCCGTGGTCGTCAGGCCAGTGATGCTGGCCTGCACGTGCGTGTGCGACACGGGGGCGAACAGCGTCGTCGGGAAGCGACGGCTCGCGCCACCCTGATCGCCGTAGACACCGCCGGAGCTGATGTCGGTGGCGTCGGTCAGTGCCGAGTTCTTGGAATCCGCCATCTGTGGTTACTCCAGCAACAGACGGCCGCTGCCGTCTTCAAGAAGCAGGTGAGACACGCCGTCTTCCAGCAGCAGCATGTCGGCGACCGGCGGCGGCGCAGGCGAAACCGCGCCCGCGATACGTCGCTTGGTAATGGTGAAGGTCAGGATCCCGCTGGCAGCGTTCGAATCGCCGCCGGTGCCGTTCGACAGCGTTGCGACCGGCGTGTCGCTGCCTTGCATCGAACCCGAGAAACCCATGTTCCCGGTCGATTCCGAGAAATGGACGCCCACGTGGTCGCCCTTGGCCGCGCCCAACAGGGTCATGGTTTTCGACCCGCTCGTGCCCGTCACGAGGTTCGGCGGGTCCCACGCGACGCTACCGATCAACTCGCGCGTCCCGCCGTCCACACCATGGAAGCACCGCGGCGCGTAAGGCTCGGGCGTCGCAACCGTGAAAGACTGAACGTCGGCCACGGACGTGCCGGCGTAGATCAGCGCGACCTGCGTGTATTTCGCGACCTCTGGAACGCGGAACCCGAGATGGTTCAACTGGTCGGCGTCGGTCTGTTCGGACGACACCTGCCAATAAAGTCCGGTCGTATTGTAGGTCACGGACGCGCTGGGATGATCGACCAGCAGCACCGCCGTGCTGTCCAACAGCGCGCCGTCCGCATCGAAGAAGCGGAACGCATACCGGCCGCCGCGCGTGCCCTTCTGGGCGTGCATCGGGACCAGCACCTTGCACTCGCGCGTGTCGACCATCACGCCGATGCCGCGCGATGCGCCGATCGTGATTGCGTCCGCGCCCGGTACAATGCCCTCGGTCGGGCCTAGCGCGGCGCGCTGGTCGCTGCGCAGGCAGACGGTCGCGATTGTCGCCACCCCGGGGCCGCCGGTCGGCATGCTGGTATAGGTGACGTGCAGGGTGTCGAAGCCGTAGCTGGTCGCGCCAGGCCGATCATCCGCATACAGGATCGCCCGCAGGTCGGGCGCCGAGAAGATGACCCGCGTGGCCGCCATCGCGATGGCGCGATAGCGGTGGTTGCGAATGAACCACGCGGCCTTGGTCACGCCCGTATCGGAAACGTCCGCCAGTTCGTCGCGCAGGTTCGATGTCGCGAAGTCGATGTCGCCGATGTTCCCTCCGCCATTACCGCGCGTCAGGCTGGACTTCATGACGGCCGGCGCGATCCACTCGGCGCGACTGCCAGGCAGCAGGCGGTTCTGCGTCGACTGCACTTCGTCGAGGATGCAGTAGGCCGTGCCGGTGCCGGACCGCGCGTGCTGGAAGGCGGCCTCGAAGACGTTGTTATTGTGGCTGCCGTAGCCCTGGCAGGTCAGGCTGTGCGTGCCGGTGCCGGCGTCGCTGAAGTCCACCGCGGCGCCGCCCAGCGTGGTGCCGAGTTGGATCACCGACCCGGCGCTCGACACCACGTAGTAGTTGCCCGCCACCAGCCCGGCCGGCAGCGTGCCCGTGGTCGAGAGCGTAACCCGCCCGTTGGTCGGGATCGTGCCGCCGCTGCCAAGCGTGAGCGTGTTCGCGGTGGCGTCGGCCGTGAAGGTGCCGCTGAACCATGTGCGGCGCGTCAGGCTGAAACCGTAGCGGTCGAGGCTGGTGTTGATGCCGGTCTGGGCCGTCAGGTCGCCAATGCGGATGTCGTTGTGGTTGGGCGCGCCGCCGAGACCGGGGCTGTTGCTGTAAAGGTTGAAGCCGTGGCGGCAGCGGATCGTGCGCCCGATGCGGATTTCGTTGTGAACCGCATCGGCGGCGGTCGTTCCGTCATATTCACCCTGGAGACGGCCGGCATAGGTGAAGCCATCGATCTCGCCGACCGTGATCGCGTGCGCGCCCTTGGCGTTCTGCACGCACCGCAACAGCAGGCCGATCTGGGTTTCGTCTGTCCAATCCGAGACGGTCTGGCGCGTCAGCGCGCCGATGCGGATCACCGGGTGCTGGATTCCGCCCGTGACCAGCCGGCCGAAGGACAGATAGGGGCCGGTCTGCGCCGGGTCGGTGCTGATGAAGGTGCTGGCCGCAACGTCGATGCCGCGCGCGGTCGTCAGCGCCGGGATGTTGGCGAAGGTCTGGTAGTCGCCCGGCACCAGATCGGCCTTGAGGATGCCCCCGACCGCATTCGCGCGCGCGACCGCCGCCGCGATCGCGGTGTCGTTCTGCGCCGCCGATGCGTCCGGGTGGGCGCCGAAACTGTAGATATCGACGTCGATCAGCCGGCGGATCAGCAGGTCGGCCGAAACGCCGTTCAGCGCCCCGTCCGGCAGCACCTCGGAAAGCCCCGAGATGGTCGGCGGGGTGTACAGCGCGAACTCGCCCGCCGGGCCAAAGCCGGCCACGCGGCTTGCGCGCTCGCCCAGCGACGGCATTTCGTCTACCGCGCCGTCGGTACGGGGAAAGCGCAGGGTGCGGCCCAGTTCTTCCCCGAGCTCCTGCACCATCGCAACCGGCAGGTCGACCGTGCGCTCGGCCGTGTTGGCCGGGAAATTATCGTTCTCGACGTAGTCGGTGTCCTGCGTCTGCGACGTGACGCGCCGGATCGTCCACTGGGTGCCGGCGGCCGGCGCCGTGGTGGCGGTCACCGAACCGCCTGGCGCGGTGTTCTGGTCTGGGTTCAGGCTGACGCCGTAATGCGTGCCGTAGGTCAGCACGGTTTCGGCGCCCGTCGCGACCACGCGCTCGATCACCTCGATATGCGTGGGGGCGAAAACGGCGAACGGCACGGCAAAGGCGGTCGTGAGACCGTTGCCGACGTAGTCCACCCGGATCGCGGTGGTGCTGATCGTCATGGCCCCCGCCTAAAGGCGGGCGGGCCGGGGTGCCAACGTGCGCTAGCGGGCCACGGCTTGGCTGGGCGGCAGCACGAAGTGCTGGGCGTTCTCGCGCTCGATCCGGCGCTCCATGCGGCGAAGGAACCCTGGGTTCGCGGCCTCCTGGAGGCGGTACAGGACCAGATAGTCCAGCGCCATCCGGGTGTAGAACAGGTTCACGAACGGCACGCTGTCGATGCCCGCCCGCAGCAGCTGCGCGCCGGCATTGCCGAACGCCTTCTCGGGGTCGTCTTCAGCGGGGCCGCGAAGCGCCGTGGCGAAGGCGCCCATGAACTGCTTCATGGTGCCGAAAGCCGGGCCGGCCAGCGTATCGGTGAAGCCGCCGCCGAAGCGGTTGTATTCGGCAAACAGGAAGTCGCCATAGATGCCCATGCCGCCGCCCTGGGCGAGCGAGGCGCCGATCAGTTTCAGGTAGTCGCCGGTATCCTGGGGATCGCGATACTTGCCGCGCGCGAGGTCCTTCAGCGTCAGGCTGGCGAAGCCCAGCAGGGTGGTGCTGGCGATCAGGGTGGCAAGCCCCGCTTTGTCCGCCGCACCCTCGCGGTAGAGTTCCCGCCCGATGTGGCGGGTCGCGAAGGTGACGGAATAGTTCTTGAACTGGGTAAACAGCCGCAGCGCCTCGCCCAGCGCGTCGCCGGGGCGCGTGCCCAGCGTCACCAGCGCGCGCTCGCGGGCGCCGGTCATGGTCAGCGCGTTGGCCGTCGTCTCGGCCATGTAGGCCGCCATCTTCACCTGCACGTCCGGGTCGGCCACCATGTCGGCTGTGAAATAGGCGCGGCCGTCCTCCAGTTTCGCGGGCGTGTCCCGCATCTTCTGCCAGTCGGCCGGCGTGATGCCGTACCGTTCCAGGCTGTTGCGCAGCCGCTCGTTGATCGCCTCCCAGGGGCGGCCCAGGTTGTTGCCGATGTTCTCGGACAGCATCAGGCCGACGCCGCGCTGGTGCGCATCGGTCCACTGCGTCTGAAGGTTCAACTTCATGAACAGGTCGACCATGCGGGCCGCCCGGCCGGGCAGATGGTCGTGGATGCCGGTGCGCGCCCACAGGCCGCCCAGCAGGCCATTGAGGCCCACGGTCAGGTGGTCCGCGACCTCGCCGCGAATCCCGGTCGGCGTGCCTTCCAGCAGGTCGGACAGCGACCGCGCATAGGAATGGAACAGCGGCACGCCCTCATGCCGCAGCGTCGATGCCCGGACCGCCACGTCGGGCAGCGCCGACAGGACCACGCCGCCCAGCTTGGTGATGGTCATCCAGGCCCGGATCGTGCTGCCCACCGCGGCGAAGCGTTGGTTCAGCGGGATGTTCAGCGCGCCGGCCGCGGCGTCGAAATACCGCTGCCGCCACGCTCCCCCCAGCGCCTCGGACGAGGCGAAGTCGCCGCGGTTGCGGGCCGCGTCGGCCGCGCGCTGGATTGCGCCCTTGAACCCTGCCTCGGGGTTGGTGCCCCACACGCGCATCAGGGCCGCCGAGCGCGCCGCGTGCTCCAGCGACTGCATGCTCGCACCCATCAGGTTGGTCCGGCCGAAGACCTTGTTGTAGTCCAGCCATTCGTCCGGCCCCTTGAAGTGCAGCACCCGGCCTTCGCTGAGTTTGCGCGCGAGGTTGCCCGGCCCCTGGAAACCCGCCAACGGGTCGGTGTTGCCCGGGGCCGCGTAGTGGTGATTGCCCGAGACCAGGTTGTTGTAGATGTTGAGCAGCATGGCGTCGCGCGCGGCCGGCGTGTCCTCGCGCAGGTCCGCAAAGGTGCGCTCGTCGAGTTTCGGCAGGATCGTCTCGCGCCACGCCTCGAACCCGGCGCGCCGCATCGCCAGTGCGTCATGCGCCTGCCGGACGATGTAGGACAGTTCCCGGCCGATCCAGGCCCCGTGCTCGTTCAGCAGGTTCCGGCTGGCTTCCTGGCCGGCGCTCACGATTTCCGCGATCTTGCGCGCCACCTTGTTGCCGCTGCTGGCGCCCAGGTCCCAGCCGTTGACCAGCCAGAGTTCGCGCGCGACATCGCGTTCCATGGCCTCGTCCATGTTGCGCACGAACGGCAGCAGGTTGGCCTCGCGCAGCGCCCGGATCACCGGCCCGAGCAGCAGCGAATGCAGGCCGCGCGCCTGCGCGTCGACGCTCAGCGCGTTGCCTTGGCCCTGCCGCTCGCTGCCGACGTTCAGCGCGTCGATCGCCGCGGCTTCCTTGCCCTGCCGGGCGGCAAGGAAACTGTCCACCTTCTGCGCGCGCAGGCGGTCGATCTGCTGGGCGCGCTTGCGCACCGCCGCCTGGACCTGCTGTTCCTCGGACAGGTCGCGCGCCGCCCTGGACCAGCGCAGTTCCGGCCCCTCCAGTTGCATCTCGCCGCCCCGCTGGCGGTCGCGGCGCACGATTGCGCCAAGGATATGTTCGCGATCCTCGGGCGAGAGGTCGGGCGCGGCCTTGGCGATCACGCTGTCGCATGCCATCAGTCCGGGCGGCAGTTTCGGCATCAGGCGGGCTTCCCGACCAGGCAGGCGGCGGCGGCTTCGAAGCCCTTGGCGCGGTCCTCAGCCTGTTTCATCAGGGGATCGACCACACCGGGCGGTGCCGGGTCGCGGCCCAGCAGCGCGTCGTTGCGCTCGATCTCGGCATGCAGGTGCGCGAGGTCGCGACCGGCCTGCGTGGTGGCGGTCGCCGGCGCGTTTGGCGCGTCGGGGGGCTTCACGGCAGGGGCCGCGCGCAGCGTCGATTCGCCGGCGAAGCGCGCCTCGGCGATCGGGCGCGTGATCTCGCGCAGCATCGCGCCGAACGCGCTGGACGACATCGGCGGCTTGAAGTCTGACACTGGGCGCAGGGCATCGGGCGGCACCTCGACGCCGCGGCGGTCCTGGCTCAGCAGCCGGGTCTGTTGCGTGTTGGCGCCGCGCATCAGCACGACCCCGCCCTCGGACTCCAGCGGCACCGGCACCCAGCGCCCGCCGATCTGGTCGGCGGCTTCCTTGGCCCGGCTCACGCTTTCGTACACGCGCGGCAGGCCCGCCGCGTCGCGGTAGACCTCGGCGTCGATCTTCTCGACCCGCACGGCATCGGCGCCGCCGCCTTCGCGCCGCACGAACTCGACCTCGACGCCTTCCCGCGCGAGGCGTTCGCGGATCGCCTCCTCTTCCTTGCGCGAGTACGCGACGATCGGCTCGCCCTTGGCGTCCAGGGCCGGCGTGCGCACGGTGCTGCGGCGCTCGGGCGGCATGGCGGGCGCGAAATCCGGGTCGCGTTCGGCGCCCCGCATCGCGGCCTCCAGCCCTTCGGCGCCGCGACCCAGCGTGGTGCCGGACAGCAAATCGCCCTTCAGGCTGCGCAGCAGCGGCGCGACGTTGACCGGCTCGTTGCTCGCCATCTGCGCGATGGCGGCGCGGGTGATGGATTCGCGATCGGCGGCCGGCAGGCTGTCGTGCGCCGCCACCACGGGGTTGCGGTATTCGCCGGTCACGCGGTCGCGCACGGCGCCGCCGATCACATGCAGGCCGCCGCCCAGCGCCGTGCCGAACGCGATGTTCAGCAGGCTGTTCATCGCGTCGTAGTCCTGCTGTTCGGCGCGGGCCAGCGTGTAGACGATCGGCTCCAGCACCGCGGCGCCGACCGCGCCTTCCAGCGCGCCCGCGCCGACCCGGACCATCGCGCGGGCGCCGGCGCTGCCGGCCGCGGCCAGCATCGAGGCATAGCGGGCCGGCCCCACGACCGGGATGAAGGCCGAGGCGATGTTCAGCGGGTCGACCGCGCTGGCAGCGAGGCCGGCAAGGAACCTGGCCGGCGTGCCGATCAGGCCGGCTTCGGCGCGGTTCAGCACGTCGTTGCGGTCCAGTTCGGCCCGCTTCAGGTCGCGCAGGTCCCGCGCGTTGCTGCGCAGGATCGGCTCGTCGAATTTCAGGTGCCCCTCGATGCCGAACTCGGCGTTGGCCTGTTCGGGCGTCAGCCGCTCGGCGGTCTCGGCGCGTTCCTCGTCGGTCAGCTGGTCGGGCGGGACGAACGACAGGTTCGCATCGCCCCGCAGGTCGCGGGCAAAGCGGCGGGTCAGCAGCGTGGTCGGGTTGCTGTTCCATGCCTGCGACGCGGCAGCGCCCATGCTGTCCAGCAGGCTGGGCGGCAGCGGCGCGGCGCCGCCCAGATAGTAGGCCGGGACGATCTGCTGTTCGTCCGCGACCAGCATCAGGGCGTGCCCTGGATGGCCCGCAGCGCCGCCGGCATCTCGCGGAACTTGAAGCCATAGATCGTGCCGTCGGCCCGCAGCACCGGCTGCTGGTTGCGGTCGACCAGCATCACGCCGTCGCCGTTGGCGTTCATGCGCCACTGGCTGTCGCGCCGCAGCGAATCGCGGAACTCGGCCTGCTGGGCATCCGCCGTCGTGGCGCCCACCGCGCCACCGGGCACGATGAATTGCGTGCTGCCCAGCGCGCCTGGGCTGCGCAGCGTGTTGGCCGTGCTCTCGACCTGCGCGGCCGTGGCGGCGCCGCGGGGGATCAGGGCGTTTATCGTGGAACCTTGCAGCACTTCGAACTGGCTGCCGATCACGGTCTCGACCGCGCGCTTCACCGCCTCGGTGCCGGTCATCGTGCGCGCGTTCTGAAGCGCCAACGTCTCGATCGCTTGCCGATACGGCGCCAGCACATTGGTCGAACCTTGCGCCGCGCCATAGGCCGACAGGATCGGCGCCATCGCGGTACCCATCGCGTCCTTGACCTCTTTGGCCTTGTCCGTGCCGACCAGCCGTTCGAGTTCGGCATTGCCCGTGCGCAACCCTTCGATCAGGCGCGGCAGTTCGGCCTGGCCGCGCAGGCTGCCCTGAAGTGCCGCCGTGGCTTCGAACTCGGCCGGCAGGCCCTGGCGGCGCAGGTCGCGCAGCACGCGGGGCGCGTTCTCCGCCCCGTAGGCGTTCAGGGTTTCGTTCAGCAGTTGCGCGGCCTGCACGTTGCCCAGCCCCTGCGCCTTGATCGCCTGCACGGCCGCCGCGGCCTCGCCATCGGTCATGACGCGCCGGTTCCACGTGGACACGCCGTTCTGCGCCTGGGCTTCGTCCATGCCGGGCACCAGCGCGGCCCGGGCTTCGGGCGTGGTCGCGGCAGCGCGCTGCGCCGCAACCTCGGGTTGCCTGTCCGCGATGGCGCCGAGAGGATCCCGGTTCAACGCCTGCGCCTGCTGGCGCGCGATGTTCTCCAGCCCGTCCGCGCGCGCGTCGGCCAAGCGACGGTCCGCCATGGGGCGCG
>ERZ724522.1969-NODE-1969-length-10114-cov-13.805050_pt1 | contig 10114 bp, 10 predicted proteins | sample MGYA00376055_ERZ724522 | MGnify/ENA primary metagenome ERZ724522 (study PRJEB28724, sample SAMN07190884) | wastewater metagenome | isolation source: effluent of sewage treatment plant in Hong Hong | place: Hong Kong | collected 2016-03-17 ... | reverse complement strand
GCGCGGCCGCGCAGCAGCACTTCCGGGCGGGTGCACATGAACAGCGGGTAGGCGTACGCCTCGACCTTCCACCACATGCGGCGCTGGATGTCCGGGATCGGCAGCAGGTACACCGGCTTGCCGGGGGTGTTGACCCACTCCCAGGTTTCGCCGGGGGCGTTGACCTCGCGGAAGATGCCGGGGGCGCCCACCGGGAAGAACTTCACCTCGTTGTCGGGGATCTTCAGCGAGGTGTTGTCGTCCGAGCCGCGGTAGTTGATCCAGTCGATGCCGGAGAAGTTGAAGGCACCGAACGCCGCGCCCTGGCCGCCGTCGCGCACGTCACGCGCGTCCTGGAAGTTCAGGAACGTGCGGATCACGTCCTTGTGGTTCACGAACTGGTCGTAGAACGCGTCGCCGCACAGGCCCACCACGCGCGTGTTCTGCGTGAACGCGCCTTGCGCCTTGCGGGCCATGGTGCGGGTGATGCCGTTGCAGATCGTGCGGATCGTGTTCTCGGCCTGCGCCGAGAGGTTGAAGGCCACTTCGCTCGACTGCTGGATCTCGAACTCGTCGAACCAGTCGTAGAGCGTCGAGCCGTCCTTCGGGTCGACCATCTTGCCTTGCAGCGCGGCCAGGCGCATGTACTCCTTCGTGTACTCCACGTTGGCCAGCAGGCCGGTCGGGCCGTTCACGCGACGCGCGACCTCGTTCTGCAGCTGCATCAGCACCGTGACGGTCTGCTGCCCTTCCTGGAACTCGCGGATGTTCTGCACTTCCGACGCGTAGACCGTGTCGTCGTGCATCAGCCGCGGCACCTCGAAGTAGCGCATCTTGCGCTTCTCGGTCGTGCGCTGCGTGCCCTCGGCGCCGCGCGCCGACAGCGGGATCAGCTTCAGAACGCCAGTGCGTTCTTCGACCGACACCGCCGTGGTGCGAATGGGGTCGGGCTCGAAGATGTTCATCGCGCCCAGGCCGACGGGCTGGAACGGGTTGCGCTGAACGCCCATGGTCAGCGTCATCGCGCTGAAGGCGTCCTGCTGGAAGATGTTGAGAACTTCGACGCTCATGATCTTGATTCCTTGTCAGGTTGTTGCTGCGGCGCTCAGACGGCCTTGATGCCGAGCAGGCGCAGCTGCGCGATGCCGGCGGCGATCGTTGCGGCGTTGGCGCCGGTGGGCCACACGAGCTCGGAGGCGTTCACCTCGGCCTGCGCGTCCAGCAGCGTGCAGAGCTTGTCGGCGGTGGACGCATCGGTCGCGTACACGAGGATGCCGGCCGCGTTCTGCGAACCGTCGCCGGCGGAAGGGTTCCACTGCACCGCCTTGCCGCTGCCCGCGGACACGGTGATGGCGAACTGGTCGCCCGCGGCGAAGTCGGTGGCGCCGTCGGCCAGCGTGAACGACAGGCCGCCGCCGCTGAACGCCGCGCCGACATCGCCGTTGCCCACCGGCACACCGTCCGGGCCTTCGAGCAGGAACGCGCCGGCGTTGGTGGCCCCGGCCGTGATGGTCAGGACGTAGACGCCCGGCTTGGCCGCGTAGCCGGTCGTGGTGACCGCGCTCATCGTGCTGTTGCCCGTATTGCCGCCGTTGGCGGCACCCGACGCGGTCGGCTTGCCCACCGCGCCGACGACCGTGATGGTGAAGCCGTCGCCGGCCACCATCGGCGTGCCGCCGGTGGTCATGGTGAAGCCGATGCCCAGCGCGGAGAAAGCGACGCCGTTGGTACCGGTGGCGCTGTCGCCGTCGGGAGCGGTCACGGTGAACGCCGTCGGCGCGGTGTAGACCAGCGAGTAGGTGCCGACCTGGGTGGCCAGCGTGTTGACCGTGATGGCGCCCATGGCGCCATTGCCAGTGTTGCCGGCCAGGGCCGCGGCGCTCGCCGTCAGGCCCGACAGCACGAGGCCCATGACCATGCCGGCCAGGCCCTTCGTGCCGGTCAGCGTCTTCTGGCTGAACGACTGGTGGCCGTTGGCCACGGAGACGATGAAACCGCCGTCGTGGAACGCTTCCACCAGCGGAGTGACTTTGGGCAGACCCATTTCAGTACCTCACAGAGTTGCAGAAAAGAAAAAGCCGCCCGAAGGCGGCTGGCTGGTGGAACTGGTTCAGCGTCGACCCGAGGCGCGCCGCATGGCGACGTCCCAGCTGTCATCGATCTGCTTGGCGGTGGCTCGCGCCGTGTCGGCGGGACCCGCGCTGAAGCCGGGGCCGATGCTGGCGTTGCGCGCCGCGCGGGACGCCGCGACCGGCGCGGGTGCCTTCGTCAGCGCACGCGTCACCGCCTCGGCGTCCATGTCGCTGTTGAACGCCAGTTCGGCCGCGAGCGCGATGTTCTGGGCGGCGGCCGGCGAGGCGAAGATGGCGGCGCAACGCTGACGCTGGGCTTCGTAGCCTTCGGCGTAGCCGGCCGTACGCGCGGCCTTGGCCTTCTCGTCCTCGTCGTTGTCGTCGGAGGCCGTGGCCGCGCCCGGCTTGCCCTTGCCTTCGTCCTCGTCGTTGTCGTCGGAGGCCGTGGCCGCGCCCGACTTGCCCTTGCCCTCGTCCTCGTCGTTGTCGCCGTTGTCGTCGGCGGCCGCGGGCTTGGCGGCTGCAGGCTTGGCGCGACCCAGGCTGGCCAGGTGAGCGAACGAGAGCTTGCCCGCCACCGCCTTCGTCAGATTGGTGATCATTCGTGAATCCTCTATGGAGGTGGAGAACTAGCCCAACTCGGTGAGCAGGGCACGAAACGCCTCGTCCGGTGCCATGACGGCATGGGCGAAGCCAACATCGACGCTTTGCGCGCCCATGTACGTGAGGGCCTGGGTCGCCTTGACCTTGGCCACCGGGAGCCCGAGATTGCGCGCCGCCGTTTCCACGAACAGTTCGCCCATGGTGTCAACGTCGGCTTGCAGCCTTGCTCGAACGGCAGAGGGCAACGGCTCGTAGGGGTTGCCGTCCGCCTTATGCTTGCCGTACGTGATGATCTCGATCTTGATGCCGTCGGCGTCCAGCGCACGGCTGAAGTCGGCGTGCATGGTGATCACGCCCACGTGGCCGTTGCCGCCCGTCCGCGGCAGCACGATGCGGTCGGCGACCGAGCCAATCGCAAACCCCGCGCTGTAGCACTGGTCTTCGATGATCGACCAAATCGGCTTCTCGCCGCGATAGCCGTACATGAAGTCGACGAGGTCGAAGCAACCCGCCACTTCGCCGCCAGGCGAGTCGATCGCGAGGCACACCGCGCGAACGTCGGGGTCATTCATCGCCTGGCCGAACTCGGCGCGGATGGCGTCATAGCCGCGGATGCCGCACATGGCGTCCATCCACGAGCTCTTGTGAACCAGCGTGCCGGCGACGGGGATGACGGCCACGCCGCGAACCACCTCGTAGCTGCGCTCGGGCTCATCGACCTCGACCGTGACCCCGTCGCCGGCCTGCGCACCGTCGCCGAAGACGATGATGTTGGCCAGGGCCTGAGCGATGGCGAGGCCACGCACCGGGTGAATGGCCAGCGGCACGCCGAAGACGCGGGCCGCAGCAAAGGGGTACGACTTCATTCGGTGCGCCCGCCGCTCTTGTAGTTCGGGGAGTCGGGATCGTGGGAACCCGTCCCTTCGTCGGTCTTTGCCGCCTCTTCGTTCGACCACGAGGGAAGCGGGATGTTGCGTTCGCGGAAGCCTTCGATCTCGATCTGGCGTTGATCGAGTTGTTCTTCCCAGTCCGCGCCCTGCTCGGCCGCCTCGTCGCGCAGCGTCGAAACAGCGGTGTCCATGCGCAACTGCGCGCCCAGCGGTTCCTTCTGGCCGTCGATGTAGCCGCGGCCCGGGCCCAGCCAGTCAGCACGCGCGTACGCGGCCGCGGCCTCGACGTACTTCGGCGCATTGCGCGGCAGCACGTCCTTGAGCATGCCTCGATCGTGCACCTCCCAGAGCCACGTGGCGTACCACGGGGTTGCGGTGTTGGTGCAGAAGTCGCCGCGCCGGCGCATCAGGGTCTTCCACGTCTCCATCAACGCCGCACGGGCGCTGCTGTAGCTCGTTTTGGACCAATCCTGCGTCACCTGCTCGACCGAGATTCCCGTGGCTGCGGCGAACACGCAGAGCATCTCGTGGGCGAACTCGCCGAAGTTGCCGTGCGGGTGTTGCGAGGCGACCGACTCGATCGACTCACCTGGGGCCAGCGTGGGCATCCGTACGCCGCCGAACATGGCCGGCTTCTCTTTCGACCAGGCCGCGCGCAGTTTCTGGTACGCGGAAAGCTCGGCGTCCTCAATTCCGCCAACGGCTTCCTCGACCTGGGCGGGGTCGTAGGGCGACGTGACGTAAGTGCCGAACGTGGCCGCCAGCGTGGCCGCCTGCAGTTCGACGCCGTAGTACCTCGCCAGCATGCGCATGTGCGTCAGCACCGGCACGAAGATGCTCAGGCCGCGATGCTGCCCGGCACGGTCGATGTCGAAGTCAAGATAGACCCGGCGCCAGCCGTCAGGGTCCTCGAACTCGACACGCTCCCACTCGTTCGATTCGAGCGCGTTGTACCAGTCGTACGGCTCGGCCTTGCGGATGTGTGCAGCAACGCGCACGCCGTCGTCGTCGATCTCCACGCCGCCCCGCAGGTACTTCGTGTCCATCTGCATGAGCGGGTTGCAGAGGCGATCCGGGTCGACGATCTGGAAGCAGGTGGCGAAGGTCGCGGCGCCCGGGCCGACGCGATCGGGCCGCCAGTAGGCCAGCGAAAGCCCGTCGCCATCGATCAGCTTGTGGCGCAACGCCAGGCGCTGCTGCTGACCCACCGTCAGCGAGCGTTCGAGGTCGTTCCAGCGGCCGGGATGCTCGGCGTAGCCGCGATACAGCGACTCGACGGCGCGCCGGTACTCGTTGGCCCACTTCGCGTCGAACGCCGTGATGCCGGTCTGCTGCGCCAGCGCGCGGTAGTCGGGCATGGCCGAGAGGCGCAGCTGCGTGCCGATCGTGCTGTCGAGGATGCGGGCGATGCCGCCCGAGGCCCAGCCACTGTTGCGGACGAGGTCGCGCGTGCGGCCGACGACACGGTCACGGAACCAGTTGATCTCGCTGTCCGGCGACCGGATGACCGGCCACCAGTTGCCCATCTCCTGCGAGGCCGGCAAGCTGGCGTCGTAGGGGAAGAACGCCGAGGAACCACCCGGCACCTGCAGCGCACCCCAGTTCCACCCCGGCGTACCGGGCGCGCCGTCGGCCCGAGCACGACTGCGCGGGGCGATCGACAGCGGTCGGCCGTCTTCGCCGACGATGGTGACGTCCTGAGCCATCAGAAGATGGGCGTGATCGGCGCGCGGCGGCCGGAAGGTACGCCGTTCACCGCGATGTCGATCTGCGTCTGCACGCTGATGATGGCTTGGGTCAGCGCGCCCACATCGGTCTGCCGGTAGGTGACCGACTTCGTACCGTCGCCTTGAACGTACGTGGCCGTGGCCACCTGCTTGCCGGCCTGCAGATCGAGGTACGCCGACTGCAACGCGCTCAGGCGCGAGCGAAGCTCAGCCAGCGAAACGCCGTCGAGCAGACGGGGGCGCGGGTACATCAGACCAGCCGATCCAGGATCTCGATCGGCTTCAGGGCCTGGACGCGATCGATGGTCTGCGCCCGAACCGTCTCGGCCACGAACACGCGTAGCGCGTTGACCGGAACGGTCACGCTCTCGCCGCCGCGACGGATCTTGACCTCGCCCTTGAAGTCGTCGCGATGGACGAATTCGGTGCCCTCGACCTTACGGGTCACGGTTGTCGTCATGCGGTGCCTCACTTTGCCGTCGCCAGGGCGCGGCCGAGTTGCCTGCCGAATTCCTTGCGGAACTGGCCGTTGATGGTCTTCGCGGCAAGTTCGGCCCAGTGCAGCCGGTTCTTGTCGTCGATGGGGTGCGCGTCCGTGAACTTGATCAGCAGCTTGAGCCGGGGCCCGGCGTTGCGCGCGAGCTTGCGGTCGGCGCGAACTGTGACCATCGTGACCTTGCCGGTCTTCGGGTTCACGCGGGCAATCTTGGTCTTGCCCATCGTCAACTGGTGGCCTTCATCGGTCGCACGTTGCCAAACGCCGCTCACGTCGCCGATCTTGGTCTTCACCTTGCCGATGAACACGTCCTCGCGCAGTGCCAACTGCGCCATGCGCCGCCGCGGCAGGTTGCCGAACTGGTCAAGGCGCGTTTTCTCGTCTGCCGGCTTCAGCAGCGCGTCGCTGTTGAGCTTGTTCGTGCCACCCTTCTCGTACGGGTCCAGATACGAGGCTGTCAGGTCCAGCATGACCAGCCGCGCGGTCAGCGAGTCGCTCCGGGCCTTCAAGATCCGCGTTGCGCCAGTCGTGAACGGCCGCGGACGGTCCAAAACGGCCTTCTCGTTGGCGATTTCAGCCTTCTGAACTCGCGCGATGAGCTCGTTGAGCGCCATCGCGGTCGCGTAGGGAACCTGGCGACGCTTAACATCGTCCAACTTGGCCGCAAACGCGTCCATGTTGGTCTTGTAGTCGATGACGATCACGCCATGCGCTCCACCAAACTCGGCCGTTTGGACTTCGCCGGTTGCGGCGGCGGCGTTTCGGCCGTCTCGACCGGCGAAACCACCCTCGGCGGGGGCTCCGGCGGCGCTTCCGGCGCCCTAACAGTCAGCCGCTGCCCCAACTGGGCCAAGTTGAGGCCAAAGTGCTTCAAGCCGCACAGTGCCGCATAAGCGTAGACGCGACAGTCAGCACGCTCGTTAGCCCTGCTCCGCGGCGTTTCCCACACGCGGATCAGTTTTCGGCCGACTTCGCGCGTCACAAGGCGGTCTGCCGTGAGTTGCTCGAACTCCCCTTGCCCCCAGTCCATGCCGAAGTGCATGTAGCCCGGGTTCGGCTGCCCGGCAGCCCGCGGTTCCAGCAGCAGGCGGTTGCGGATCGTGTCTCGGGCGGCGTTACCGCCGATCACGATGGGGCGGAACGACGCCTTGGTCTTCTTCGCAGGCTTCTTCGTCGGCCAAACGGGGTTGCGCTGGCCGTTCTGCTCCGAAGCACCCTTCAGCGCCCACACGCGGCGGCCCAGCCGGGCCTTGCTGAAGCTGTAGACGTGCTCCGTGTGGTGGCCGCCGGAGTCCATGCCGGTCGCCAGGACAGGCAATTCGACCCCATCGATGCGCTTGAATGTACGCAGCAGCGCCTTATCGAGCGCCTCCTGCACGTGAGGGTCGTCTATGCCGCCTTCGATGACCTCGTAGCCCAACGACCACGACTCTTCGTTGACGCCCCAGCCCACGTATTCGAGCTCGACGCGGTAGTCCTGCGTGTCTTCACCGACCGTGACGGCCACGACCTCGCGTGGCGCCTGCGTTCCCCAGTTCTCACGCCGCGCCAGCAGCGACTCGATGACCGGCACCTTGCTGGCGTTCGGGCGGTGCGGCAGGCCCATCTGGGTGTTCCACCAGGCCATTTCGAGGTCGTGGTCGCCCTTCGCGGCAATCCACTTCTCGGCGATGTCAGCCGGGCGGTCCTTCGACCAGGGCGAGTACAGCTTGCCGGCCTGGAAGCCCGCATGCTTGTTGTCCACCGCCCAAGTGCCGCAATGCGCACACTTCGCGCGGTAGACCGCGTACATCCCCTCTTGGGTGTCTTCCCACCAGTCCCAGACCTTGCCGACGTCGCCGTCCGCGGCGTAGGCGTCAAGCGGGATCTGCAGGCGACCACAGCACTCGAAGGGCCGGGTCTGGTGCCACCGCACGGTCTGCAGGGCCCGCAGGCGTTCGCCTTCCGACCAGGCCGCGCCACACGACTCGCAGTGGATGCGCGCCGTCTTAGTGTCATGCGTGCCGTTCTCGCGCTTGCTCCACTGGACGTGCTTGAAGAAGTCCAGAAACTGCCGGTGCTCGCAGTGCGGGCAGACCACGCTGGCCCGCCGGCGGTCGGAAGCCTCGTAGCTCTTGGCGATCCGGCTCTCGTCCTCCACGGTGGGGGAGCAGGCGCGGATCGAAAGCCAGTTCGCGCCGAAGGTCGCAGTGCGTTCCTCGGCCAGCGCGATCGGATCGCCTTCGCGCGACACCGCGTACTTGTCGACCTCGTCGCACAGCAGGATGCGGATCGGCCGGCGCGCCAGGTTGTCCGGGCTGCCGGCGCTGGCCATGGCCAGAAAGCCGCCGGGGAACGCCTTGTACTTCAGCGTCTCGTCGCTGTTGCGCGTCGTGCCGGTCGACACGCGCTCGCGCAGCACGGGCGTCACCCGGATGAACGGGGCGATGCGTTCCTTGCTGAACTGCTCGACCGCGTCGTCCTTGGGCTGCAGCAACAGCATCGGGCACGGGTCAAGGTGCGCGAAGCGGCCGAAGGTGTTCTCCAAGAACGCCGTCTTCAGCAGCTGCGTGCACGTCATCGCGGTGATGGTGTGCACGCCGGGCTCGGTGACCGCCAGCATTAGGCCGCGGGCCACCTCGACCTTCGAGGTCTTCCACTTGCCTTGCGTACTGCCCGCCTCGGGCGCCAGGAAGCGGTACCGGTCGGCCCAGTCGGGCACGCTCAACCGCGGCGGGGGAGTCATCCCACGCCGGTACTCGCGTCGCAGCAGATCAGCGGCGGCCGAATTCTCCATCCGGCTCGCCTAGCTCGCTCAGGTGCTGGTGCACGTACTTCGTCAGCACCGGCACGACCTTGTCGACCTCGATGCCGAGGTCCGCCGCGATCAGCGGGCCGACATCGGTGGGCCAGGACATCCACGCGTTGCGGGTGGCCTGGGCGCACTCGAAGAGGACGCCGCGCGCCACGTCCAGCAGCACTTTGCTGCCCTCTTCCTCGTCGAACTTCTGCTTGGCCTGGAGAGCCAGGAAGTTCTCTTTGATCCGCCGGGCTTCTTCGGTCGTCGCGCTGCCGGACTCCAGCAGAGCGATGTCGGCCGGGCTGGGCGGCTCGGGCTCAGGTGGCGTCGCCGCCAACGCCGCGAGGGCCTGCCCGGTCACCGACGGCTGAAACAGGCCCGCCAGGACCGGGTGGACCTCGGGTGCCAGCGGCGTAGTGCGTTTCGACGTAGTGCGCGAGCCACGAAAAGACCGCGGATCGTTCGGATCGCGGTACTGGGCCAGCTTGGCGTCAGATTGCTCGGCGTCGATGAGCTTGCCGTCCGGGGCCATCACGAGCCAGCCTTTCTTGACCCAAGCCCACACGGTGGGCTGGGCAACGCCGTGGCGCTCTGCGTACTGGCGCTGGTTGAGGTGCGTCACGGGGACGGCTCCGCTGGCCAGAGGGGGCGCCGGGGGCCGGCTGCCGGCAGATCCGGCGCTATTTCCGCCCGAGGACCGGAGTCAGTCGGAGGTGGCGCGAATGTATCAGGGTTTTCACCCATTGCGCAAGCGGGCGGCGGTTGCGCCCGCCGCCTGGTCGACGGCGGTCTGCAGATCGCCCACCAGCTGGAAGCCGAACCAACGCTGTTCCTCGTCCTTGCCGAGCGAGTTGCGGCGGCTGCCGGTACCGCCGCAGGAGCGGCACTGCAGCGCCTTGTCGCGCAAATAGCCGCCGTCGACCCATCCCGTGCCGTCGCAGGTGTGACAGGTCTGGTCGAGCCACGCGTCAAGGGCCCGGCCCGCCAGCCACACCGCCGTGTCGCTCTTGAACGGCCGGTGCCGGCGACTGTTCTTCACCAGGGCGTAGACGCCAACCCGTTCCTTGGCTTCCCGCAGGCTCTGCACCCGGTTCAGGATGAGCGACCTGGCGGTCAGGATCTCGACCACGGAGCGCCGGCGCATCACCGCGGCGCCCTCCGCGTCGCCCGCCTTGTCGGCCGCCCGAACTCGAGCCCCCCACCGGTTGACGATCTCGCCCGCGCGCTCGAGATCCACGCGTGCCGCGTCGTACTCGGCGTGCAGGCGCAGCAGCAGCAGGCCCAGCGCGTGGTGCTCGCGCTTCTCAGCTTCGGGGTGGCCGAGCTTCGACGCTGCGGCAAGCAGCACATCGCCCCCGCCTCCGCTCACCGCGGCGACTGAGTAGCGTTCCCCGACTGTGGGGCGGTCTTCGGGCGTCGACATGGGCTTGTGCGTTGTAAAGAAGTGACGCGACTCTAGCCGGAATGTGGCGGTTGGGCAACGAGATAGCGTTTTTCTATGGCCGACAGTTATGCAATAGCCAAGTTAAATACTCGTAGCTGGACGGAACTCGGGGCGCGCAATCGCC
>ERZ724522.1968-NODE-1968-length-10122-cov-4.573458_pt1 | contig 10122 bp, 11 predicted proteins | sample MGYA00376055_ERZ724522 | MGnify/ENA primary metagenome ERZ724522 (study PRJEB28724, sample SAMN07190884) | wastewater metagenome | isolation source: effluent of sewage treatment plant in Hong Hong | place: Hong Kong | collected 2016-03-17 ... | reverse complement strand
GCCGATTTTGTTGACGATATCCATGTGAGGATTGTGTTCAGGACTGTCTTCGTCAGGCTTAGTATCATCCGCGTGTTTCCATTCATCACCCGGCAGTTCTGGCTCTTTAGCATGAGAGTCAAACGGTTTCATGGTGAACTTCTTCACCCAATCCTTGTCATGTTTCAAAGCTTCAATTCGGTCTTTCAACTCTTGTGCTTCCATCGAAAAATCGTGTTCGCCTTCATACTGTAACACATGATGGAATATCTGATAAGCGTTGACATTTGACAGACTCATTTCGGGTGGGCCAGAATACTTTTGGTCATTCTTGACAATTGGAATACGAATGACTTGACTATTGAACATCTTGGATTGTTCTCTTCGAATTGGCCCCCACTTAATACCGGCACGGCGTAATTCATCAAAGATGTATTTCATGACTTGTTGAATTGATTGAGTCATGAAGCCGCCGATGTAGAAATTGATAGTGCCTGTGGGTTTATCAAAACCGTTACCATCCGGCGTCAAAGTCTCGTAATACGGCACTCCGTTTTTTCGAAAATAATCCATTTGGTCAGGTGGCATTTTACCGACCACAGGCGTCACGGCTAAATCAATTAACCGATAACAGATGTCGAGAAGATTATCAAGCCGTTTGTAGTTTGCTCCGTGAACATACACACTCATGGATTCGGTAACAAGTTGTTCCGCTATGAGTTTCTTAATCAAATGTCTGAGGTCGCTCTTTTTCATCTTCTATAAATAGAAGATATCAGCGTGTAACCGTATTGGTTTTTTGAATTGGGAAAGCGGCCGTTGGTGGTAGGAACATCAATTCGATGTCGGATGGCATAGGATAGTTCTCGTCGAGTGCCCACATTACATTTTCACGAACCGCCCATTCTTTTACTTTACGAATGGGTAGGATGAAATTCAATGTTGGGTGTTTAAGAGCGATGACGAAACCAACACATTTCCCATTGGAAAGAAAAACTCCACTACCACTTGACCCCGGAAATACTGGCATAGTTGTTTGGTCATATTCTGCTCCTTCACTATCAATTCTTCCTATGAAAGAGTAAATACCTTTACTAGCCGTTCCATACAATCCATACGGACTACCAATAGTGAAAACATCATCACCGAGTTGAGGCGTATCATCACCAAGATAGAAAACTGTGCTCTTGGTTGTTGGTATTGGATTTCTTAAACGAATCAATGCGATGTCTATTCCATTGGTTGATGGATGACTGTATTTGATAACGGTGCCGATTTGAGTATTTGTCGAAATAATACGACTGTTCTTTGTTTGATAGTGAACCACCGCAACGACATTCAACAACCCCGGCACTTTTTCATTGATTGATTCGAGGGAAAACAGTTGAAGAGCAATTTCACGAGTATTATGAACAAGATGTCCAGCCGTCCAAACGAAACTGACATCATTTAGACATGTTGAATCTTTTCTCGTGAATACTACACCCGAGCATCCTCCAAAAGCATTGTCAATGGAAACTGAGTTGGAAGAGATAGTAGTGAAGACATTATCACCGCCCGCCTTTACACCAAAAAATGTTAAGGTTATGACAAGAACTGTTAATATGAAGAAAAAACGAACCTTCATGGAGATAAATAGGATTGACAAAAATCAAAAGAATAGCGAAGTTTTTACTTTTCCATTTGTAGTTCATATTTATGTTTAACCACTTAACCGTAAATAGAAATATGAAATGTCACAATCCAAATTGTAATGAATCCACCGGTAACAAAAAGTTTTGTTCTCATAGATGTGCGAATACAATAAACATGTTAGGAAAAACACACAGAGGTAAATCGAGTCTTCACAAATGCCCCGTATGTAAAACAAAATTTCGAGGTCGTAATGTTTGTTGTTCAACTGATTGTTCCACTAACCGAAGGAAAAATAGTTCAGAGTTACACTACAAAAAAATTATAGACCTTTGGAAGACATCAAAAATATCAGGCCTAAATTCAAATGGAGTAGTGATACGAGCAGTCAAAAAATATCTTCGAATAAAGTTCAATAATTCGTGTTGTTTATGTGGGTGGAATAAAATTAACCCATTCACAAATTTGGTGCCTCTCACCGCCGACCACATAGACGGAAATTGGAAAAACAATTCAGAAAGTAATCTTAGATTGATATGCCCAAATTGTGATGCTTTATCTGAAACTTATGGTGGAGCCAATAGAGGAAATGGTCGAGGATATTTGAAAGTAGTTAAATTAAAATGATGTTTTGGTAACTCTACTCGGATTCGAACCGAGAACTAAAGTTTAGGAAACTTTCGTGATGTCCATTTTCACCATAGAGTCAATAATAACTATACTGAATTCTGAGAAAAAGTCAAGTCAAACCTATGACATTTTTGACAAAGATTCCGACTGTCATAAGTCACCACCATCTGTTCAAGGTCGAACAAATCGTGACAATCTTGACATTCCCAAAGGTATTCATCACAGGGGTTGGATGCCTTCTCTTCGTTGGAATTCTGCGAAGTTTTCAAGCAGTTTGTTGATATTTTCTCGGCCACATGGATTCATGGAGTGAACTTGCCACTTTGGAAGCGGAAGTTTTTTGTCAAGGCAGTAATCGACCAACCATTTGGCACAGTCATATCCCGTCTTCTCCGTTACCTTGGTGTAATCAAATTCAGCAAAGTTTGTCTTTTTGCCTTCCTTGTAATGTTCATCCGCCAAATCGTGGTCAAATGAAATGAAAGCAGGCAATCCGCGTTGACGGATGAACTGAATAAATTGGTTGTAGTTACGCACGACTTCCCATGCCAAAGTTGTGTTAAGAAAACTTGGCTTGCGTTCGTCGTCAAGAAACAAATTGTAACTCATTTTACCAATCTCCCTTGGTAACATCGGTGATGCCATACTCTTTCAGTCGAGCTACGGCTTCTTCGAATGTTCCTCGAAATTCATAACTATTCTCACAGGCTTCTGCGAAGCCGGGTGGGATGAATTCAAACGCACCATTGCGTTCATATTGGTCATCGCCTTCCTCACCGACAATGGGCCACCACGGATGAATCGTGAAATTGTGTTGACTGTCATAAGTGCCAGAATCATAGTAAATGTTATACTTTTTTCCATCGTGTTTAACGAAGAATGAGAAGTTAACATCATCCATATTTTCAATCGGGCCACCATCGTAACTTCCATACTCAACGGCAATGTCTTTCGCAGTGATACCATTGATACAGAGTTTCTTTGCCTTTTCCGCCTTGGCTTTTCGTTTCCGCACGGTCAACACCGCTGAAATCTTCTCCAATTCAGCTTGGAGATTTTCATCTGTCCATGTGTTGTAATCTGTGTTCATATTGGATTTCCTTCTGTGACTTCGAATAAAGCTAGACGAGTCAATGCTTCTTCAAATGTTCCACCAAACTCATAGTATGGTGTATCTGCTACCCGTAGAAATCCAATTGGTATATTCGACTCGTCACATTTGAATGAATACCAATAGATTTCCTTGCCGTAAAACTGTTCTCGTGAATGAAACTTGGCCGTCATATCATCATTCGGTTTCTGATAGAATGGAGACTGCTCATGTTCCGTATGCCAGATATTGTAAATCTCAAAATCAAAGATGATGAAATTACAAACAATCAATGACAGTTCAAACCTTGGATTGTGGTCACATGGATATTTGTCGAGATTCGCTTTGAATTCAATCGCAGTAAACCCGTCCTTCGAATCACGAATACGATGAAACAAATCCAATTCCCATCCGTAATTGTCATCTACCTTGCCATGATAGAAGAACCAATTCATAAACTATAAGTACCCCTCATGTAAACGGCACTGCTAGTTTGCCCACACGCATGACAAGACAATGTGTAATTGTGAGCATATTTTGGATGACGAATGGCAGACCCCACATTTAGAGTTGTCAACCAAGAACCACAATACGCACAAGTAACATACGCATGCGAATATCCATTGTTGTCAAACAATGACATTTTCTTTTTGAAATCGTTGAGAGTCATCAGTATGCTTGGTTCAAAATTTTCACTGACAATGGTTTTCCAATTACCGGCGAAAACTTCGGTGTTACAGGACGCAACACGATACCCTCACCTTTGCGAAGTTCGCCGGTGTCAGTTGTGTAGGTCACTTTGTTTGCCAACTCTTGGAGACGGGCAATCGTCCATGTGTCATCGAACACAAATGGTTCGCACACGAGTTGAACGGTTGGAATGTTCAACACGGAACACGTCTGTTTGATTTCTTCCCATCCATACCAACGGCCAGTATCGTGTTCTTTGACATTGAACACAAACATGGTTGGACGTTTCAATCCAAGTGGATTGCCTTGAATTTTACCACCACAAGCTTCGGCTTGGATGGCCAAGGATTTCTTGAGTTCTTTGAGACGGTCAGGCAAAGCATAACTGTCGGCCAAAGTCCAAAGACCCGTTCCTTCTTTCTGTTCAAGACGCCGAGAACATACACGAACTTCGCCATTATCATAAATGACGGTCATGCTCGAACCATCTGCCTTGACAGTAAGGTAACACAATTCTCCACGAAACTCGTCGAGGACTTCGGGATAGTTCAACAAATTGTCTTCGTCAGTAATGGTGACTACATCGGTTGGGAAACGACCTTTCGCATCGCCCGCAATCGTAGCATCCAAACCCTTTTCGTATTTGGTTACACCCAAGACTTCGGAAACATCATCATCCAATGCCCAAGACTTCGGAAGTGTGGGCAAAATGGACATTGGACACACAAGACCCTGCGAAGGAGCACCTTTGAATTTAGCGTTCCACACTCGAAAATGTTGTTTCCGCATAAATTCAAAATAAGGATTGGTTTCGGGAACAATGCTGTCAATTAAAATAAAAACAACAAAGTCTCCATCCTTAAATTGTCCTTTTGGAATAACAACCGGCCATTCTTTAACCTTTCCAATTTCCAGTTTTGTAACATCTGGATTAGGATGTCGTAGAATTGAATGAATTTTTTGTATGGTCGCTTGTTTCATAACTTTCGAGGTATTGTACAGCATTTTTTAAGTTTGTCAAGTTATCCTTAAACTGACCCAATCCTCCATTACAATTAAAACACAAAAGTCCCCTAATCTGTTTAGTTATATGATTGTGGTCAACATGTAATTTGTCAACACAAACGCCACATATCATACATTTTGAATTTTGAGAATCAACCATTTCAATGTATTTTTCATAAGTTATCCCATACATTTTTTTCAAATGATATTTGAGCTCGCGGTTTTTCCACAACAACGGATTTTCTCTTTTTTCCTTTTTTCGTTTTCTTTGTAATCGTTTCTTGTTTTTTTGAAACCAATCAGACCGTCTCTTTTTAATGTGTTCTATTCTATCAGATTCAGTATCCCAAGGGCTGACGGATTTTAAGTGACATGAACGGCATTGAAATGACCCACGCCGATGTATAACTCCATTTGGACATTTTGGACATTTTTTTGTATATGACATGATGATACATATACATAACAATCGGGTCAATTGAAATTTATTTTCAAATTGACATCGTTGTTTTAGTCAAGAAATAACTGACCTTGTTTGATTTTTACTTTCGGTGAATGGAGAGTCCAATTCAAACACTTCATAACATCACCGAATGTTGTTTGTATGGTATCCTTCTCGTGTTCGTCAACATTGTAACGGTCAATCAATTCTGCTTTGTTTGGTTTTTTCGAGTATTCCAAAAGTTTGCGGTTGATACCATAAACGGTGAGGTTTTGACCAATAAGCATTTCTCGTTCTTCACATGTGATTGTCATGACTCCACGAGTGACAACGATATAGAAGTAAGCATCCTCGGTTGAACCTCGCCACGCTTTGTATTTTCCAAGAACTGCGTCTTCAATATACTCTTCAACATCCATCACCTTTTTACCTTGAAGGCGGATAACTTCTTGTGGATTTAGTGCGGGATGAACGACGGGTTTAGGATTCAGAGCATCCGAAACGGCCTCTGATATTTTTGTCAACAATTCGTATCTTTGTTTGTCTGTCATAACCTTCCTCGAATAGAAAGAGGGTGCCGCCCACCCGAATGGACGACACCCCCTACTTTTGTTAGGCAGTTGGAACGCTTAGATAACTGCCCCTTGTGGGATGAAATTTCAACCGTAGCGCCCTTCTCGGTATCCCTTACAGTATCCATCCACATAAGTAGTGGACACCTTCTTGAATTTACGTCCCTTGTCGCTTTCGTAATACTTCCGTTTCTTGTGACTTCGCCCTTCAGCGATACCAAATTCGTATCCTTCTTGGAAGTCGGAACGAACACCAGCCGAAGGAATGTTAATACCGTTTCCACAGCCGGGACAATCCAAATCTCCACAATCACATGTTTCATCCGTTTCTTCGTCCGGGCGAACATAGTCAGAATCGTAAATGTCATCCAACGGGCGAACATATTCGCCAACGACCGTGTAGGCACAACAACGAAGTTTGGTGTGTTCCTCGTTGGGAACAGACACAACATCAGCCGGGTCAACTTCAACGATTACGACTCGTCCTTCACTGCCTGCCCAACCAAGTGCGTAGTCAAGGCTACCGACATGGAGGCCGGGGCCACAACCAACATTGAAGTCGTCACAGACATAACGACGAGGAATTCGAGGCGATTGACCCACATGGTTATCAATCGAACCATTGGGAAGACGGATGCCTGTCACCATCGGTTCGTCACCGGTATTCTTTGAAGAAAAGTCACCGTTGAGTCCCTTGTAACCAAGGAACGTTCCACGAGGCGTCACAGGCATACCACGGTTTTCGAGAAATCCGTAAAGAGAGTCAACTGAACGCTTGGAGGGATTCTGTAACTTCCGATTGAGGAAACGAACCATTCCCTTGGCATCAATGCCTTCACGAGTAAACGAGAGAATGCGTTCAACATCCAAACCATGAAGTTTCTCGTTACAGTAGAAGACTTCGTTGCCACGAATTTCGATGTTCTCAATCAGTTCATCTGTGGTTTTTCCAAAATTCCTGACTGTTTCCTTGAGATTCATGAGACGAATGACGCCGGCCTCGTCACTGTTTTTGATACATTCCAAGATACCCTTCCAATTAGGGTTATCTGAGCCGATGGTAAGAACCTTGAAATCAGATGTTACCACCGTGAGGTTTCGATTTGGAACGAGTGTATATGTCATAACAGTTTTTCGATTGTCGTTTATCCTACCACACTTATTTTACTTTGTCAAGCTTGAATCCACCGAATTGATGTAAGCGATGACCGTCTCCAATTCCTTTGGAGTGAATCGGTTGTAAGTATCCTTGCCAGAATGACTCGTCAACGCTTGAGTCTTGTCGAGCAGAAACAACATTGGATAGGTTTCCACAATTTCTTCCAATAAAGTATCCATCTCTTTGTCAGTAGCCAGTTTCTTGAGATTCGGTTGGAAATGTTTGAGACATTCGGCAATGTTAATGTTGTCACCAAGGTCAACCATCGTCTGAGCATACTTGGAAATCGGACTGGTCTTGTCAGTGACTTCTTTCACGATTTGCTTCGAAAAATACAATCCAATCTTCTTGTTGTCATCAGCTTCGAGCAAAGAAGCAGACTTCAATGTGAGAGAGGCATCAAGTTTTTCAACCAACTCAGCCGTGAGTTTTTCCAAACTAATCCAGTGACCGGCCTCAACGGCTTTTTTGAACCAAATCGCGTTGACGGTTCTTTCATGAATTCCATAAACCCTATCCAGATTGTGTCCCGTTGCCCGACAAAGTTCGTGGAGAGCCTGAATCATCCAACGAGAACCGTCGAGTGAGTCTAGGTCGCCATTGAACATGATTCGATTTCCACTACCGGGCACATTCTTCAAAACAACATAAACTCCGCCCGTGATACCACGAACATTGTCCGCCGAAGATTCCCAATAGGGAGTAGTAATGTAACCGCCATCACGACGATTCTTCACCGAGAAGAAAGAACAATACAGAGGCTTCGAACCACCACTGTTGTTGCCGGAATTGCCGGTGTTGGAGTTGGTCGTATTCGCCTTCAAATACTTCTTCATCTCGTCAGCGATGGTCGAGAGATAAGTCGCCGGAACACTGTCGAAGTGATAGTTTCGGAAAAAGTCTTCCTTCACCTTGGCCTCAGTGAGATTCAACACATACACATGAGAGTAAGGCGTGTCTTTCAGTTTCAGAAGGTAGTAATGAACCGCTGCCTGAACCAATCGTGGTTTGCGGATATCCATTACCAATACCAAGGAATTCGGAGCGGCAATCATCTTGTTGTTGTAACGACGGTTACAACGGCATTTCTTGACTTTCTTCTTGTCTTCATCCAAGACATAGGTGGAGAGCACCATTTGCGAGCCATACACTTTTCCCGTCACGAGGCCGCTGTTCTTGTCCCAATAGTGTAGGTCGCTGAACAGACCGTTTTGGATTGAAATGCCATTCCACAGAATTCGATTGGAGAGAAGGCGTTCAACCGCACTCAAGTCGCCCTTGAACCCACTGGAGAAACTTTCAAGGCCTTCCAGTTCTTTTCGGAAAATTCGATTGTAGATGATTTTGGCTTCCCAAATGTTCTTGGCCTCAGAAATCTTTGAGGTAATCATGTTGAGAAGTGTATCGTAGATGGCCACCAATCGGTCGCTCAACACATTCACCGTGTTGTCATTGTATTGAAGAGACTCACGGTTCGGCGTGAACGCCAATGTGCCGTTCGGAAACTCCAACACCGTAAGGTTGGAAGAAAGAAACTCGAAGATGCCTTCAATCTTCCGAGCCACCGGCCTTGACAGACTGTTACGAACCTGATTCCAATCAATCGGATACGGAACATAACCCATGAGGGCAACCGACTGACCATCACCGTAACCTGCTGGACGAATTGACCAACCCTCGCCAGAGAGAAACGGCTTTTCATCCATGACAGAAAACTCTTCCTTGGACTGCTTCTCGTCGAGATTCACGAAGTCAGGACGGATATCCCAAAATTTGAAAAGATTGATGGCCTCAAGTTGAAACTTGTCAACATCCTTTTGGAGAACGGGGATGGTGACTTCCAAACCATCTGGCTCGTCGGCAGGTTTTGGTTGACGATAGATGACATCAGCGAAACCGCTCTTTTGGCCAGTAATGACTGTCTTCATACCTTCGGCCCAACTCGTGACAGTGTAAACCGCCGTGTAACCGAAAGCAGACTTTGAACCGATGCCGAGACAACCATTCTCGTCATTGGTGAATCGTTTGGTGCTCTTCCAATAACGGAAATAAATGTTGGTGATTTCTTCGATGGAAAGACCGGCACCGAAGTCACGAATCTTGAATTCGGGTTCGAGTTCGGTCGGAAGGGTAACACGAATTGGAAGAGTTGGTTTGCCGGCTCGAACATGAGCGTCCCGAGCATTGGTGGCATACTCACGAATTGGAGCGAGTTCCTTGTTTGAATAAAACCCATCACGAGATTGTTCCAACATCACTTGGATGTCCTCTGGGTCCATTTGTCGCATGTCAATTCGGAGAATCGGGTCGCCAGAATTGATAGTTTCGGGTCTGTCAACAACAGGTATCATAATCAGTTTAAGCGTTCTTTTGTTTGCGTTCCCAATCGGTAATTCGATTGTGGGAAGAGACTAACACACTGAATATAAAAAGTCAAGACCTGTGTTGAACTTTTTTCCAAGCCTTCAAAAGAGTCTCATAATCCAAGTCAGGATACCCCATTTCTATCTCAAATGGGATTGGAGGGGGTTCGGCTGGTTTTGGCTCCCAATCGCAATTACATTGAACGGCAGGGGCGTCAATTAACCCTTGTAGGCGTGTTTTCCACCAATGTTGGGAGCGGAGACGACCATCAATGGGTATTTGACCCCATTTTTTGTGGAATAAGACCCAAACACAGTAACCGATATCACTTCTCATACCAACAAAGTGAGGGCAATCAAATTGCAAATCAAATGAAGGGTATTATCGGTAACAATGTAAAGCCAGACCGTAACGAAGAAATGTCGTGGTTTGCCCCACTTCTCTTCGATGCTACGAATCTCGTTGTCATCAACGGTGCTCAATCGTTTGGTGTTGTAAGGTGAGTCATCCCAATAGCCAGTCGTATCACAGAAACCGAAAGGCACATACGACAACGATG
>ERZ724522.1967-NODE-1967-length-10124-cov-16.548019_pt1 | contig 10124 bp, 13 predicted proteins | sample MGYA00376055_ERZ724522 | MGnify/ENA primary metagenome ERZ724522 (study PRJEB28724, sample SAMN07190884) | wastewater metagenome | isolation source: effluent of sewage treatment plant in Hong Hong | place: Hong Kong | collected 2016-03-17 ... | reverse complement strand
CGACGTCGAGATCTCGCTCGAGCAGAGCGGGGCCGCGGCGGCGATGACGCCGGCCGCGATCGAGGCCGCCGGCCGCCTGCTGTCCGATCTCGGGCTGACCGCGGTCCGCCCCTACCGCGTGATCGACGCCGCCGCCGCGGTGAGCGACGCCACGACGACGCCCGAGACGCGCGCGACCACGCGCCCGAACTCCGCCATGTGGTCGGAGCCCAGGCCCGCCTGCCGCGACAGCGCGGCGAAGCGCGGCGAGAGCTTCGTGAGCTGCGCGTGGAGCTTCTCGCCGCGCGCGCGGTCGAAGCCGGTGCGCAGCGCCGTGAGCCGGTCGGTGAGGTGCTTGGTGCCCTTGTCGACCGCATCGAGGTCGACGGCGCCGCGTAGCGACGGGAAGGTGCGGACCTTCTTCGCGGCGCCGTCGATCTTCTTCTGGACGTCGGAGAGCTGCTTGTCGTCGAGGGTGACCCCGAACTCCGCGAACACCGACCTGAGTGCCTCACCCGCCACGCGACAACTCCTCCTGCTGCCTTCGCTCCGCGTCCTCGATCGCGTCGAGGACCGCGTTGGCGGTCCACACGTCCGCGAGGCTCCACTCCGTCAGGATCGTGTGCAGCGGGTCGGTGTAGCGCCTCGACGTCGCGACCCGGTGCACGGGCCAGGGGACGCCTTCGGGGAGGCGGATCTCTACGCCTTCGCCGCGTCGGCCCGCGCTGCGCCCGCCCTGGGGAGCGTCGCGAGCCACTGCCACAAAGGGCCGAAGTTCACCTCCAGGGCGAACATGAGCCACTGCGCGAGGGCCGCGTAGTCGCCCGCGAACCACACGTCGAACACCTCCGCGAGCTTCGGCTTTCGCACCTCGCCGCCGGGGCCGCTCGTGGTGACCTGCGTGCTCGCGGCGAGCGGACGCCAGATGGCCTCAAGGTCTTCCTCCGACGCGCGCTCCAGCACCTCCGCGACCACCGCACCCGCCATCGCTTCGAGCTCGCGCGGCTCACCGATGAGCCCCGCCACCGGCCCGAGCACCTTGCCGAGCCGCAGCATGAGCTTGAGCCCCACGCCCGCGGGGCAAGGGGTCACCTCGTAGGGCTTGCCCGCGATGTCCCGTACCTCCGCCTCACGCATGGCTCACCTCGCCCGTCACAGCGGCACGCCCGCGGCGAAGGTGAACTCCGCATCGGCGCACTCGATCTCCCACTCCACCATCCCGGCCTCCTTGCCGCGGCCCGCGGTGGGGAGCTTGCGCACCCACGCCTTCGTCGCCTCGACGAGCACGGAGCCGTTCAGGTCGCGCAGAGAGAACGGCCCCGCGAGGCCGCTGGCGTAGAGCGCCTGGAGCGTCGCGTTGCGCGTCGACGTGGGGAGCAGGATCACCTTCACGTTGGCGCGCTTGTCGAGCACCTTCGTGCGGATCACCGACCCGTCGGCGCCGACCTTCGTGACCCACTGCTCGCTCGCGGGCTCCACGGTGATGAAGTCCCCGTCGCCGGTGCCCGAGAGCAGGTCCAGCCCCCCGAGCGAGGCGGTGACCTTCGACGGATCGTAGCTCGTGATCTCAGACATCGTTCACCTCACGCCGCGACGCGGCCGCTGATGTTGACCGCGTGGATCGCGCCCGCGACCCGCGCGTTGAAGGTGACGCTCGGGAGCACGCGCGAGGCGCGCTGCGCGCTGGAGAGCGACGCGACCGTGGGGACGCTGGTGGTCCACCCCTCCGCGAGCACGTTCGCGACCTCCGCCTCCTTGAGCTGCGCGCGCACCTCCGTGTGGATCAGGTTCACGCCCGCGTCGGTGTAGGGGACCTTCCCGTCCGCGGCGCCCACGAGCACGCCGTAGACGCGCTCCCCGATGCGCGCGCGGAGCCAGTCGAGGCCGTGGATCACGTCGATCCACTCGCCGCCCGCCACCTTGCCGTCGCAGGTGATGGAGCGGCCCGCGACGGTCTCGATGAGGTTCCCGTTCTTCGCCAGGATCGCCGCACGCTCGGAGCTCGTGAGCGAGTAGCTGGAGATCCCGACGAGCTCGCGGAACTTCCACGTGATCGTGCCCGGCGCATACGCGAGGGCGTTGCCGATCCACGCCGCCGCGGCGAAGTTCAGGCCGATGGTCGGGTGGTAGATGATCGCCGTGCGGAAGTAGTCCGCGTCGCTCGCGCTGTACATCACATCCGTGATGCTGTCGGCGTCGAGGCAGGCGGTGTCGGCCGACTGCGCGACCAGCAGCTTCTTCGTCGACGCGGCCTCCACGATCGCCGCGAGGGCGAGGATCTCCGCCGAGGAGTTCGAGTCGAGGAGCAGCGCGTAGAAGTCGTCGTCCTCGCCGCGGATCGCAGTGAGGTCCGCCGCGAGCCCGGGGTTCGAGGTGCGGTCCTCGACGATCAGGTCCCCCGCGGTGACCTCGATGCCGACGACGAGCCCAGTGGGGGCCGTGAGCGTGACGTGCGTGGTGTCGTCGGCCGCGGTCATCGGCGCGGCCACGCCCACGGTGAAGGTGCCCCCCGTGCCGCTCTGCGCGGGGATCGTGACGCTCGTGACCCGCGCGAAGAGCTTGGTCGTGGTGAGCGTGGTGTTGCCGCCGTTCGGGATCGTGAGGTTCTCGGTGATCGTGTCCCCGTTGGCGTCCTTCCCGGTGATGACCGCCGTGGTCTCGTCCCAGTCCGCGTGCGACGACAGGACGAGCGTGATGCGCCGCGAGGGCGAGAGCGCCCGGTAGCCCAGGACGCCGTCGAGGCTCGCGCCCGAGAGCGTCTGCGGTGACGCCGAGGAGGCGCCGCCCGTGGCGAGGATCGCGTCCACGTCCGCGAGAGCCGCGAGCGCGGCGACCAGGCCCGTGCAGATCTCCGCGACGGTGGCCGTGGCGTCGCTGGTGTACGTCGCCTCCAGCCCGTCGAGCTCCACGGTGTAGGGCGCGGAGTTCGCGGCCTCGGGCGTGAGCCGGACGGTCTGCGTGAAGGCGTTGGCGCGGCGCCCGACCTTCACCGTCGCGGGCGGGTTGGGCTGCGACCAGATCGCGGATGCGATCTTGTAGGCCGTGTCGTCGGGGGTGAACCCGTCGTCCTCCATCTCCGTGAGCGAGGCGTAGGAGCGCACGCGGTCGGAGGTCCAGCGCGTGTGGTACGCGAGGATCAGCGGCGTGCTGAAGCTCTCCTGCGTCACCGCGCCCGAGACGCGCGTGATGTCGACGTCGACGATGTCGGACAGGCTCATGGGATCGTCCCTCCGGGGGCAATCGTGGCTGGGAGCGCGACGCCGGACGCGCCGGGGATCGTGCTCGTGTACTGGACCGATTCGATGAAACTGGTGGTGTCGCCCGCGGCGGTGGAGCGGTATGCGCTCGTCGCGTTGAAGCGCGCCTCCACGACCGCGACGGAGGCCATGATGCCGTCGACCTTGCGGTCCGCGAGGCGGTAGCTCTCGACGCCCTGGAGCCCGAGGTTCACCGCGCGCAGCGCAGCGATCGACCCGGGCATCCGGCACCGCTCCACGACCTGCCGCGCGAGCGCGCTGGCGTTGTAGCCAGGGCGCTGGTCGAGGGAGAGGATCTGCACCTGCATCACCTCGACGCTCTCCCCGCGCTGCGTGGGGATCATCTGCGCGAGCGGGTCCGTGGGCTCGTCGTCGTACTCGTAGGTCACGCCGGCGACGCCGCGCGGCGCGCTGCTCACCCACGAGCACGTCGCGAGCTGCGTGTCGAACTGCGGGCGCGGCGCGTTCTCCCACACGACCAGAGCCGCGGTGATGCCTGTGAGCGAGGCGATCCACGCCGTCAGCGCGGGCTCAGCGTCTGCGAGGTTCATCCTCGCACCTCCGACGTGATGCCCGACCGAAGCTGCCCGGTGTCGACGAGCGCGACGCTCGATCCCTTGCGCGCGACCGTCTCCTCTGCGAGCGGCGGCGGGATGTTCGACGCGATGCGCGCCTGCACCCACGCGACGACCTTCGCCCCGAGCTGCGCGAGCGCCTGGTCCTCGGTGATCTTGCCCTCGACCACGCGCTGCGCCAGCACGAGCTGGAGCGCCTCGATGTCGGCGCGGCGCTCGTCGATCGTCGCGCGGATGAACGACCGCTGCGGGATGCCTGCGTCGGGCGCGCCGAACTCGTGGATGGCGGCGACCTCGACGAGCGAGAGCTTCCCCGCGGCGCCCTCGCGCTCCTTCTTGGGCGCATCCGAGAGCACGCCCACGCGCACGGTCTTGGTCGATGTGGCGAGCGCCTTGAGGCGCGCGGCCATCGCCTTCGCGCCGTGGTCGGTGTCGCGCACGCGGGTCTTGCCGGGGGGCGCGCTCACGTGAGCATCCCTCCGGGGCCCTGCCCCACGGACCACCCGCCGCCGAAGCACTCGCGTCGCAGGAGCTTGAGCTCCCGCAGGTACGTGGTCGAGGGTTCGCCCTTCTCGTCCTCCCGACGCGCCTGCTGACCGCCCGGGGAGACGGCCAGCAGGTGCGCGGCGAGGAGCGCCACCGCGTCGTCAAAGCGCGCCGCGAAGCCCGTGGCGTTGGTGCGCCGCGTGGCCTCCGCGAGAGCCGCGGTGACCTTCGCGTCGGCCGTCGCCGCGAACTCCGTGTAGCGCGCCTTGAACGTGGTGGCGGTGTAGGCCATCGGTCACCCGTTGCGGCGGTTGCGCCGCGAGGGCTCGACGACCACGGGGGCGGGGGGCGGAAGCGTCTCCGCGAGGGGCTCCACTGCAGGCTCGACGACCGCGACGACCTCCGCCGCGATGGCGTCCACATCGACCGGCGCAGGCTCGATGTCGAAGGGGCCGACGCCTTCGGGCATGGGCTCGATCGCGGGCGACGCCTCGATCACCGCCGCGGCCTCGGGCGCGTCGAGGACGGCCTCCAGCAGCCCGGCGCGCAGGAGCACCTGCACCCCGGAGCGCGACTCGTCGACGTCGCCCTCGTGACCGGGCTCGAGGTCGTCGACGCGCGCGGAGTGGCGGTTCACGACGCGCACGGTCAGATCCCGTCCCGGTAGTAGACGCCGAGGGGCTGCTTGACCGCGGCGCCGCCGCAGACGCCCTCGCACGGCACCTCCCACTCCAGGCCCTGGGCCTGCGGGGGCTGCGCCTGGAAGGCCAGCGGGACGATCGCGCCCGCCACGTCGACGTTGCGCACGAAGGACACCGCGCGCGGGCCCGTGCGGGGGCTGTCCGCGGTGGCGAGCAGCGGCCAGGGCTCCACCGCGACGGTGCGGCCCATGTTGGCCATCGCCTCGTTGAAGAACTGCAGGACCGTCTTGAGGCCCGCGGTCCCGTAGGGCGTGGTGCCGACGAGGAGGTGCTGCGCGACGGGGAGGAGGATCGTGTCCGGCACGAAGACCTCCTTCGAGGTCGTCACCGGGTTGTTCGCGAGCGCGAACAGCTCCGCGAGGAGCTGCAGGTCCGTGAGCCCCGACCACACGCCCGCCGCCGAGGACACGGTGACGTTGGCGTTGTTCAGGAAGCCCTTGATGCGCGTGTCGACCGCGTCACCGAAGGCGACCACGGAATCGATCTTGCGCGCGATCATCTTCGCCGCGGTCTCGGCGCGCGCCTGGTCGAGCGCGATGTTCACGCCGCGGCTCGCGGCCATCGCGATCTCGCGCAGCTCCTGGGTCGTGTACGCGTACTTCGCGCCGTAGGGCTTGATCGCGGAGGTGTTCTCCGTGAGGAACACGTCGGCGCGCGGCAGATCCTTGCCGCGCTCCGCCGCCGCCGCGGCCTGCCCCACGCGGTCCATCACCATGAAGGTGTACGTCTTCGCGCCGGGGTCGATCCCGGGGATGGTCGGGAGGAAGCGCAGGGCCTTGAGCTCCGCGTACATCACCTCGGTGAGCCGCTGCTCCACGTGGTCGAGCGAGCGGGCGATGACGACGGACTCTCCGGCGTCCATGCGCATCGAGCGGCCGACGTGGCCGTACTTCGAGCGCGCGAGTTCCTGGGTGTGATCCATGTGCGTCACCGTCACGGGATGTTGAGGGCGACGAGCGCGAGCCCGCTGCCGCTGGTGGAGGTCAGGTAGCGCGCGCCGGAGAGCGCGAACGCGCTGCCGCTGTCGCCGTCGGAGCGGAACGCGCCCTTCTGCGTGCGTCCGCCGTTGGAGCTCACGCGGATGTACGGAGTGCCGCCCGCGGTGACCGCGTCCTCGACGGGAACCCACACGTTGCCGTCCGCGATGGCGCCGAGGTTGTCGCCGATCTGGTACGTGGACCCCGCGGTGTTCGTGGTCGGGAAGCCCGAGTCCGACGTGACGCGCGAGGGCGCGACGCCGAGGGCCTTGCCGACCTCCGCCTCCGAGGTGGGGAGCTTGCACTGGCTGTCCGCGGTGCCCTGGCACACGAGGACGCCGCTCTGGATCACGACCTCGGCGATCCGGTCATGGGTGCGCACCACCTGGCGCGGGAGCCCCGCGATGGCGGCCTCGAAGTCGAGGGCGACGCTGGTCTGAACGCTCATCTCACGCCTTCCCGTTCAGGGGCTTGCGCCCCGCCTCCTCCAGCCGCTGCTGGAGGGTCTTGCTGTGGTCCTTCGCGGCGCCGTCTTCGCGCGCCACGCGCTCGCCCTGCTCCGCGTCCGGCACGAACACGCCCGCGACCTTCTTCGCAGCGTCCTCGCGCTTGACGTGCGCGGCCTTGGCGCCCGCGACCACGCCGTCGAAGATGCGCTCGACGGCCTTCGCATCGAGCCCGTCCATGCGCATCGTCGGCATGGAGTGCGCGATCACCTTCGCGCGGATCTCGTGGGCCTTGAGCCCGTCGAGCTTCACGTCCTTGCCGAGCACCATCGCGGCGTCCGAACGCAGCGCGAGGCGCTTCTCCACGAGGGAGTCGACGACGGCCTCCGGCACGTCCTCCTCGGAGACCTCCGCCTGCTCCTCCTTCGCGTGCATCGCCTTGAGCTCGGAGAGCTGCTGCGTCACCTCGACGAGCGCCTTCTCGATCGCGGCGTACTTCGCCTCCATCGCCGCGAGGGCCTGCTGGTGCTCCTCGACGCTGATGGTGTCGGCCTTCATCGCCTCCGCGCCCTCGGCGTCGGCCTTCGGGGGCGGATCCTTCTTCTCGGGCGCGGGCGGCTCGTCGCCGTCGCGCCGCTGCTTCGTCGCGTTCGCCATGTGGCTCTCCTGGGTGGACGCCGGGGCTGCGCGACGTGCGCTCCCCGAGACGGTCGTGATGTGCGCGCGGGGCGCGTCGAGGCGCGTGCTGCGCACGGGGGTGTCGGCGCCGTCGAGGCGCAGGGACACCTCGCTCCCGGCACGGCCCCATCCCTCAGGGCCGATCCCGAGGTGGTTGTAACGGATGCCGCGCTGAACGCGCTGGTAGGGGGTTCCCTCGTGGACGCCGGGCGTCTCGTCGAGGTCGCACTCGTAGCCGCACGAGACCTCGCGGCGCTCGCCCGCCTGCACGCGCTCGACGGCGAGGCCGTCCTGCACGATGACCGACGCGGCGACGAAGTCTCCGTCGCGGCGCACGTCGTCGCCGACGTGCCCGATGGCGACGCGCTTCCACGTCTCGGGCGTGACGAGCTTCGGCGGGTGAAGGTCCGTCAGCGGGGCGCCGCGCAGGGTCGCGAGGGAGTCCTCCGCGAAGACTTCGTCGGCGGGGCGGAACTCTCCCCAGCGGTTGCCCTCCGCGTCCTCGTACTCAAGCACCCCAACGCGCGTAACCGCTGCGGGAATACGCAGACCACCGCCCGGCGTCGGCTCGACGCCGTCGAAGCGGGGGAGGTCCATGCGGATTGCGCGATCCGTGGCCATGCGTCCGCAATGCTGCGGGGCAGACACGGTGCGGGGCTAGACTACGGCGCCACGCATCTCTGTCGCGGCGCGGGCGGGGTCAGTCCCCAGAGTCGAGCGGATGCGCCGCGCGGAACTCGTCCGGGCCGTAGGTCCCGTCGCGCAGCGCGAAAGCCGTGGGCGACTCGACGAAGACGTAGCCCGTGACCGCGGCGGCGATGGCGCTCGCGATGTGGGCGACGAGCGAGCGGTCGTCCGAACCGATCGACGACCGGCTCTCCAGCACGAGGTAGTACCCGGCACGCTCCCACGCCGCAGCGACGCTCGCCGGGTCGGCGAGGTTCTCTCCGAAATCGTCGAGCCAGTCCGCGGGCGAGAGCATGGTGGACGCGTTCGTTGCGGCGCGCAGGAAGAGGGGATCCAGCCCGGTCGACTCGAAACTGAAGACGCGCTCGAGGTCGAAACGGTCGCCGTCTTCCAAGAGCGGCCCGTACTTCTCGCGCACCCGCACATGCTGGAGGCCTAGGTGCCGCCGCACCTCGCCCCACGTCGGAAGCGGGGCGGTCGGGATGATCGTCAGGTCGAGGCTCATAGGCGCGATTTCTCCCGCTGGGTGAGGCTGCCATCGGGCTTTAACACCAGGTCGGCGTCGCCACAAACGAGCGTGATCTCCTTGTAGCAGGGGCGCCGTTCCGCAGCAGACGGCACGATGTGCCGCATGAAGCGCGTGCGGCGTTCGTCGTCGCGGGGCTCGTCGCCAATATGCGCGCGGACGTCGGCCGACGAGAAGTTGACCGCCATGTGCAGCGCCGAGTGGCCGACCAGCGGCGGATGCTGTTCGCCTGCCAGCTTCTTTGCCTCAGCGCGGTCGGCGCCGCGGATCTTGCCCTCGTCGTCCATGATCTTGTGCTCGATGTTGCCCACCTTCTTCAGCTTGGTGTGGCACTTCAGCGAGACATACGTACGCGTGCCGTCAGGCTCCTCGTGGAACCCCTCCACAGCCGTCTTGCGCTTGTCTAGATCGAGCGCACCGCCGCCGTGGTTCTTCACGTACTCGACGGCCTGGATGAACTCGTGAGACCCCGCGGCGTTTCCCGTGACCTTGGCGCGCCCACGGCCGATGTCGTCCAGCGCCGCGTCGAGCTTCTCCGAGAGCCCCTCCGCGTGCGCGTGGGTTGCCATGCGCGCGGCCTCCTTGTGGCTCTGCCCCAGCGCCGCGACGCGCTCCGTCCGGGCATGCCCTCCGGGCACATGCGAGACGGCGACCGATAGCTCGACGGCCTTGTCCGCACTCATCCCCTGCGCGCCGAGTTTCGCCGCGAGCCGCACGCCATCTTCCCCACCCTCTTTCGCGACGCGAGCGAGGTGCTCCTCGTTCGGGCGCGCGCGGGAGTTGGCGAACTCCTCGACCACCTTCGGTGGGACGCCATGTTCCGCGGCGATCCGCTCGACGGCCTCGCTTGGGATGCTACCGCGACGTCCTGGGGGTTCGCCAGCTGCGCTGCCCGTCGTCTCCGTCCCTCTGCTGTGCCCTTCTCCTTTGGGCGGCTTCGCCTGCGTGGGGCCGCCCCCGCCGGTCCCCTTCTCGGTGAACTTCCCGTGGTCGCGCGGGTGCTCGCGTTCGTTGAAGTCGCCCGCGTCGCGGCGGTCCACCTTCGCGGCCTCGTCGAGCCCCTCGATGATCGGCTCCGCGGTGCACCGGCACTGGTAGTCCTGCCCCGGGTGCTCGCGGCGTCCCTTCTTCGGGTCCACCACGGGCGGGTCGTCGTACGAGAACGTCTTCCCATCGAGCGCGCGGTGCGCGGGGCGCACGTCGCCGTCGCCGCTCGTGCGCCACACGTAGCGCGTGATCCCCGCGGCCTCGTGTCGCCGCTGGGTCACCTGCGCGTTGAGCGAGAGCACCTGGTCGCGCGCGATGAGCGCGGCCTGGCGCTTCGTGACGGCGCCCTCATCGAGGATGCGGTCGCGGATCGTCTCGACGCGGGCGTTGGGCGCCTCGTCGAGGATGGCCTTCACCCGCGAGACCTTGTCCTTCGCCATCGAGACGATGAGGTCGAGGTTCTCCCGGCGGAAGCGCTCCGTGACGGGCGCGAGGTTGGGCTCCACCGCCGAGAGGTCCACGCCCACGACGGCCTTCGCCTGCCGCGCCCACTGGGCCTTGCTCACCGCGTAGACGTTCGCGGAGACGGCCTGGATCGCGGCGTTGATCGCGCTCCCGCGGCGCTTCACCACCTGTTCGGCTAGACGCCGGATGCGCGCGAGGAGATCGCCCTTGCCGAACGGCGGGACTTCCCCGTCGGCATCGCTGCGCGGTGCGGGGAGGCCTTCGTCCGCGAGCGCGCCGAGGAACGCGGCGTTGAGCTCCTCAGCGAAGTCGATCAGCGCGCGGGTGTACTGCGTCGGTCGCGGGAGCTGCGCGCGCGGG
>ERZ724522.1965-NODE-1965-length-10126-cov-3.857512_pt1 | contig 10126 bp, 10 predicted proteins | sample MGYA00376055_ERZ724522 | MGnify/ENA primary metagenome ERZ724522 (study PRJEB28724, sample SAMN07190884) | wastewater metagenome | isolation source: effluent of sewage treatment plant in Hong Hong | place: Hong Kong | collected 2016-03-17 ... | reverse complement strand
AACCCGCTAGAGCAGAACTCACGTGTTGAGCTTGTCGTCATCGACGCCGGCGACAGTCAGGGCATACGTCCCTCGCAAGCTGGCGCCATTACTCAAACCCGCCCGATATAAGGGAGCCTATGGCGGCCGAGGCGGGGCCAAGTCGCACTTCTTTGCCGAGCAGATGATTATCCGCTGCTACACGCGCCCCAGCCGCTGCGTGTGTATCCGCGAGGTGCAGGACACCATCAAGGATTCGGTCAAACAACTGCTAGAGGACAAAATACAGCGGCTCGGCTTAGGCCAGCACTTCGATATCCAGCGCGACGCCATCATAGGGAAGGGGCGGGCGGCCGGGTCGCTGATCATCTTCAAGGGCATGCAGACCTACAACGCCGAGAACATCAAATCGTTGGAGGGCTTCGACGTAGCGTGGGTGGAAGAGGCACAGACGTTGAGCGATCATTCGCTCCGATTGCTTCGCCCCACGATTCGCAAGGAAGGCTCTGAGATCTGGTTCAGTTGGAACCCACGGCACGATACCGACGCCGTTGACAAGTTCCTGAGAGGCGCCGAGCCGCCGCGCAATTCGACTGTGATCAGCGTCAACTGGAATGACAACCCGTGGTTTCCTGACGTGCTGCGCCAGGAAATGGAGGACGACTACCGGGCTGACCCGGAAATGGCCGAATGGATCTGGGGCGGTGGCTATCAGATCGTTTCGGAGGGCGCTTACTACGCCAGGCTGATCGCACAGGCTGAGAAGGAAGGCCGCGTCGGCCACTTCCCGCCCGTCCAAGGGCTTGCAGTCAAAACAGCGTGGGACCTCGGCATCGACGACTATTCGGCCACGTGGTTCGTGCAGGAGCAGCCTGTCAACGGCATCATCTATCCGACCGTGGTGGACTACTACGAAGCGGCCGGAGACGGGGCAGAGCAGATCATCTCGACGTGCATGCCCGAAGTGTTCGTGCCGCCGCCTTGGGACGACAGTTTCGCGGGTTGGGACAGGTCGCTGGCGCTGAGCCGCATCAACCGGCCAGTGCCGTTCAAGTACGGGGAAAGCTACTTCCCGCACGACATACGAGTTCGAGAGTGGGGCGGTGGCGCTCGCTCGCGCGTCGAGGTGGTGCAGCGGCTCGGATTGCCGAACGTCCGCAAGGGTGTGGCGACTAATCCAGAGGATCGCATCTCAGCCACTCGGGCGCTTCTGCCGATTGTTCGCTTCCACCTCACGCCGCGCGTCAAGATCGGAATGCAACGCCTGCAGCGCTATCGCCGGAAGTTCAACGACACCTTGCAGACGTACACGACGCCAGAGCACGACATCAATTCGCACGGTGCAGACGCCTTCGGTGAGTACGCCATCAACTGCGGCCTGCAGCCTGTCGATACGACGCCGAAACCCGACCCGGTGAAAGAACTCCTGAAGCCGATGACCCTCAACGACATCATGAGCGAGCATGACGCCGACGAATGAACCCGGCGCCGGCACACCAGAACGCGAGGAAAAGGGCGGGCCTATGAACCCGGCCCAAGCCTCGCGCTTTTGGCAAATGCAGCTCGAGATTGCCGACCGCGAAGACAAGGAATGGTTTCAGGAAGGCGCGCGCATCGAAGAGCGCTACAAGGCAAAGAAAGCTGCCCACGACAAGGTCGGCAAGGGCAACAAGCAGTTCAACATTCTATATTCAAACACCGAGACGCTGAAGGCCGCGCTTTACGCTCGCACGCCGAAGCCGGATGCACGGCGCAGGTTCCTCGACCGCAATCCCGTGGCGCGCAAGGGTGCTGAGATCATCGAGCGCTCGCTGGCCTACTACGCCGACAACACCGAGCACGACAACGCCTATAAGCGCGGCGTGCAAGACCTCGTTCTGCCTGGCCGTGGCGTGGTCTGGTACGAATACGAGCCGGAGATTGGCCAAGTCCCGGTGATCGATCCCATGACTGGCATGCCGGCCATGGATGACGAAGGCCAGCCGCTCACCAAAGAAGCCCTCGTTGATCAGGAAGTCTGCGAGGAGTACCTGTACTGGCAGGACTTCAAGCACTCTCCGGCTCGCACGTGGGATGATGTCTGGTGGATCGCTCGCCGCCATCGCATGACGCGGGACGACCTGCGCGAGAACGATTTCGAGGAAGCCGACAAGGTTCCGCTCAACTGGTCGCCTGACCTGTCCGACAAGCGCGCAGACGACAAGACGATTCCAGACGATCTGAAGCGCGCCGAAGTCTGGGAGATATGGGACGAGCGCACAAAGCATCGTTACTGGATCGTCAAGGGCCATCCCAAAGCGCTGCGCGTCGATGAAGACCCGTATCAGCTTGACGGATTCTGGCCCGTTCAAGAGCCGCTATTCGCTACGCTCGGCAACGACAGCCTGAAGCCGACGCCGGATTACCTGCAATACGAGGACCAGGCTAAGGACCTCGACGAGATCACGGCGCGAATCTCAGTGCTGACGCGGGCGCTCAAGCGGCGCGGCGTGTACGATTCCACGGTGCCAGAGCTTAAAAGGCTGGCGCGCGCCGGTGACAACGAGTTCATCCCGTCCGACAAGATGCAGCAGCTTGCCTCCAAGGGTGGGCTTGCTGCGGCGTTCCAGACCGAAGACATCAGCATAACGGCTGGGGTTCTGCTTGAGCTCTACAAGCAGCGCGACCAGCTCATCCAGGCCATTTTCGAGGTGACTGGCATCTCGGACATCATGCGGGGCCAGTCGGACGCCAACGAAACCGCGACAGCGCAGAACATCAAGGCGCAGTTCGGCTCGATGCGCCTCAAGTCGCGCCAACGCGAAGTGCAGCGGTGGGTACGCGATGGCTACCGCATCAAGGCCGAACTGATCGTGGAGCATTTTGAGCCGCAGAAGCTTGCCGAGATCACCGGCATGGACCCGAACGACCAAGAGTTCCAGCAGGCCGTGCAACTGCTCAAGTCGGATCGGCGCTCTTATCAGATCGACATTGAGACAGATTCGACCGTGTTCGAGGATGCTGAACAGGAGAAGCAATCCCGAGTCGAATTGCTGACCGCGATGGGCGGGTTCGCTCAACAGTGGTTGCCGGTCGTGCAGGCCGCACCCGAGATGATGCCGCTCGTTGGTGAGATGCTGGCATTCGGCGCCCGCGGCTTCAAGGCGGCACGCTCGCTGGAAGACAAGATAGACGAGGTCATGCAGGCAATACAGCAGCGCATGGCCAATCCGCAGCCGCCGCCGCCCGACCCGGCCGTGATGAAGGTGGAAGCGGAAATGAAGCGCGACGACCAAAAGCACCAGATGGATATGCAGGGCAAGCAAATGGACCTGCAGGCCAAGGCGGCCGATCTGCAGTTCAAGCAGCAGAACGCCATGATCGACATCACCAAGGCGCAGGCGATGGCCGACGCGAAGGTCGCGAGCATCGGGCCTGATGGGAGAATGCTGCAGTGATCAATGTGCGTCTTGAAGCCGATCGAGCAACGTCGTGGCCGAAGTGCGCAAATTGCGCGAATTGGTCAGAACGGGACACGTTGAGCCCCGTTGGCATGTGCGAAGTCCATAACATGAAGACGCTGGACCTCATGAAGTGCACGGGGCATCGCGAGCACGAGGTTCTGACCGGCCGCATTCTGAAGCCTCACGAGATCATCGACGAAACCTGACATCATGGCACGAGAAACCTACGTCATCCGGGACGGCAAGCTGGTCCCGAAGCGCCTTGCCGCGCCGCTGCACAGCGAAGGCAATTACCAATTCATGCCGGACATCAAGCCGTTTTCGCTGCCTGACGGAACGGAGATCAGCAGCCGGTCAGCACTGCGCGCCTATGAGCAGAAACACGGCGTGAAGCAGGTCGGCAACGACTGGACCGGATCGAGCAAACCCACGTGGTGGGATGCATGGCGAAGGGGAGAACTGCGTGGCTGATCCTATCGAACTCGACGACGCCGACCTTCAGCCCATCGAGGGCGAAGAGGCACCCGTCGAAAAGGGCAAGTCTCTCGACGACGTGATTTCCAAGGCCCTCGACGGCATGGACACGGCCGAGGACCAGCCAGCATCAGACAGAGCGCGCGACGAGAAGGGTCGCTTTGCGCCGAAAGAATCCGAGACTGCTGCGGCTCCCGAAGGGACATCCGACGAGCAGCCTCAAGTGCAGAGTACCGAGCAGCCACAGCCGAACGCCCAACCCGAGATATCGGACGGCCATTTCCGCGGATGGACGCCGGAACAGCGTGCAGCGTTCCAAGCCTTGCCGCCAGAGGCGCAGAAAGTCGCGCTCGATGTCGTGCAGGGACGAGACAAGTTCTATGGCGAGAAGCTAGCCGAATACGACCAATCGTTACGAGCCATCTCACCGCTGGTCAACGCAGTGCAGCCGCATCTAGGCCGCATCCAGAACATTACGCGCGATCCGTCCGAGTACGTCGCCCACGTTTTGAATATGGACTATAAGCTGCAGTTCGCGCCCTACGCGGAAAAGGTGCAACTCCTCAGCGAATTGGCGCACAAGGTCGGCGTTCCTATCGCCGTTCAGCCGCCGGACCCGTTCTCGACAGACCCGACCCAAGTCGGCGGTGAGGCGTATCCGGTCATTCATGATCTGCAAAACCAGATCAGGCAGCTCACGACCCAAGTTCAGAGCTACCAACAGCGCAACGAGTCAGCACTGCAGCAGCAGACGCAATCCGAAGTCAGCCGGTTCTCGTCACAGACCAATGCCGATGGTTCACCGAAGTATCCGCTATTCCAGCAGGTGAAACGGTCCATGGGCGAATTGCTGGACCGGGGGCAGGCGAACACGATGGAGGAAGCGTACGCGATTGCGGCCAAACCGATCGAAGACGCGATTCAAGCACGGATCGCGGCACAGTCGAAGGCGGCCGAAGCTGCAAGCCAAGCAGCCCTTGAAAGAGCCCGCAAGGCCCGTCCGGTGAAAGTCACCGGCATGGCACCTGGCGGCAAGACGAAGGGCGGCGGACTCGACGCGATCATTGGCGGCGCTCTGGATCGGGCCGGCTTCAACTAGGAACCTAAGCCAAGATGGCAAGCCCTAACTCGTCCTTCACGGACATCCTTGCGACGACCCTTCAGGGGTACAGCGGCGAGATCGCAGACAACATCTCCAACCACAACGCCCTGTACAAGCAGGTCGTGAAGAAAGGGAACATGACGCCGGCAACCGGCCGTTCGATCGTGCAAGAGATCGAATACGCCGAGAATGCTAACGTGATGTGGTACACCGGCGCAGAGCCGTTGCGCATCGACGCAGGCGAGACCCTGACGGCGGCCGAGTTCTCGTACAAGCAGCTTGCCGGCAACGTCGTGATCACCGGCCTCGAGGAAATCCAGAACAGCGGACGCGAGGCGGTTCACAACCTGCTTAAAGCCCGCATGCGGAACCTCGAAAAGTCGCTGATCAACACGGTTTCGACGGCGATCTACGCCGATGGCACCGGAAACAGCGGAAAAGAGTTCGGCGGCCTGCAGCTCCTCGTGGCCGACACGAGTACGAACACGGTCGGCGGCATCAGCGGCTCGACCTATGCGTGGTGGAAAAACTACGTCTACGACTTCTCCACGGCATCGGTCACGGCGAGCTCGACGACCATCCAGCATGCCATGAACCTTGCATGGATCAACACCATTCGTGGTTCCGACAAGCCGGACATCATCGTCAGCGGACAGACCTACTTCCTGTATTACCTGGAGAGCCTGCAGGCACAGCAGCGCTTCACGGACACGCAGGGCGCAGGGGCAGGCTTCACCAACGTGACGTTTGCCTATGGCGGCTCCACGCCGGTGATCTACGACGACCAGTGTGCATCAACCCGGATGTACATGCTGAACACGGACTACATTTTCATGCGTCCCGCCAAGGGCCGCTGGATGAAGCCCGCACCGGACAAGGCCAGCGTCAACCAGGACGCGCTTGTCATGCCCATGTACTCGGCCGGCAACATGACGATCTCGAACAGAGAGCGTCAAGCCGTGATTTGCGCATAAGGAGAACCAAGCCATGATGCTTTCCAACATTGATGTCACGGCGGTTCATTCAACGGCCGAGTTTGCGCTTGGCACGCTTGCCGCTCTGACGACTTCGCAGGGGACCAAGCGCTACAAGTACGTGCAGTACGACACGGGCGCCGGCGGTGTTGCTGCGGTGTCAGGAAACGTCTGTTATGTCTACGCGGTTTCCGGCGCTTCAGCGGGCCAGGTGCACGTCGTCACGTCGGACCTGTCGGACTCGGCAGAAATCGGCGCGGGCGTGCTGCAGTCGGCTCCGACCGATGGTCAATACTGCTGGATTCAGGTGCGCGGCCAAGCGACCCTGACCACGGCACTGACGGCCGGTGCCGATGGCGATCCGCTCACGCCGACTGGCGCGACCGATGGCACGCTGGATGTGACCACTGCATCGACTGACCACATCTGCGCAATCGCGGTCGATGCCTCGGCAAAGATCGTGTTGTGCATGTTTCCCGACTGACGCCAACCAGCCCGGCGAGTTTCCCCGCCGGGCGCAACCCCACGTGATTCATGGCAGACCTACCGTCTAAAGTCCGCGCCAAGTTCTTTAAGGGCGAGAGCGGACGCGACTACGTAGAGATTTCTATTGTCGGTGATCCGAATACCGTCATTCGCAAGGTCTCACCGGCCGACACGGTGAACTATGCGAAGGAATGGGACGCTTACAATGCCAACGGCGGCGAACTTCCCGTGGTTGGCACGCCGTTGACCGAGGTTCCCGGCATCGACGCCAATGCTGCAGTTGGGCTTAGGCTTAAAGGCGTTCGCACTGTCGAAGAATTGGCCGGCCTCGACGAAGCCGCTGCCAAGTCGCTCGGCATGGGCGGGCTCACGTTCTGGAACACGGCCAAGCAGCTCATCCGCATTCGCGAACTTGAGGCGCTGCAAGCGGCGGTTGAGGCTGCACCAAAACGTAGCCGCAAGCCGGAGGCTGAAGCCGCCCCATGAGCCTGCTGACCATCGCGCAAGCAGCAGCCGACCGGATCGGCATACCGCAGCCCACGTCTCTGGTCGGATCGTCTGACCAGAATGCCAGAATGCTGCTGTCGCTGGCCAATCAGGAAGGGAAGGCGCTTTCTCGGCGCTTTCCCTGGCAGCGCTGCACGATGGAGCAGACCTTTGCGACCGTGGCCAGCACGGTTGCCTATGACCTCCCCGACGATTTCGACCGCATCGTGGAAGGTTCAATCTGGAACCGAACGCAGACGCGGCCCGTCATCGGGCCCATCACCGCGCAGCGCTGGCAGATGATGCAGGCGCAGGCGATCACGGCGACCTGGCAGGCGGTCTATATCCGCGCCAACCAGATGCGGTTCACGCCGACTCCAACCGCGGCCGACACGATCGGCTATGAGTATGTCAGCAAGTATTGGTGCGGTGCGGCGGCTTCGACGGAACCGGAGCAAGAGGCATGGGAAGCTGACACTGATATTGCTTATCTGGATGACGAATGCCTGACGCTTGGCCTGATATGGCGGTTTCTGCGTGCCAAGGGGCTCGACTACGGCGAGGCGTTCCGGTCTTATGAGCAGGAAGTCAACAGCCGCATGGCCAACGACGGCGGACAGCGAATCTTAGATTTGTCGAGTGAGCCCGGCTACGGCGTGTTTGCGCCATTCATCGAAGACGGAAACTGGTCGATCACATGACGCCTGACGCACGGCGCCGACTGGCCGGCGCTTTGATGACGGAACAGTACAACCGCCCGACGCCGCAGGATACTGAGGTCGTGGAGCGCGGCGGGCTTGTGCCGTTTGGCACCTACGCCAACGGCATGACGGGGCCTGCCATTCCAGGGTTTATTTACGACGGCTTGTTCGGGCCTGGAGATGCAGCGTCTGGCAAGCTCGGCAATTACCAAGACAACCGCGAGGAATGGGCCAAGGTCGGATTTGATACGGCTGGTGCTGCCATGGTGGGAGGGCTTGCAGCGCCAAGGCCGAGAGGCTCTATCGGCATGAGCGGAAGGCCGGAGGGGTTTGAAACATCAACCCTACGGCACAACAATCACAACAGCACAGTCACGGTAATCGACGACTACAACAGACCATATGGAAACCCAGGAACGCAGCCCAAAGTAACAAGTGATCAAGCTGCTTTTAAAAGCACACTCACAGATCCGCACACGCCAGCGTTCAACTTGGTGCAGAGGTCCGATGGTTCCGGTGAATATGTCTGGCCACACACGGAACGCGAAGAGGCGTTGCAACGATCACTAGGGGCGCGGGCGGCTCCAGATCTCTACGCCAACGGCGGCAAGCAAGGAGCAGCAACAGGCGCTGCCATCAATTCCGTTGGTGAGCGTCAGTCTATCGGCATGAGCGGAAGGCCAGAGGGGGCGTTCAACGCAAAAGGCCCCAGACCGGAGCCTGGGGCCTTGATCCCGGAGACCGAAGCAACCGGGGCGTCTCAGGTTCTAGCAGAGACAGTCAAAGACGTACCACGTGCAACTTGGATGGGCAATAGCCCGTATGAGCGAGCCGACGAGGTTGCTACCGCGCTACGTCAGGCAATCCCGTCGTACTCGTTTGAAGTCATCCGGTCTGGTTCCGCAGCGGGGAATAGCGCCTATGTTAGGACCCCGATGGGTGACATTCGCATTAGCGACCACGGCGCTCATCCAAAGCCCGGTGTTTTTTGGCAGGGCGACGAAAGCAGTAAGAACCCGGAATTTTTCGTTGGGCTTGTTCGTGATCGCATGAATGAGACCGCCAACAAGCTGCTTCAAGGTAGACCGCCAAACACGTTCGGAAGCCCTCGGCCGAATTGGATGACTGCCGACGAATGGCGCAAAATATACAATCGCAATCAGGTGAACCCTGTCGGAGACCTCTACGCCAACGGCGGCCGTCCTGGCGCTGCCGTGGGGGCTGTCAGCACTGCCGACATTGTAAGAGCTTTGATGGAAGACGACGCCAACAAATACCGAGGCGCAATCTGATGATGCTCGAGCCCCTGCGCGTCAACAAGCGCAAGGCCCCGGTTGTCAAGCAGAAGGCAATCCCCTTTCCCGTAGGCGGATGGGACGCGGCCTCGCCGTTGGCGTCCATGCCGGAAGATCGCGCCGTGCAGCTCAAGAACTGGTTTCCATACGCAGCCTATGGCGAAGTGCGTAAAGGCTTTCGTTACCATGCCTGGGACATCGTAGACGATGACACGGCCATCGAAACGCTGATGGCGTGGCGGGGACCGTCGTCGAGCAAGATGTTCGCGGCCGGCGGTGGCGCGATCTACGATGTGACCAGCAACGCTGCTGCCACGTCGGCCGTGACCAGTCTCAGCGCCAATCGCTGGCATACCGTCAACATGACGACGGCCGCGGGCGCGTTTCTATGGATCTGCAACGGCACCGATAGCTGCCGGCATTACAATGGCACGACCTGGGCAACGCCGTCGCTGACCGGTGTCACGTCGTCGGACATCATCAACGTCAACGTCCACAAGAAGCGGCTGTGGTTCGTCATCAAGGATTCAACGACGGCTTACTACCTTGGCACGGACGCCATTGCTGGGTCAGCCACAGCGTTTGCGCTTGGTGCCAACTTCACCCGCGGCGGCTACCTGATGGCGATGGCCACATGGACCCGCGACGGCGGCTCCGGTTCTGATGACTATGCGGTGTTCATCAGTTCCGAGGGACAGTGCGCTGTCTATCAGGGCACAGACCCTGCCAGCGCCGACACGTGGTCACTCGTTGGCGTGTTCGATGTGCCGCCCCCGATCGGGCGCAGATGCTTCGCCAAGTATGGCGGCGACATTGCGCTGATCACCATTCAAGGCGTGTTCCAGCTCTCAAAGCTGCTTGCCGTCGATCAGAGCCAGGCCACGGGCGTAGCCCTCTCGGAAAACATCAGCGCTGCCGTGAACGCGGCGGCAGCTTCCTACAAGGCCAACTTCGGCTGGGAGGTCGCGGTTTACCCAAAGGGAACGCGGCTGATCCTCAACATCCCCACGATAGAAAGCGTTACCGCAGTTCAGTACGTCATGAACACACTGACCGGCGCGTGGTGCGAGTTCGAGGGCATGAACGCCAATTGCTGGCTGGTCTATAATGACAACCTGTATTTCGGCGGCAATGACGGCTGCGTCTATCGGGCGGATACCGGATCGGCAGACATCGACACGCCGGT